>ENA-OFCD01000213-OFCD01000213.1-metagenomes-genome-assembly--contig:-NODE-213-length-39207-cov-3.876967_pt1 | contig 39207 bp, 39 predicted proteins | sample MGYA00153392_OFCD01 | MGnify analysis MGYA00153392 | reverse complement strand
CAGGCGTGGGGTTCTCGTCGTCGCGATCGTGCGAGGTGATCGTAGCCACCTCTTCGTGCTCGACCGTGTTGGCCTCGTCGCCGACGAAGTGCGCGTTGGGATTGTCCGTCTGATTCGGCTTCACGTGCTGGCGCACGGCGATGCGCTTGTCCATCTGAGGCGGCGGCGGCAAGACCTCGGGCGGGTTGGGGTCCTTCGTGACGATGACGACCTTCTTCGCCGGGTCCTTCGGCGCATCCGGCTTCTTCACGGTGGGTGTGGGCGGAGGCTTGATTTCAGCCTTCTTCGCCATCGGTGGCGGTGGCGCGAACGCAGAGGGCAAAGGCGGAGGCTCGACGGAGGCGACCGGCGACACGCCGCCGCTCCCGATCTCGAACGTCTGCTGGCTCGAGATCACGCGGTCGCGGACCTTGTCCGATAGCTCCGAGATCGCCTTGTGATCGTCGTGCGTGAGCGCGACCTCGTAGCCCGTTGCGCCGAGCCCGAAGTGCACCCACGCAGCAACGCTGCCCCACAGCACGACCATGAGGCCGGCAGGGATCGCATTTCTGTTGCTGTCGCGAGACATCGGGCGGAGTCGCTCCTCTGAAGAGACACGGGAACTCGACGAGAGATTAAGGACGAATCTTCTGCAAGACTAGCACCCAACTATCCTCCTCACCATCCGCCGAGGCGGCAGATCCGCTACGCACGGAATCGCCGGAGCCGGAGGCTGTTCGCCAAAACGAAAATGCTGCTCGAGCTCATGGCGGCCGCGGCGAGCACCGGAGACAGCAACACGTGAACCAGCGGAAAAAGCGCACCCGCGGCGAGAGGAATGAGCGCGATGTTGTAGCCGTAAGCCCAGAAGAAGTTCTGGTGGATGGTGCGCAGGGCACGTCTGCTGAGGGCGATTGCATCTGCGGCCGCGCGAAGGTCTCCGCGCATGAGCACCACGTCTCCCGATTCGATCGCGATGTCCGTGCCCGTGCCCATCGCGACACCGACGTTCGCGGTCGCGAGCGCCGGTGCGTCGTTGATGCCGTCTCCGACGAACACGACGTGCCGACCTTTGGCCTGCAGCTGCCGAATGTCCTCTGCCTTGTCGTTGGGCAGGCGCTCCGCAAGCACCAGCCCAATGCCGAGCAGCGACGCGATCGCCTCGGTGCTCGCGCGCCCGTCGCCGGAGACGACTCCCACCTCCAAGCCGAGCGCACGCAGTCGCGCGATCGCCTCACCGCTCGCGGCCCTCGGCGTGTCTGACACGGCGAGCAGCGCCGCGAGCTCGTGATCGAGCGCGACGAAGATGGTTGTCTTGGCCTCCTTCCACAGACGCGCAGCGTCGAGGCTCGCGCGTGACGCATCAATCCCGAGTTTGTCCATGTAGCGCTTTGCGCCGATGTGCACGACCCGACCCTCGACCTTCGCCTCCACGCCAAAACCTGCCTCCGCGCGAACGAACTCGGCATTGGCGATTGGCAACGAAGCTGCCGCCTCCACGATGGCGCGAGCGAGAGGATGTTCGCTGCGTCTCTCTGCGGCGGCCGCGAGCCGGAGCACCACGTCCTTCTCGACCGCGTAAGCGATCGCGTCGGTCAGCGTGGGCTTGCCCTCCGTGAGCGTGCCGGTCTTGTCCATCAAGATGACGTCCGCACGCGCGAGGCCCTCGAGCGCCGTGCCCTTTCGAAACAAGACGCCCAGCTCCGCCGCTCTTCCCGTCGCCACCATGACCGCGGTCGGTGTCGCGAGACCCATTGCGCACGGGCAAGCGATCACGAGCACCGAGATCGCCGCCACGAACGCATAGCTCAGCGCAGGCGCGGGACCGAGCACCCACCACGCGACGAACGTGAGGAGCGACACGCTCAGCACGATCGGCACGAACACGCCGGCGATGCGATCGGCGAGCGCCTGTATCGGCGGCTTGCTCGCTTGCGCCTCCTCTACCGTGCGGACGATCTGCGCCAGGAGCGTGTCTCCTCCCACACGCGTCGTGCGAACGACGAGCGCGCTCGCACCGTTCACCGTGCCGCCCACGACAACGTCGCCAGGCCCTCGATGCGGGGGGATGGGCTCACCCGTGATCATCGACTCGTCGATGAAGCTCGAGCCAAGGGTGATTATGCCGTCCACGGGCAAGCGCTCTCCGGGGCGGACCTCGATGACGTCGGACACGAGCACGTCGTCGATGGCGACCTCCTTCACCGCACCATCACGCCGCACGCGCGCCGTCTTCGTTTGCAGCGAGACGAGCCTTTTGATCGCCGACGACGATCGCCCCTTCGCCAGCGCTTCGAAGTGCTTGCCCAACAAGACGAGCGTGACGACCGACGCGGACGCTTCGAAGTACGTGTGCGCCGTGCCTTCGGGGAAGATCGACGGCACCACGAGCACGCCCACGGAGTAAAGGAACGCCGCGCTGCTGCCGATCATCACGAGCGAACTCATCCCGAACGAGAGGTGACGCACCTCGGAGAACCCCACGCGGTAGAAGCGGCGGCCCGCCCAAAACTGCACGGGCGCCGCGAAGAGCAAGCCGCCCCAACCCATGAAGAACATCGCGACCGGCAGGATGGCCGTGTGCACGCTCGGCACGAGCATCGGCAGCATCGTGAAAACCAAGAGCGGCGCCGTGAGCGCGATGCCGAGCCAGAGATCGACATTCGTGCGGTGGGCGGGCTCCTCTGCGGGACGCGGCGCTCCGACCGCAAGGGGCGCGCCTGGCTCGTAGCCCGCGTCGGTGATCGCGAGGAGAATTGCGCTCGCGTCCGCGTCTCCGGCCACGGTCGCTCGCTCGGTGGCCAAGTTGACGCTCGCACTCGTCACGCCTGGGACGCGTTTGATTGCGCTCTCCACGCGAGTGACACAGCTCGCGCAGGTCATGCCTCCAATAGGGACCGTGATGTTCGTTGACATGTCGATTTCTCGACCCCAAGATACGCACTCCCTCCCCTGGGGGGTAGGGGTGTGATGGCGAAACGCAAGGCACCGAAAGCACCGAACGTTCCGGCGACAAAGAAGGACGCACTGGCGCGCTTGCGGTCGCTCGAGGGCCATCTGCGCGGCGTCATCGACATGGTGGAGGCGGACACGTACTGCGTGGACGTCTTGCAGCAGACCAAGGCCATTCGCGGCGCTCTCTCCAAGGTCGAGGGCATGCTCCTCGATCGCCACCTTCATCACTGCGTGAGCACTGCCATTCGGTCGTCGGACCGCATGGAGCGCGAGCGCGTCATCGATGAGCTGTTGCTCGTCTACGACGCAAACCGCCGTACGTGACTCGATAAGGATAGGAACACTCCTGCTGCTCGCCGCCTGCGCGGAGGGCAACCTGACGGGCCGCGCGCCCAGCGCTCCGGTGAGTCCGTTGGCTCCCGAGGTGGCGATCGCGCTACCGAGCACGATGACGAGCGCCGCGCCCGACACGAGCTCCTCGGCCGAGACGCTCTACACGTGCCCAATGCATCCAGAGGTCGTCACGCACGCGCCCGGAAAGTGCCCCAAATGCGCGATGACGCTCGTCCCGAAGACACAATGAGAGCCGCGCTCCTCGGTGTCGTCGCGCTCCTCGCGCTCGGGTGCGCCTCTACTTCGCCGAAGCCCGCGTTCGACGACACGGCGAAGGCCGTCGCCGATCGCTTGGGCGCCACCATCGAGTGGAACGAAGAGCAGCGCGCATCCGAGAAGGTGGACCACGCGGTCGCGGACTTGCTGGCACGCCCGCTCAGGGCGGCGTGGACGACAAGATTAGAAAGACGCTCCCCGGCTATATGGCCATGGGCCAATCCAGTATGGGCAATATGATGGATATGGGTCGGCCCAAGAACACACTGCCGATGATGACGGGAACCGGCCCGTTCGGTCCGGTGGAGATGGGCGGCATGGTTATCATCTTGAAAGTTCGCGACGGAATAACCGACTATGCCAATCCGGGTTGGTATCAACACCCGCCTGGCACGACGGCGCGAACAGTCTAACTGCCCGTCGGCGCAGAACTCGCACGGCTCCCAACAAGTCCGCCTCGCACGAGTCCGCGCTACTGCCAGGCCATGGCAAGTCGAGGCAACAAGCGCGATGTGATGGCGGCTGGGCTCATGGCCGGCGGGATGAGCGCGCTCGCCGTCGCCGTGTTCGCGATCTTCATGGCCATCGTGCTTGGCTCCGACGAGCCCGAGATGGCCAAACCTTGGTGGATCGCCGGGCTCATTTCCGGCCTATGGCTCTTCTTCACGGGGCTCGCGCTCCTCATCGACTCGGTCATCCGAGCACGCCGCACGGGCGCTCGTCCAGGTTCCACCCACTGACTCGTTTTGTCTGCGACGAGGCGAGCAGGATGCGCCGTAGATCGCCGCGACGCACCTCGGGACGAGCGTCGCGGCCGTCGTCGGGCTCCACATCGGCAAGTGCAATACGTCGGGCTCCACACATAACCACGGTACCTTCCACGCAACATCACGTCCGCATCGAACGCCGCCAACGCCTGCGCTCCAGGCGGAATCGAGCTAAGCTTTCGTCGGTAGTGGGGCTCTGATTGAGGCGAACGACAGAGGTGCGTGGGTCCGCTACCTGAGAGTGGCGGCGCAACCAGACGCGTGCCTCGGCGAGATAAAAGCCATGCATGAGCAGGGCGCCAATTCCGAAGGCGGCCCCCGAACAACATCGCGAGTAGGTTATCCTGAACTTCTCAGCAGTCGTGTTGAGATGAGTGCCGAGGTGCACCCATGCAGTTCGTGAGTATCCTGTTCGTCGGCTTCGTCATCGTGGGTTGTCCGTCACCTCCCCAGTTGATGGGCGGAATTTACGCCCGCGTGGAGAGGGTCCGCCGATCTCGCTCGATTCACGTGAAGCCGGCGTGCCTCAGTGGGATGCAGCTCCTGAGGTCGACGCTGCTCCTATCATCGACGCGATGACTCTCACGTGCTCGATGCGTCACTCTTCTCTGGCCACATCAGGAGCGACGACCCATGCACCAAAGATAGTGATTGTGTGGCTGACTACTTCGAAGGCTGTTGCGCCATATGCGACGGACCTTCGCCTCGCCCGTGGAGTGTCACACGCCTGCGTGCAGCGAAAGCAATGTGCGCTCACATGCCGTGCCCGAGGATAGACGGTGACGTCGCGTGCCTCGCCCCTGCGCCGCTCAGCCAGTACCATACGGGCTGCAACCACAAGCTTTGCAGCATTCCACTGCAAGACTGACTGCGTCGCAGACGCCATCCTCTGGGCAGGGCAGACGCTATTCGAGCGTTGACGGACGAGCTCGTCGACGCGAGAGAACGCGCCGCAACAAATGAAATGACTTCGCATCCATAACTCGCTGCTTCGCGCCGAAGCAGTTCGCGCCCGGCATGGGCTCACGGCTGGCTGGCTGGCTGGCTGGCTGGCTGGCTGTCTGTCGCGACCGCCTGTCGTTGCTTGCAATTGGCGTCGGTGTGAGCGAGAAGTTTGCAGCTCATGAGACTTCTCGTCGACCTTTCCAGGCGGGACCTTGTTCGCGGCCTCCTGCGCGCGCTTCCGCTCGCAGCGGTGGGCGTCGGCAGCGTGGTTGTTGCGACTCGGGGCCCTCACCCGCTCGCGATCGTGTGGACGCTCACGTTGGTCGCATCGCTGGTGGGATGGGGCGGGGCAGTCAGGTTGATCGTCGCGCCGACCGCGCGCGTGGATGTTGGCCTCCGTGCGATTTGGGGCGTCGCGATGACGCTGGCCATTGGTGGCGTGGCGAGCGCGATGCATTTCGCGAACCGCACGTTCGTTCTTTCGCAAGTGGCTTTTGGACTGGTCTTTCTCGTAGGCGAACTGGTCACCGGCCGATCTCGGCATTCAGCGAAGCGCGTCATCGCGACCTGGGCAAACGACGTTGGGCTCGTGCTGCTTGTTTTGGTCGCGCTCGCGTATGCGCTCATCGTGAACCTGGGTCTTATCGATGGCGCGCGCATGCAGCCTTCCGACGACCAGCCGCTTTACCTGCTCTGGACTCAAAAGCTTTTGTCCACCGGCTCGATGGTGGACTCGTTGGACGTCCGACGCTTGTCGACCTTTGGCGGTCAGACCTACTTGCACGCAGAGTTTGGAGCAGTCGCTTCGCTCAAAGCGCTCTTCCTGGTCGATACGGGAGTTGGCTTCCTCTTGGTGCTTTTGCTCATCGTCGGGTTGCGTACTTCGGGCAAGCGGCGCGGCGGCGGGACTGCAGCGGCGGTCCTCGCTCTGATTACCCTCATGACTCTCGACAGTGTGCGCATCAACACCGCGAGCTTGCTCACGGGGGCCGCCGCATATTTTGGTCTCTATCGGACGCTACAATGGATGCGCGAAACTCAGCCCGGCGTGCTCTCGGCGCTTTCTTGGCGACGCGTGGTGCTACTCGGCGGAGTGGCTGCGACCTGCGGCGTGCTTCGTACAAGCAATGTCGCGCCGGCGGTGTTCTTCACGGCCATCGCCGTGGTGCTGGACCACTTCACCCACGATAAGTCGCCGTGGTCGCGCCAGCGAGTGCTGACACTACTTCGTACCGGTGCGATCGCGAGCACGGGTTTTCTTTTATTCATGTTGCCGTGGATGTTGGCTCTATACGAGTCGACGGGGACTCTCCTGTACCCGCTGGGGAAGGGAACCATGTCCCCGGGGTTCGTATTTCTGATCGGGCCCAAGTCGTACTACGAAGGACTGTACAACGAGATTGACCACTTCGCCTATGCGATGCCGGTCGCGTCCTCCCTGCTCTTTGTGGCCATTGGTCTGTTGCCACCTACCAATCGTCGACACGACCTGCTCGCGATGACTCTTGCGAGTGTCATCGGCACGTGGCTGGTCGTTTGGACTGGCGCCGGCTTCACCACCGACGTCACATGCCGCTATTACTACGCCGCGATGGTAGGCCTCGCTCTCGCGTGCATCTCGAGCCTGGGCGACGCACCTGCGGAGAGCCGCTACCGACGCTGGCGGGTGGTGCGCGACGCGCTGATTGTCGGCGCGTTCGTCATCCATGCTTCGACCACTCGAGAGCACGTGCGCGACTACCTCCTCGGCTGGGTGAAGGTGATTCGGGATCGCAACGCGACAGTGAACCCAAGTGCGGAGGTGGATGAAGTCGCGTCGGGCGCGATCGTCTACCGCGATCTCCAATCCGCTGCCGAGCCAGGTGCAGGAATAGCTGTCGCCGTGGACGATCCGTACCTCTTCGACTTCAAGCGTAATCCGATCGAGGGACTCGACTTGATCGGAGGCATTGGACCACATGGATATCCGGCGTTCAAAGGGCCGGAGGCATTGGCAAGCTATCTTCAGAGTCTCGGCATTCGCTACATCATCTATGTCGACTTCAGCCGATCCCGCGAGCTGTACAGCGAGGGAGCGTGGCACAACAATCTCGCCAGACAGGATCTCTTCTTGGGCGGTGAAGCACCCTTCGTGCTCGACGGGATGCAGAGCATTCTGGCCCTCGCCAAGACACGCAAGCACGTTGCAGAGAAAGACGCACTCACAGTTCTCGATCTCGCGACCACGGTGCCGGCCAGCCCGTAGTGTGTAGGCTGGTGTCCATGTCCGAGGAGTCTCTCGCGTCTCCGTTGTCGAAGCACTTCGAGCTTACTCCGGTCATCGCGAGAACATGATGTAGAACGGGCGTGTGGGACCGCTCGAATGTGCGCAGTCCGCGCGACATTCCAAAATATCGACCGAGCCCTTCGCAAAGCCGCCTGGCTATTGTCGCCCTGCTGATGTGGCCCAGGGGAAGATTACTTGCAAAACCAGCGGTAGACCGTGCTCGCGCGCAAACCAGGGAGCGACTTGTCACCACCAGTTGAAGAATTCGCCATATTCGGCGCCACCCAAACCCACGGCGAGCGATAGATACATCGCATTCGGCGCGGTGGCAGCGAAGCAGACATCGTACTCACCGGCGATCGCGAACGAGTAGACTCGACCCGACGAGGTTGGGGGGAGCCAGCGATGCGGACGCACGAGGACTTCGAGTCCCGGGCTCGTTCCGCCCGGGAGCACGCCCTCGACGAAATCGATGTCGAGATCGAAGCTGGTGACGCAAAGGAAGAAAGCGCGCGGTCCGCGAAAGGTTTCCCGGGGTGGCGGCTCTCGGTTCTCGTGAAGTGCGTCTTGGCGTATCACCTCGTAGCCACGAGCAAAGTTGACCGTCGGATCGGGTGACGTTTGCGGCGCGCGCCGGACCATCTCTTGGGGCAAGGCTAAGGTGATGGACGACCATGAAGCCACTTGGGCCCTGCCAGCACGTAGAAAGATGGACCGACGCCGAGTTGGCCGACTTGAGGGCCGGCCTTGGCGTGCACGTTCAGTCCGAGCCCGGGCGAGAATCGCGGATTCCTCTCCGGTCCAGGACCTGCGAGCGCGTCGACGGTCACCACGCTCTGTCGCGGGTCGTCCACCGCATACGCTCCTCCTACTTCGAGCAGCTCGAGATGACCTCAACCCGCGCACAACGATGCGATTCCCAAGATGGCGCCGGGGCGACTTATCACGGGCGGCGGCCGATCCGTACGAGGCGGCGGACGAAGGTTTGGGCGCTTGCCGGGAGCATCCTTGCAGTGGTCAAAAAGCCTTCAACTCCTAACCAAGGTGGAGTTTTCCCGGTGTCGTTGAGATGGTTTAGGCCGCCTTGGTGAGAGGGCAGTCGTTCTCTGCAGGCATAGTGTTACGGCATCGAAACGATATTGATCGGTGTGGACCGAGGTTGATTGCATGGTTTCTCCATTTGCGTGTCAACGAGACCAAATGAGGCCCATTGGGAGAGGGCGCGCGAGTCGCGTAGGTCGCAATTGGCTAATCACTGTCCAACGGTAGTGTCGCGTGGTCGCCTACTTGAATCGCTTTGAGCTCGTCGTCGCGAGAGAGCTCGCTCCATAGTCCCCACGCGCGCACTTGTTTGTCCAAGTAGATGACGCGCTCGGCGCAACGCGCGATCGCCTGCAAATTGTGGGTGACGAGCACTGCGGCGATCGTGTCACTCGCACTGATCTCGACCATGAGATCGATGATCGCCGCGCGGCCACCGACGTCCACGCCGGCGGTGGGTTCGTCCAAGATGATGAGCTCTGGTTTGGTCACGAGCGCGCGCGCCAAGAACACACGCTGCGTTTCGCCGCCCGATAGATCGCGCATCTGCGCCTTGGCGAGCTTGCTCGCGCCGGTTCGTTTGAGCGCCTCCATAGCGATTGCCCGCTCGTCGTCGGTGATGCGCATCGGCCACCGCCCGCGCAAATTGGCCACGATGACCTCGAGGGGCGTCGCGGGAAAATCGCGATCGAAGCTCTTTCGTTGAGGCACATAACCGATGAGCCTCCGCCCACGGATGGGGTCCTCGCCGCGCACCAACACGGCACCCGTGTCTGGCTTCACCAACCCCAATATCACCTTGAGCAAGGTCGACTTGCCCGCGCCGTTTGGACCACACAGACACAAGAACTCGCCGACCGGTACGTGGAACGAGACGTTCTCGAGGACGGTCTTCTTGCCGTATTGCACGGTCACCTCGCGCACCTCGAGCACGCGTGGGGCGTCCACTGGCGGCAGCGTGCCGAAGTGCAATCCCGAGTACCGACGGCTCGCGATCGAAGAGGTAGGCGGCTCTGACGCCATTACTTCAAATACTTCTCGAGGCTGTCCACGTTGAAGCGAATGAGTTTTTCGTAGCTGTCGGTGCCCTCGGTGCCGCCGACGGGGTCCAGCTTGCCGAGAGGGATCTTCGCGGCGTCGGCAATTGTCTGCGCCGGGCGCGGGTCGAGCTGCGGCTCGCTGAAGAGCGCGGGCACCTTCTTGGCAGCGACGACCTTGAGCACCTCTTGGATGTACTCGCCCGTGGGCGTCGACCCAGGGAAGGGCTCGATCACGGCCAAAATCTGCAACTTGTAGCGATCGGCGAAGTAGTTGAACGAGCCGTGAAAGGTGATGAAGCCCTTGGTCTTCCACGCAGCGGTTCGCTGCTCTGTCTCCTTGTCAAGCTTCTCCAGCTTGCCATCCAGCTCGGTGGCGCGCTGTCGGTACTCGTTGGCGTGAGCGACGTCGACGCGGCCGAGCTCGTCGCCAATGGCCTTCACCATCACACGCGCGCGCGCCGGGTCCATCCAGACGTGCGGGTCGGTCACGCCCTTGTCGTGATCGTGATCGTCCTCGGGGATCGTGCGATGCGCCGCCTCGTCTCCGACGGGGTCGTCCTTCACCGTGAGCGTCGGGACTCTCTCTCCGACCTTGAGCACGCGTGCGTTCGGAGCGGCGTCCTTGACGAGCTTCTCCATCCAAGGATCGAGGCCCACGCCCACCATCACGGCGAGCTTGCACGCCGCGACCTCCTCGACGTCCTTGGGGGTCGGATCAAACGTATGTTCGCTGTGGCCCGGCGGAAGCAGGAGCTCCACGTCGGCGTCCGGTCCCGCGACTTGCCGCACGAGATCGTAGATGGGAAAGATCGAGACGGCGACCGTGGTGCGGCCGGACGTCTTGGCCTTGCCACACCCGCCGCAGCCCGTGATCGTCGATGCGGCGATCGCCAAGACCCAGAGGAGCGCGTTTCTTCTCACGCGTCGGACGATATCAGAGTTGATTATAGTGATGCCATGCGCCAGCTCGCCTTAGCGTCGGCACTCGCCTGCTTCGCGCTGTGCGCGGATGCGCGCGCCTTGGGCGTTGGCTATCCGGCGGGCTCGTACGCAAGGATCGCTGGCGAACGCTCGCTCGTCGTGTGGGATCCCAGCGCGCGGCGCGAACATCTGGTGCTGAAGGCCTGGTTCGAGGGAGACGGGCGCGCGATCGTGCTTTTCGTGCCGACGCCGAGCGCTCCCCTTGTCACGAAGGTGAAGGACGGCGTGATCGATCGCGTCGTCGCGCTCGTCGATGGAAACGCGCTGCCGGTCCCCGAAGCGCCCGCTGGCGGAGCAGACGTCATGTTGCGGGTGCGCGTCGACGAGCTCGCGATCTCGTCGCTCACGCCGGGCGAGATGTCGGGCTGGCTCGTCGCCAATGGCCTCGCCCCCGATCGCGCGCTCATCGCGTGGGCGGCAGGATACCCGCGCAGCTGGTCGATCACCGCTGTCCGCTTTGTGCCAAGAGGTGAGCCGGCGCGTCGCGTCGTCGAGGCTCCGACGTTGCGATTCTCGTTCGCGACCGACGCTCCCGTGTATCCGTACTCCGAGCCGCCCGCAGACAAGACCGCGGAGGTTGCATTCTACAAGAGTTACGGATCGGGCTGCGTTTCTGGCGATCCGCTCTGCCTGTCCAACCAAGGGCGCCTGCTCACGCGCCCGCTCGACTGCGTGGTCGTCGCGCCGACGCAGATGCAGGCCGTAGTGAACGAGCGCACCGTCGGACCCGCCGTCGTGTCTGCCGTACTCGCCCCGTCGGATGCTCTCGCAGGTGCGTTCGATGACGCGCCCTGGGATTTCGATCCGGGCAAGCAACCGTCGTGGACGATCACGCACGCCGCCGATCAGCGTATGGATTGGCGAGTATCGGACGTGACGTTCGCGAGCTTCGAGCTGCCGCCGCCGCGTCCACTCACTGCCGCCGCCTCTCAGGCGCGTGTGGAGGCGCGGCCCACTTCGGTGCGTGAAGCTCGGCACAAATCGCGACGGCTCGCGGAGGTGGCCCTCGCGCTGTTCTTGGCTGCATGCGTGGTAGTGGCGGTCGCCTTCGAGCGAGATCGAGCACGTCGGAGTTGACGCCGATCGTGGCCACTGCGTACGTTGCGTGCCGAGCTCCATGACTTCGGACTCCACAACCCCTCCGCACCCGCGTGCGCGCGCCAGCATCGCCGCGCACTCGCCGTTCGAGGCGTCGGAGGTCTTCGGGAGTGAAGCCGTCTCGCGTATCGCCAAGACGCTGCCGCTCTTCGAACGAACGTACGCGAAGATCCGCTTCTCGATCCTCCGCCCCAAGCTGCTCTCCGTGATGGATCTCTTGCTGCCGGACTCCGGTCGCATCCTCGACGTCGGCTGCGGCTTCGGGCTGTTCGCGGCGTACTTCGGGCAGACGCAGCCCAATCGCCACATCGTGGGCATCGACCCAGACGCGCGTCGCGTGAAGCTCGCACAGCACGTCTCCGACAAGCTCGGCCTCGGCCACCGCTTCATCGCCGGCGACGTCCGCGATGCGCCACTCGAAGGTCCGTTCGACGCGGCCTACGTGTTGGACGTCATGCACCACATTCCCGCAGCCGATCAGCGATCAGTGCTCATGCGCATGCGCGATCTGCTCGTTCCGGGCGGTACGCTCCTCATCAAAGACATCACGACGGACCCGCACTTCGGGCTCGTCTTCACCGAGCTCCTCGATCGCGTGATGGTCGGATGGAACGAGCCGCTCGCGTATCGCCACCACCACGCCTGGGGCGAGATGCTGGATGGCCTCGGCTTCAAGGTTCGCATCGTGCGAGTGCCCGACGTACTGCCGTATCCGCACGTCGTCATCGCCGCCACGCGCGTGTAGTCCTTCGCGGGGAAGGTCGACAAGCTCGAGACGATCTTGATCGAGCTGCGCAAAGGCAAGACCGCCGCCTGACGTGGGCGTATCGTGATGTCCAAATGACGATCCCGAAGACTCCACGACGCGGAAAGAAACCGGTCAAGCGCGCGCCCTCCAAGAAGAAGCCGGCGCCGTCGCTCGTGGCTGCGAACCTCTGGAAGCCCGCGACGAAGGGGGCCGAAGAACTCGGTGTGTTGGAGCTTCCCAGCGGAACGGTGAGCGTGTGCGACGCGGGCACGCTCCTTCGGCCCGTCCACGTGAAGCTACCGGCTGGCAAGTACCAAGCGCGTGTCGTCTTCGACGGAGTTCACGACAACCTCTCGATGGCACTCGTCAAGAAGGGCGCGACGCCCATCGCCTGGAAGAACGTCGGCTCCTACGGAGTGGACGCAGGCATGGCGGGCTTCTTCGACGGCAAGCTCTACAAGAAGCTCGACAAGCATCAGTTCCCGGACGACGGCAACATGTACGACAGCTTGATCGCCAATCACCTCGATCCCGCAGAGACCAAGGGGCATGCCGGCGCGTTCGTGCCTTTTTTGGACTCGAAGTTTTGCGCGTGCCGATCCGGACAGGGCGACGGCGTGTACGCGACGTTCGTCGGCAAAGACAAGAACGGGATTGTCGTCGCTGTCGTGACGACGTTCTGAGGCTTGCGTGATCGTCGTTCGCGCAGACGCGCAGGCTATTGCAGACGCGGCTCGCCGGCTGCGAAGCGGTGGACTCGTCGCGTTTCCCACCGAGACCGTCTACGGCCTCGCGGCGGTCATCTCGGACGAGGGCGCCATTGTTCGTGTGTTCGAGGCGAAGGGGCGACCACCGACGCATCCGCTCATCGCCCACGTGCTCGACGTCGCCGCGGCGCGTGACTTGTCATCGAACTGGACTCCGGCCTTCAATCCGTTGATTGCCCATGTCGGAGACCTTGCTGCCGCGCGGCAGATCGCCCGCTTTGACGGCCCGGCACTGGCGCTGGCCGAGGCGTTCTGGCCGGGGCCGCTCACGCTCGTCGTGGACAAGGCCGCGCGTGTTTCGCCGCTCGTCACGGGTGGCGCGGATTCCGTGGCGATTCGCGCGCCGTCTCATCGGGTCGCGCGAGCGCTGATCTCTGCGGTGGGAGCGCCGCTCGTCGCTCCGAGCGCGAACCGCTACCAGACGCTCTCTCCTACGCGCGCCGAGCACGTCGTCATGTCTCTCGGCGACTCGGACGTGCTGGTGCTCGATGGCGGAGCTTGCACGGGTGGCATCGAGTCGACCGTGGTGGACGCGCGTGGAGATCACATCGTCATTCTGCGGCTCGGCGGAGTCTCGCCCGACCAGCTTCGCGCGATCGATCCGCAGCTGACGCAGGCTTCCTTGACGATCTCGAGTGACGCGCGGAGACGGTCGCCTGGAATGGACGACCGGCACTATGCACCCCGCGCTCGCCTCGTGATCCTGCCGACGCGCGCAGAAGCGGTCGCTCGAGCGCTCGAGACCGGCGCCGCTCTCGTCACGTTCGGAGAGGTGACGGGCGCGATTTCTCTGAGCGACGATCCGGCTAGCGCGAGCCACGATCTGTACGCGACGCTGCACGCGATCGACGCCAGCGGCGCTACCGAGATCGTGGTGGAAGCGCCGCCGCAGACGCCTGGGTGGGAGGCCATTTCCGATCGGTTGACGCGCGCATCACGCTGACTCTTGTGCGTCAAATCCTTCACGTCTATAGGATCTGTATCCCGCCAAAGAAGGTGATTCGATGACGAAAGTGATCATGCCCGCGGACTTTCCCAAGCCGCGCGGCTACGCGAACGGCCTGCTCGTGACGGGAGGCAAGACGCTCTATGTCTCTGGCCAGATCGGCTGGGACAAAGACGCACGCATCGTCTCTCCGGACTTCGCGACGCAGTTCCTCCAGACGTTGGACAACGTCATCGCGGTCGTGCGCGCGGCAGGCGGCGGGAGCGAGCACATCACGAAGCTGCTCGCGTTCGTCACTGATCTCGACGCCTATCGTGCGGCGGCTCCCGCGATCGGCGCCGGTTGGCGTGCGCGTATGGGCAAATACTATCCGGCAATGAGCCTCGTGAAGGTCGCGGGACTGCTCGAGCCCGGCGCGCTCGTAGAGATCGAAGGAGTCGCGCACCTGCCCGAGGGCACGTGAGCGTGCATCCAGCGAGACGCGTGAGCAGTCGCCCGCCGACTTCGCTCGCGGACATCGACACGAGCCTTTGGGTTCGCCTGCTCGAATGTCACAACCTCGTCCTCGGGGATCTCCGAAAGCGCTTCGACAAGGAGTGCACGCTCGCGCGGTTCGACCTCGTCGCCAATCTCGATCGCGAGGACGGGCAGACGCTCGCGGGGCTGTCGCGCAAGATGTTGGTCACGGCGGGCAACCTCACGGGGTTGGTCGATCGCGCCGAGCGTGACGGCGTTGTACGGCGCGTCGCAGACCCCAACGATCGCCGCCTCGTGCGTGTCTTCCTCGCGCCCAAAGGCCAGCGTCTTGCGCGCGAGCTGATTCCTGCTCACTCCGCACGCGTGAGCGAGCTGACGCGCGGGCTCGACGCGGCCGAACGCCGAGAGCTCCGGCGCCTCTTGGGTAAGCTGCGCGACTCGCTCGGTGAGGTACGCGCGTGACGATCTCTCCTAAGGGGTTCCGCTATGCGCTGGAGGCAGGCGTCGCGACGATCACGCTCGACAGGCCGGACCGGCTCAACGCGCTCACGTTCGCGATCTACGAGGAGCTGCGCGACGTGATGGCCGCGCTCGATCACGAGGCGAGCGTTCGCGCCGTGATCATCACCGGCGAGGGCAGGGCGTTCTGTTCCGGCGGCGACGTCGAGGACATCATCGGCGAGCTTTTCTCCCGCGACATGCAGGGGATGCTCGCGTTCACGCGAGTCACGGGCGCGCTCATCGCGAACATCCGCAAGCTGAGAAAGCCCGTGATCGCAGCCGTGAACGGCACTTGCGTCGGCGCGGGCGCGGTGATGGCGCTCGCGTGCGATTTCCGCATCGCCAGTGAAAAGGCGAAGTTCGGTTTCATCTTCCCGAAGGTCGGCTTGTGTGGCGCGGACATGGGCGCCGCGTATTTGTTGCCGCGAGTGATCGGCCTCGCGCGCGCCAGCGAGCTGTTGTTCCTCGGTGACATCGTCACGGCCGAGGACGCGCTGCGTATCGGTCTGGTCAACAAGGTCGTGCCGAACGACGCGTGCGTGGCCGAGGCCCGCAAGCTCGCAGTGCGTCTCGCGTCGGGACCCGCGTTCGCTCACGGGATGACGAAGCAGATGTTGGAGAGCGAGCACACGATGTCGCTCGCGGAGGCTATCGAGGCAGAGGCGCAGGCACAGGCGATCTGCATGATGCACCCGGATTTTCGCGCGGCGTTCGACGCGTGGACGGAGAAGCGTCCGATCCAGTTCGCGGGCGCGCCAACACACTTCTTGGACAAGCCCACGTGACGCAACACGCGATGCCGGACTTCGTCGCAAGGATGCCGACGTTCTTGGACTCGTCCCACGACGACGTCGCACGCGGCCTCTCGGCATTCGCGTCGCGCTGGCCGATCGACGATCACGACGCGTTGCGGGCGGTGGACCGCCTCCGAGAGGCCAATGCGTTCGACCTCTTGATCCCGCAAAAAGACGGCGGCAAAAGCGTGGATCCTGCACGCATCGATGTTCGCTCGCTCTGCGTGGCGCGCGAGGTGATCGCGTGGGCGTCGCCACTCGCCGACGGAATCTTCGCGGTGCAAGGGCTCGGCTCCAACCCCATCGTGCAGACGCCTGCGTTTCCGAACCGTGCAGAGATCTTGCGAGAAGTGGCCGCCGGTACGCGCGTGTGCGGGTTCGCGCTCACCGAGCCCGAGGCAGGCACGGACGTCGCGTCCATGCGGTGCACGGCGCGTCTGGAGGGAGACCACTGGGTCCTCGACGGTGAGAAGGTCTTCATCTCCAACGTCGGCATCGCGCACCAGTTCGTCGTGTTCGCGAACGCGGATCCGTCTGCGGGCAAGAAGGGCATCAGCGCGTTCGTCGTCCCCAAAGACGCGCCCGGGTTGACGCTCGAGAAGGTCCCGATGTCTCTGGATCACCCGCTCGGCCGGCTCCTGATGAAGGGCTGTCGCGTGCCGAAGGCGGCGCTGCTCGGCGAGGTCGGTCACGGCATGCGCCTCGCTCTGGGCACGCTCGATGTGTTTCGTACGTCCGTCGGCGCGGCGGCGTGCGGCATGGCGCGTCGCGCACTGGACGAGACCATCGCTCGCGTGAAGTCGCGCGTGCAGTTCGGCAAGCCCCTGGCCGAGTTCCAGCTCACGCAGGCCGCTCTCGCCGAAATGGCCACCGACTTGGACGCCGCGCGCCTCCTCGTCTACCGCGCAGCGTGGCTGAAGGATCACGGTTCCCGCGCGTCCACCGAGGTCGCGATGGCCAAGCTGTTCGCGACCGAGGCCGCAGGGCGGATCATCGATCGCGCGGTGCAACTGCACGGAGGCCTCGGTGTGGTACTCGGCAGCGTGGTGGAGCAGCTCTATCGCGAGATCCGTCCGCTCCGCATCTACGAGGGGACGAGCGAGATCCAGAAGCTCATCATCGGCGGCGCTCTCGTCGGATGACGCTCTTTCAGCCGCTCGCCATTCGCTCGATGATCCTGCCGAACAGGCTCGTTTTGCCCGCGATGGTGACTCGCCTCTCAGGAGAGGACGGCCTCGTCAACGACGACATTCGAGTTCGGTACACGCGATTCGCGAAGGGCGGAGTCGGTCTCATCGTGGTCGAGGCGATGGCCGTTCACTCCGCCAAGAGCGGTCCGCTGCTGCGCATCTCGGACGACGCGTTCAAGCCGGGTCTCACCGATCTCGCTGCGCGCTGTCACGACGCGGGCCCCAGCAAGGTCGTCCCGCAGATCATCCACTTCTTGAAGGTCTCGCGCTCCGGTTGGCGGCAGACCGTCGACATGCTCTCGCCGGACGACATCGCCGCGATCGTCGACGCCTACGGGACCGCTGCGGTGCGCGCCCGAGAGTGCGGCTTCGACGGCGTGGAGCTGCACATGGCGCACGCGTACACGCTCTCGTCCTTTCTCTCGAGGTTGAATCCACGGCGCGACGCGTATGGCGGCTCGCTCGCGAATCGCCTCCGACTTCCCCTTGAAGTGGTCTCTCGCGTGCGCGAGCTCGTCGGCGCGGACTTCCCCATTGGCGTTCGCTTCCTTGGCGAGGAGTGCATTCGCAACGGATACACGGTCGTTGATGCCGCGCCGATCGCGATCGCTCTCGCTCGCGCGGGGGTGGATTACGTGTCGCTCTCTGCGGGCGGAAAGTTCGAGGACGCGCGCGTGATCGAGGGAGAGCCGCTCTATCCGTACACGGGATACTCGGGCGATCGGTGCATGCCGGGCGCCACGTATCCTGATGGATGCAATCTGCACATGCCCGACGCAGTGCGCGCGGCGCTACGGCGAGCCGGCCTGGACACGCCGGTCGTTGCGGTCGGCAAGATCGCCACGCGCGCGCTCGCGAACGACGTTGTGGCGAACGGCCAGGGTGATCTGGTGGGAATGGCGCGAGCGCTCCTCGCCGATCCCGATCTTCCTAACAAGTGGGCTGCCGAGCGCGAGGACACAGTCGTGCGGTGCGTCTACGGCAATGTCTGCAAGGCGCTCGACGAGAGCTTCCGGCGCGTCAACTGCACGCTGTGGCCGAAGAAGCTCGGTCGCGCGCCAGAGAGCCTAGACACGATAGCGCCGCAGTGGTCTCCGACAGGAGCGAGCTTGGTCGCGCAAATCGACAATGGCAAAGTGGTATTGCGCTGGCACGCGGCAACGGACAACGAAGAGGTCTACGGATACGAGGTATTCCGCGCAGAAGGAGACTCCGCGTTATCGCACTACGCGAGCGTGCGAGCCGGCTCTCTTCGTTTCGAGGACGCGCGCGTGGCTCCGGGTACATCACTCAGATACTCGCTGAAACCCTATGATTTAGCCGGAAACCGAGGGCTCGCCTCTGACGAGGTGAGTGTGTTGGTGCCCGCAGACTTCGTTGCGCCTGCGCCGTCAGTCGAGCGGGGGCGCGATCCCGGAGCCATCGGCGCGTGTGGAGGCCAGATCTCATGAGCACTCGACTGTCGGTGAATCTCAACAAGATAGCGACACTCCGAAATAGTCGCGGCGGCAACAATCCCGATTTGCTCGCAGTCGCCGCAGACGTCGAACGCTTCGGCGCGCAAGGCATCACCGTTCATCCCCGACCGGACGAGCGCCACATTCGCTACGCCGACGTGCGCGCCCTTAGCGAACGCCTCGAAACGGAGCTCAACATCGAAGGCAACCCACGGGAGGACAGGTTCGTGGCGCTCGTGATGGAGGTGCGCCCCGCGCAAGTGACGCTCGTGCCCGACACGGAAGGACAGCTCACGAGCGATCACGGCTGGGACACCATTCGGCACCGCGACTTCTTGACGAAGCTCACGAAGTCCTTTCAATCAGCCGATATTCGCGTGTCTCTTTTCGTGGATCCCGTGGAGGCGATGGTCCTCGGCGCGAAGGAGACTGGCGCCGATCGCGTCGAGCTCTACACCGAGGCGTACGCCCGCGAGTTTGCGAGCGCACCGAGGCGCGCCATCGCGCCGTACGTGAAGGCGGCCAAGCTCGCGAACAAGCTCGGGCTCGGCCTCAACGCGGGCCACGACCTCGATCTTCACAACTTGGGATTGTTCGCGCACAGCATCCCCAATCTGCTCGAGGTGTCGATTGGCCACGCGCTGATTTGCGACGCTATCTACTTGGGATTGAAGAAGACGATACGCGAGTATCGCGCGCTCCTCCGATAACCAAGTAGCGGGCCTACCACATTCCCATCGCGCCGACGGTGAGGCCGCCCTTGGTGGGCGCGAGCGAGAGCTGAAATGGCGGAGTCCAGCCGGATTTCTGCGCGCTGTCGTCCTTCTTGTCGTAGGTGAGCACGGTGGCGAGCGTGAGGCCGGCGAGTCCGCCGATGGCGGTGGCGATGAGTCCGTGCTTCGGGTCGGAATCGCCAAAGGCATAAACGATATAGATGGGAGTGGTGACGAGCATGCCCGCGCCGAATCCGACCCACTGCCACTTGAGCGTCTGGGAGGACGGAACGTAGCCGGCGATCGACGCGACTCCGGTGCCGACGATGCCGACGTTGGTCATGATCAAGCCGCCGATCGAGGCCCCATCCCAAATGCAGTAGGTTCCTGGAGCGCAGCTGCCGGTGGCGCCAGCGCCGAAGAAGGTGCCCATGATGGCGCCCCAACCCGCGCCGCTCGCGATGAAGCCCATGCTCCGCGGATCGGGTTGTGCGAACTCACCGAAGAAATACCCGCCGACGCCGCCGACGGTAGACGCGGCCCACGTCAGCGTGGAGTACGCGTTGACGCCCCAGTTCTTCTCTGGACTCGTGAGTTGCCACTGCGTGCCGCTAATGGCCAATCCCTCCATTGCGCCCAAAATCAAGCCGGTTCCGACGCTGGCGGGGACCGCGCGATGAATGCGGCCAGCGTAATCCCATATCGCCATTCCCACCGGCACCAGCGCGCCGAACGCGATGGGAGCGATAATGGCAATTCCCGGATCGATGGGCTTGCCAGTCTCTTTGGTGAGGATGTCGATCCAGATGCCGGTGCCGATGCCGTAGCCGACGCCTGCACCATACATGAAGCCCATCTCGCCTTGACCGCGCAGCCCATCGCTCGGGGCAGCACCAGGAGGGGGAGGCGGCTGTTGCGGTTGATAGGGACCCTGCGGCGGCGGGAATCCCTGCCCCTGCGGAGGCGGATAACCTTGCGGCGGCGGGTAACCCTGCGGCGGCGGATAGCCTTGCGGAGGCGGATAGCCTTGCGGAGGCGGTTGCCCTTGAGGCGGATACTGCGGAGGCGGTTGCCCTTGAGGCGGATACTGCGGAGGCGGTTGCTGCAGATAGCCTTGCGGAGGCGGAGGCGGCTGATTCTGCGGCGGAGGCGCCTGATCCTGCGCGAACGCGGAGGAGACGATCACGAGCGGAATCAGCGCGGCGAGCGCAGTCGAGGCAAGTCTTCGCATCGGCGCGAGCCTAGCGCAGAGCGAGCGGCGTGCGAAATTGTCATCGACATTTGGCGAACGAGAACGCTTCGTAGAGGGCGTTGGTTATGCAGTCCGCGGGGTCCACGGCACGTCAGCGACGTTGCGGTCGTGGTTTTCGCGTCGGGCGAGCGTGAACAAGAGATCGCTGAGCCGATTGAGATAGACGACGACATCTCGCCTCGGCTCTGCGTCATCGATCGCGAGGACCGACCGCTCGGCGCGGCGGCACACCGTGCGCGCGAGGTGAAGCGCGGAGGCCTGAGGCGTTCCCCCCGGCAGCACGAAGGTCTTGAGAGGCGTGAGCCCGTCCTCTGCCGCGTCGATCGCCTTCTCGAGCGCGATCGCGTCCGCCTCGTCGATCAGCCGCATCTTCAGCTTTTCTTCTTTGCCGGGTACGCACGCGAGCTCGGCGCCGATCGTGAAGAGGTCCACCTGCACGCGCGCGAGGATCGTCTCCGCCTGTGTCCCGAGACCGGTGGAACGAGCAACGCCGATCACCGAGTTGACCTCGTCCACCGTACCGTACGCTTTGACGCGCGAAGAAGCCTTCTTCACACGCGCGCCTCCGAAGAGCCCTGTCGTGCCGTCGTCACCCGTCTTCGTGTAGATGCGCATGCCTTAGCGACTTAGTGTCAGGCGCGTCGCGAAGCAATCGCCGTCGTTTGATCCTTGGTCGACGTGTACTCCTTGTAGAACTCGAGCGCCTTGTCGAGGAGCTTGGAGGCGTCTTCGGTCTGGTCGCGCGTGCCTTGAATGGCGGCCTTCGCCCGAGTCGCAGCCTCACCGGCGACCTTCGCGCTCGCGTCATCTTGCACAACGTCCTTGTCGAAGTTGCTGGCAACGATCGAGAAGGCTCCTTGCGTAGTTTGTCCGAGCGCTTGGATCCCCTTCGCCCCTCCGCCGTTGCCGAGGGCACTCCCCGCGGTCGCGGCTCCTCCGGCGATCTGTCCGAGCCCTCGATAGAGTCCCGCGTTTTGCATGTCATCCGCTTTGGAGTTCAGCGCAGCGATCTCCTGATCGTCGGCCTGCTTCTCTGCCTCCTCCGCGACCTTGCGTATGTCCCGCTGGGATTGCTTCTGGGCGTACGCGGTCTTCACGATCAATGCCGCGATTGTTGCGCCAAGGTCGCCCCCTAGCGCGAGCGCATTCGCGTCCCGAAGGAGCGGCGCCTCGTTTTGTTGCGGGGCCGGCGAGCTACCTACCGGGTCCGTCGAAGGTTGGTTGGTGTTGGATGTACGCGGGGTTCCGTTGATCAAATTCGACATGTTCAACCTCTCATCGTGGAGCTCGCGGTCACGAGCGTTTGTCCGTTGGTGTTCATCGCGCCTTGAAGCGTCGTCATCGCGCGGCTCTGTGACTTGTCGAGCTCTTTGATGTTGGCGACGAGCCAGCTGGTCAGCTCGTCCGTCCGCTTCGTTTGGTTGGTCGCGGCCTTTGCACTGGCGCGGGCTCGCTGACCATCCGCCATCTCCTCGGCCGCTGCGATGGTCTCCGAGCCTGCGACGATCTCGCACGCTCCTGCGCCAAGGCTTCCAACCGTGCTGACGATCTGTGCCGCAGCCCCCGCCGTCGACCCGCCATTGGCACCGAACGAACACACCATAGCGCCGACGCTGAGCGCCACTCCGATCCATTGTGAGTCGCCGAACACGTGAAAGTTGTTCTGCAGGGCCGCGGCCGAAGAGAGCGCGAACGTCGCGACCGACAGAACGCACGCTGCTGCACAGAGCGGGCTACCCGCACCCAGTGTGCAGACGGTGACGACTGCGGAAGCCACCACGGCGACGACCGAACCGAGCTTTGCCCAGAAGCTTCCCGTGTCGGTATCGTCTTGCGCCTGCTTCTCGTGTTGCAGCGCGTTGATGATTGCACCCTTCTCTTGCTTTATCGCGGCGTCACGAGTCTTGCCGTGCGCCTCGATGCTGCTGGCGCCACTCTGCATGTTGGTCGTGCGCCGTTTGCTCATGAGCTCGTACAGAACCGCCATGCCATCTGACGCGGTCGAATCGTTCGGCGTCGGCGCTGGGAGAAGCGACGGCGCTGTTGGCGGAGCAGAAGTCCTCGGCGCCTCCGTCATCGCCATTCGCGCAGGGGTGATGGGACCGATCATTGCTGTCCTCCTTCATGCGCAAGAATGCCAATGAGCTCGAGATCGGAGGTCTCGTTCGCGACGGCGGCGGCGTCCTCCAACGCGCGCTCCGCCTCGTCGTCACGTCCCAGCCTTCGCAAGACGCGTGCAGTGGCGACCGCCAAGCGGCCGGCTTTGGTGAGCGTAAAACCAGTCGCGTACATCTCGATGGCGACTTCGTCGTGAAGGGCGCCCTCGTGAGCGGCTCCTAGCCCGAGCCAAGCGCGCTCGTCGGACTCGGCGATCATGCACATTGCGCGAAACAAGTCCGCGGCGTCCTTGAAGCGCTCCTCGATCAGGAGCCAGTGCCCCGTTGCGTAGAGCGCCTCGACGCCCCGCGCACGCTGCGCGGGGGAGAGGTCGACGTTCTGAGCGGTGTCCATCATCGCCCTCAGTGCCCGATGTTCGCGGCGATTTTGTTGAGCTGCTCGCCGAGCGCTTGGACCATTTGCGTCGAGATCTGCACGGCAGACTGACGCTGCGACATGAGCGACTGGAGCTTGATCATGCCGAGCTCGCTGCCCGAACTGATCTCGCTCTGAACGCCTTGCAGCTCCTTGGCCCATCCTTGGATCTCTTCTTTGGCAACGAGTCCGTTCTTTGCGGGCTGAACATTCAGCCACTTCATGACGGCCGCGTCGTTTGCGTGCCCATTGCCAAGTTGGTTTGGCGCTCCGTCCATCTGCTGCCAAACAGAGCCCATGTTCGGATCGGGATGATCGATCCAGTACGCCATTTTGTCCGCGTCGGCGGGGCTCGCCGTGATGCGCCCAATGACCTCGTTGCGAATGCCAATGAGCTTCTGACCTTCGGGCGTGTTGACACCGGCGACGTGAGCAGCCCAATCAAGTTGCCGAATGATGTCGACGTTGTCGTGAATGGGCCCGCCGTTGCGGTTGTCGTTGATGTCAGTGCCGTACGGAGCATTCTGGTTGATTCGACCAAGCGCATCGTTGATGCGACCCTGCACGTCGTTCGCGTGTTGTTGTGCCGCGAACGCACTCTGAATCTGCGTGTCGATACCGTTCAGGCGTGTCTGGCAGTAGGTGAGCAACGCGTCGGGTGTCAGCCCGGCCGCACCACCCGTAAACGGGATCAGGCCAAGGCCGAAAGTCGAAGTCGGATTGATCGTGGTCATGACAGTCTCCTCACGCCCTGACGGCGCCTAGCTGCACGTTGTCGTTCGAGCCGCGCACCGTGCACGCCTCGTCGAGCTGCTCGAGCAGCTCTGGGGAAATCTGGAATTGAACGTCGCCCATCGCGGCGAGTTGTTGTTTCGCATTGGCGAGCGCTTCGTCTTGCGACTCGAGCGCTGCTCTCATGTCTTCGAGCGTCTTCATGCGCTCCCATCGGCCGCGCCTCTTTGGAGTTGCGGACAAAAGCAAAAGCCCCAGCGTCCTTTCGGACACCGGGGCTCAACGCTCCGTGATCTACGCCGAAATCAGGCGCGGAAGATGTCCGCGATGGTTTGCGCGAGCTCCGCTTCGCTGAGCTTCTTCGCGAACGCGAGTTCCTTCATCAGCAGGCTCTTGGCTTGATCGAGCAAGCGGCGCTCGCCGAAGCTCAGGTCCTTGTCGAACTTGAGGCGATGCATGTCGCGAAGGACCTTGGCGACCTCGTGCGGCGAGCCGCTCTTGATCATCTCGGTGTACGCGCGGAAGCGGCGGCTCCACGGCTGAAGGTCGACCGCAACCTCGCGGGCGCGCATCGTTTCGAGCACGCTGTCTGCCTCTTTGCCGCTCATGATGCCTCGAAGGCCGGCTTGCTGCGCGGCGCTGGTCGGGACCATCACCTTCATGCCGTTGTCGAGGATCTTCAGGATGTAGAACATCCCCTTGGTGCCGCCGAGCTCGCGGTGCTCGATTGCGGTAACCTCGCCGACGCCGTGTGCCGGGTGAACCGCCTTGTCGCCGATCTTGAAGTTGACGGGTTTGCCGTCACTCGGCATCGGGGGGGGCGGGGTCGTCAGAAGGTGACGAGGACGACCGTTCGGGCCCATCATGGGGCGAGGTCCGGGCATCACGGAGGGGGAGACGACCGCCTTCGGGGGCTCGACGACGGGGACGACGGGCTTGGCGACCGGCGCCTCGACCTTCACGGCCTCGGGGCCACGGCGGAGGGGCCGGGTACGGGCGGCCGGAGCTGCCGGTTTGCGTACGGCAGCCTTCTTGGTGGCGGTTTTGGTGGCGGGGGGGCTCGCCGGCGAAGGGACGCGGGCGGCGGTGCGGACGCTGGGACGGGGCATTTATTTTTGCTTTGCGATTACGGCGATTTAGCCTAAGTCGATGCCGCAACGACGGCAATCGGGGTTAGACCGGCTTCGAGCCAACGAAGCGCGCCCCTTTACCATTCCCGAGGGGGTGCAGTCAAACCGCTCTGAGGCCGCTTCTTTATTGCTGCATGATCTCGGTGATTTGCGCGCCGGTCGCTGCGCGCAGACCTTGGACGAGACGTACGGCGTTCACTCGACCGTGCACGCTCGCCGAGTCCGGGGTGCTTTTGGCCTGGAAAGACGCTGTCGGGTGATCCAGCCCCGCCAATTTCCCCAACGCGCTCTCACCAATCACCTCGACGAACGCGGCGAGTCGGTCCGCCGCTTGGGGGGATTTCTCCCCAAACGCCCCGAAGACGGCGACTGTGATCTCCAGGTTGCCCTGGCCGTCACTCGAGGCAGAACCCCCCACTGCGGTCGCCGCGCGAAGGAGCCCGCTCATCGCCGTCGACCACTCGCCCGCGAACGGACCCGCAAAGAACACGCGAATCGGAGCCGCTCCAAGTGTCGCGCTCACGACGTCGAGCGGTGGGGCGTCCAGCGCGGGCCTGGCTTTGGCGAGCTTGTGCCGCGCGAAGAGCTCGGAGGCTCGCAGCGGTCCGAGCTGCGGGGTCGTCGAGGGCTCGTCCAGCTCCCAGCCGACGACCGTACGCCCGAACGTCGCGAGCTCCTCGTGACGGTTGGGCTCGCCGATGCCAGCGACCTCACCCCACGTGCGCGTGATGTTCGTGAGCGCGTCGCCGGCGTGATCGATTTGGCGCCCGTCGATCCCCAGCATGAGCCGCGTGAACGCTTGCTCCAGGCGCGCGGGCTCGAACACTCCTCGACCGAGCACCAGCGTGGCGCGTGCATAGGTCGCGACCGCGATCTCGTCGAGCTGGCGCGGGTCCACGCTCCCGTGCCGCGTCGCGAACGCGAGCACCTGGTCCTCGGGGACGAGCGCGTCGAGCGCTTGGCGCAGCTCGGTCTTCGACCAAAGCGACTTGGGCTCCACCACGACGAGCGTCTCTAGTCCTGCTGCGGGGACGATCGAGGTGAGTGGAGCGATCGCGAGCGACGGTTCCGGTGGCGGTGCTTTTGGCGCGGTTCCGCCGCACGCCGCGAACATCATAGCGACTGCCAACGAGTGACGAATCAACCAATGACCTTCACGTACGCAAATCGCCTATTTTTCGAGCCGACGCGCAGTAAATACCGCTTTCCTTTATCCAACTTCAGCTGACCATCGCGAATCTGCACGCGGTCGAGCTCCACGCCGCCTTGCTCCACCAAGCGCTTGCCCTCGCCGGTGGACTTCACGAGGCCCGCCGAGCTGAGAGCCTTGGCGATCCATAGCGTGTCGCCCTCTGTCTTCACCTCGTGCTCGGGGATGTCCGCGGGCACATCGTCTGCCGCGTACGTGTTCGCGAACTCGAAGGCGGCGCGCGTTGCGTCTTCGGGCGTGTGTAGCCTCGAGATGATCTCGTTGGCGAAGCGCTCTTTGTACGGGCGCGCGTCTCCGCCCTTGCTCGCGCACTCCGACTTCATGTCGAGGATCGACGCGGCGCTCTCGGTGCTGAGGAGCTCGAAGTAGCGCCAGATCACTTTGTCGTCGATCTGCATGCACTTTCGGAACATGTCTACCGGCGGCTCTTGCAGGCCGATGTAGTTGTTCGCGCTCTTGCTCATCTTCTTGCCGACGACGGCGCCGTTCTCGAATTTCGCGTCGGTGCCCTCGAGCAACGGACACGTGAGCACGCACTGGCCGCGCTGGCCGTACCTCGGCTGGATGTCTCGGCCGACCATCAGGTTGAAGAGCTGGTCGGTGCCGCCGAGCTCCACGTCGGCCTCCAGGGCGACCGAGTCGTAGCCCTGCAAGAGCGGATACAAAAACTCGTGCATGTGAATGGGCCGGTGATCGGCGAAGCGCGCGGAAAAATCGCTGCGCTCGAGCATGCGCGAGACCGTCATCTTCGCCATGAGTTCGACCATGTCGTTGGCGCTCAGCTTGTCGAGCCACTCGGAGTTGTAGCGAATCTCCGTCTTGCTCTTGTCGAGGATTCGAAACGCTTGGTCCGTGTACGTATTGGCGGCCGCGCGTACGTCGTCGCGAGAGAGGCGAGGGCGTGCCTCGTTGGCGCCCGACGGGTCGCCCACCATCGCGGTGAACTCGCCCACCAGCAAGATCGCGGTGTGTCCGAGCCGCTGGAACTGCGCGAGCTTCTCGAGCAGCACGGCGTGGCCGATGTGCAAGTCGGGGCGAGTGGGATCGAAGCCCGCCTTCACGCGGAGCGGCTTGCCCGTCTCTGCGGATTTCGTGAGTCGCTCGTGGAGCTCCTCGCGCACGTGAACGTCGACCGCGCCGCGCGTGAGGATCTCGAGCTGTTCGGCCGCCGGAAGGAACATACCGTGGCTTGTACTCAAAAATGCCGAGTGCCGCACGCTCGCGCTTCTCGAAGGTGCGAAGCGAGAGAGAACGCGTGTAGGCTCCGCGCCATGCTCCGTATCGGTCATTGTGCTTTGGTCGCGGTCGCGGTCGCGTTGCCGACTTGTAGTTTCGCGTGCGGAGGCGGGTCGAAGGACGCCACCGCTCCGACCGCCTCCGCGTCGTGGTCTGCCCCGAGCGTCGGAGGTCCCGATGCGATCGACGGCGCGCTGATGCAGCTTGCGGCGCGCGCCGCGCCTGGGATGACTCCCGAGGGTCCGCCCACGAAGCTGAGCGTACCGTCAATGACACACGCGCCCGTCCCCGTCGGGCTGCAGGCCGGCAGATGCTACGTCATCGTCGGCGTCGGCCCCGTCGGCAGCGATCTCGATCTCGTGCTTGCGATGAACGGTCAGCCGATCGGGCAAGACGGCGAGACCGACAACACGGCCACTCTCGGCACCGGCGTGTTGCCGCTGTGTCCACCGCAGGCGACTCAGCTCACGCTCGACGTGTCGCTGAAGAACGCAGGCGGTGTCGTCGGTGTGCAGGTTTGGTCGAAGCCCGCGCCGACGGCGATCGCGACGCCGACCGCCACGGTGCCTGCGGTCGATCCGCTCGATTCGATACTGAAGACCGAGACGGACAAGCTCGCGAAGGGCATGACCACGGACTCCCCGCCGACCAAGGGCATGGTGCAGGAGGGCAACAAGCTCGAGGTCGTCGTCACCCTGCAGCCAGGTCGTTGCTACTCGATCGTCGCCGTGTCAGCGCAAGGCACCTCGCTCGACATGGAGCTCTTGATGGCGCCGTTCTTCACGATGTCGGCTGGCAAGAACAGCAAGACGGGGAGCGTCGCCTTGATCGGCGGAAGCAGCAATCCGCTGTGTCCGCTCGCGATCCTGCCGATTCCCTATCGCCTCGACGTCACCGCGAAGAAGGGCTCGGGCCCAGTCGCCGTGCAGGTGCTGAGCAAGACGAAATAAATCAGTGCAGCTTCAGCCACGCAACGACGCCACCGGCCGAGAGCAGCACGACGAGGAAAAATAGCCACGCGCGCGACTTCGTAGGCGGCGGCTCTGGCGGCGCGGCGCGAGCAGGTCCGGCCTTGGGTGGCTCCGAGTTCCGTGAGCGCGTCATCACCATCTTGGGCGCGCCAAGGTCGATCTTGTCGAAGTCCGGACCGGGCGGCATCGTGTCGTCGACATCCATGCCCGAGAACGAGGCTGCCATGCGCCGCACCTCGCACGCCTCTTCGAGCGCGTCCGCCATCTCCTTCGCGGTCTGGTAGCGAGCGTCACGCGACTTCTCGAGACACTTCTTCATCCACGCGACGACAGCCGGCGGCAGATCCTTGCGGAGGTTCGACGGATCGCGCGGGACCTTGGTCGTGATGGAGACGATGATCTCGCCGACCGTGTCGCACTCGTCGTACGGCATTTGACCCGTCAAGCATTTGAACGCGACGACCGCGAGCGAGTACAGATCGCTCCGCCCATCGAGGTCACGCTTGCCGAGCGCCTGCTCGGGGCTCATGAACATCGGCGTGCCGATGAGCTGGCCGGTCATGGTGAGGTTGCCGTGATCGCTGATCGCGGGGTCCGTGCGCGCGATGCCGAAGTCGAGCAACTTGGCGATCGTCCCGTCGTGTCCCTCGGTGAGGAAGACGTTCTCAGGCTTCAAGTCGCGGTGGATCACGCCCGTCGAGTGCGCAGCGGTGAGCCCCTTACACGCCTCGCCAATGATCTTGCGAAAGTCTTCGAGCGAGAGCGGTCCGTCGCGTGAGAGACGCTGATCGAGGTCCTCGCCCTTCAAGAGCTCCATCGCGAGGTACGGCCGGCCCGAATCGTCTTTGCCGTAGTCGATGATGTTCACGATGTGCGGGCTCTGGATCGCGGCTGCCGCCTTCGCCTCTTGATCGAACCGCTTGAGTGCAGGCTCGTTCTGGGCGTTCGCGGCGGGGTCGATGAATTTGACGGCGACGTCGACGTTGAGCGTGAGGTGCCGCGCGGCCCACACCGCGCCCATCCCGCCCGTGCCCAAGATGGAGACGAGGCGGAACCTCCCCGCGACGACTTGTCCCGCAGCGCGCTCCATTGGCCTCGGAGCAGACCACAACCGGACGCTAGAGATCGACCCCTTTGCGATCGATCACGTCGAGCAGACCGTCGAACGCGTCGCGCATCGCCCACGCTTGGTCCGCGCTCGTGGTCTTGCCGCGCGCCTTCTTGCGACCGTCCTCGAGGGCCTTCGTCGGACCTTTGCAAGAGCTCGGCAGCTTCTTCTCGATGTCCTTCGCGGCGTCGTCATAAGTGACGAAACACCCTAGAAAGTCGCCGCCGTTGTATGCGGGCGCGCCGAGGTCGATCGCGTCGTCGATTCGACTTTCGACCATCTTGAGATCGCCCGTGGAGCAACCGTCGAGCAGCTTCACGTCGTGTACGGGCACATCGCGGTTCGGAGGCGGAAGGCTCGGCGCCATCGTACCCGCCGTCGCTGGGTCGTCGCTGTCGTCGCCCGAGCCGCTACCTGCATGCGACGGTGCTGACGAGTCACGTATCGCGAAGACCATCAGCGCGGCTCCACCGATCATGAACATGAACAACAGCCCGAACGCCAACCCCGCCCAGACGAGCCAGTGCACACCGCTCGACTGCGGTGGATAGCAGTAGGGCTGCTGCTGGTACTGCGGCGGAGGGTACGGCCCCATGCCCTGCTGCTGAGGCGGTGGCGGTGGCCGGTAACCGTAGGGGGGTTGCTGCATCGCTCTGCCTTTAAGGGTCAACCCCAACGACCCAATCGTCAAGGCGTACACGGACGAATCTCTTACGCTGGGCTGCGATGAGGCTTCCCGCTATGTTTGCCGCGCTCGTCCGTTGAAGAGAGCGGGTTGCTCTGCGAGCGCCTCCATAGTAGCTACCACGCGCGCCACTCGGACCGCCATTCATGCTCGTCGAAGCCAAAAACCTCCCCAACCACGTCGGCATCATCATGGACGGGAACGGGCGATGGGCCCAACTGCGGGGCTCTGCGCGCGCCCTCGGCCACCGCGAAGGCAGCAAGGCCGTGCGCCGGACCGTCCGCGCCGCTCGCCGCCTCGGACTTCGCGCTCTCACGCTCTACGCGTTCAGTGAGCAGAACTGGGCGCGCCCCGGCGACGAGGTCGACGCGCTCATGGAGCTGTTGCGCGAGTTCCTCACGTCCGAGCGCGACGAGATCTTGGACAACGGCATCCGCCTCTCGGCCATCGGCAACCTCGGTCGCTTGCCACACCTCGTCCGCGCCGTGCTCGATCCGTTACGCCGCGAGAGCGAAGACAACGACCAGATGACGCTCACGCTCGCGCTCTCTTATGGAGGTCGCGAAGAGATCGCCACGGCAGCGCGCGAGCTCGCGCGTCAAGTCGCCGCCGGCAAGATTCGCCCCGACGACGTGACCGAGAAGGCGCTTGGCGATCTCATGCCGAGCCTCGCGGTGGGCGATCCGGATCTCGTCATCCGCACGGGCGGAGAGCGGCGCATCTCCAACTTCTTGCTCTACGGCCTCGCGTACGCAGAACTCCACTTCGCGGACGTCCTCTGGCCCGATTTCGGCGCCGAGCAGCTGCACGACGCCATCGCCAGCTACCAACAGCGCGAGCGGCGCTTCGGCCACGTTGGCAAGGGCGTTCAGCCGAAGACGGAAGGCGCGAGCGTCACTCGCATCGCGATCTAGTCTCGCACCGAGCCGTTTAGATGAGCGAGAAGAAGCCCGCGAGCAACCTGGTCGTGCGCTTGGCCACGGCCGCCGTGGCGGCGCCGCTCATCTTGTTACTGCTCTATAGAGGACCCGCGTGGGGCTTCTATCTACTCGCGCTGCCCGCTTCGCTCATCGGTGCGAGCGAGCTGTTCGCGATGACTCACGTGGGCGATCGCGCGTCGCAAGTGATCGGCGTCGCTCTCACTGCGGCCGTGAGCGCGTCGCTCTACTTCTTCTCGGGCGACCCACGCGTGCCGATGACCGTGATCGCTGCCGCCGCCGTGATCGGTCCTCTGGTGACGCTCGTGCGCCTCGGCGCGATCGAGACGGCGGCGATGCGCGCGATGACGATGGGCATCGGCCCGCTGTTCGTCGGCGTGCCACTCACGCTCTTGGCTATCTTGCGACGCGACGTCCCCAACGACGACGGCCCGAGCTACGTCGTGATGACGCTCATGTTCGCGTGGTTCAGCGACACCGGCGGCTACTTCGCGGGACGCTTCTTCGGCAAGCGAAAGCTCTACGAGGCGGTGTCACCGAAGAAGACGGTGGAGGGTGCGATCGGCGGACTCTTCGGCTCGATGATCGGCGCCACGCTCGCGCACTTCTGGTTCTTGAAGAGCATCCCTCTCACGCACGCGCTGCCACTCGCGATCGTCGCGGGCGCGCTCGGTCAAGCGGGTGATCTCGGTGAGTCGTTGATCAAGCGCAGCGTCGGCGTCAAGGACTCGGGCCACATCGTTCCCGGCCACGGCGGCATTCTCGATCGCGTCGACGCGCTCTTGCTGACGAGCACGGTCGTTTTCCTCTACACGATCTGGGTGCGCTGAATAGCTGTCGTCGCTTCGGGCGAACGAGACTCGCCTAATTATTGCTGGCGAAGCCAATCGTCTTCGTTGTTGTCGTTCGCCGAAGACGACGACAATTGTTGCTGGCGAAGCCAATCGTCTTCGTTGTTGTCGTTCGCCGAAGGCGACGACAATTGTTGCTGGCGAAGCCAATCGTCTCCGTTGTTGTCGTTCGCCGAAGGCGACGACAATTCGTCACCGCACGTGCTCGCCGTCGTCGACACGCGTTCAGATTCCTGCATATTGCGGCGATGAAAACGGCCGCTCGGATCCAGCTCTGCCTCGCGCTCCTCGATCAGCATCGAAAAAAGTACGGAGTGCGCGCGCCCAAGCGCCTCGTGGAGCTCTTCGAGAGCGGCGCCGCGTTCGAGCTCGAAGAGAAGTGCCTTCCGGAGGGCTCGAAGATGCCAGGCTTCGAGCCGGGCTCGTTCCGCTTGGTCGTCGCGCCGCCTTCTTGGGAAGCGCTCGCGAGCTTCGGCGGTTTGGACGAGGCCGTCGTCGGACCGGAGGGCGACTGGGAGTGGGCGAAGGACTACTTGCCGATCCTGCAGGCCGAGCAGAGCCGCTACATCGTCATCGAGCTCGCGAGCGCGAAGTGCGCCGTGGGTTGGTTCGAGGAAGAGGCTTGGGACCAAGAGACCAAGGGCTACAAGAAGGGCGTGTGGCCGATCGCGAAGTCGCTCGACGAGTTCATCAAGATGCTCGTCACGCTCGAGAAGGCAGACTTCGAGACCGAGTCGGATGAAGAGACCTGGGACGACGTCGCGACGCTGCTCGAGGACGAAGACGACGACGACGACGACGACGACGACGACGAGGACGACGAGGACGACGAGTAAAGCGCTCAACTAACGCTACGCGTTACCATGCGAGCGGCTATGCTGAGCACGCGCAAATCGACGATCTTTCGGACCTGACCTGACGTCTCAATCCAAGAGGAATACGGACGATGACCTCCAAACCGATCAGTCAAACGAACATCCCCGCAGCCCCCGCTTCCGCGCGGAGCATGGCCCCCGAGTACGACTTCTTCAAGGTAGTGCAGGGCTATCTCGATCAGGCAGCGAAGGTCATCAACCTCGAGCCCTACGTCGCGACGATCCTCAGCCAGCCGAAGAACGAGATCATCGTCAACTTCCCGGTCAAGATGGACAACGGCGAGGTTCGTCTGTTCAAGGGCTACCGCGTACAGCACAACAACCTGCTCGGACCGTTCAAGGGCGGCATCCGCTACGCGCAGATGGTCACGCTCGACGAGGTGAAGGCGCTCGCGACGATGATGACGTGGAAGGGCAGCCTCATGGGTCTGCCGTACGGCGGTGGCAAAGGCGGAATCAAATTCGATCCGCGCGGCGTTACCAAGGGCGAGCTGCAGCGCATCACGCGCCGTTTCACGCACGCGCTCGGTGAGAACATCGGGCCCGAGTACGACATCCCGGCGCCGGACATGGGCACCAACAGCCAGACGATGGCGTGGATGATGGACACGTACTCGAACATGGTTGGCAGCAACCAGAAGCAGTCCGTGAAGGGCGTCGTCACCGGCAAGCCCGTCGCGAGCGGCGGCACGCTCGGGCGAACGAAGGCCACCGGGCAAGGCATGGTGCACTGCCTCACCGAGTGGGCGCGCGACAAGGGCTTCAACCTCGAAGGCTCCACGATGATCGTGCAGGGCTTCGGAAATGTCGGCTCGCACTTCGCGGTGCTCTTGGCCAAGCTCGGCGTCTCGACGATCGCGGTCGGAGACCACGCCGGCTACCTCTACAATCCCGAGGGCTTCAACGCGCACAAGCTCCAGGACTACGTGCTTCAGAACGGGAGCATCGGCGGCTATCCGGGCGGTAAGGCGATCACGCGCGAAGAGTTCTGGGCGATGAAGGCGGACATCTGTGCGCCGTCCGCTCTAGAGAATCAAATCGGCGAGGCCGAGGCTCGCGTCATCCAAGCGAAGGTCATCGTCGAAGGCGCGAACGGCCCGACGACGCCCGAGGGCGAGAAGATCCTGCTGGACCGCAACATCGACATCCTGCCGGACGTGCTCGCCAACTCGGGCGGCGTCACCGTCAGCTACTACGAGTGGGTCCAGAACAAGCGCAGCGAGACGTGGACGCTCGAAGAGGTCGACGAGAAGCTGGAGCGCGCGATGAAGCGCGTCTACAAGAACGTCGACGACTTCGCTCGCCAGCGAAAGGTCGACCGCCGAATCGCCTCGTACGCCCTCGCGCTCGCGCGCATCGAGAGTGTGTACAAGGAGCGCGAGATCTTCCCTTGATCGGTAATCGCTAGTCGCTAATCCACGTGTATGTATCCACAAGACTAGGCCGCTGGTTCTACGAAGAGCGTGGCACCAAACGTCGCGAGTCCGACGCGACGATCGTCTTGTGGCACTCGTTCTTGTGCGACGGCGGAATGTGGGACGGCCAGATCGACGCGCTCGCCAAAATCGGGCATGTCATCGTCTTCGACGGCCCTGGGCACGGCAAGAGCGAGCCGCCGCCGCCGTTCACGCTCGACGACAACACGCGTGCGCTCGTCGACGCGCTCGACACGATCGCGAAGGGGCCCGTCGTGATGGCAGGCCTCTCGTGGGGCGGGATGCTCTCGATGCGCCTGTCGCTGTTGGAGCCGAAGCGCTTGCGCGCCCAAGTGCTCATGGATACGAGCAGCGATCCCGAGGAGATGGGTCGGCAGATCAAGTATCGCGCGATGCTCGCGCTCTATCGGCGCGCGGGCGTACCTAGGTGGCTCGTGGACAAGCACATAGCGCCCATCATGTTCGGCCCCAAGACGGTTGCCGGGAGGCCGGATCTCGTGGAGCGCCTCTTCTGCGAGGTCAACGGGTACTCGCGAGTGGGCGTGCTCAACGCCGCGAAGGCCATCTTCTGGCGTGAGGGTGTGACGGGCACGCTCGGGCGAATCACGACGCCGACACTCGTGCTCTGCGGCTCCGAGGACAAAGCGACTCCTGTCGTATGCAGCAGGACGATCGCGCGTAACATCCCCGGCGCGCGGCTCCTTCTCATCGCGGGCGCAGGGCACCTCTCGGCCGTCGAAGAGCCCGAGGCGGTGTGCGACGCGATGCTCCCTTTTGTGTGCGGCCACCTTTAGCGCGCATCGATTCCTATGAAGTCTCGAACGCGCGGGTGACCTCGACCTTTCGACGAGCGAGCACCGACCCGCCGCGACGTTCGCGTCTTGTGTCGAGATGAGTCGCTCGACCAGTTCGGCGGCTCCGTCGCGCGCCCACCCAACGTCGTCGAGCCAGAGGTACACCGGTCGACGGATGCTCATCGCCCGCAGCGCGACGTGGGCGAGCTCGGCAGCTTCGTGGGTCGCCATGACCTCGGCGTCCGTCAGCCAAGCGAACAGCGCTCGCGTGTCTAGCGTGCCGAGCCAACTAAGATCGCTAGCCGACGTGTCCTTGTTCGCGATCGCGAGCAGTCTCCGCAAGGCTTGCTTCAGCCCTACAGCGACGCTCGCCCCGGATGCGTCATATCCGGCGGCGATCCCTTCCATCAGCCCGAGCCGCTCCACTTCCGCCAGTCCCACGCGCGCGAGTCGACTCTTTCCGACGCCCGCGCCGCCGAGCAACACGACCACGCGCGCGCCACCCTCGGATCGAACGCTCGCCGCGTGATCCATCAAGCGCCTCCGCTCGTAGTTGCGACCCACGAGCGGGGGCGCACGCAAGAGGCCGACGGCTCCACTGGGACCCGCGAGCGAGTCGCTCGGAAGCTCGAACGGCAGTCGTCGCGAGATGGGCTCGAGTCGCCCCGAGCTCACGGGGTTCTCGGACGGCTTTCTCTCCGCGCGCGGCTCGATCGTCGCGACGTCCACCAGAGTGCGTTGCGAGTCGTCGTGTGTCTTCGTGAGCTGCGCGGGCAGGTCGAACTTCATCGTGTCGCCGCCGACGAGCGAATGCTCGAGCGCGATCAGCCGCTCGTGCAGCTCGGCGGCAAAGCGAAGTCGCTTGCGCGGGTGCGGCTCGAGAAGCGTGTCGATGAGATCGAGGACCTCGTTGGGCACGTAGACGCCGGCGCGTGGCAAGATCATCGGCGCACCGCGCCTCTTCACGTGAAAGAGCTCGACCAGCGTATTGGCCTCGAGCGGCGGTCGCCCCCCACAAAGTTCCGCGAGCACCACGCCCATCGCGTACAGATCGCTCCAAGGCCCGGAGCTCTCGCCGTTCATCTGTTCGGGCGACATGTAGAGCGGCGTGCCGGCGATCCCACGGCGCTCGGTGCTGCCCGAGAGCGGGTCGACGAGCGTCGCGATTCCGAAGTCCGTGATCTTCGCGATGCCCTGAGCGTCGAGCAGCACGTTCGAGGGCTTCAGATCGCCGTGGACGCTGCCGCACGCGTGCGCGGCAGCGAGCCCGGAGACGATGCCGCAGAACGCCGACAGCACGCAGCTCCACCCTGGCCACTCGTGCACCCACGCCTCGAGGTCATGGCCGCGTACGAGCTCCATGGCGAGGAACACCTCCCCGTCGGCATCGCGCCCCAGATCGAGCAGTCGCACGATGTTCGGGTGAACGACCTGCGCGGCCGCCGTCGCCTCGTCGAGCATGAGGCGCCGCATCGCGGGGGTCTTCGCCATCCGCGCCACCATCTTGACCGCGACGGCCACGCCCGAGGGCCGGTGCACCGCCTCGTAGACGATGCCCATGCCGCCCTCGCCGATGACTCGAAGCACTTCGTAATGGGCGCCGTCCATTCGTGTCGGACTCCACAGCAATGATGACGGGTGCGACCTACCGCACACTCGCCTAGAGTTGCGCCTCATGCGCATCCTCATTGCCGACAAATTTCCCGAGTCCTACGTTGCGCAGTTTCGAGCCCTCGGCCTCCGCTCCGACTATCAACCCGACCTCTCGACCGACGCGCTCAAGGACAACGTGGGCGACGCGAGCATCCTCGTGGTGCGCAGCACCAAGGTCACGCGCGCCGTGATCGAAGCCGCGAGCAAGCTCGAGCTGATCCTGCGTGCCGGCGCCGGAGTCGACACGATCGATGTCGCGGTCGCGAGCGAGCGAGGGATCTACGTCGCCAACTGCCCCGGCAAGAACAGCGTCGCCGTGGCCGAGCTCGCGATGGGCTTGATACTCGCGATCGATCGACGGATCCCGCACAACACGGCCGATCTCCGCGCGGGCAAATGGAACAAGAAGGAGTACAGCAAGGCGGACGGCCTCAAGGGCAAGACGCTCGGCATCGTCGGGCTCGGCGCGATCGGTCAGGCGGTTGCCAAGCGCGCGGCGGCGTTCGAGATGGGTCTCTGCGCGTACTCCATGCCGGAGGAGCCCGCAGTGCTCTCCGCGCTAGGCGTGGCGCCGTGCGCGTCGCTGCTCGATCTCGCGGAGCGCGCGGACATCGTCACCGTTCACGTGCCACAGCTCGCCGAGACGAAGAAGCTCTTCGGCGTGGACTTTTTCTCGCGCATGAAGCACGGCGCCGTGTTCATCAATACGAGTCGTGGCGGTGTCGTCGATCAACCGGCGCTCGAGCGGGCGATGCGCGAGAAGGACATCCGCGCAGGTCTCGACGTGTTCGACTCCGAACCCGAGGGCGCGACGGCGTCGTTCTCCGCCGAGCTCTTCGCGTCACCCAACTTCGTCGGCACTCACCACATCGGCGCGAGCACCGAGCAGGCCCAGAACGCGATCGCCGCCGAGGCCGTGCGTATCTGCGCCGAGTTCGTGCGCAACGGTCAGGTACCCAACTGCGTCAACATCGAGCGCCATACGCCGGCCACGGTGCAGCTCCTCGTGCGCCACTACGACAAAGTCGGCGTACTCGCGGCCGTGCTCGATGTCGTGCGGAGGTTCGGCCTCAACGTCGAGGACATGAACAACACGATCTTCTCGGGCGCGAAGGCCGCCGTCGCCGTCATCCGCTTGTCGGCAACGCCTCCCGACGAGCTCATCGAAGAGATCGCCAAGATGGAAGACAAGGTCATCCAAGTGAGCGCGAAGGCCGTCTAGCCGAGCGCGACCGCTGCCATTGTTGCTCGCGAAGCCAATCAGCTCAGTCGTTTCGTTCGCCGAAGGCGACGACAATTCACTCTTTGAACTGAAGCTCGATATCCGCCGTGCACGGGTTGTCGATCGTGATGTTCATGGCGCTCGCGGCGTGACTGATGCACGCGCCCACGTCGTTCGCGAGCTCGGGTGAGCCTGCGAAGGAGGCCTCGATCGCGGTGGGTGTCATGTTCAAGTGCAGCTTCGCGTCGCCCGTGGGCGGCTTCGATCGCGAGAGTGTCCCCTCTCGATAGCAAACCTCGAAGCGACCGAGCGGAAGCGCCGTCTGGACCGCGGAGACCGAGATTTGGTCCGCCGTGATCTTGCCGATGACCACGTGCGTCGCCGTGGGCGTCGCCGTCACGGTCGCGCTCGGAGGGGCAGAAGCCGTCGCGTGAGTCGTCGGTGGCGTGGGATTCTGTGGCGCGACCACGGTCGCCACGCTCGATGCCGCCGCATGAGCCGACGCCGACGACGATGGAGCGCTCGGCAGGCGCGGTGCGATCGACGTGATCGACGACGTCACCACCATCGGCACCGATGAGGCCGTTGCGCTCGCGCGTGGGGTGACGCTCGCGGCGACAGACGCGACTTGCGCGTCCGCGATGCCCGGCTGCGGCTTGAATTTGAACCAGTAGAGAGTGCCGCCCGCTACAGCCAACGCGACGATCGCGAGGAGCACGAGGGTGGGCGACGGCCCGGACACTGGCGGCGCGTCCGGCGTCTCCATCAACACCGCCATCGCGCTCGTCATCGGCGGCCGAATCGCCGAAGACTTTGGCGGACTGTCTTGGATGAGCGTCGCGCTCGTCGCGAGCTCTGGTTCTTCCGCGAGGATGAGCCCGCGCTTGGACGAGGAGTGCTTCGAGACCGGCAGCTCACGAATGGAGGAAGGGTGATCGCCAGGTGCCGCCATGACGCTCGTCGCGCTCCCGTCCGCCAGCGCCGTCCTCATCTCTCGGGCGGACGCGTACCTGTCGTGAGGGTCCTTGGAGAGCGCCTTCATACAGATCGCTTCGAGCTTCGAATCGCACGCAGGTGCGAGTTCGGATGGCGGTCGAGGTATCTCGTGCAGGTGCGCCAACACCACCCCTAGCGCCGTTTGAGCCTTGAACGGCGTGTGCCCCGTCATCATTTCGTAGAGGATGACCCCTACCGAGTAGAGATCGCTTCGCTGATCGATCTCACCGTTGCCGCGCGCCTGCTCGGGAGACATGTAGTCCGGCGTTCCGACGATCGACCCCGCGTTCGTGAGCTTGGCGTTTTGAATCG
>ENA-OFCD01000212-OFCD01000212.1-metagenomes-genome-assembly--contig:-NODE-212-length-39241-cov-5.698055_pt1 | contig 39241 bp, 42 predicted proteins | sample MGYA00153392_OFCD01 | MGnify analysis MGYA00153392 | reverse complement strand
CGCGTCGCAACGAAGCGCTCGGGACGGTGCGCACCGAATCGCGTCGCGAGGAGAAAGGCAGCATCTAAACGTTCGGTTCCGGGATACATCGTGTACGCGTTTTGCTTCGGCGACCAACAATTCGCGTCGATCCAATCGGCGATTCGTTCGCGTTCGCGTTCCCAGCGAGACGTACTCGACGCATCGATCTCACCTTTGCGCGCGAGTTCGAGCGCACAATCGCACGCTGCCCAACACGATATCTTCGAGACGGTATAGTGTTCGAGCGCTACGAGCTCCCAGATGCCCGAATCGCGATCGTTCCAGAGATCGAGGCACGTGTCCGTGAGCTTGCCGAGGAGCGCGCGCGTTCCCGAGTCGAGCACGTGTCCGTCCGCGACGAGGCACGCTGCCGTTTCGAGCACGTCGTTGTAGATGCCGAGTTGCGTTTGATCGCGCGCGCGATTGCCGACGCGGATGGGTCGACTCGCCGCATATCCGGGCACGCCGATCGTCGTCTCTTGCGGTGCGACGACCGTATCGAGGGTATACATCGTACAGAGGCGGTCGTCGTTCGCGCGTACGGCGCCCACGAGCCACAGGAAGGCAGCCATGGCCTCTCCCGTCGCGCCCACGCGCAAGAATGCTTTGATCGTGAACGCGACGTCGCGCGACCACGCATAGCGATAGTCGTAGTTTTTATCGCCACCGAGCCGTTCGGGTAAGGACGTCGTCGCAGCGGCTGCGATGGCGCCCGTCGGCGAGAAGACGAGAAGCTTGAGTGCGAGCGCGCTACGCTTTACGACGCTCGCGTAGGGACCATCGACGTGTAAGTGTTCGGTCCACTCACGCCACGCGCGATCGGAACGATCGATGCGCGTGTCGATTTGCGCGATCGTCGGTAAGACGAGCGGCTCGTTCTCGTTTGCGAGGAGCGCGATCGTATCGCGCGATTGCGCGTGCGTAAGGATCGTCGCACTCGCACCGCGATCGTCGCTCGCACCGAACGCGATGCCATCCGTACTCCGAATCCCCGCCATCACATCGCCGACGTGCCAAACGTCGCCATGCGCGCTGCTCTCGCGCCTCGCCTTCGTATCGTCGAATCGGCGACCGAAGCGAATCTGGATTTGGAAATCGACGGTGCCTTCGAGACCCTCGATCCGCCGCGCGAGTTCGCGCCACGAAAGGATTCCGGCAAGACCGCCGTTGAGCGAATCGGTCACGCGAGCGCGACCGGTCGCGGTCGTATAGACGTGTTCGAGAACGTTACTTTCGGCGCGATATTGCCGCTCGACGGTAAACGGCCCGGTGGGCGTTATTGCAAAATGACCGCCCTCGTTTGCATCGAGGATTCGGTCGAAGAAGGGCGTGCTATCCATATTTGGCACGCACCACCAATCGATCGAGCCATCTGCGGCGACGAGAGCGACGCTGCGCCCATCACCGAGCGCGGCGTAACGGTCGAGGGGCAACTCTCCCGCTACGCGTTCGATCGCGGCACTCACGGGACGTAAGCTTCGAACATGATGCTCGGCACATTAAACGTGAAGACACGCGGCTCCGTGTCGTTTGCACTGGCGCCGAAACGGGAAGCGTACCACAATGCAAGCCGATGAACGCGAACCAACACCGCAGTCGCAATCGCTCGTCACGATGGCGACGGCGGGCGCGGTCGGCGGGCTCGCGGGCGCGGCGATCAAGCTCGTCTGTGAAGCGATCGTGCCACCCCGTTCGCCCGATCGCGAACCGCCGCCGGGGGTGATTGCGGCAAACGTCGTCCGTGCTGTGAACGGTCGCGAATTGTCCTCCGAACGTCAGAATTCGGTCGCGCTTTGGATCCATTGGTTCTTTAGCGTCGCGACGAGCGTCATGTACGGCGTCATCGTTTCCCGGTCGCCGCGCGCGTCGCCCAAAAAGGGGATCGGATTCGGCATCGCCGTGTGGGCGGGGCTCCACGAGATCACGTTGCCGTTGCTTCGGGCGACACCGCCACTGCGCAAACTCCCGATCGGCGAACAAGTTAATGAGTTGATCAGCCACGTGATCTTCGGAACGACCGTTGAATACGTCCGCGGTGCGGTGCTCGCGGCCGCGAGCGGGAGCAAAGGGGAGCGCGCGTAACGACCCGCATGCACGCCTGATGAAAGCCGTCGTCTGTCGTGCCTGGGGGCCGCCTGCAAACCTCACCATCGAAGAGATGGTGAGTCCCTCGACGGGAGCGACATTCGTAAAGATTCGAGTCGCTCGTGCGGGAGTCAACTTTCCCGACGTTTTGATCGTGCAAGGCACCTACCAAGATAAGCCTCGATTTCCGTTTAGCCCTGGGGCCGAAGTCTCCGGCACCGTGGTTGAAGTCGGCGAGCGCGTCGTTGATTTCGCGGTTGGGGATCGCGTGATGGCCGTCTGCCAAATCGGTGGATTTGCCGAAGACGTCGCCGTACATCACGGATCCGTCTTCAAAATACCCGATACGATGTCGTTCGATGTTGCAGCCGCGCTGCCGCTCGCGTACGGCACGACGATCCACGCACTCGTCGATCGCGCCGCCCTCGCACCCGGTGAGACGCTGCTCGTCACCGGTGCTGGAGGCGGCGTCGGTATCGCGGCCGTGCAACTCGGGAAAGCACTCGGTGCGACGGTCATCGCGGCCGCGGGATCTGCGGAAAAACTCCACGCGGCACGCGAGGCCGGTGCGGCGCACACGATCGATTACACGACGGAGAACGTCGTCGATCGCGTTCGCGAATTGACGAAGATGCAGGGCGTCGACGTCGTGTACGATGCCGTCGGCGGCGATGTGTTCGATGCGTGCGTGCGCGCGATCGGCTGGGGCGGGCGCTTGCTTATCGTCGGCTTTGCGGCGGGGCGCATTCCGCAAATCCCAGCGAATCGCTTATTACTCAAGAGCGCGTCCGCGCTCGGGGTCTACTGGGGTGCGTTCGCCACGCGCGAACCCGCAAAGAACCGCGCGAACTTCGAGCGCCTCGAGGAGTTCTACCTCGAGAAGAAGATCGACCCAAAAATCGGCGCGACCTACGCTTTCGAAGATGCACCTCAGGCGATCGTCGACCTCATGAATCGTAAAGTCATCGGAAAAGCGATCGTCGTCGTTTCGTGATGGCGGCCTTTACTTGTCTTTGGGTCGTATGCAAAAAACTGCGTCGGTCCCACGAGCGATCTCGACGTTTCGGTCGTTCGCGAAGCCGATTTGGCGCGACGATCCTCGCGGTACCTCGATACGTTTCCGGCGACCATGTTTGGTATTTCGGAGGCGAATGAATTCGCTGTGCGCGCGCTGCGATGTATTGCATTTGCAAAACACACGATCGCGAGCGACCACGGCAACTGACCCCGGTAACGAAGCCTCCGGAGGATGTCCTTCGCGTTGGCCAGCCTCGCGATAGAGATCGACGCGCGGGCAGGGACCTTCGCGCGAAGCGCGGATTGTTCTCCATGCTCACGTACGCGAATGCGGAGACGGCTTACGACCATTTCGTCGCTTCATTCGGCGACGGGTTGCCTATCGTCTTACCGACACCGCAGCGCGTGGACGACCTCGTGCGCGCTTCCGGCCGCGATCCCAATGAGGTTCTCGGCGCGATCTTTCCGAGCGGCACGCTCGTAACCGTGCGCGATGTCGCCGTCAATGCGGTGATGGCCGGATTGCCGATCGCCGCATTCGCGATCGCGCTCGCAGCCGTCGAAGCGGCGACCGACCCTATTTTCAATTTAAATGGTATTCAATCGACGACGCATCACGCAGCGCCGCTGATTATCGTTAGCGGTCCGCTCGCAGAAGGAGCGGGCATGAACGCTGCATGCAATGCGCTAGGCCAGGGTAACCGTGCGAACATGACGATCGGGCGAACGCTGCGATTGGTGATGATGAACGTGGGCGGCGGTCGTCCCGGAGAAACCGATATGAGCGTCCAGGGCTCGCCCGCGAAGGCGGGCTTCGCCTATGCGGAGCGGCTCGATGCGCTCCCGTGGCCCTCGCTCGCGCAGCGTCAGACCGGTCGCGCGGATGCGACGACGGTCACGCTCTTCGCCGCCGAAGGCCCGCACATGCTCGGCGATCATCGCAGCGCCACAGCCGATCGTTTACTCCATAACTTTGCCGAGACGATGCGCGCGCCGGGATCTACCAACGCATGCGCGCCGGGCGAAATGGTGCTCGCCATCTGTCCGCAACACGCTGCGATCCTCGCGCGCGATGGCTTCGATCCCGGCACGATCGCTCGCGAACTCTTCGAACGCGCGCGCAATCCGCTCGGTTTTCTCGAAAGCCTCGGTGAATTCGATGATACGCGCACGCGACGCTTCGCCTCGGCCTACGGCGATCCAGATGATCCTCAGACGCGCGTGCCCGTTATCGCGCTTCCGGAATCGCTGATCGTAACGGTAACGGGCGGGAGCACGGGCGGCTTCTCGACGATCGTTCCCACGTGGCCGGCGAGCACGCATGTCTTTCGAAACGTCCGAGGTAACACGTGATCGAAGTTCACGATCCCCGCGGCTCACGCGCGACGCCGAACCTCAATATCGCGGTACGGCCGTCGTCGCTTCATGGCTTAACGATCGGCTTACTCGAGAACGGCAAAGAAAATGCCGATGCGTTGCTCGATCGCACGGCCGAGCGCTTGGCCGGGCGTGGCGCGACGATCGTGCGCGCGCGCAAGCCATCGTTTTCGCGACCCGCGCCTGGTGAGGTGATCGATTCGCTCGCGCATTGTGATGCGGTCATCGCGGCGCACGGCGGTTGAGGCAGTTGCGTGTCCTGCAGTTTGCGGGATGCAGCCGAACTCGAATCGCGCGGCGTGCCGACGGTCGTCTACGCAAACGATGTCTTTCGCCCGATCGCCTTCGGTACGGCTGAGATTCTCGGGTTTTCGCACGCGTACGTCGATGCGAATGTCGTCTTTTTCGCACACCCGACATCCAATCTCACGCGCGAACAAATTTTCGGTCTCGTCGATGACGCGATCGAGACGGTCGAGCGCGCGTTACTCGGTACGCGCGAAGCGATCGCGTTGAGACCAAACGCCGGCGCGCACGCCATCGATATCTCAGGCGTTCGCGAGTTGCTCGATCCTCTTCGCGCGAGCCTCCTGGAAGATGGTGCGACGCTCGCGATCGATAACGTGCGCGGCGACGTCGTGCACGCGCGGCTCGATGTCGACGAAGCGGCGTGCGCGGACGGCACGTGCGTCCTCCCTCGCCGTAATCTGGTCGCACTTCTGGAGGCCGCGCTTGGCGCGCGATACGACGGAATTCACGTCGACCTCGACGATTCGCGCGAAAGATCCGTCGCTCGCTGAGCTCCGTCGATCTTTTAGCCCATCAACGATCGTCGCTTTCGGTGCCTGCGCTCGCGGCGTTGACGTCGAGCGAGCGCGAGCCGACGATCGAATCGAAGAGCGCTTCGACGTTCGCGCCTCGCCCGGAATCATCGAGCGTGATCTTCCCGATCGTGATCGCTGGAAGCGACTTTGCTTTGAGCTTTTCGTTCACGCTCGGAAGATCGCGCGCGGTCAACGTCGCGAAGCTTTTTTCGACGTCGGCGAGATCACGATCGAGGGCATCGACGCGCGCCATCGCATAATTGGTCGGTGCGCCTTCGCTCGAAAGGAGCACGCCGTAGATATCTGCCGTAAGCTCGCGCAGGCGCTCTTCGCCCGTGATCGCGCCGCCTTCTTTCGTTGCGACGAGCTTTTTACGAAGGACATCGGCGCGATCCGCAAGTTGCGCGAGATCGCCGCGGAGCGCGTCGCCCGCCGGGAGCTTCGCGCTTTCGGTCACAACGCTCGAACGCACGATCGCAATCGCGCCCGCAACGGTCGACATGCGCGTAAAGATGCCTTTGACGCGATTCACGGCATCGAACTGCGCTTTGCGATCGGCGAGCGAATAGGTCGCGCGTCGATCGAGGCTTACGACGAAAGGCATCGCGTAGGTCTTGCCGTCTTTGGTGAGGCGTGCGGTGTAGGTGCCGGGCAAGACGCGCGGCCCTTCGTTCGCACCACCCGCGATCGTAGCTGCGGGTGGAACGAACGGTGCCTTGGTGCGCATCGACCAGACCACACGGTTGAGGCCTTTACGAATACCCGGCGGGATCGTGTCGACCACGTGCCCCGACGTATCGAGAATGTCGAGATTGAGTTTCCCGATCACTTGCCGCGAACGGAGATAGTATGAAATCACCGCGCCGTTCGCCGGATTATCCCCGGAATACGACGCGTCGCCCTCCGACCATCCACCGCGCGCTTGCAAGCGCTGTTGTACGGGGCGTCCGGGAAGAAGCGTTACCTCGGATGCGAGCGTTTGGGCCGACATGTTCCGGAGCGGCGTAAGATCGTCGAGGATCCAAATGCCGCGCCCGTGCGAGGCGATCACGAGATCTCGATCGCGCTCTTGCTCGACGATATCGCGTACCGCGACGGCTGGAAAATTCGCAGGCCGAAGCGCCGCCCACGATTGACCCGCATCGACCGACGTCCACAAGCCAAATTCGGTGCCGAGGAAGAGCAAATTACGATTGACCGCATCTTCACGGACGACGTGCGCGTAGCCGCGGACGCCTGATTGTGCGCCCACGAGTTGCGTCCAGGTCTTGCCAAAATCGGTCGTGCGATACAGATACGGCTCCATATCGCCGAATGTATGGCGATCGACCGTCGCGTACGCCGTTGCGGGATCGTGGCGACTCGCCTCGACCCAACTGATCCACGAGCCCTTTGGCACGCCCGCGAGCCCGCCTCCGACGTTCTTCCACGTCGCGCCGCCGTCGCGCGTGAGTTGCACGTTCCCGTCATCGGTCCCGACCCAAATGACCTTGCCGTTCTTCGGGCTCTCAGAGATCGAATAGATCGTCGTTGCGGTTTCGGCCGCCGAATTGTCGACGGTAATACCGCCCGATACTTCCTGTTTCTGGCGCTCCGGATCGTTCGTCGAAAGATCGGGCGAGATGCGATCCCACGTCGTGCCGTGATCGCGACTGCGGAAGAGAAACTGCGCGCCGATGTAGATCGTGCCACGTTCGCTCGGACTCAGGGCGATCGGCGTATTCCAATTGAAGCGAAGTTTTTCGCCGCGACGCGCTTTGGGTTGGATCTCACGCGTAGCGAGCGTGCGCCGATCGACGCGACCGATCGTGCCGCCTTGCGCTTCGGCGTAGGTGAAGTTGTTGTCGCTCGGATCGGGGAACGCCCAAAAACCATCGCCGCCGTAGAGATTCTCCCATCGGCTATTACTCACGCCGCCGGGATAGGCGCTATCGCCCGCCCACGACGAGTTATCTTGCAAGCCCCCGTACACTTGGTACGGATCTTTATTATCCGTGCTCACGTGGTAGAACTGGCTGATCGGAAGATTGCCCGATTTCCACCACTTGGATCCACCGTCGTAGCTGAACCAGAGACCGCCGTCGTTGCCGCCGATAATGTGTTTGGCGTCGGTTGGATCGATCCAGATATCGTGCCAGTCGGCGTGGCCGCCACCCGATGAATCGGAGAAGCTTTTGCCGCCGTCGTCGGAGACGATCATCCGCAGATTCATTTTAAAGACGCGGCGATCGTTCGTCGGGTCGACGACGAGCTTGCCGAAGTAGAACGGTCGCCACACCATGCGCTGGCTGCGATCGCGTTCTTGCCACGTGAGCCCGCCATCTTCTGAGGTAAAAAGCGCCGAACGCGGGCTCTCGATGAACGCGTAGATGTGCTTCGCATTCGAGGGAGCCGTTGCAACCTCGACGCGACCCCATGGGCCTTTGGGAAGCCCGGCGTTGCTCTCGGCCGTCATCGCAGTCCACGTCGCGCCGCTATCGCTCGAGCGGAACATGCCGCTTCCCGACGGTGCCGTCGGACCCTCGCCGCCGGAGCGGAACGTCCAGCCTTTGCGCCGGAAATCCCACATGCCGGCGTAAAGGACGCGCGCGTCCTTCGGATCCATCGCAAGCGACGAGCAGCCCGTGGAAAGATTGCTGCCTCTGAGCACGAGCGTCCAGGTCGCGCCGCCATCGGTCGTGCGATAAAGGCCGCGATCGGCACTATCGCTCCACAGTTTGCCGGGAACGCAGGCGTAGACGGTGTTGCCGTCTTTGGGATCGACGATAATGCGCGCGACGCGTTCGCTATTCGGCAGACCGACGTTGGTCCAATTGTCGCCGCCATCGGTCGATTTGTAGATGCCGTTACCGATCGAGACGCTGTTCCGCGTCCAGCTCTCGCCCGTCCCCACCCACACGGTTTGCGGGTTCGTGGGATCGAGCGCGATCGCGCCGATCGATTGGACGGGCTGCTTATCGAAGACCGGCGCAAACGTCGTACCGCCATCGAGTGATTTCCAGACGCCACCGGAGGCTGCGCCGACGAAAATCGTCACGTTGCCGTCTTTTTCCACGCGTGCATCGAGGGCGGCGATGCGCCCCGACATCTGCGCGGAACCGATATTGCGTAGGCCGATGCCGGAAACGGCGCCCGAGTCGAGCGATGCCGCGCGTACGGGTGCGAAGCAAAGAGCCACGGCGCATGCGCTCGCGCATGCGATCGTCTGGATGAGGCGACGCGCGATCATAATTTCGCTCCGGGGGCGGCGGGAATGGCGAAGAGGGAATCGCTTACGGGCACATTTGCGCGCGCCGTGTCGATCACGAGTTTTTGTCGGTTGGCAGAGATACTCCCGATCCCGCCGGTCTCGATCGAAAACGGAAAGTACACGCCATCGACGCGTTCGTAATCGCTGAGTTCGCTCAAGCTCACACGTTTGGAGCCACGCAGCACGCGCGTCTCCTCCACGCGGATCTCGAGATACGTTTCGGGATCGAGGTAGTAGACGTATTGTGCCGCACCGAGCCCCGCGCCGACGACGCGAAGTTTGTATGCGTCGGTACCGTCGAAATCTTCACGGCCGAGATAGGCGATGGTGCCGCCTCGCGCATTTGCCGAGAGCAACGCGCCGTCGATCGAGGCTTCATCGGCAAGCGCGCGCGTCGCATCGTCGGAGATGCGTTCGGCGTCGCGCCGTCCCTCGAATGGATTGATCCGCCAGCCGACGGTGCCGTCGTAGCCTTGCACGAGCGTGAGCCCCTGGATGCTCGATTGGATCAACGTCCCGCCATTCTTGCGTGCGCGAATCGCTGTATAGGTGAGTTGCGAGCCGCCGGGTTGGACGATTTTTCCGGTAAATTCAATGGTAGAAATCGCTGCGAGTTTTTCCGCGCCACCGCGTGCCGCAAGATTTTTCGAGACGAGATCGCTCGCCATATCGGCGCGAGCGGCGCCTGCGGTCATCACGACCAGCGCGGCGACGAGCGGAAGAAGACGTATCGCAAAGACGTGCATACCGTTAATTTTGCGAGCGTGCGGCGGTGCGCCTGCGGAAGTCGAGCGAGCCGCCTCCGCTCGATACGACTCGAAGGAGATTCGTCTCCCACACTCGCTATCGACATCATGCTTTTTCGGACTGACGGACTCTTGCCAATCGGTAGGCGTGCGCGCGCGCATTGGATCGTCGTCGCAACGTGTACGATCTTCATTGCCGTTGCCGGCAGCGGCACGGGTATCGCGGCGTTCGCTCAACCGCTCGCCGAAACCGACGACGATGCGTGCTATGGACGCCTCGATCGTTTCGATTTTAGCATTCCGCTGCGGAAGGGCGACTATCTCGCGGCCGCGCGGCTCGGCATTCGCGTGGCTGAGATCGAACGGGCGTGCGCGGCCTCAGCGCCACGCCTACCCTCACACGATCGTCAGTCGCGCGCGTTCCAACTCGATCTTGCCGCGAGCCTCTACATCACGGCGGCAGATCGGTTCGGCTGCGCGAGGCACGACCCCGAAAAGGCGAAGGCACTCGCAAACGCGTTCGAGGTCGACGCTCGTTCGCGTGCGATCGGCTTCATCGACGTGGCCACACGAGAAGCCCAGATGGACTTCACCCGTTCGCTCGCGCAATATCGACGGGCGCGGTTTCGCGAATGCGTCTAAAGAAAGTTGAGTACTCGCTCGGAGCCGGGTGAGTAGTTTCCCCGATTCTCGTTCGCGGCCATTGGGATAGGATTCGCTCATCACCCAGCGCCACGAATGGATCGACCGATGATCATCAGCAATCGTTACCGAGGCCCGCGCTACACGACCGATTCGACCGCCAACGAAGTCCGCAGCTTCGGCGCCTCCAGCGCTTCGCGTATCCATCCGACGCCCGAACGGCCAGCCGGCCCTGCAATCGGCTACACGTTCGACGAACTGTACCCTACTCTCGCTGTGACATCGACGGCGCCCAAAGCGTCGATCTTCGCCGCGATCGTCCACGGAATGCGAGCCGTCGCCATGGCGCTTCACTTCGGTCGCGGACCGCTTCAACACTAGTGGAAATTACGGCTCGAGCGTTCCGAAGTGACCGGCGCGATAGTCCGCATACGCGCGGCGGATCTCTCGCTCCGTGTTCATCGCGAACGGCCCATCTTGCAACAGAGGCTCGTCGATCGGCTCGCCGCTGAGCACGAGAAGATGCGTTGACGGCGCTTGCGCCTCAATTGCGATCGCCGTTCCGCGATGATCGAAGACCACGAAGTCGCCGCGCGCGACGACGCGACCGCAGGTGGCCGCAGCACCATCCATCACGAGCACCGCGAGATCGTGCCTCGCATCGACCTCGAGCGTGAAACGCGCACTCATTCGCAGCCGAACCTCGAGCATGCCGACGGGCGTCACGGTTCGTGCCGGTCCCCGGACGCCCGCGAATTCCCCAGCAATAACCCGCACGGTGCCCGCGTCATCGGCGAGTATCGCGCGTTCGATCGAGCGCGCTGAGAGCAGTTGATAGCGTGGCTCGCACATCTTGTGTGCGGCCGGAAGATTCACCCAGACTTGGGCCATGTGCAAGCGCCCCCCGGCACGAGCGAATTCTAGCTCGTGATACTCGCGATGAAGGATCCCGCTGCCGGCGGTCATCCACTGCACGTCGCCCGGTCCGATCACACCGCCCGCGCTCGTACTATCGTGATGCGCGATGCTGCCTTCGAACGCGAGTGTGACCGTTTCGAAGCCTCGGTGCGGATGCGCGCCGACGCCGCGCCGGTGTTGCGTCGGCGGATAGATGAATGGCGCCTGATAATCCAAGAGGAGAAACGGGCTCAGTTTGCGCGCGAGTTCGGGATCGCGCGAGATGTAGCCGTGAACGAGAAACCCTTGGCCCACCCAGTGCGGTCGCGGTGCGGGGATCACGAGGTCGATGCCGCGTTGCATCACGATGCATTCGCCCGCGCGCGCGACGCGCGTCTACGATTGCTGGCGCGCTTGAGCGCGAGCACTTCGTCGAGACTCTCGGCGAGCGTGCGGCGGCCGAGCATCTCGAGCACGGCGCGTTCGGCTTCGCCCGTGAGGTGGCCGAAATATTCCTCGATGTGAGAGCTCACGTCGCATCGATGCGGCACGTTGGGCCGCGCGATCCAGAGTCTCTTTTTCTCAGTAACGGAAAGAAAGATTTCGCGAAGCGGGATCTCGCTTGCCGGACGCGCCAGGCCGACGCCGCCCGTTTTGCCGAGCGACGACCGTACGAGATGGTCGCGTCCGAGCGGTACGAGCAACTTGCGGACCAGGCTCGGCGTCGCTCCGAGGCCGTATGCGAGTTGAGTCGACGTCACGCGCGTGATGCCGTTGCGTTCGGAATTGGCGAGCGTGAGCATCATCTGCAATGCGGTCGGGAATCGAATGTCGATCATCGGAAATCGTACCTCGGAATACGAGCTCATTATTCTGCACCCGTAACCGTTGCACTTTTTCGATAATGCGTTTATGATCGGTACACTTTGCCGGATGTTTATCTGAAGGTCGCATGAACTTACAATCGTATCGCACCCTCGGTCGTTCGGGTTTGGTCGTGAGTCCGCTCGGCCTCGGCACGATGACTTTCGGTGCCGAGGGCTGGGGCTCGAGCTCCGAAGTCTCGCAAACGATCTTCGATGCTTACGTCGAAGCAGGTGGCAATTTTATCGATACCGCGGACGTCTACACCGAGGGTTTGAGCGAAGAACTCGTGGGTCGCTTCATTACCGAACGAAATCTTCGCGATGAGATCGTCCTCGCAACGAAGTTCACGTTCAACGATTCCGAATCCAATCCGAACGCCGGTGGCAACGGTCGCAAAAACGCCCATCGGGCGCTCGATGCGTCGCTGCGCCGTTTGAAGACGGATTACGTCGATCTCTACTACACGCACGTTTGGGACACGGTCACGCCGGTCGAAGAAGTGCTTCAAACCCTCGGCGACTTCGTTCGTGCCGGGAAAATTCGTTACTTTGCCTTCTCGGATCTCCCCGCATGGTACGCGGCGCGCGCGGTGACGCTAGCGTCCGCGCATGCGATACCGGGTCCGATCGCGATGCAACTCGAGTACTCGCTCGTCAATCGCGGAATCGAACGCGAGCACGTCGATGCCGCGCGAACGTGCGGGCTCGGGATCGTGCCGTGGGGTCCCCTCGCTTCCGGCTTTCTCAGCGGGAAGTATACGCGAACGGGTGATGGCCTTGCCGGCGCCGGTCGCTTCGCGACGAAGGCATCGTTTCGCGAATTCCCCGATCGCTCGTGGGGTGCTCTCGACGCGCTCCGCGCGGTCGCTGCCGAGCTCGAACGCCCCCTCGCACCGGTCGCTCTCGCGTGGACGGTCGCCAAACCCGGCATCGCCGCGACGCTCATCGGCGCGAGCTCCCTCGCGCAGCTTCACGATAATCTCGTCTCGCTCGAGATCGTGCTTACGCCGGGTCAGATGCGGCGGCTCGACGAAGCGAGCGCCCTCGATCGACTCGACGATTTTTCAAGCGACGTGAAGCGCGCGATCTTCGGCGGTCACGACGTACGCGCGATGCCGTAGCTCCCCGCCGCGGACGCCGAGCGCGCCCGGATTCCGGCGCTGCGACTGCGGTCGCCGTCGCCGCGTTGCGCGGCCACGATTTTTCGCAAGAAGATCTACGCCGAGCGGGAACGCTCGGGCCGTGCTCCGTCGCTACGTCGTTCGCGCAGAAAATCAACGCTTCGCCGTCGCCGACGTGCCGCGACTCCCGCAAACCGGTATTCGCGGCGCCGCCATCATCGCATCGGCCGTCCTTGCGATCGTCGTCGATCAAACCTCGTCGGCCATCGCAAGCGCGGGCCTTCCGTATCTTTCGGGGATCGTCGATGCGTCGCCCGACGAAGCATCGTGGATTCTCACGGTATTCAACACCGCGTACTACGCGATGATTCTCATGAGCCCGTGGATGATGGCGCGCATCGGACGGAAGCGATTGATGCTCGGCGCACTGCTCGGTTTCGCCGGCGTTTCCGCCGTGCTCGCGGGCGTCTCGGACTACCACGCCTTCGTCGCGTTGCGTTTCGTGCAGGGCGCCTTTCTCGGATGTATCTACGTGCCTGCGGCACTGCTCTTTTTTACGTCGTTGCCGACGCGCTTTTTGCGTTATGCGCCGCCGATTTTCGTCCTCTTATCGCTGAGCGCCGCGACGTTCGGCACCGTGATCGGGGCGTCCGTGGCGGAGCGATTCGGTGGAAGCACGATCTTCGTTCCGGGCGCGATCGCGACGCTCGCCACCGCGCTTGCAATCGTGCTGACCGTGCGCGCGAAGGACGCGCCGCAACGAGCGCTCGTTTTCGACCGTATCGGGCTCGCACTCTCGCTCGCCGCATTCGGAGCGTTGCAATTTCTCGCAAACGAAGGCGAGCGCCGCAATTGGTTCGACGACCCGACCGTTCTCTTCGCGGCGATCGTCTTGGCGATCGCATTGCCCGCCTTCGTCATCTACGAGTCGACGTTCACGCGCTTCCCGCACGTCGATTTTCGCATGTTCGCAACGTATCGTAACCTCGCCATCGGCGGCATCATCAGCGTGACGATCGGTTTCGTCGGCTACGCGGTCACGCTGTATATCGGTTACGTCCAAAGCATTCTCGGTGCGACGCCGGCGGAGGCGGGCGCGGCCGTCCTCGTGCGTGTCCTCACGTACGCGGTCGGCGTGCCGCTCGCATTCGCCCTCATCATGCGCAAGATCGTCGATCTGCGCATCGTCGTCGCGGTGGGCGCGATCGGTTCGGCGCTCGGCCTCATCGCGTTCTCGTATGCGATGACGCCGACGGCGGAGATCGGCTCCTTCGCGCTCGTCTCCCTCGCCTTCGGCGTGTTCTTCGGCATGATGAACCAGCCGATGGGCATGCTCGTTATCGGGAGCATGCCGCTCGATCTCCTCGCCGCGGGCGTGTCGGTCTACAAACTTTCGGCGCCCGTTGGTGCGATGATCGGGACGGCCGTTATGCAGACGCTGCTCGATCATCGATCCGTCGCCTTTCGCACCGCAATTGCGGGCCACATCACCCTCGGCAATGCCCCAGTCGAGTCGTACGTCCGCGCACATCGCGGGAGCGCGGCCGGGCTCGGCGGGCTCGTCTCCGCGCAAGCGCAGACGCTAGCGTACGCGGATCTCACCGCGTTGCTCGGGCTCGTCGTGCTCCTCGTGATCCCCGTCGTCGCGTTCGCGCAGGTCGCCCCGGCGCAGCCGCCTCCGCCGCGGACGATATAATACGATGCTCTTCAAACGTATTCTCGTCATCGTCGATGGCTCGCCGACTTCGCAATATGCGGTCGATGCGAGCCTCACGCTGTCGCGCGAAGATGGCAGTTCGCTCCTCTTTTGCGTGAGCGTCGATCCCGAACTCTGTGGCGCCGAGAGCGGTATGGTGGCCTTCGGCGAGATCGCGATCGGGCGCTCGCAACAACTTCTCGATGAGGCGCTCGCCCGCGCGCGCGCGGGCGGTTGTAGCGGTGCGACGGGCGTTATCGTGCGCGACGATCCCGTGCGTGGTGCCGTTGCGGTCGCGAATAAAAACGACGTGGGCCTCATCGTGCTCGGTGTCGCGCCGCGCGTCGGAATCTTGCGACCGTTCATGCAGAGTCTCGCACACGAAATTCTCGTCAAGACGACGATTCCGCTCTGCGTGATGCGCCGTCCCGCGATCGGGCGACTCTCGCATCGCATTCTCGTGCCGATCGTCGATGACGCGCTCTCGCGACATGCGATCGAGTACGCGATCACCCTCGCACAACATTTCCAAAGCACACTCCTGTTTTGTACGCTCGCCGAGTCGTCCGCGATGCGGTCGGTGGCGCAATCGCTCGTCGAAAACGCGCGCGCTTACGCGGGGGAGCGCGGAATTGCGGGTGAGAGTTTCTTGCTCGACCCACGGCAGAACGTCTCGCAGACGATCGCGCACAACGCCGTCGTGCATGGCTGCGATGCGATCGTGATGGCGACGCACGCGCGCGCGGGTTTCCAACGCTTGGTCGAAGGGAGTGTTACCGAAGCGGTCATCTACTCGAGTAACGTCCCCGTCATGATGGTGCGTGCTCCGTCGTCATGAGTTCGCCGTAAATGAAGTGTCGTCCAAGGCCGCGTCTCCATTGAATCGAATGAAACGAAGATGGCAATCTCTGCAATCGCCTTCGTTATGTACCCCGTCACCGATGTGCCACGCGCCGTCGCGTTCTACTCACACGTCGTCGGATTAAAAAAGCATGGACTCGATCTTCCGTATTGGGTCGAGTTCGAGATCGCGGGCGCGACGTTCGGCATCGGAAATTTCGAACAGTGCGGTAAAGCCGGCACCGCACAATCGCTCTCGCTCGAGATCGACGATCTCGCCGCATTTCGTTCGGTACTCCAGGAACACGGGATCGCATCGAGCGAGCCGTTCGAAACGCCGACGTGCTCGATCTCCGGGTTCACCGATCCCGATGGTAATACGATTTGGCTACATCAAGCCAAAGCAAACGCCGCATCGTAACGAACGAAGGTCACATGCTCGATCCACAAGCAAAATCGCTGCTCGATTTTCTCGCGTCGCTGGGGCGACCGCCCATCTGGGAGGTGCCGATCGCGGCTGCCCGCGAGGCCTCGGAGATGATGAATGTCCGATTCGCGGGCCCGGCGCAACCCGTCGCGGGCCTCCGTCATCTCGAGATTCCCGGGCCCGGCGGAACGATTCCCGCGATCGCCTACATTCCCGATGGCTCGGGGCCATTCGGCGTTCTCGCGTTCTTCCACGGAGGCGGGTTCACGATCGGAAGCCTCGCGGGGTACGATTCCACCCTTCGTGCACTCACGAACGCGAGCGGTTGCATCGTCGTTTCCGTCGATTACCGGCTCGCGCCCGAGCACCCGTTTCCCGCGGGTCTCGAAGACTGCTACGCGGCGACGGAATGGATCTCGAAGAACGCCGCGTCGTTCGGGGGCGATCCGGAGCGCTTGGCTGTTGGCGGGGATAGCGCGGGCGGTAACCTCGCGACGTCGGTCGCGATCCTCGCACGCGACGTCGACGGGCCGCATATCGAGTTCCAACTCTTGATCTATCCCACGACCGACGGCGACACGTCGCGCGAATCCTACACGAAATATGGCGAGGGCCACCTTCTCACGCTCGATCTCTGTAAGTGGTTTACGACTCAGTACGTTCCCGATGCATTTCGCAACGACGTTCGCCACCGCGTGCTCCACGCGCCCTCGCATCGAGGACTGCCACCCGCGCATCTCCTCATCGCCGAATGCGATCCGCTTTACGACGAGGCACATGCCTACGCGCAGAAGCTTGAGGCGTCGGGTGTTCCAACGACGGTCAAGACGTACCCCGGCATGATCCATGGGTTTTTCAATTACTCGGGTATGCTCGAGGGGAGCCGCACGGCAGTCGCAGAGGCCGGCTCGATCTTGCGCGGGGCCATCGGTCATGCGAAGGGACTCGCTACCGTCGACAGAAAAGTTACTGACAAAATAATCAACAATGATCCCTCTTAGAAATCTTTTAAGGAGCCTGCCACGATGAACAGTAGAAAAAAGGTCGGAAAGCCCGAGAAAAAAGTGACGGAAACCGTTGCCGACACGACCAAAAAGACACCGGCCGAAGATATTTCCGATGCCGTGAAGACGAGTACGAATGCGTACACGTCGGCCAGTGAGAAAAGTAGCGAAGCGTTCCAGAACGCCACGCGTCAGACGACCGATGCCATGTCCTCGGCCGCCGACCGTATCCGCGACATGTTCAAGGGCGCGTCGTTACCGCGATTCGATATGGACGCCTATGTCGAGGCACGCCACGATGATATCGATGCGGTCTCCCAGGCCACCTCGGTCGCGCTCGGTAGCGCGCAGACGATCACCTCAAAGCAAGCGGAACTCCTCAAGTCATCGCTCGATCAACTCCGCGATGCGCTTACGGCACGTAAACCCGGCGATAGCCTGGGCGATGTCGCGGCCAAAGAGCGCGAACTGATCTCGAGTTCGCTTTCACGCACGCTCGAAGGGATGCGCGAAATGGCGGAAGCAGCGCAAAAGTCGCAAGCCCAAATCTTCGACATCGCGACCGACCGCGTGCGCTCGAATGTTGAGATGCTGCGCACGATGTTCAACGCGCCTGAGAAAAAATAGGATAACGACCACCCGGTCGGAGAAACTCGTCGTATCGATATGCGGCGAGTTTTTTTCTTCCCATTCGTTTATTCGTTGAGCGTCCTCGGCGGCTGTTCGTATACGACGTTGCCGTCAGTCGAGCCGCGAACGATCGCGCACGTGCACGTGCACGATTATGTCAACGCGTCGAAAGATCGAGAGATCCGGCGACCGGACGATATCGCGCGCGTCGTCCGCGCGTATAATGCCGAGCGCACGGGATTCGTACCGACTGATGGAAGCGCAAAACTCGGTACCGTCCTTCGTGTCGATTTCTACGATCGCACGAACGCGATCGTCCTCTCGGTTCAGACGGGTCCTACGGGGGCCTACATCGCGCCGCCGCCGGGAAATACGCTTTTTCTCAAGGGTAACGTTCCCGTCTTTCCCTTGACCTTCGGCACGTACCACGGCTACGCACCGTTGTACGCGGCGATCACGCACGCTCGATAATCTGGGCGATCCACTGCGCGACGAGGGCAGGCTTCGCGCCACCCGCGATCTCGAGCGTCACATTCCACGTCATCCGGAAACCCGCCGGAATGCGTTCCACCTTCGCGAGAACGAACGTCGCGCGGAGCCTCGCGTCGACCGGCACGGGCGAGACGAAGCGGACGCGATCGAAGCCGTAGTTGATCGACATCGTTGCCGATTGGATCGTGAACGCTTCCCCGATCATCATCGGTAAGAGAGCGAGGGAGAGCAAACCGTGCGCGATCGTCGTACCATAGGGCGATTCACGCGCCGCGCGCGCAGGATCGCTGTGAATCCATTGCCGATCGCCCGTCGCCTCAGCAAATGCATCGATCGTCGCCTGATCGATCGTATGCCAGTCGCTCGCGAGCACGGTCTTCGCGGCGGTCGCGGCTTCGAGTGCGGCGACGTTCGCGAAGGCGATCGGTTCGTTTGGCATGGTGCTTCGGCGCTTAGAGACTGTTGATCGAGAGGCCGCCGTCGACGACGACGATGCTGCCCGTCATGTAGGCACCCGCATCGCTCGCCAGGAGCAAGAGTGGGCCCGTGAGATGCTCCAGCTCGCCGATCGCGCGCTGCGGAATGCGTGCGACGAGTGCCTGGCCGTGTTCGCTTTCGAGAAAGTCGGCCGATATTTCGGTCTTGAAGTAGCCCGGTGCGATCGCGTTGACGCGAATGCGATATCGCGCGAACTCGAGCGCGAGCGCGTGCGTGAGGTGGATGAGCCCGGCCTTACTCGCCATGTATGCCGCGACTTGCGGCGATCCGCGCAAACCCAGGACCGAGGCGACGTTGATGATACTCCCCGGCTTCTTGGCGGCGGCGAGGCGTTTCGCGCCTTCACGCGCGATGATGAACGGCGCGCGGAGATTGATATCGATAACGCGATCCCATTGTTCGGTCGGCATCTTGAGCGCGAAGGCATCGCCGCTGATACCGGCGTTATTGACGATGATGTCGCAGGTGCCGACGCTCGCTTCGATGCGTTCGAAGCCCGCGAGAATCGAGGCTTCGTCGGCAACGTCCATCGCGATCGTATGCGCGCGCTTGCCGAATGTGGCGACCGCAGCATCCATGCGAGCGACGCGTCGTGCGGCGAGGACGACCGTCGCGCCGGCATCGTGTAAGACTCGCGCGAAATGCGCGCCGAGCCCACTCGACGCGCCGGTCACGAGCGCGGTGCGACCCGAGAGGTCGGTCATGCTACGGCTGCAGCGTTTCGCCGAGGCCGTAGGCATCGAGCCGCGACGCGACGCGCGCGACGTCGTGTGAGAGAATGGCGATATCGTGCGTGACGCCGTCGTGATCTTTTACGTGATCGCGCAGGAGCGCTTCCGCGCGATAGCCCATCGATTCGAAGACGGCGATCGCGCCGCTTTGATCGACGGTCATTTGCGCCGTCATCTTTTCGATGCCCATCGAAACCGCGATCGCGAAGCAATCTTGGGAAAGCACGCGACCGAGTTTCTTGCCGCGCAGCGACGCGGCGACGACGACGCGCAGCTCGCCGACGTGCGCCGACCACGAGAGCGGTTCGCGTGCGATCGTCGCGCAACCGACGACGATGTCGCCGTCGCGTGCGAGCAACGTCGTCATCGCGCCGCGTTCGATCTCGCGCGTCCACGCCGCGAGCACTTTTGGATGCGTGATATCGCGCGGTAAGAAGAGCAGATCGTGCGCCGGTAATCCGCGCGCGAAGGCCATGACGGCATCTTCATCACCGGGGCGCATGTAGCTGATATCGATCGTCGCGCCGCCGAGGTCGAGCGTGCGCGGATACGAGCGCGCGAGATCGTCGATCATATGGAGCGGCCTCCGAGCCAAGCGTCGAGTTTGGGCCAGAGTCGGTGCTGCGCGTTCGCGCCCGCGACGATGCTCACGTGGCCGCCTTTGATGATGTATTCGCTCTTATCCGTCGACGATACGCGCGCGATGAGTGGTTGCGCGGCGGTCAGCGGCACGATGTGATCGTGTTCGGCGAGCACATGAAGCATCGGAACCGTAATATTTGCGAGATCCACTTTTCTGCCACCGACCTCGAGGTCGCCCGTGAAGAGTCCGTTTTTCCAAACGAGCTTTTTGATCGTCTGGCGGAAATATTCGCCCGCGATTGGGAGCATATCGTTCGACCACCGCTCGAACATGCGATACGACCGAACGTATTCGTCGTTCCAGATATCTTCCCAAAGCCGAATCTGCGACGCGATCCGCGATGCGGGCCGCAACGCTTCGAACGATGCGAAGAGCAGTTCCGATGGCACGTTTCCCGTCGTGTCGACCAGGCGATCGACATCGAAGTAGCGGCGATCCGACCATTTATTGAAGAGTTCCATCTGCGAGAAATCGATCGGCGTCGTGAAACAGACGAGATTCTTGACCTGACTATCGGGTGTGGTCGATAAGTAGATCGTCGAAAGGACGCCGCCCATGCAATAGCCGAGCATCGTCACGTCGGTCTCGCCCGAGCGCTCTTGCACGCGGCGCACGCAATCGGGAATAAAGCGCTGCGTATAATCTTCGAAGGTGAGCGTGTGCTCTTCACGTCCCGGTGCGCTCCAATCGAGCATGTAGACGTCGTAGCCGCGTTTGAGTAGAAACTCGACGAAGCTTTGTTGCGGCGCGAGGTCGAGGATATAACCACGATTGGAAGTCGCCATCACGATGAGGATCGGGACGCGATAGATCTCATCTGCGATCGGCTTATAATGGTAGAGGTTGACGGTCCCCGCTTTATAGATGACGTCTTTGGGCGTCACGCCGACGACGGGCGCGGGGGAAGCGATATAGTCGACACCTTTGATGCGACGTTGGATTGCGCGCTCGACCTCGAGGCCGATGCGGTCGGCAACCGGAGTTCGCGAAGCCATCAGGACGCGTTCGGTGGTTTTTTGGTGCGCGGTGGCGAGACGTCGACGCGGTCGGTCGTCGTCGCCATGGCGCGCACGGCCGTCTCCGCAAGCGACGCGATTTGGTCGAGTCGCGCTTCGATCGAGGCGAGTCGTTCGCTCACCGCGGTGATGTCGGCTTTACTCGGCAAATTGAGCGTCGTGAGATACGTCGCCATCGCCTCGCTCATCTTTTGCTGCATCCGCAGCGAAAGGTTCATCGCCGTATTGACGCTGCCGCTAAATTGATCGGAGCCCATCGTGGTGTTGGCGAGGGTATTGATACCTTTTTCCCACTGGTTGACCAGATCGCGCCATGGTGCGAGAGGGTCGGAAGTTCTATCGGCCATAGCGCCCCCGTTCGCATTGTCAGGAACCATTCCCGCACGGTACGTCGTGTGACGGGCGAAGGTTCGTTTCTACCGACCATAAAGAAAGAAACAAAGCACCGCCGTTGTCGGAAGGCACCCGTTGAAGTTTCAGTTCGAACTCGATTGCACACCCGAAGAGGCGCGAACGCTCTTGGGCCTTCCGGACCTGGGGCCGTTGCAAAAATCCGTCCTCGATCGCGTCGAGAAACAGATGCTCGAAGCGGCATCGTCGATGTCGGCGGAAGGCATCGTCAAGATGTGGTTGGGCGTGATTCCGCAGGCGTCCGAGCAGTATCTCAAGACTGTCGGAAGCTTGATGCGCTCTGCCACGAAGCGGGCAACGGGGCGCGATACCGAATAATTTTAGGATGATCGAGCAGAGAGCCCCGGGGCTTAAGGACGCGAATGCGCGGTTAAGAAGGCCTTCCCGGCTCCTATTACTTGCGGAATGGCGCTGGGTTGCGGAGTTCGGTCTGGGCATCGCAACGTTGCCTGCGTTGATGCAGGCCGAAAAGGGTGACGGCCATCCCGTCCTCGTCTTGCCGGGATTCCTTGCGGGAGATGTGTCGACGGAGTTCTTGCGACGCTACCTGCGCGTGCTCGGATACGATAGCTACGGCTGGGAGCTCGGCCGAAATCTCGGCGGCGTCCAGAAAAAGCGCGTGGCGCTCGCAAAGTTACTCGGGCGGATCCATGCGAAAACGGGACGCAAGGTATCGGTCGTCGGTTGGAGCCTCGGTGGAATCTATGCCCGCGATATGGCGCTCGAACATCCCGAGATGGTCCGTCAAGTGATCACGCTGGGGAGCCCTTTCTCGGGCGACGCCCGCGCCACCAATGCAAACGAACTCTATAAATTTTTCTCAGGTGAGAGTGTTGAGACCACGCCGCCAGGCGAGCTCGAGCGACTCGCGGGTCGACTTCCGGTTCCGACCACGTCGATCTACACACGCACCGACGGCATCGTCAATTGGCGCACATGCCTCAACGACGATTTCGATAATGCGGAAAATATCGAAGTCTACGCGAGCCATATCGGTCTCGGGTCGAATCCGTCGGCACTCTGGGCAGTCGCGGATCGTGTCGCGCTAAAAGAAGGCTCGTTCGCAAAGTTCGATTTTCTCGGACCTTTTGCGTTCACATATCCAAAACGCATGGTGTTGCCGCTCTAAGAGCGCGCGCCGGATGGTGGATGCCGCGTTTCTCTATGCGGAGACGCCGGAGATGCCGATGCACGTCGGGAGCCTTGCGTATTTTACGCTTCCCGACGATGACGCTGACGATTTCTACGAGGCGTTCAAAAACGTGATCGCTTCGCGTATGGCGAGCGCCCCGATGCTGAAGTGGAAGCTCGAGCCCGCGCAAGTTGCCGAACCGCGCGCGCCCATCACGCGTGCATCGACGGTGGCGCGGGCGCCGCACTCGCACAAATCATTTACGATCTCAAGCCCGACGGTCATGGCGGTACGACGCCGCTCGCCACGAGAGCGGCAGCGAACTCGTCGATGCGGGCGCGAAACTCGTCCGATCGTACGTCGATTTTCTCAAGCAACCGTTGAAGTGGATGACGCTGCTCCCCGACGTGCTCAAAGAGATTCCGCCGATGGTACGCACGCTCGTCGATCCGCGCATCTTGAGCGATCTCGTGAGCCGCACCTCGCCGAAGACACCGATCAATCGGGCGATTTCATCGGAGCGTAGTTTTGCCGGGATCAGCCCTGCCGACGTCAAGCTCAACGACGTGGTGCTCGCGATCTCGAGCGGGGCGCTACGCCGGTACCTCATCGCCGAGAACGCATTGCCGACGACGTCGATGACGGCGTTCGTGCCGATCTCGCTACGCAATCCCGGCGATACGACGTAAGAGAATCAAGTGATAGCGATGATCTCTTCGCTCGCAAGCGATATCGAAGATCCCAAGGCGCGCCTCGTCGCGATCGCCGTCGAAGCGAAACGATCGAAAGAACTGATCGATCCGTTTCGCACGATGATGCCGCTCTGCAGCGACTCGTCGATCCTGGGCGCCCCGATCTACGCGCAAGTGCTCGCGATTCTCTCGTTTTGCCGCCGCCGGCAAACGTCGTCGTCTCCAACGTCGTTGGTCCGCGCATGACGCTCTTTGCAGCGGGCGCCGAATTGCAGCATCTCTATCCGGTCTCGATTGCCGCGCACGGCCTCGGTCTCAACATCTCCGTCTCGCCGATATCGGATTCAATTCAGGCCAGCGCCATGAAGCCGCGGCCGCGAGTTAAGCGGAATCGATTCTAAGGGAAATCGAGATACGGTTCGGGTGCGTGGGCGAGGTTGCCGCAAAAATTACGAACAACGTCGTTGGCACCTGCACGGGTGCCGATAGCGAATCATACGCCGGTACGCAGACGTGTGTTTTTAATCAAGCGGTTGGTGTTAGGGGGCCCCAGAATAAGATAGCGCGCTCCGGTGAGATGCGTCCGAAGTTCGTCCCAAAATACTGCCCAATCACCATCGAACGCGCGCTCGGGGATCGACAGGATCGACCCACCCTCGAGCGTTATGATTATGTTTGAAGAAGAATGGTAGGCGCTAGTGACGTTCTTCCAACGAATGACTTCCGGCTTCGCAAGTTCGCCGTCGGTTGAAATTGCGTCGTCATCGATCGTTATCTCTATCTCGCCCCCGGGGAGAAACGCATAGCGTCTCTGTGCAATACGTTTGCGCACCGTCATCAGAGCACTTGCGCATAAGAGGACGAGGTAGCCTACGAGCGAGAGCGCATGCCAGCCATGAGGCCATAATACGAGATTCACCGCGCTGAAAAAAATTACGATTTTGAATAAAAACAACGGCGAATAAACGGATCTGCGAGCGCGATTAAAATTCTCGATCTCGACCGTCGTGGGCACGAAAGAGAAGCTTCGTGTCGTCATCGTGCGACCTTCCAGCTTAGCGGACCAGACCCTCGTCCCTAGCAAAAGATACTGTTGTCGGGAATCATGCCAACGAGGCTTCGAACGATCGCGCACCGACCTTCGAGACGTCCGATGAGCTCGTCGTTCGGGGTCGCTCCGTGAAACCTCGGGTCGATCTTATGGAGAGATAAACGTGCCGTGCAGCCTCGGGCCCGACAACCGAAACGCTATCGTGAAAGCGCGGCCAAGATTAGAAAATGCCAGTATGCTGACGCGTATTCGTCATCGAGCTGTTGCTCCTTGGAAGCCCGGGAATGAGATAGCACGTCGCCCCGGCATCATCGAACGCGCGCTTCGGGATGAAGAGGACCGACTCGCCCTGGAGCCGCACGGCGAAAACCGAAAAAAACTCGCGAGCGCTCGTGACGCGGTTCCATCCAATAACGTCCGGCCTGGTGCGCTCGCCATCGATGACTATTCGAATTGCGACACCGGGACGAAACGTAAAACGTCTCTGCGCCATGAGTCTGAGGATCGTTAGGAGAGGAATTGGGACTGTCAACACGACCAAGAACCCTGCGACGACCAACTCCCGACCATGCTGCCAAGATTGATCCGTCGCGATACTTATTGTGGAAAAAACGACGGCGATAGTCATTGCGTTTAAGAGTGGCCCTAAGGCGAGTTTGCGAGCGCTTTTAAATTCGCCGATGTCGGCGACCGTGGGCACGTCGTCGGTTTAATATTCCCCGCCTTAGCCGGAAGTAGTGATAGCGCAATCAGCGACTACGCGCCGATCCCAGTCGTCGATGCGCTCGCCTTTGCGGCTTCCTCGGCGATGAGGACCGTCTTCTGTAATTTGCCGACGGCCGTCTTCGGGAGCGTCTCACGGAACTCGAGTTGCGCGACCATCTCGTGCTTTCCGAGCTTATCTTTGAGAAACTCTTTGAGTTCGTCGAGCGTGAACTCTTTTGCGCCGACCTTCAGTACGACGAACGCCTTTGGGGTCTCGCCGCGATATTCGTCCTTAACGGCGATGACGCAAACTTCGGAGACAGATGGGTGCGTGTAGATCGCTTCTTCGATGTTGCGCGGATAGACGTTGAAGCCGCCGCAGAGCAACATATCCTTGATGCGATCCACGATGAAGATGAAGCCGTCCTCATCCATGAATGCGACGTCGCCCGTGCGGAAATATCCGTCGGGCGTGAACGATTCCGCCGTCGCATCGGCGTTCTTCCAATAGCCCTTCATCACGTTGGGACCCTTGATTGCGATCTCGCCGCGCTCGCCGATCGGCATCGTCTTCGACGGATCGGCGATGGAGATGATGCGGATATCGCAGCGCGGTACGGGGATTCCACACGAGCCATCTTTGCGCGCGCCGCGCACGGGTGAGAACGTGCCCGATGGCGATGTTTCGGTCATCCCCCAGCCTTCACTAATCGAGATACCCGTGAGTTCGCGGAACTTGTGGATGATCTCGACCGGCAACGGAGCACCGCCGGACGCGCAATACTTCAACGCTGAAAAATCCATCTCGCCGATACCAGGATAGTTCACGAGCGCCGTATACATCGTCGGTACGCCGTAGAATATCGACGTTTTATTCTTGATGAGATCGTTTACGATTGCGGCGGCGTCGAAACGCGGATGCAGGCTTAGCTCCGAACCGTATTTGATCGAGAGTAGCATCACCGACGTCAGCGCGTAAATGTGGAAAAGCGGCAAGACCAAAATCGTGCGCTCCGTGCCTTCGAGCAGCAACGGCGGCGTAACTTTGGTCGTTTCGTAGTACTGATTGGTCGCAGCCGTGAGGTTGGCGTGCGTGAGCAGCGCGCCTTTGGGCAGCCCCGTCGTGCCGCCCGTGTACTGCACGACGGCAATCTCTTCGGCCGGGTCGCCGAAGGGATGCTTCACGTACGAACCATCGTTAGCGAGAAGATCGGCAAAGTCGATGCGCGTTGCGTCGGGCTCCGCCGCTCCGGGATCGCCGACGTTTGCGAAAAGTGGGAAAGCGCCGAGATCGGTCGTGGAATTCGCGAGGACGATCGTGCGCAATGGCGCGATCTTCGCCATCGCTGCGGTCTGCGGTGCGAGTTGCGGAACGTCGAGCGTTACGAGAATTTGCGTTTCGCTATCGTGCACTTTGTGCGCGAGCACATCGATCGCGTCGAGTGGTGAGTAATTGACGATCGTGCCGCCCGCGGCGAGGATGCCGAAGAACGCGATGGGGTAATGCGGCGTATTCGGGAGGTAAAGCCCGACGTGCACGCCTGGTTTCACACCGAGTTTTTGGAAGCCCGCAGCCGCACGTGCGACGAGCGCGTGAAGTTGTCCGTAGGTCGCACGCATGCCCATGAAATAGATGGCGGGGCGGTCGGCGAATTTCGCGACGGCTACGTCGAGAATCTTCGTGACCTGGGAGAACTCGATCGGGGCATCCCAGCGCGCGGGTTCGGGATAGGAGTTTTCCCACGGGTGTGCGGACATACGGGACGTTCCTTTCGGGTCGGACGACGAAGGCAAAATTAGGCTGGCGAAGACGTTGTGGCAGCGCGCGCGTGACGCGCGATCGCGGCGATCAGTTGTGGCCAGGCGGCGCGCGGGAGTGCGTGGCCCATACCGTCGATGACTTCGAAGTTCGAGCCTGGGATCGCATGTGCGGTCGCACGACCGTGCGCGATCGGAACGAGCGGGTCTTTCGAGCCGTGCATTACGAGCGTCGGCACGGTAACGTGAGCGAGTGCTTGCGTACGATCGGGTGCGGCGATGATCGCCTTAAGCTGTCGCGCGACACCTTTGGGATTGATGCCGCGCGAGTAGCCGAGTTCGCCCTGCGCGATCGTGCGCGCGGGATCGAGCGGCATCACATCGCCGGAGAGCACCCTCCACGTATCGGTGTAGCGTTCCATATATGAATGGTGATCTTTTGGCGTGGCTTTGAGGAGCACGGCGAGCGCCTGCGGTTCGGCACGCGGCAGCTTCGTATCGCCCGTCGTCGACATGATCGACGTTAGCGAGAGCAGGCGCGCGGGATAGCGGATCGCGACTTCTTGCGCGATCATGCCGCCCATCGAAACGCCGACGAGGTGCGCGCGCGTGATGTTGAGTGCATCCATGAGGCCGACGGTGTCGGCCGCCATATCGCCGAGCGTATAACTCGGTGCGATAAATTTTTTCGTAAATGGCGTGAGTAAGAGCGAGAGCGCTCCCGGCGATCCGGATTTGGGAAACTTCGAAGATTTACCAATATCGCGGTTGTCGAAACGAATAACCCAAAAACCTTCGCCAGCCAGTTGCTTGCAGAAGTCCTCTTCCCAGAGAATCATCTGCGAGGCAAGCCCCATGACCAAAAGAATGGGCGGGTCGCTCCGATTTCCGAAGGCTTCATAGCAAAGTTCGATGCCGTTGGCACGGGCGATGGCTGCCGGCGCGTGGCCAACGGAATTCTCGATCACGGGCGCTCCTTTACAATGAGGCGGGGATGTTCGGTCTACGTCATTGAAGCCGGTTCCCCCCGTACATAACGCTCGCACCGAAAGGTTGGAAATAAGCATCGTGATCGCCGTTTTGCGCGATATGCTCGAATCGGTTCAGATCGTTCCGATCGCCTACGCTTCGTACCGTCCGCTTATCGTCGATGGGCTGATGTACTTTCTCGAGCACCTCCCACCCGAGCGCCTCGATGCGATCGTCGAAGAGCAACTCCGGCTCGCATCGGCGCTCGATTCAGACGAACGCGTGATCGCTCTTTTGCGCCGTTGCCCGACGTTGCACAAACTCGGCCAAGTCATCGGCCACGATAAGGGCTTGCCCGCCGAAATTCGGGCGCGTTTGCAGACACTCGAAACGATGCCGCCGACAGCCGATTTTAGCGCGGTCGCCGCGCTGATTCGCGAAGAACTCAAGGACGCACCGGGCGTCGTACTCGCAGATGCTGCGCTTGCCGAAGGAAGCGTCGCCGTCGTCGTGCCCTTTACATGGCACGATGCGCCCGCGGGCGAGCCCGATCGTGGCGTTCTCAAAGTGATCAAACCCGGCGTGCGCGAGCAGCTGATCGAAGAACTCGCGATTTGGCCCGACCTGGCGCTGTTTCTCGAGGAACGCGCGCTCGATTACGGCATACCCGCACTCGATTTTACCGAGACGCTCGATGGCGTTCGCTCGTTGCTGCTCAACGAGATCCGGCTCGATCTCGAACAGGAACGACTCGCGCGCGCGCGTCGCTTCTACGCGGAATTTCCGGCCGTCGTCGTGCCACGCGTGCTCTCGCTTTCGACGCCGCTGATGACGGCGATGGAATATATCCCGGGCCGAAAGATCACCGAGTCCGGACTCGACGCAAGCGAACGTAAACGGCTCGCACGCACGGCGATCGAGGCGTTGCTGGCGGCACCATTTTGGAGTACGTCGCCCGACGCGCACTTTCACGCAGATCCACATGCGGGTAACATCTTCGTGACCGACGACGGTCGCGTCGCATTTTTCGATTGGGCGCTCACGACCGAACTCACGCAAGGCCAGCGCGCTGCCGTCGTCCACGCGATGCTCGGCGCCGCAACGCTCGATCTACGTTCGATCTGTCTCGCAATTGCCGATCTCGGAAGCGTCTCAGATCACGGCGCCGTCGAAAGCGCCGTGCGCTCGGGCCTGCGCAAAATTCGTCGCGGGACGTTTCCGGGATTTAACTGGCTCACGGGTATTCTCGACGAACTCGCGCGCACCGCAGCGATTCATTTCCCCGAAGAGACGACGCTCTTCCGCAAATCGCTCCTCACGCTACAAGGCGTCGCGGAAGACGTTTCCGGTGAGATCGCCGTCGACGATGTGCTCGTCCGTTCGGGGATCTCGACGTTCGCCAAAGAGTTGCCGAAGCGTCCGCTCGCGCCGACGATGTCGCGCGAATTCGGCAGCCACGTTTCCAACCTCGATCTCATCAACGCTTGGATGGCCGTTCCATGGTTACCGACGCGCTACTGGGTCGCTTCGCTCCGCGATATGGTCAGCGCTCCGACGTAGGCGTTCGAACGACTATGACGATGCCCACACGTCAAGTGAATAGCGTTCGCGAGCGACGAGTTCGGAGAGCCAGCGCTCGGATTCGTTTTCCGTCGATCCCGTCTTCGTACGATGGATCTCCGTAAAGGTCGCACGCACGGCGGGCTCCATCGCGGAACCATCCCCACAAACGAAAACGTGAGCGTCGTTTTCTAAGAGACGCCAGATCGCATCGGTACGCTGCGCGATGAGGTGCTGGACGTAGGTCTTCGTCCCGTTGTAGCGCGAGAAAGCGACGTGGAGATCGACGACGCCGTCCGCAGCGAATTTTTCGAGTTCGTCGCGGTACAGATAATCTTCATCGGGATTGCGGCAGCCGAAGAAGAGCATCGCCGTGCCGAGCGTCGCCCCACCCGCTCGTAAGATGCTACGCTCCTGTAAAAAACCGCGGAATGGCGCGAGCCCCGTCCCCGGGCCGACCATGATGATCGGGCGCGTCGTATCGCTCGGGAGCGCGAAGCCGCTTTTCGATGATTTGACGAATGCGTTCAAGCGTAAACCCGTGTCCCGCTTGGCGAGATACGTCGATGCGACGCCCTCGTAGGTGCCGTCGCCCGAGAGCGCGGGTTCGCGAACGACGGCAACGGTGACGCTGCACCGATCGGGCGCCGCCAGCGGCGACGACGAGATCGAGTAGTACCGTGGCGTCATCATCGGCAGCATATCGATATACGTGGTGAGCGGTAATTCGCACGCGGGGAAGCGTTCGAGCAACGCAAGGATGCTGATGCGCTTGACTTTGATCTCGTCGAGATACCGCTGCGGGTCGGTCGCGTCGGAGGCGAGCGCGACGAGCTCGGTTTTGGATTTGGGGCACGCCGTGTGCTCGGCGAGCGTCGCGATCTGTTTGCGCGTCGCGACGTGCTGCAGTTCGACGTAATGCATGAGCAAGCGTCGCATCGAGAGCGTCGCATCGAGCGGCAACGACGCGATGCGCTGCGGCCCAGATGCTTCGAGCTTCACGTATGTATTCGGTTCGATCGCGAAGCGGCGTAGCACGCGCTCGACGAGCTTCTCGCCGTTGCTCGGCATGACGCCGAGGTGATCGCCTGCGCGATAGGCGACACCCGGTGGCAATCCGATTTCGACGTGACGCGTCGACCGCGTCGCGCCCGTCTGCAATTCGCGATTGATGATGACGCGCATCGTCATCGCACCATGCGCCTGCGCGAGGGGATTCGGTTGCGGTGCGCTGACGAATTCCAGGCGGTACATCGGCCGCTCTTCAACGGTCGGTTCGTCGCTGAGTTCGAGCCCGAGCGCTGTGGCGAGCGCTGGCCACAAAGGCCGTTTCCACGCGAGGAAATGCGCATCGAGATCGTCGCGCGCGTCACCCTCGCCGCGGTCGTAGATCCGCTGCGCGCCGAACTCTGCGAGTTTCTCATCGATGAAGCGCGGCACGAATTGATACGTCGAAGCCCAGTTGCGATTGCCCGCGCCGAACACGGAAAACCGCACGCCTTTGAGGGCATCCGGAGCCATGCCCGCGCCGAGCCATTTGTAGAAGGCCGACGCATTATCGGGCGGCCCGCCATTATACGACGCGCTAACGATCGTCACGATGCCCGTCGTCGGGAGTTTGTCCACGTACTCATCGAGGATGGCGAGCTTGACGTCGAAGCCTTGCGCGGTACCGTTCTCCGCGATCTGGCGTGCGATATCTTCCGACGTGCCCAGGTTGGAGCCGAAGAGCACGAGGAGCGGCGTGCCGTGTTTGGGTAGCGTCGGAACTGCTGTGACGACGGGCGGAGCGACGTTGGTGCGCGGGCCGCTCGGCGCTTTCGGATTCGCGTGCACGCGTGGCTTTACTTTGAGCTTGAAATCGATCAGCTTGACCGACATCGCCTCTTTGGTTTTGATCGTGTAATGGTCGGGATCGATGAGTTCGAAGCGCTGAACGATCATGCCGATCACGAGTGCGGCTTCCTGCATCGCAAATTGGCTGCCGATGCACGCGCGCTGACCGTTACCGAAGGGTTTGTACGCATTGACCGGGCGCGCTGCTTCGCGTTCGGGCAGAAAATTATCGGGATTGAAACGATCGGCGTCGGGACCCCACACGCTTCGATCGCGATGCAGCGAGGGCAGGAGCAACACGTTTTGCGACCGTGCCTTTAGGAGATATTTTCCACCGACGATCTCGTCTTTATACGGCAACACGGCAAACGCCGGAGCCGGCGGCCAGAGGCGCAAGACTTCTTTGAGCACTTGCGTTACATAGGTTAACTTATTAACCGCTTTGACGGTCGGTTTCGCCGAAAGATCGGTTCCGAAGACGCGATCGACTTCATCGCGCGCCCGCGCGAGCACATCGGGATTCTTGAGCAAGAAGTAGAGCGTAAATGCGAGGAGACCACTCGTCGTCTCGTGACCCGCGATCAAGAACGTGATGATCTGATAACGAATATTGGTATCGTCGAGCTTCTCGCCCGTCTTCTTATCCGTGCCCGTAAGCATGTAGCTTAAAAGATCGGTTTTCGTGGTCGTGCCGCCCGACGCGACGAGTTCGGCCTTGCGATCGCCGATGATCTTGTCGACGACCGAAAACATCGTCTGCGCGTCGCCATCGAGCCGCTTGAGTTTGGTCTTGCTGAACATCTCCTCGAAGGGTAGCCCGCGGATCGACATCGCGATCTCGAGTGCATCGGACATCGCTACGATGAACGGGTGCTGCGATTCGCGATAAAACGAGTTGAGCCGAAAACCGAAGCCGCAGATGGCGATCGTATCGAGGGTCACCGAGGTCATGTCGTGGCCGACATCGATCGTCTCGTCTGCGTTGAGGCGTTCCCACTTGAGGACCAATTGCTCGGCGATATCGAGCATCATCGGGTGGTAACCCGCAATCGCCCGATCCCCAAAATTGGGCAACAAAATGTTGTGGGCTTTCGACCAATTCGGTTCGCTCGTGAATGCGGTGAAGAGTCCGTCGCCCGCGATATCGCGCACCTTATGCAGCGGCCCGCGCACCGATTTATCGAATCGCGCTTCGTCGCAGAGCTCCTCGACGATCTCGAATCCCGAAACGATATTGAGCTCTTTGCCCATGATATCGAGCTGAAAGATCGGCCCGAGTTCTTTCGCGAGGCGCATCATATGGGCGATCGGCGCATCACCATCGATCGTCAGGGCATTGCCGACGATCGGTTGGGCCTTGGGTCGCGGGATCGATTCGAGTGATGGTGCAACCGCCATATAGATGTATGTTGACTCCGTTACGGGCGAGATGTTGCCTTATTTGTCAGTTTCGCGATGTTGCCGACGCGCCTTCTGGTGAATCTCGGCCGCGGAGTCGAGCGTTGGTAGCGAGAACCGCTCTACCATGAAAAACGAAGTGACGATCGATGGCATTACCGTCGGAGGCCAGCCCACGCCGCAAGAACTTACGTCCGGCCGATTTGCCGCCGTCATAAGCGTCCGCAAGAGCGATGAACCCGATGCGGCGATCACGCCGACGACGCTTACGGGAAGCGCGATCCCCTTTACTTCGGTGCCGTGGTCGATCGATACGGTCACCAAAGACGATATCAAAGTGATTCGCGAGGCCGTTGAGGCTGCGAACGGGCCCGTCCTCATTCATTGAATGGCTGGAACGCGCGCTGCGGTCGCAGCGGCAATCGTCTCGGCAGAAAAAGATGGCTCGGGTGCGGCGGGTGCGATGGCGAAGCTCGCCGCCGTCGACGTCAAGATCGAAGGCACGCCGTTCGCGGCGTTCGTCGCGACGTATTTCAAGGCCTAACGATGTCGTTTGCGGTCGCACATCTCGCTATGAGGTGATCGCGACCGCCTCGCGTTCGGCCGGAAAGAGATGCGCGAATTCCATGCCGTGTATGAGGAGCGTCGCTGCGGGATCGGCCGTGATGTTGGTAACGACGGCCTCGAACGCGAGGACGTATCCGGCATCGAGTTGCGTACCGGCGACGCGGCGCAATTCCGCGAGCGCGGTCTCGACTGAAAGTGCACGGCGGTAGGGACGATCGGTCGTCATCGCATCGAACGAATCGCAGACGGCGATCGCACGCGCGCCGCGCGGAATCGATTCGCCGCGTAATTTACTGGGATAGCCTCGGCCGTCGATCCGTTCGTGATGGTGCAGGACGCACGGCACGACATCGTCCATGGTGCCGCACGAGCGAATGATATCGGCGCCGATCGTGGGATGGCTTCCAATGATCCGGCGTTCCTCGTCGTCGAGTCCGGCGGGCTTGAGGAGCACGGCATCAGGGATGCCGATCTTTCCGAGATCGTGCATCAGTGCCGCGTGTTCGATCGTGTCGCGTTCGAGCGGTGCAAAACGCAGCTCCGTTGCGAGAAGACGGCTGTACGTAGCCACGCGTCGTGAGTGCCCGGCCGTGTAGGGATCGCGTTTGTCGATCACGTCGGCAAGGATCGTGAGCGTGCCGAGCAACGTATCTTGCGCTTGAAGGCGGCGCCGCTCGAGTTCGCGAGATGCCCCCGTGACGAGTGCGACGAGGCTGAAGAAGACGATCGCGATCGCACCGCAGGTCGCGATTGCCACGGTCCGCCCCTCGCCTGCGGCTTGACCGCGCATCTCGCTCCGCGAGAGATCGATCGCAACGACGAAGATGGAAAGCGTCGAGACGAACGGCAAATATTCGGTGCGTATCTCCTCGCCGCGCGCGTTGACCGTATCGCGCGACCAGAGATCGCTCAGTTGCAACGTTCGCCGCACGGCGTCGTCGACGCGCTTGGCATCGGCCGGAAAGATCGGCGTGCCGTCGTGCGCGTAGAGTCGCATGCCGAGCACGTACTGGAAACGTTTCGCGTCGGCTTCGACGGTTTCGAGCGCGCGCATCGTCGCCGCCGGCGGTGGGCCGCTCGTCGTCGCGTATGCCGAGATGGGCTTCGTGAGGAGCGCCGAGATTTGGCCTGCGGCACTCGCGGCTTCGTTCGCTTCGAGGGCGGCTTCGTGGCTGCGAATGAGGTAGACGGCGAGGAGGCTCGCGACGACGAGCGCGAGAGCGAACGTCGTGAGTGCAAATTTTCCTAAAAACGTGAAGCGGAGCGTTCCCCCCGCGCGACTGAGCACGCGAGCTTAAACGACGAAATGCTGCGGATACGCATGCGCGTTTCCGAGAGCTTCGGCAAGCTGGGAAACGTGCGTCGTTTCTACGCCCAAAATTGCGGCTGCGACTTGCGCGAGTCGTCGATCGGCGAGATCGGGAATCACCGAAAGATAGGTGCTCGCGGCTTGGCGTTCGACGCTGAGCGCGAACGCAATGATATCGGTTTGCGAGCGCAACGGCGGATACTCGATCCGCGCGGTGTTTTGGGAGACGAGCACGCCTCCCGAGCGAACGGCACCGATGAGTGCGTCGCGATGCGCGACATGATCGGCGCGAAAGCGCGCCGCGATATCGAGCACGGTGCGTGATAGAAGGCCGGTATCGGCAGCATCGTCATAGGCTTTGATGCCCGCGCGTTCGAGTTCGATCGCCGAATTGAGCATCGCGAGATCGTCTGAGTTGGCGCGGGTCGCCGCAACGGCAAACTGCGTGAGCAATGGGAGACCGACGAGAGCGATTGCAGTGCTACTGAGAAATAGTCGGCGAGACCGAGACGCCAAGGGGACCTCCAAACGTACCCCTTTCACATCGGCTCCGCGCATCGATACTTAAGGAACTCCGGCGTCTTACTGCATAATGTTCGCAACTCGGACGATAGTCTCAAGTAATGATCGATCGTTTCGTCCTCATGACGCTCGCCGCGTGCCTCGGCTCGTTTCTCTTTTCGACTGAGGCGACGTCGGCAGCTACCATCGTCGGTAAACTCGTCACGCCGAGTATCGTCTGGGTCACCGATGAAAAGGCGCTCCACCCCGTCGTCGCAGAAATGCGCAATACGGGCAAAACGTTCGTCCCCACTATCCTCGCGGTACCGATCGGAAGCACGGTCCGCTTTCCGAACGACGATCCGTTCTTTCACAGCATTTTCTCCGGATCCGAAACCGGCGCTTTCGACATCGGCTTCTATCCTGCAGGTCCGGGAAAAGAACAACTTTTCGAACGAACGGGCGTGCTCGATGTGCGCTGTCATATTCACGCCTTGATGCGCGCGAATATCGTTGTCGTCGATGGGCCCTTCGCAACTGCCGATACGACATTTTCGATCGCCGATATCGGCCCGGGCGAACGCATCGTGCACGCATGGAGTCGAGAGCGAGGCCTGCGCTCGGCGAGCGTTCGCGTCGTGGGGCCCGAAGCGACCGTCGTCCTCGCGGGAACGCTCTAGGTGACGACAGATTTGTGGGGGCGACGCGCGACATTTTGACGTTGGGGGGACGCACGTCACCGTGCGCCTCCCAGTGAAGCGTCTCGACGGCGAGTCGGTTTCTAACGCGTGAAGAAGCCGATTCCGACGTAGGGCGCGATACGCGTTTGGCTTAGCGGGCTGCTATTGCGTGCGATCGCCCGATCGCCAAGAAGTCCGACGTTAAGGAAGATGGGCGCGCCACTCGGTTTGATCGCCGCGCCGACTTCATAAGCGAAGAGGCGATACGAGAATCCGAGCGATCCCGGATTCGGTCCGGGGGCGCGATATTGTCCGGTGAGATTGGGGTAATAATAACCGCTAAAATAGACCGAGAGCGGCCCCTCTTTATCGGGTAGTTTCTCCAGGCCGATGCCGAGACCCGACGTTCGCGGATATCCGGCATTGTTCGACTTCGAGAGGTAACCGATTCCGAGATAGATACGTGGTTCGAGGAGCTTGAGGCCGACGCGGCCCGCTACCTGATTCTCTTGCACGTCGAAGGCGGGAACGAACGTCGGCGGGTTCGGCCCGATTGCGTTCGTGAAGCCATCTTCGTGACGCGCTGTGAACGTCCGCGATTCACCTTCGAGCAATCCCTGGAAATTGCCGATGTTAAACTCGGTGCCGCCGCGGATGCGGTATGAGGCTCTGCCGCCGCGACCCGTCGTGAACTCGTCGTAGACGCGTGGATGGATGAGGTAGTCGCCCGTGACGAAGGTCTCGCGGCGTTGCGCGAATGTCTGAAAGCCATCCCCACGTGGCGGCGTCGACGTTTCAGTCGGAGCGGGGACTTTGGGTTGCGCGGGCGACGCACCGACGGGGGCGTACGTCTCACCCGGCGTTGGTGCGGTTTGCGCGTATGCTCCCGTTACGGTCGCGGCGAGTGCGAGCGTGGTTGCGAGCGTGACGATGCGTGCGCGGATCATCGCGGTGCTCCCGTGTACGGGAAGTCGGCTTCGATGTGTTTGGCAGCCGGAGTCGTAAAATCGCTCGTTAAGCAAGAGGTCTCCTGATGGTCTTCCGGCGCGAGGCCGAGTTTGGGAATGAGGCTACCGAAGAGCGCTCCGAGCGAGAGATCGATGACCGGGCTACGTAAATCGCGGCCCCCGAATTGGCGATAGGGATCGCCGAGTGAACGTTTGATTCCATAGATCAGTGACGGCGGAACCGCACGAATGATCGCAATGGGCAAGCCGCTCTTTCCATTGGTCTCCACGGCGAGATAGCGCGCGGGCCCCGGCGCCGAGAGATCGGCTTCGAGCGCATCGGGAATGAGAACGTGAAGCGCTGCGTTTGCGACGGCGTCCGAACGATGCGCGGCTTTTTTCTCAAAAGTTAGGATCGACTGCGCGAGGACCGTATCGTTCGTGATGAGGCTGCGGTTGGTTTTATCGTGGTCATTGAAGTTTTCCGTGGCTTCTTTGACCGCGGGGCGACCGAGGCGTTCGACTTGACCGTACGTCGCCGTATCTTCCGTTGGCGTTCCGACGATCGTGTTGAAGCGCGACGCGACGCCGGCGAGAAGTGCAACGGGCGACGTCGGCTGTGCCCCGGCATCGTCAACCGGGAGCGATGTCGTCGTCCAGACGTTAATGCGACCGATGGTCCCCGTGCGATCGGCAAGCAGCGTACGCGGCACTTCCACCGCGAGTTGGAGGACGTTGAAGCCTGCGAGCGTGTCGGAGGCGCCGTCTTTGTGAAAGCAGGTCGCACTCGGCGCGACGGGATTCGGTTGATTGTGAAAATCGCGATCGGGCACGATTTTCAAAAACTGCACCAAATCGAAGTAAAACGGATCTTCGCGCGGCCCGGCAAAGAATTTGATGCCATTGGAAAGCGTGGTCGTCTGACCGTACGCGACCGATCCCGTTCGCGTACCGAAGCGCGATTGCAAACCGTCGATGACCGGCTTCGCGGGACCGTACATCGCGATTTGTTGTGTCGCTCCGGTGCCCGAAGCTTTGAACTGAATCGCGAGATCGGTCGTGAAATCGTCGCCCGTTCCGATGTGGAATTGGTACATCGCGCCGGGATCGAATTGCCGTGTCGTCGCCATGCCCGTGGGGATGAGCGGCGAGACGTCCATTGCGAGGACGACGTTTTTCGGATTCCGCGGGCTCGGATAGACGTAAACGTCGGAGATATCGACGCCTGGGCGACTCACCGTGAGCGGGGAATCTTGGTGATCCGATGCGGGTGCGGGGCGGAGAGTGTAGAGGCCAACGGCGAGCGCGAATGCGATGCTCGTTCCTACTGCGGCCGCACGAAATGCGGTCTGATGCACGTGTACAGTCCTATCGGTGGTGCGTTTGCGCAACGTTTATGAGATACGTTCGACCCGCCATTCCCGAATTCTCAGAGTTAAAAACAAAAAGAAATGAGAATTTTTTAGCAGGCAATCCAACGCGTGTTTTCGGGCGTTTGCGAGTGCGCTAGCCCGGGTACCGAGCTTACGATGAAGGATTCACAAGGTGGTCTCAAAGCTCTACTCCTCAACCAAATCGACACGAGCTCGACTGAGGCGGGAGAACGGCTACTTCAAAGCGCGGCGAGCTTACGACGTATAGCCGTCGAATTGCGTGGCGATGGTCTCGGACGAGCTGTCGCCGGCCTTGCCGATCGAGGCGTCGTCAATCTCGAGCGCGTCGGGACGTATCTCACGGATTCCAACGGCAATCGCTTGGTGACCGATGCGGAGCGCTTCGGCCGGGAACGGCCATTCGCGCTCGCCGCGTCGGGCCTCATTCTCGGGATCGTCGGATCCCGCGTCATCAAAGCGTCGGCATCGCGGCATCGACGCGACGACGAAGGGCGCGCATGATGGGTGAGGCAATCGGCGACATGGCCAAAAAGAAGACTGAAAATTTTGTGTCGAAGAATCCGCTCGCCCTTGGGCTTGGTGCGGTTGCGATTGGTTTCATCATCGGCTCGATCGTTCCGATCAGCGAGTTCGAACGAGAGAACTTCGGTCCGCTCGGCGATCGATTGACGGACCGTGTGAAGGATTCCGCGACGGGTCTCGTCGCGCGCGGAAAGTCCGCCGTCGTCGAGGCGGTGTCGTCTGTGCTCGGTTGAGATCGCGCGCGGCGGGTGCGACGTCGCAGGCGAGTCGAGCGGGCCGTTGCGCGGTCGTGTCAAACTCGGAAGCGCATGGGACACATGATACCGACCGTGGTCGAGACGACGGCACGCGGCGAACGCTCGTACGATCTTTACTCACGGCTCTTGCAAGAGCGCATCATCTTCGTCACCGGACCGATCTCAGACGAGCTCGCAAATCTCGTGATCGCGCAGATGCTCTTTTTGGAGAAGACCGATGCGGATAAAGATATCGATCTCTACATCAATAGCCCCGGCGGCAGTGCGACGGCCGGTCTCGCAATGTACGATACGATGCAACTGATCAAGCCGGACGTCGCGACGATCTGCAACGGCATGGCGGCCTCCGCCGCATCGATTTTGCTCACAGGTGGCGCCAAGGGCAAGCGGTATGCGCTTGCAAAAAGCAAGGTGATGATCCATCAGCCGTCCGTAGGAAAAATAGGCGGGCAGGCGACCGATATCGAGATCCAGGCGCGCGATCTCATCGCGATGCGTCGGGTCGTCGCGCAAATCTACACCGATACGACGGGCCATCCGATCGAAAAAGTGCTCGCCGATATCGAACGCGACAACTACATGACGGCGGAAGATGCGAAGGCTTACGGTCTCATCGACGAGATCGTCGATCGAAGCAAGCGCCAAGAGAAGACGTAAGAACGAGTCGGCTCAAGCCGCGACGCCCGTCGAAGTGGGCGTTGCGGCGGGACGCTTGGCCTCGGAGTCGCA
>ENA-OFCD01000211-OFCD01000211.1-metagenomes-genome-assembly--contig:-NODE-211-length-39294-cov-6.274344_pt1 | contig 39294 bp, 35 predicted proteins | sample MGYA00153392_OFCD01 | MGnify analysis MGYA00153392 | reverse complement strand
ACTTCTTTTACTTCTTTTACTTCTTTTGCTTCTTTTGCTTCTTTTGCTTCTTTTGCTTCTTTTGCTCCATTTACTACCTCTGCACCCGATACACCTGTTAATCCATTCGCCCGCTTACTACTCGACGAGCTACGAATACAGACGGGTCCGCGCTCCAGCACATAAACATAACGCTCGTCCGCCGTGATCGGCTCATTGGTATCAACGTCTTCACTCAACTGTAGCGCATAGCCAAGCTCGCGTAGCAGCGACATTTCAAACTTGCGCAGCACTGTTGCGATTGCTGCCATCAAACCCGCGGGCTTGGGCTCGGAAAATACATGCATGGTGGCCAGCGCAACCACCGCTTCCTCATAGGCATCGTAAAGCACCTCGTATGCGTCCTCACGCTGCGCGAGCTTAATCAACAGCTCATTCATGTAAAACGCCGACATCAACGCCGCACCGCGTAACTGCGGATAAATGTCAGCATGCTCAACACTCTTAAGCGTTTTTAAATCCGCTTTGCCGAACCACGTTAGCAATAAACCCTGAAATGGGTTGAGGCGGCTCTTCATCGCGCTGGTAGGGCGTTTTGCACCTTTCGCAACCACCGCGACACGCCCGTGAGAGCGAGTGAAAGTCTCAACAATCAGACTAGTTTCGAGGTACGGATAGCTATGTAAAACAAAACCCGCGCTGGTATCGCCTGTCGTTTTTGCCACCTGCCATCAGCCTGCAATGATTGCGTTACTCATAGCCATATTGTCGCAGCATGGCTTCATTGTCAGCCCAGCCTTTTTTAACGCGCACAAATAATTCAAGGTAGACCTTGGCAGCAAAAGTGACTTCCATATCTTTTCGCGCATCCGTACCGATACGTTTCAAACGTTCGCCCTTGGTGCCAATAATGATCGCTTTTTGACTCGATTTGTCCACCACAATAGTCGCAAAAATGCGCCGCAAATTGCCTTCCTGCTCAAATTTTTCAATTAACACACTAATGCTGTACGGCAGCTCCTCGCCCACCTGCCGAAAAACTTTTTCGCGAATAAATTCGGCTGCCATAAATCGTTCTGATTTATCAGTAATCTCATCCACTGCAAAAACTGCAGGCGCGATAGGCAGGCGCGATTTAATCGCACGTTTCAATTCCTCAAGCGTTACCTTGTTCTTGACGCTGGTGGGCACCACCGCAGCGAAAGTGAGGCGCGAGGTGATGTCGTTTAGAAATGAAAGCAATTTTCCCTTGTCTTCGACCCGATCAATCTTGTTTACCACCAGAATGATCGGGACCAAATTCGCGACAGCATCCGACGTGTTCAAGGCGTTTAAAACCAGCTCATCAGCAGGTAGAAATTTACCCGCTTCAATTGCGAACACGATGACATCTGCGTCGGCAACTGCCTGCGTGACGGTGCGGTTCAAGACGCGATTTAGAGCATTTTCATGCGTTTTTTGGAATCCTGGGGTATCGAGAAACAAGAACTGGGCATCGGTGTCGGTAAAAATTCCGGTGATACGATGCCGCGTCGTTTGGGCTTTTTTGGAGGTGATCGTGACCTTCTGCCCGACGAGGTGATTGAGTAGCGTTGATTTACCGACATTGGGGCGGCCCACGATTGCGATCGTTCCGCAGCGAAAAGTCTGACTTACATGCTCATTCAGCTCAGCCATTGCCAGCGCGCCTGGGAGTGTCTCAGGCAGCACTGGCTCTGCAACAGTATGAGCAGTGACAGTTGCGCTGACCGGCGGTTTTTTAGCAGATTTTTCTGCTTTGTTGTTAGCTTTCGAACTTGCGGCCTTAATGGCAGCACCAGTAACTGCATGGGTGGCTGCGGCAATTTTCGGGCTGGATGTCATGGTATTTTTGGGGAACGCTTTCTCTTTGGTGTTGTTGCAGCCGATTGGCTGGCACTGGTTAACAGCGCAAGGACTTGACTCGCGGCTTCCTGCTCTGCAACGCGGCGGCTCACGCCTTTACCCGTCGCCACTGTTTGCTGAACTGCACCGTCAGCGTCCACCAAACACTGCACCTGAAACAGTTGTTTATGTGCCTCGCCTTCGATTTTTGTCACGGTATAAGCGGGTAATGGTCGATGCTTGGCTTGAAGCCATTCCTGAAGCGCGGTCTTGGCATCTTTGCTCGGCTTGGAAAGACTCACTTGGTCCAAGCGCGCCATAAATAAATGTTCCACCACGTTGCTTGCGGCATCAAATCCCGCATCCAGAAATACCGCGCCAAGCAAGGCTTCTACCGCATCTGCTAGTATCGATGGACGTTCTGCCCCACCAGTTTTTAATTCGCCCTCGCCCAACCTCAGCCGTGAGCCCAATTCCAGTTCCGTCGCGATTTCAGCCAATACATTCTGATTAACCAAATTAGCCCGCAAGCGACTCAATTCACCTTCCGGCATCCCCACAAAACGACCAAAAATGAACTTTGCGATGGCACAATTAAGTACGCTATCGCCTAAAAATTCCAGACGTTCGTTGTGTGGCGTGCCAAAACTGCGGTGCGTTAACGCCTGCGAAAGAAGCCCCGGCAGAGCGAAATGATAAGCAAGTTTGCGCTCCAGTTCATCGGGCGCTGTCAACATCGCGACGATATCGTTAAGTTTTTCGTGTTAATCGCGGACGAAGGAATCAGAACCTATTTATCAGCCGTGCTGGCGCTAAATTCAATTAACAAGGTATGCCTTGGGATCAACACAATGCGGTGTGTCCACGCGGCAGTGACTACTGTTTCGTTACCGTCTTTGGTGATTTCCAGATCGTCTGATTTCACCACTTCCGAATAGTCAGCGGAGACGCGCTTGTCAAAACTTTTGCGGATGTCGGCCACGGTGCCAGTTTTAACTTCATCCGAGGTTTTCATCGCCGCAATGATTTTCTTGACGGTGAAATATTCCAGATAGGCGGGAATAATTTTGAGCGCCAGCAAAAACACCAGGCCGCATACCGCAAAAATGAAAATAAGGCTGATAAAGCTGATGCCGCGTTGCCGTTTGGCCATGGCGACGTTTGTGTTCATATATGGGGAGAGTCTCATCAATAACCTCACTCGCTAATTAATTGGGACAGACAAATTACTACTTATTCTATGGATTGACCCACGCGTTTAAGCGCGCCAAAATTCATCCAGACCAGCACCGCTTTACCGACAATATTCTCTTCGGGCACAAATCCCCAGTAGCGGCTGTCATCGCTGTTATCGCGGCTATCACCCATCATGAAGTAGTGGCCGTCAGGTACTTTGCAAACCACCCCATCTTCATTGTAAACACAATTCTTGTTGTACGGAAACTGCCGAACGCCCGATAAACTAATGACAGGATAGCGCGGATCGACCATCATGCTATGCGGCTTTTCACCCAACTTTTCGGCGAATTGATCAAACTGGCGCATACCCATTCGATCATCAACTTCAGTGAAAATCCCGGATTTTTCAGTCGTTATCGCCTGACCGTTGATGGTCAGCCGCTTGTTTCGATATTCAACGGTATCGCCCGGTGTTCCGACCACACGTTTGATGAAATCTTTGCTGGGATTTTCCGGGTAACGAAACACCATCACGTCACCGCGTTTCGGCAAATTAATATCAACAATTTTTTTATTGATGACCGGCAGTCGAATACCAAACGTATATTTGTTGACCAGAATAAAGTCACCGACAAGCAACGTTGGAACCATCGAGCCCGACGGAATCTTGAACGGCTCATACAAAAATGAGCGGAGCAGAAACACCACTAATATCACTGGGAAAAAACTCTTGGCCATTTCGACCACGACCGGGTCACCAGAATCTTTTGCCCGTTTTTTGCTTAATATCAGCGCATCAATCACCCAAATAACACCCGTAATAACCGTTGCCAACAGCAGCACCGTTGCAAAGCCGAGCACCTCTTTGAATGTCAGCATCGCCATCGCCACGATGGCAAAAATCGGCCACGCGATTTCAAGCCAGACGTTTGGATGATTCGAATCTTCATTACCCACTATCGATGCAGCAACACCAGGCTTTCGAAAAAAACCGGTGACGATAACAAGACCACTAATAGCTAACGCAGCCCAACCAATTATTTCCCAATTCATTTATTTTCCTTAAGCCCGGTTAATGTTGGCTCGTTAAATCCCAACGACCCAGCTTATTTTGTTGATTCGCATCACATCAAGCTACAGCCATGCGACGAATACCCGTTAATACAACACTAACGCTCGCAATCTTATATTTTCGACAAACTCCACTCTTTATCGGAGCTGGCTTTGGCGTACTAAATTTGCAAAATCGCCAGAAATGCCTCTTGCGGAATTTCAACGCTGCCTACTTGCTTCATACGTTTTTTACCGGCTTTTTGCTTTTCCAACAGCTTGCGCTTACGAGAAATGTCGCCGCCATAACATTTTGCCAGCACATTTTTACGCAATGCTTTTACATTCTCGCGCGCAATAATATTAGCGCCAATCGCCGCCTGCACTGCCACATCAAACATTTGGCGCGGAATCAATTCACGCATTTTTGCAGCTAATTCACGGCCTCGGAATTGACTGTTGGCGCGATGAACGATCAACGATAGTGCGTCCACTTTATCGCCGTTAATCATGATGTCGAGCTTGACTAGATCCGCCGCGCGGTATTCCTTAAAATCGTAATCAAGCGATGCATAACCACGCGACACCGATTTCAATTTGTCAAAGAAGTCCATCACCACTTCATTCATCGGCATATCGTATTTCAAAATTACTTGTCGCCCGGCGTACTGCATATCAATCTGCGCACCACGCTTCTGGTTACACAGAGTGATCACCGCGCCGACATATTCCTGTGGCATCAACATCGTAGCCGTAATGATGGGCTCACGAATTTCCTGAATTTTTGAAAGCTCGGGTAACTTTGACGGATTCTCGATCTCGATGACTGAGCCGTCGTTGTTGACGATCTGGTAGATCACGGTGGGCGCGGTGGTAATGAGCTCCATGTCGTACTCACGTTCAAGCCGCTCTTGTACAATTTCCATGTGCAAGAGACCCAGGAAACCGCAGCGAAATCCAAAACCCAGCGCTTGCGAGGTTTCTGGCTCAAAACGAAGCGAAGAATCGTTTAACTGTAGCTTGGTCAGCGCATCACGCAATGCGTCGTATTGGTTTGATTCCACCGGATAAAGTCCGGCAAACACCTGCGGCTTGATTTCTTTAAATCCAGGCAACGCGGCAGTTGCAGGGCGGTCTACCAGCGTCACCGTATCGCCTACTTTTGCCGACGCCAATTCCTTGATGCCCGCAATAATAAAGCCTACACCACCGGCAGAAAGCTGATCTTTACCCACTGATTTTGGTGTGAATACGCCAACGTGCTCGACCAGATGTTGCGCACGTGTTGCCATCAAAAGAATTTTGTCTTTTGGCTTAATCACGCCGTCAACGACGCGAACCAGCATTACCACACCAACGTAATTATCAAACCAGGAATCAATAATCAACGCTTTTACAGGTGCACTCACATCGCCCACCGGGTGAGGAATTTTAGCAATGACGGTCTCAATAACATCATCAATACCCAATCCTGTCTTGGCGCTGCATTGCACCGCGTCAGAGGCATCAATCCCAATAATGTCTTCGATTTCGGCCTTAACGCGCTCTACATCCGCAGACGGCAAATCAATTTTATTTAACACCGGCGCAACTTCAACGCCCAGCTCTACCGCGGTGTAGCAATTAGCCACTGTTTGCGCTTCTACGCCTTGCGAGGCATCAACGACCAACAGCGCGCCCTCGCAGGCAGAGAGTGATCGCGAAACCTCATACGAAAAATCGACGTGTCCGGGCGTGTCAATCAAATTCAATTCGTAAGTCTTCCCATCGCGCGCGTTGTACGTCAGCGCAGCGGTCTGGGCCTTGATCGTAATCCCGCGTTCACGCTCAAGCGCCATTGAATCAAGCACTTGCGATTCCATTTCGCGTGATGAAAGGCCGCCGCAGCGCTCAATAATGCGATCCGCCAAGGTAGATTTGCCATGGTCGATGTGCGCAATAATTGAAAAATTTCTGATTAATTTCATACGAATAGGGGGGGTATCAACATGGCCGTTAAATATCTCAAGAAAGGCCTTAAAAAACGAATAAGGGCACGACCTCGTGCCCTTATTTTTGAAAAGCGGTTCAACTCATTAATTTTAACGCAAACGCATTATTTCTGCGAGCTATTCCACACTACACCTCGCATCGAGTCACCTAAGTAAGCTGATTGTTCAGTGAGCCATGTAATGCGCTAAAAAAGCGCCTCCATCAAAAACGTGATGACAAATCTCACTCTTCCCATCCATCAACACCGGCACCTTGCCCCCATATTAAGCCTCTAGGTCAGGGCGCAAATCAATATCGACAATTTCCATTTCCAGCTGAATCTGATGGCGGCGTTGACAGCTGGGCAACGCCGCAATCAAGTCATCACATAAATAGCAATAACTTCTGGACACGACGGTGAGTTTCATGATCACTCCAGCGTCGACACTTATCGTTTAAAAAGCAGTTCCTATTTTTACTTCGCATCCGCTCGCAACGTCACGTAGCGACTTTCTTCGCCGCGCTTAATCAACAACGCAGCCGGCTTCTTGGCATCCATTTTTGCCACCAAATCAGCAAATTGCGCCGCCGTTTTGACGTCCACAGTATTGAACGCCAGAATTAAATCACCCGCCTGAATTCCTGCTCTTTCGGCTGCGCCATCAACATCATCGACGATAACGCCTTGACCCAATTTCAACTCTTTTTTATCGTCGGCGCCAATGTCTTTTACGATCAGTCCGAGGCGATTAGGTGTTCCTAGCGGCTTGGGGTCTGCTTTCTTGTCGCCCAAATTAGCCACTCGTACATCCGCGGGTGCCTCGGCTACTGTCACCGTGTAATCTTTGTCCACACCCTTGCGCCAGATCGAAAGCGTAAGTTTTGAGCCCGGCGCTTTGGTTGAAATGGCTCGCACAACATCGATATTGTTTTTCACAGCGACGCCATTGACCTTGCGAATGATATCTTTGCCTTGAATCCCCGCTTTATCGGCTGGGCCGCCTTTCTCAACGTTTTTGATCATCACACCGGGCGATTTTGGCAAACCGAATGATTCAGCAAGGTCATCAGTAATACCACCCTGCTCCATCTCGATCTGAATACGACCGCGTGTTACTCTGCCGCCTTTGATAATTTGGTTCGCGGTTTCGTTTGCGGTGTTGATCGGGATCGCAAACGAGATGCCGATGTAGCCGCCACCATCAGAGTAAATTTGTGAATTGATGCCAATAACTTCGCCCTTGATATTGAATAATGGACCGCCTGAATTGCCAGGATTAACGGCCGCGTCGGTCTGAATAAAAGGAACAAATTCACCAGTCTCACGCGTTTTGGCGCTGACAATTCCCGCTGTCACGGTGTTCTCGAAACCAAACGGAGAACCGATTGCCATTACCCATTCGCCGACACGCACTTTGTCAGAATCACCCAGCGTGACTTTCGGCAACCCGGTAGCTTCAAGTTTAAGCACCGCAATATCGGTGCGCTGGTCAGAACCGATTACCTTTGCCTTGAATTCACGTTTATCCGTGAGTGTTACGATCACTTCATCGGCATTCGCAACAACGTGCGCGTTGGTCAGCACATAGCCATCCGCTGAAAAAATAAAACCCGATCCCTGTCCCAAATTTTTTAGCGGCGACTCGTCACCACTTTTCGGGGCGCGCCGTGGTGATTTGGGATTCGGTGCATTGGGATTTGGGTTACGTGGCGATGGAGTTGCGTCCGGTGGCATAAAGCGGCGGAAAAATTCATACATAGGATCATTCTCATCCATCGGCATACCGCCTTGGGCACGCGCACTGGCTCGGGCTTTGGTACTCACATTAACCACCGCAGGGCCAAATTTATCGACCAGATCGGTAAAATCAGGCAGCTCCTTCGCGGACACTACAGTGACAGAAGAAATCGCGAGCGCAAACACCATAACGGACACAGCAAGCGCGCTAAATGCCATATTCATAGCCGCTTTTAGAACGCACTGGGCGGCTATGCTTTCGACCCTACTCATTGCCGGCAGCGCACGAAAACGGGTATTAAAGGCAGCATTAGTAAATGAAGCAACTTGATTAACAAAAGTACGACTATTCATTTTTTCTCCGTCACATGAAATTCAAATATCAAACCAAATCAGTCCCACAACTTTAGATCACGATACCAAGGCCATCATCAAACCTTCACTAACGTAACTACTATAACGAGCTCAGCACCAGACCAGATTCAGCACTTGAACCCAGCCACACGATTTTGCTGCGCTAAATGTGCACTTTGCAGCAACCTGCAAACTCACCGCGCTTTGCGGGTGACGCCATCCGCTATTGCCTGCACCGCCGCGAATGGCACCTCACCCATCACCGTGACCTGATAATCCGCCACAGACCGCACCGCGAAGGTCGTCGGGCTATCGTCTGACGCGCCGCCGGCACTCACCCGTGCAGGAGTTTGTGAGGGCTCTGCAAATACAGAAACGTGTGATACGCCGTCCGAAAACACCAAATGCGCCACAGGTTGTGGACGACCGGAAAGAGAGCGCATCATTTCCATTATTTTTTTGAAACCTGCCGGCAGATTGCTAACCAGCCAACCGGTTTCAGAATCTTTTTGCGTAGCTGCTGGCACGGAATAATCACGCCGCCAACCAATTGATTCCTCAAATTTGGATTTAAGAGACTGTTTTGACACGGTACGGCTGAGATCAAGCTGAGTGAACACAAACTGTTCGAGCAACTGGTTCCGATCATTGAAAGTTTTTGCACGAAGCAACAAACCCGAACCGAGTTCAGCGCAAAACTTTTGCGTATAGCGCATCGAATCCTTTGGTTCCAGAATAATCCACTGGCAATCGTAATCCGCGAATCGATCTTTGGGACCTAGCTTAATTCGATAATTTTCTGCGATTTTTTGTGGGCTACCTGTCACCAATGCGGGAAAAAATCTGCCCGTTGCGCGACGATCAATGCGTACAACTTTAGCTTCAGGCTGATAACAATACATTTCCTCGTTGCGCCGGATCGTTTCCATCATCGGCCCGTCGAGAGCTTCAATTTTTTCGTGCTCGACGCCTTGCTTGTCAACTAAATGGGTGACTCGCGAAGAAGTACTGTTTTCCGGTGTCGAGTGCACAAATACGCCCACGTATGGCATTTCGCGGCCTGCCCGCGAAATGCGCTCCAACCATTCAAGCTCATCACCGCTTTTCAAATCTCGTGGTTCGCCTGGCCGATTTTCATGAACCGCGAAACGTGGAGCCCTAATATTTTGACTCATTAGGCCATCGCGCACGTCTCCCGCAAACACATGTTGCATTGAACTCACTGCGCTACAAAACATCACGCTGGTTAGCGCAAGCTTTACGGAACGTGCGAGCCTGCGGACTGGTCGCTGTGTGGATCTAGATGACGAAGTAGGAACCGGGTTCATATCTTGCTCAGTGCGCCTGCATACGAATTACAACCAACTTATTTTTAACGGCCCTGTCTTTACTCGGTCGCGTGAATTCAGCCCAACACGCAATGAAAAGTAGAATAATATTAGACGTAACACCTAAAAAACTTACTGCGCCGCAGCTTGACGCGGTTCAAGACGCTTCAACGAAGCAGATTGGAACGCCGATGCGTTCGCAAACTGACGATGGATCACCAGATAGTCATTAACGCGCTTATTTGCTTCAATTTCACCTGCCGCTAATGATGATGCCGAAATCGCGGGTATTAACGCTTGCCGCGTTTGTTCAGCAACTTGCAGAGGCACGACATTGCCATTCTGTTGACGCAGTGCAATCACACCGATGGCCGTTACCGTCACCACCGAGGCCGCCATTGCCAACACCATACGCGTTTTCTTTTCAATCGCCGCCGGCTTGGCCACCACACTCAATTTGGCCGAAGCCAATATGGCCGCGGGCGCTAAAATGGTAGGCTCTGCCGCCAACTTCGCGAAGATGGATTCAGCACAGGCTTTCCGTCGTGCCGTGACCGATGGCGAATCTCCGCGCAATGCGTCACCGATCAGATGGTAGCAATCCCAATCACCACGCTGCTGCACATCTTGGCCAAGTGTTTTGATCGCCGCGATCGCTTCGCCACGATCCAGCTCACCGTCCATCAACGCTGATAATTTTTCGTTCATTTCACCATCTCCTATCCCTCATCGTGCCTAGCTGGGGACGCAATTGCAGCGCGACCGCTTCGCGTGCGCGGAAAATCCTTGACCTTACGGTGCCAATCGGGCACTCCATAATTTGTGCAATTTCTTCATAACTCATACCATCGATTTCACGCAACGTGATGGCAGTCTTTAATTCTTCAGGCAAAGCATCGATCGTTTTATTAACAATTGCACCGATCTGTTTTGACATCAACTCCGCGTCTGGCGTTGCGATGTCACGAAGGCCACTTGCATCTTCAAAACCCTCCGCTTCTTCAACGTCAAATTCAGTGCTGGTAGGCGCTCTGCGGCCTTGACTGATCAAATAGTTTTTGGCAGTGTTCACTGAAATTCGATAAAGCCAAGTATAAAAAGCACTATCTCCACGGAAATTTGCTAGCGCCCGGTATGCTTTGATGAACGATTCCTGCGCAACGTCTTCGACCTCAGCCTGATCACGAATGATGCGCGATAACAGACGTCCGACTTTGCGCTGATATTTAATCACCAGCAATTCAAAAGCCTTTTTGTCGCCTGCCTGCGCGCGTTCAACCAATTGTTGATCGATTTCTCGATCACTCATCGAACCTACTCCCGTTTTAAGCGTCACTTCCGGGATGTTTACTCTCATCGCCCTAGATGCGGCGGCGGCTTTTGCGGCGGCACCGGCAGCACGCACTGAATTTACGGCGCGTCGCTGTACCGCCGAAATGGAAGCAGAAGCTTCTTTTAAACCATACCCGGAATTCATCAAACCTGTGTCGGGTATTATAAACGTTAGCTCAGTCATATTTGCCTCTCCTGCACTTTGTTTTGGAGTCAAAAAATTGCAAAAATCCTCTTCTCTGTATCGAGATGGCGAACTTGGAACAGATTGCTATCTATCTAGACCTCCGGATGATGCAATAGTTCACCGCAACTCATGATTTGGACTCAAACTAACTAATTTATGTATTTTTTTAAAAGCGTGTGAAATGAAAAACTATGATGTGCTGATTATTGGCAGTGGCTTAGCGGGTATGTCGTTGGCGTTGAGACTAGCTGAAACTCAGAAAGTTGCCCTGCTCACCAAACACGAATTACTCGACGCCGCAAGTGCGTGGGCACAGGGCGGGATTGCCGCCGTTTTAAGCGATGACGATTCCGCTGAAAACCATATTCGGGATACGCATGTGGCGGGAGCGGGCTTATGCAAAGACGAGGCGGTACGATTTGTGGTGGAGCATGGTCGAGATGCAGTGGAATGGCTGGTAAATCAAGGCGTGCCGTTTACGCGCGATGACAATAACCATGCTGAGCTCCACCTCACACGCGAAGGCGGTCATTCGCATCGGCGCATTGCCCACGCCGCCGATGCGACTGGCAGTGCCGTGCAAAAAACCCTGGTTTCACAATTAAAAGCACACCCGAATATAGAAGTGCTCGAGCATCACATTGCGGTCGACTTGATTACCAGCAAAAGGCTAAGCTTGAGCAACGAAAAGCGCTGCTACGGTGCATACGCGTTGAACAACAAAACCGGCAAGGTCTATACCATCGGGGCGCGGTTCACGGCATTGGCGACGGGCGGCGCAGGCAAGGCGTATTTGTACACCACCAACCCTGATGTGGCCACCGGTGACGGTGTTGCGATGGGCTGGCGGGCGGGCTGTCGGGTTGCGAACATGGAATTTATGCAATTTCATCCAACTTGCCTATATCACCCTGCGGCCAAATCGTACTTAATTACGGAAGCAGTGCGTGGTGAGGGTGGCTATTTAAAGCTGCCCGACCCGAACGATAAAACCCGCGCCGGCGAGCGTTTCATGCCTTCTCATGATGAGCGCGCGGAACTTGCTCCGCGTGACGTGGTAGCGCGTGCTATCGACTATGAAATGAAAAAGCGCGGGCTTGATTTTGTTTATCTCGATATCTCGCACAAGCCTGCCGATTTTCTGAAATCGCACTTCCCCAACATCTATGAAAAATGCTTGACCTTTGGCATCGATATCACCAAAGACGCGATTCCTATTGTACCGGCTGCGCACTATACCTGCGGTGGTTTGGTCACTGATTTGCGTGGTCGGACTGATGTGGACAATCTGTATGCGATCGGTGAAGTTTCGTGCACCGGCCTGCATGGGGCAAACCGTCTGGCAAGCAATTCATTGCTGGAATGTCTGGTGTTTTCGGAAGCCGTGGTCAAGGATATTGCCGCGTCTACATCAGCGACCATTCCATTGCTGCCTGACTGGGACGAAAGCCGCGTTACCCACGCCGATGAAGAAGTGATTATCTCGCACAACTGGGATGAGTTGCGACGCTTTATGTGGGACTACGTCGGCATTGTGCGCACGGATAAACGCCTCGAGCGTGCGATGCACCGGATCAATTTACTCAAAGACGAAATCTACGAGTACTACGCCAATTTCCGCGTTTCAAACGACCTGATTGAATTACGTAATCTGGTGCAGACTGCCGAGTTAATTGTGCGCTGTGCGTCTAGTCGCAAAGAAAGCCGCGGACTGCATTTCAGCACGGACTACCCTACATTGCTGCCGGTCGCCATCGATTCCATCCTCACGCCAAACCCATAATCACAAAAATGACGTATTTATATTCCGTTAGCGAGACGCGGCAGATGGAGGCCCTGCATTTAAAATCCCATCCTGAAAAATCGCTTATGCAATCGGCAGGCGAAGCTGTAGCCGCGTTGGCAGTGAGTGTGATCAAAAAAAACAAATTAGAAAAATCTGTTTTGGTTATCGCCGGACCGGGCAATAACGGTGGTGACGCCTGGGTCGCCGCCAGGGCACTGCAAACTAAAAAAATTAAAGTACGCGTATGGCAAATCGGCGTACAGAAACACGCCGACCCCGCTTCAAAAAAAGCGCATGCTGCCTATATTGCCGCCGACGGAATCGTTGTTTCGTCCACCCCGGAGACTGGCCGGAACGCCGCGCCAACGCTGGAGTCTGGGCCGGCATTTGGAATTATTATCGATGGCATTTTTGGCCTTGGCCTCAGCAAATCTCCCGCGGGCGAATTTCGCGATGCAATTCGTTTTGCCAATGAGCAGTGTAAAAATTCAGCGACACAAATTCTAGCCATCGATATTCCATCCGGACTATCGGCTGATACCGGCGTTGCATTTGCAGACACAATCAATGCCGACGCCACCATTACATTTCTGGGCGCAAAGCCTGGCCTTTACACAGCCGATGGCACCGACCATTGCGGCAAAATTTATATTGATACGCTCACGGCAAATCTGCCAGCCAGCAACGCTAAATTACTCACCGAGGCCGACATGGCCGAGCTCATTCCGCGGCGCCGCAACAATACACATAAGGGCACCTATGGCAATGTCGGCATTATTGGCGGCGCGAAAGGGATGGTCGGTGCCGCTGTGCTCGCAGCGCGCGCCGCATTGCACATGGGCCCGGGAAAAGTTTTCATGGGACTGATTGCGACTGACGCGATGGCGTTTGATGCAATCAATCCGGAGATCATGGTTCGCCACGCTGGAAATATTGCCAGTGATAAAGATATCAGCGCGTATGCAATCGGCATGGGTGGCGGTATAGGCAAGGACAATGCCAAAGCCGTCAAAGCATTACTTGCCGAAGTTTTGGCCTCGGGAAAACCTGTTTTGATCGATGCCGATGCCTTGGAATTTGTCAAAATTAAAAATGCAAAGGCCCTCACTGGCCAGCCTCTTAAGGCAAAAAAGGCTGAAAATAACCGTCCCGCGCAGACTTTAAATAAACACCCGGTGTTGACGCCTCATCCCGGAGAAGCCGCACGACTACTCAACATCACCACAGCAGCGGTTCAAGCAGATCGAGTCAATGCTGCCATCAGTATCGCCCAACGCGCCAAAGCCATCGTCGTTTTAAAAGGCGCGGGAACCGTCATTGCCACGCCCGGCGGCAACTATTTCATTAACACCAGCGGCAATCCCGGCATGGCATCCGGCGGCATGGGCGACGCCCTTTCGGGCATGATTGCCGCGTTTTTAGCGCAAGGTCTAACGCCACTCGACGCAGCGAAATTAGGCGTTTATTTGCACGGTGCCGCCGCTGATTGCGCCACGCATCACGGCATGGGGCCTCATGGTCTTACCGCTTCAGAAGTGATTTTTGAAGCGCGGACCTTGTTGAATACGGGCTTGCGTGATGAGCATGATCATGAAGATTAAGCGATGCGCCAACCGCTAGTTGAACTCGACTCTACCTGACACGCGGATGAAACTGCACAACCTTTGCTCCACCATCCTTCACCGCATCTTTCACCTCACGACCCGTTGAAGCTTCCGCTCCACACCCACTGCAGCCGCTCCCGCAAGCTTTATCTGACGCTTGCGGGATATTGACAAGCCGCTGCGCCACTTTAGCAAAACCGATCTTGTTTAAGCTAGCCGCCATCACGACACGAAACTTCTGTTGAGCCGGTTTCGGTGCCAATTTGAACGCGACATGCGCTGCTGCAACGCCGACCATCAGCGAAATTACCAGTGCCTCAAGCATATCAGTGTGCCCCCAGCCCAAACGCGAGTGCAACGCGGTAAGTGATGAACGAGGCGAGATAGGCGAGCCCAAACAAATACGCGGCCATTAAAATTGGATAGCGCCAGCTATTGGTTTCTCGTTTGACCACGCTCAGCGTTGCGATGCATTGAGGGGCAAACACATACCATGCCAGGAGTGATAGCGCGGTAGCGATACTCCAGGTGCTGGCAATGAGCGGGGCAAGTTGCGTGGCAAGCGCATCGCCGGTTTGCGAAAGTGCATACACAGTGCCAAGTGCACCAACAGCAACTTCGCGCGCAGCGAGGCCGGGAACGAGGGCGATACAGATTTGCCAATTAAAGCCAACGGGTGCAAATAACACTTCAAGGCCGCGACCCATCAGGCCTGCCGCGCTGTAGTAAATCGCGGGCTGGGTGGCGTCGGCTGGTGGCGCGGGAAACGTAGATAGCGCCCACAGCAGAATCATCAGCGACAAAATAATCGTGCCCACACGCGTCATGAAAATTTTCATGCGCTCCCACAAGCCAAGCATCAAATTTTGGAGATGCGGCCAATGATAATCAGGAAGCTCCAGCATCAGCGCATGGTTTGTTTTACCCGACTTTCTATTCACAAAACTTTTGAATACCCAGGCTACTGCCATTGCCGAAACAATACCAGCGACATAAAGCGCGAACAACACCACGCCCTGTAAATTGAAGAATTGCCAGACGGTTTTGTCTGGAATAAATGCAGCAATGATGAGCGCGTAGACCGGTAGCCGGGCAGAACAAGTCATCAGCGGCGCAATCATGATGGTCGCAAGCCGATCGCGCGGGTTCTGTATGGTGCGAGTTGCCATCACACCAGGAATCGCGCAGGCAAAGCTGGACAATAATGGAATGAATGCGCGACCGGATAATCCCACGCGGCCCATCAAACGATCCAGCAAAAATGCCGCACGCGGTAAATAGCCAGAATCTTCCAACGCCAGAATGAAGAAAAATAAAATCAAAATCTGCGGTAAAAAAACCAATACACTGCCGACGCCGCCAATAATGCCTTCCACCAGCAGGCTGCGGAGCATGCCGATAGGTAGATATGCGCCAAGCTGCGCTCCGCCCCACGTCACGCTATCCTTAATCGCATCCATCGGCAGTTTAGCCCAGCTAAACACGGCCTGAAATACCAAAAACATAAGCACCGCGAGCAGTACCAAACCAACCACTGGATGCAACACCACAGCATCGATTGCTTCTGTGTAGGTGCCGGTTTCCACTCGCGTATCGACGCAGGCTTTGAGCAAGCGATGAACCTCAGCGCGCGTTTCTACCGGGGAGAGAGACGGGGCTGGAGCAGGCCGCGCTGACGCGTCAAACGCATTCTTTGCGGCGCGGATTGGCAGACTAAATTGATCCAGACAGTGAATTAAATCTACCACCCCGCCAGCTCGAACTGCCACCGTTTCCACCACGGGCAAACCAAGTTCCTGGCTCAGTTTTTCACGATCAATTTTAATGCCGCGCTTTTGCGCCACATCGCTCATATTCAATGCCAGCAGGATCGGCTTACCGAGGCGTTTTAACTCCAGCACCATGCGTAAATTCAGGCTCAGATTGGTTGCATCGACGACACATACAATGCAAGCTGGCATCGGTTCGTCACGGCGATTACCCATCACGACATCGCGGGTTATCGCCTCATCCGGTGTGGTTGCGTTAAGGCTGTAGGCACCGGGCAAATCAAGCACTCGCCAGGCTCGACCGGCTGGGGAAACAAAGCTGCCTTCTTTGCGCTCAACCGTCACTCCTGCATAGTTGGCAACTTTTTGGCGCGCCCCTGTAAGCCTGTTGAATAGCGCAGTTTTACCGCAGTTTGGGTTGCCGACCAAAGCGATCAGTGATGAAGCCGAATCCGCTTCACCGGCTGACCTGAGGCGGTTAGGTGCGTGTTTAGACTTGTCATTCGGCAATTGAGAGACGGCATTCATGTTATTTCACGCTCAGTCGTCTGAGTCGGCGGGTCAACCACTGTCGGCGCCAGCGGTAGAACTGAAATAAGTGCGGCTTCAAATCGTCGCAATGCGAATGTAGTGCCGCCCACTCGCACCGCGATCGGTGTGCCCGCAAAATATCCTTTTGCTACCACCCTGAGTATTTCACCCTCAACAAAACCCAGCTCCATCAGTCGTAAAGATATTTCGCCACCTTCCGCATTGGCGTCAATGCGGGTGATAACGGCCGGGGCGCCTTTGGGCAGTTGATCCAGCGTGAGATTCGCGGATTGAAATGGTGGCGATAGAGACGTTAGAGGCGATACAGGACTTAACGGTACTGGTGCGGCTTGGCAAATTGCAGGAACAGAAGTCATGACCGTCGAGCCGCTAATTATGCGACTTTGAAATCAGCCGCGTCGGGCTTGATGGCCAAGTCTGCAACAGCATCGCGCCTTGTGATGCAGCCCTGGACGAACCACGGTCACGCTTCACACAGTCCATACATAGGCCATAGAGCGAAAGCGAATGATCACGCAATGTAAAGCCACGCTGCTTAGCCAGCAGCATTTGACGCTCTTCGATCGCCTTGTCAAAAAACTCTTCCACCTTGCTGCAACGTACACACACCATATGATCGTGGTGATCGCTGGCATTTATTTCGAAAACGGCGCGATCACCATCGAATTGGCGGCGCAACAAAATCTTGGCCTCGGCGAATTGCATTAACACCCGGTAAATAGTGGCGAGTCCGACCTCAAGATTTTCTTTGAGCAGTTGACGATACACATCTTCCGCCGACATATGCCGCACCCCATTTGGGGCGCTGTGTTCCGCACGTTGGAACAGCTCCAGAATTTTTAACCTGGGCAGCGTGGCTTTGAGGCCGGATTCACGAAGTTCTTTGGGGATTTCCATCACTAAATTTTCAAATATGCCATCTTCAAATGCGATCAATTCTCAATTTTATTCTTAACCGCAATTACAATCGGCGACAATTGCTTTTGTTGAACCTTCAAACAAACTACTATTAAGTATATTCTTGTCACTAAAAGGTCATGCCATGAAGGGCGATAAAGTTGTTATTAAGCATTTAAACAAGCAGCTCACCAACGAGCTCACAGCGATCAATCAATATTTCCTGCACTCGCGTATCTATAAGCACTGGGGTCTTGCGGCACTCGGAAAAAAAGAATACGAAGAGTCGATTGGCGAAATGAAGCATGCGGACAAATTGATCGAGAGAATCCTAATGCTGGATGGCCTGCCGAACCTGCAAGACATGCACAAGATTGCAATTGGTGAGACCGTTCCAGAAGCATTATCAGCCGATTTAAAACTTGAATACGCATCACAGGTGGTCGTCAAAGACGCCATTGTTTACTGTGAATCTGCGCGTGACTTTGTGAGCCGTGAAATATTTCAAATGATCCTCGACGACACCGAAGAGCACATCGACTGGATTGAAACGCAACAAGAATTGATTGGCAAGATAGGCATTCAAAACTATTTACAAACGCAAATCGGCGAGGCTGATTGACCCAATTAGCTTGGTATCGCGTAAAAAACGGTGCGCAAAAAGGTTAAATAAAAAACAATACGGCCTCATGTACTAAGGCCGTTTGTTTTTTACGTAATTTCACTCCAGTCTCTGTTTACAGTGCCAGATTAAAACCACTGCAACTGCCATTCACCGCCCGCAGTTCAGCCACATGATCTTTTACCACCCGAGTTGCGTCTTTCTTGCATTTGCCACAGCAAGTGCCTACGCCTAATTCATTGTGCAATTTCTTATAGCTCGTGCAGCCAAGCTCTACCGCGTGGCGGATTTCACGTTCTGTGACTGCATTGCAAATACAGATGTACATATTCTCGAAGCCCTCTAATGCGCTTAATCGTGCGCTCGGAAAACTGGGTTAAAGCACTGCCTTAATATCACTTGCTGGTGTAATGCAACTAGCCGTCTTTTGAACTGCGCTTACATACAAATAACTCTTGTTAAAGATAATAACCGTAATACGAACCGTTCGCAACTACAGTTATGATTTTATTTTAAATTTTCAAGGTTACGGCTAAAATTTTTGTTCCCGTCAGACAAAATCAGCCAAAACTTTTTGCGCAATTTGCCGCCCGCGCAATCTACGCCCCAAACGATTGGTACGGGCAAGTCCAACCCAAAACCCAAACCTAAACCAGTCGAATTCGTTGGGCCACCCGTTACCTGATGCTGCGAATACCAAACCTAACGCCGTGTCGGCTGGCGATGCAAAAAGTGTTTGTTAGTCTGATGGCTGACTGTAAATGCTAATACTTGCTAAAACGCAGAACCAATATTGGCGGGTATCTCAATGGCTTTATGCTTTGAAACGCCCGTCAATATTAGGATCTCTTTATCAAGCCACTACCTTTACAGTGCCCTTCATGGCTGATGAATGACCCGGGAATGTGCAGAAGAAAACATAATTTTCTTTATCGCTAAGGCTGGATACGGTGATTTTGGCCATCGAGGATTCGCCGCCACCAATCAGTTTGGTTTGCGCGATGAGACGAGTGTCTTTGACTTTGATGTAATCGTTTGGCACCCCGGCCATCATGCCGTCTGAGCCCACGCCTGCCATATCAGCAGCTTTTGTAACCACCAGGTTATGCCCCATCGCGGCCTTCGGCAATTTGCCAACGTGTTTTAAGGTAATGACGAACTCTTTACACTTTTTGCTGATATCGATATTACCCATGTTGTACTGCATCGCGTCGTTGCTCTCGACGGTCACTGCACATTGCTCTGCCATCGCCGGCGCAGCAACAGCGCTTAAAGCCGTGGCGCTTAAACAACACACAAAAATCGTTTGCTTCAACATATTTATTTCCTCAAACTATTAACGGCAGAAAACGGAATAAAGCGCGGAACGCCGCTGCAGAACAGCATGAACTATTGAACGGCACGTCCGACTCACCCATACATTATAAATGAGAATGATTCGCGTTTTTATATTATTCCGGCGTTTCTTGGGGAAGTTTTTTGAGCCATTTTTTGGCTTTTTAGGCCCCAATGAATTCTTAATTCAACCACTTCAACGCGCGTCATTTCGACACTTTCAATTCTTTTCATTGATAATACAAGGCTGATTATTCTCAAACCATCAAGGAAACACAGCATGAAAACCAAAGCCGCTATCGCCTGGAAATCGGGCGTACCGCTCACCATCGAAGAAGTTGATTTAGAAGGGCCACAAGCCGGCGAGGTGATGGTGGAAATCAAGGCGACCGGTATATGCCACACCGACTACTACACGCTCTCCGGGGCAGATCCAGAAGGCATATTCCCGTCGATTCTCGGCCATGAAGGCGCGGGCGTGGTGGTGGACGTGGGTGCAGGCGTGACATCACTCAAAAAAGGCGATCACGTCATTCCGCTCTACACGCCAGAATGTCGGCAATGCAAATTTTGTCTGTCGCGCAAAACCAATCTTTGCCAGGCGATTCGCCCCACCCAGGGCAGAGGCTTGATGCCCAACGGCACCAGCCGCTTTTCTATCGACGGCAAGCCGATTTTTCACTACATGGGCACCTCTACATTCTCGAATTACATCGTCGCCCCCGAAATAGCATTGGCTAAAATCCGCGAAGATGCGCCATTCGACAAAGTTTGTTATATCGGCTGCGGCGTCACCACGGGCGTGGGTGCGGTAATTTTTACGGCGAAAGTTGAGGCGGGCGCAAATGTGGTTGTATTTGGCTTGGGCGGGATCGGATTGAACGTGATTCAAGGTGCCAAAATGGTGGGCGCCGACAAAATTATCGGCGTGGATTTGAATCCCGCACGTGAAGCCATGGCGCGCAAATTCGGCATGACGCACTTTATCAATCCCAAGGATCATAACAACGTGGTCGATGCAATTGTTCAGCTCACCGACGGCGGTGCGGACTATAGCTTTGAATGTATCGGCAATACCAAAACCATGCGTCAAGCGCTGGAATGTTGCCACAAAGGCTGGGGACGCTCGATCATCATTGGCGTCGCCGAAGCCGGCGCTGAAATTTCCACCCGCCCTTTCCAGCTGGTCACCGGTCGCGTGTGGGAAGGCTCTGCATTTGGCGGCGCGCGTGGACGCACCGATGTTCCAAAGATTGTCGATTGGTACATGGAGGGCAAATTAAATATCGACGATCTCATCACGCACACCATGCCGCTCGAAAAAATCAACGAAGGTTTTGATTTAATGAAGCGCGGCGAATCGATTCGCTCGGTGGTGTTGTATTAGCATGATTGAAACCATCAGCGAGCACGCATCTTTCGGCGGTATACAGGGGTTTTATAAGCACCCATCTTCGGTTATTGGTTTGCCGATGAAATTTTCGGTGTACGTGCCGCCAGGCATGGGGAAATCCGCTAAAACAGCCAAGGTTCCCGCGCTGTTCTATCTCGCAGGCTTGACCTGCAATGAAGAAACGTTTGCAATTAAATCCGGGGCGCAAAAATTCGCGGCCGAGCACGCAATAATGCTGGTCGCCCCTGATACCAGCCCGCGCGGAACCGGCATTGAAGGCGCAACTACCGATTGGGATTTTGGCGAGGGCGCTGGCTTTTATCTCGACGCCACTGCAGCACCGTGGTCGAAAAACTTTCGGATGGAAAGCTATATCGTCGATGAATTGCGCGAGCTTATCATCACTAATTTCGCCGCAGATAGAGATCGAATGGGTATTTTTGGGCACTCAATGGGGGGCCACGGCGCACTTACCCTGGCGCTGCGCTCTCGTGCGCGCGATATTTTCAAATCCGTTTCAGCATTCGCGCCCATTGCCGCCCCAATGAAATGCACGTGGGGCGAAAAAGCTTTTTCCCGCTATCTGGAGGGCGATGAAACTGAATGGGCGAAGCATGATGCAAGTATGCTGATGCGTGAAATGAAGATGCCCTTTCCACGCGGTATTTTGATCGATCAAGGATCGGGCGATAAATTTTTAGAAGCGCAATTGCATCCGCATGAATTTGAATCTGCGTGCAAGATTGCAAATCAACCGTTGACCCTTGGGCGCCACGCGGGCTACGACCATGGCTACTATTTCATCGCATCGTTTATGGAAAAACACATCACGTTTCATGCCGACGCACTAAAATAAATTCAGCACGGGTGAACTCAACTAGCGACGGTCGAAAACACTGAAAAATAATCCGGGAATGTTTTTGCCACACACCCGGGATCGTTGATCGTAATCTGCACGCCACCCAGCGCCACCAATGAAAAGCACATGGCCATGCGATGATCGTCGTAAGTGTCGATTTTTGCATTGGCGGTCAGTTTTTCAGGTGGCGTGACCGAAATATAATCAGCGCCCTCCACCACCGTAGCGCCGATTTTTCGTAGCTCATTGGCCATTGCGCTGATGCGATCTGTTTCTTTCACGCGCCAGCTGGCGATGTTGCGAATGGTGGTCGTGCCGGTGGCGAACAGCGCGCAAATCGCAATCGTCATGGCGGCATCAGGAATGTGGTTCAGGTCTACGTCGATGGCTTTCAGTTTGCCAGCCGTTGGCGCGGTAGCTTCGATCCAGTCATCACCTGTTGTGACCGTGGCACCCATCAGGCCAAGCGTTTCAGCGAATCGCACATCGCCTTGAATACTGGTTTTACCGACACCTTTCACACGTACACCTGCGCATGCCGACCCACCCGCAATGGCCGCCGCCGCCAAAAAATAAGATGCGCTCGAAGCATCACCTTCGACATGAATTTCGCGTGGCGATTTATAGACTGCATCATCAGCAATTATGAATTCACGCCAGTGATTTCGCGACACCGTCACACCAAATCGCTTCATCAAATTAAGCGTGATCTCAATGTACGGTTTCGAAATCAGCTCGCCCACCACTTCGACCGTGACCTGCTTTTTGAGCAACGGCAATGCCATCAATAGCGCAGTGAGAAATTGACTGGACACATCGCCACGCACCTTCACACGACTCACATCAGAGGCTTGGAACGGCAAAATTTCCAGCGGTGGAAATCCGGAATTCTGTGTGTATTTGATTTGCGCACCGATACTATTCAAGGCGTCTACCAGATCCCCAATCGGGCGTTCATGCATGCGCGCCACGCCCGACAATTTGTAATAGCCGGACTGGAAAGCGAGTGCGGCAGTCAATGGACGAAACGCGGTGCCCGCATTGCCTAAAAATAAAGCTGCCTGCTTGCTGGGAAAACTTCCGCCGCACCCGGTGACGCAATAATCGTCACCGCCCAGCGACTTGACCGCGACGCCGAGCTTGCTGAACGCGGCCAGCATCACATCGGTATCGTCCGATTTCAATAAATTGCGCACGATGGTTTCGCCCTCGCACAGGGCGGCCAACAGCAGCGTGCGGTTTGAAATGCTTTTCGAGCCGGGCAGGATGACCGTGCCCTGCGCTTTTGTAAACGGGCCGATATTTATCGATTCAAGTTTTGACATATTAAATTTTTATTCCAGCCGGTATTCAAGCGGAGTCATCACGAAAACTACCGAGATCGCCCGCCAACCATTGCGCCCGTGCATCACGTGAACGCGTCATCAACGCGCTCAGTTCCGCCGCGTCCGCAGTGGCGATCAAGGCGCGCAAATGCCGAGTCTTGGCAATGTATGCATCCATTTCGGTGAGCAAGGCATCACGATTATTGAGGGCAATATCGCGCCACATTTCAGGACTCGACCCGGCAATACGCGTGAAATCACGAAACCCTGATGCCGCGAACGAAAAAAGCGATTTCGCATTCGGCCGGGCAGCAAGTTCATCAACCAAAGCGAATGCCAGCATATGCGGCAAATGGCTCACGGCGGCAAACACCGCGTCGTGCGCAGATGCAGACATCGACACCACTTTCGCGCCGCACGCGTGCCAGATGTCTTCAACACGTGAAACGGCGTCGGCGGTGTTTTCGGCAAGCGGCGTGAGCACCACATTTTTGCCGTCAAAGAGCGTCGCATCGGCGGACGCCACGCCCGCGGTTTCGCGTCCCGCAATCGGATGTGCGGGAACAAATTGCGCGATTTTTGTGCCTAATTTTTCGACCGCCACACCGATCACATCTTGCTTGGTGCTGCCGCAATCCATGACGATGGTGTGATCGCCGAGAAGCGGCTTAATCAGCGCGAACGCCGCCGCCATCTGCCTAACCGGCACCGCCAGTAAAACCAAATCAGCGCGTTTAATACCTTGTGGCGCATCTGAAAGTGATAGCGCAACATCAATCACCTTAAGCCGCAGCGCGTCATTCAGCGCAGCGTCGCTGCGATCAACGCCGATAACTTCATCCACGATTGCAGCCCGCTTTAAAGCCAATGCAAATGAGCCGCCGATGAGCCCAACGCCGATCACGACGAGGCGTTTAAATTTAATCATGTGCCGCAATTTTTGAAAAGGCACTGGCTTGTGAGCCATTATTGACGGCCATCTCGACGCCTTCTGCCTCAAGGATGTCTTCCAGAGCGGCGTTTCGAGCATCGCATCTTGAAAAACCCGCCAATGCTGGCGTTTGGTCGACTCCGGCTAGACGCAACACTATCGCGCCAAAGCCAAGGTAAGCGCCTTAAGGAAGCGCGCATTCTGGCTTTCAGTACCGATCGAGATGCGTAAATATTCGGGCATGCCATAGCTAGCAACGGGTCGCACGATCACGCCCTGCTTCAATAGTTTTTGAAATATGGGGCCGGCATCGCCTACTTTCACACAGACAAAATTACCGAACGACGGAATAAATTCCAGGCCCATTTTCTTGAAAGCATTCGTTAATTGCATCATGCCGCAGGTATTGACGTCAAAGCTCTCCTGAATAAATTCATCGTCATTGAGCGCTGCGGCGGCACCAACTTGCGCGAGCTGGTTGACGTTGAATGGTTGGCGGACGCGATTGAATAATTGAATCACATCCGGGTGCGCCAAACCATAGCCGACGCGTAGACCCGCGAGACCGTAGGCTTTTGAGAAAGTGCGCGAAATAATCAAGTTTGGAAATTCGGCCAGCCAGTGCTCTGTGTGGTTGCGCAACTCACGCGGCAGATATTCTGTGTACGCCTCATCGAGCACCACGATCACACCGCGCGGCACTTTCGACAGGAAATCATGTATGCGCGCTGCTTCAATAAATGTCCCCGTCGGATTATTCGGATTGGCAACAAACGTGAGCTTGACGTTGTCGGTCGCAGCAAGGATGGCTCCAAGCATCGCATCCAGATCGTGGCCAAAATTAACGGCAGGAACTTCAATCCCGCGGCCGCCAGCTGCTTTGACTGCGAGCGGATAAACCGCAAAAGCATGCTGCGAATAAACGGCCGCATCACCCGGCACGAGGAAGGTTCGGGCGGCAAGTTCCAAAATATCATTTGAACCATTACCGAGAACAATTTGCTCCATCGCAACGCCACGGTTTTTGCAAATGGTGGCTTTCAGCTCAAAGCCATTTCCGTCTGGATAAAGCGCTAATTCAGGCAGCGCTTTTTGAATCGCCGCCAGCGCTTTCGGGCTCACGCCGAGCGGGTTTTCATTCGAGGCTAATTTAACAATATCAGCTTCGTTCAAGCCTAATTCTCGCGCAAGCTCGGAGGTGGGTTTGCCCGGTTGATAGGGTGCGATGTCGCGGATATATTGAGGCGCCAAGTCAGAGAGATTCATGGTGCTACTTTCACAAAATAAATTTACAAAACCGCCGTCGGATATGAACCCAGCACTTTCACATAACCCGCAATTTTCTTGATTTCGACGAGTGCATCGGCAACGTTCGCATCGGCCAGGTGGCCTTCAATATCGACAAAAAATAAATAATCCCATAGCGCGACTTTCGACGGTCGTGATTCGAATTTGCTCATCGACACGCCGCGCTGCGCGAACGGGGTGAGCATTTCATAGACCGCACCGGCACGGTTGGTCGCCGACAGTACGAGGGAGGTTTTATCAAAGCCAGATTGCTTTGGCTCATAGCTGCCCAGAACCAAAAAGCGCGTCGTGTTGTTGGGTTCATCTTCAATGTTTGAAGCAAGAATGGCGAGCTTGTAATGTGAGGCCGCCATTTCACCAGCCACCGCAGCCGAAAATGACTCAAGCGCGGCTCTGCGCGCAGCTTCCGCATTCGAGGAAACTGCCACGCGCTCGGCGTGCGGCAGGTTTGCATTGAGCCACTCATGACACTGCGCAAGCGATTGGCCATGTGAGAAGACCCGCTGAATTGCGCCCTTTTCGACGATGGCAGTTGCCATCAGATGATGATGAATGCGAATCAACACTTCACCACAAATTTTCAGTGGCGTTTGCGGCATCAAATCGAGCGAGCGTCCCACTGCACCTTCAGTCGAATTCTCCACCGGCACCACGCCGAAATCAGCCGCACCTGATTCCACTGAACGATACACTTCATCGATGCTGGCCGCGGGCTGGGCATCGGCACCTTCGCCAAAATGTTTGATGACCGCACGCTCGCTAAAGGTGCCGCGCGGCCCCAAATACGCGACGGTAATAGGCCGTTCCAATGCCAAGCAAGCCGACATAATTTCGCGAAACAACCGTGCGGCCACTTCATCCGGGAGCGGGCCTTCGTTAATCGATTTGATTCGTCGCAGCACCTCCGCTTCGCGCTCAGGGCGATAGGCTTGGCCAACTTTCAGAGAGCCTACTTTTCGGGCGAGAGACGCGCGGGCATTAAGCAACTTCAAAATGTCGCCGTCGAGGACATCAATTTCGGTGCGGAGTTGCGAGAGATCGTTATTCATGGAATGTGCGTTGTGGACCGTCATTGCCGGCAAAATTTCGAAGCCTCATTTTAACCGTTGCGCTGCTGAAACTCACGCATGAATTGCGTTAGCACTTGAACTGCCTCGAGAGAGATCGCGTTATAAATCGACGCGCGCATGCCGCCAATCGCTTTGTGACCCTTCAGTCCCGCCAGATTCACGGCGAGTGAATCGTCCAGAAATTTCGCGTTTAATGATTCATCGCGCAAGAAAAATGGCACGTTCATACGCGAGCGGTTTTCTACCGCGACATCATTCCGATAAAACCCGCCAGAGCCGTCGATGCAGTCGTAAAGCAGTTTTGCTTTGGCGATATTTTTGGTTTCCATCGTACTCAAGCCGCCCTGCGCCTTCAACCATTTAAACGTCAGCCCGGCCAGGTAAACAGCGAAGGTCGGGGGCGTATTGAGCATCCAATCGTTCGCCGCTTGTTGGGTGTAATCGAATACCGATGGCGTCATCGGATGAGCCTGGCCCAGCAAATCATCGCGCACGATCACGATCGTCAAGCCGGACGGGCCGATATTTTTCTGCGCGCCCGCATAGATGCAGCCATACTTGGAAACATCCATGGGCCGCGACAAAATATGCGATGACATATCAGCGACTAACGGCACATCGTCATCAATTTCAGGCGTCCAAAAATACTCCACACCATGCACCGTCTCATTCGTGCAAATATGCCGGAACGCTGCGTCCCTATTGGGTTTCCAGGCATCTTGCGCGGGCACATAGGTGAATTTTTTATTTTCGGATGAGGCAATCGCGACGGCCTCACAATATTTGCCCGCCTCCTTAATCGCCCCACTTGACCAGAGACCTGTGTTTACATAATCCGCACGGCTTTTACCGCGCAGCAAGTTCAACGGAACGAGGGAAAATTCACCCTTACCGCCGCCTTGCAAAAACAACACTTTGTAATTTTCGGGGACTTTTAATAACTCGCGAAAATCGCGCACTACTTCCCGCGCCACATCCATAAACACGCTACCGCGATGACTCATTTCCATCACCGACATGCCGGTGCCTTTGAAGTCGAGCAACTCGGATTGGGCTTGCAGAAGTACCTCGGTTGGAATGGCGGCTGGACCGGCGGAAAAGTTGAAGGCGCGCATTATTTCTTGACCAAAGGATTGCGGGTTTTTAATTTTGGGAAACGCGAGAAATTACGGTCAGCCGTCCGGAGCTCAGACACGCCATGGTGAATACAAATTGCCGCATTTTTTGCGTCATGAATCATGCAACCTGTCGCCTTCGATGATAGGAGCAGGCTGTCCAAAATATACATTTAGCCGCAACCCTCACCGATAAAACCGAATGAAGGAAATGCGGCGCAATTCTTGAGGAACTGCGTTGCCATATTGTGCGGTGTGGGCGGATGATGAAATTTTTGGTCGGTGACCACGCCTAAAAACTCATGCGCGCATAGCCAAGGAATCGTCCAGCGTCCGCCGCTGCTTGAAAGTTCAGATAGCGCACGACGCGCCTCCATATGAAATGGGTACTCGGCGCGGGTTGCATTGACCAGAATATTGGTGTCGAGCGCAATCATGCAACGCGCTTTTTGCGATGCGCGATTTTTGTTTTTGCGTCCGAACGTCAGGTGTAGAAGCTGCAAACAGATAGACATAAAGCTCATCACGGATCTTTTCCCACGGCGCATTCAGAAATTCAAGCGTTATCTCGCCGGACATTACCGGGATTTCAAGTACATCAGGGGCAGCAGCCTGTTCGCGTGCTTCAAGGCGTGTGACTAGCGCCTTCTCGATCACGGCCTTGAATGTCTTGCCTTCACACTCGGCGAGCTGCTTGGCACGGCGGAAAAGATTGTCAGAAATCTCAAGCGTTGTTTTCATCTGAGTGACCATATCACTGGGTATGATATGCACGCGTCCCAATGCCTTCCATGCCCTAGACGATTTGCGGATCGTTGTATAAATCGATCATAGATTTCGTCATTGTTTCGCCTGACTTGGCGGCGAGTTTTCTCACTTCCGCTTTTTGCTCCACCGTCATCGATGTGTCGCTGGCGGCGACCATTTGATCCACCATTTGCGGCATATTTACCGCCATTGCTCCCGCCATTTGCGACATCATTTTTTTGAAATTCATCGCGTCGAGCAGCTCTTTCACCGCTTCTTTTTGCTCTGGCGCGACAGCTATGAGCGTCGTGGCTGATGTCTGCGCAAACGCAGTCGCGCTTGCACACAGCATTACCGTCACTAAAACATATCTAGCTGCTTTCATGTGCTTTCCTCTTCGTCAGATTCAGCCACTTTCTGCAAGCCGGACAACTTGGAACCTTCATCCAAATTAATCAGCGTCACCCCTTGAGTCGAGCGGCCCATTTCGCGAATCTGCTTAACCTTGGTGCGGATCAGCACACCGCCGGTGGTAATCATCATGATTTCATCTTCTGGCCTCACCAACACTGCCGCCACCACCTTACCGTTACGTGCAGAAGTCTGGATCGCGATCATGCCCTGCGTACCGCGACCGTGGCGCGTGTATTCCGAAATCGCAGTGCGTTTGCCGTAGCCTTTTTCGGTGGCGGTCAACACGGAGTCTTCTTCGTTTTCAGCGACCAGCATCGAGATAACTTTGCCACCTTTACTCAAATTCATCCCGCGCACACCACGCGTATCGCGGCCCATCGAGCGCACGTCGGATTCTTCGAAGCGCACCGCTTTACCTTCGTTTGAGAACAACATCACGTCATGCTTGCCGTCGGTGAGTGCGACGCCGATCAGGTTATCGCCTGCGTCCAGGGCAATTGCAATAATGCCCGCCTTGCGCGGATTGCTGAAATCAGACAAAGCAGTTTTCTTGACCACGCCTTCCGAGGTCGCGAAGAACACAAATTTGTCTTCAACAAATGCTTTTACCGGCAGTACCGCGCTGATTTTTTCATCCGCTTGCATCTGCAAGAGATTCACAATCGGCTTGCCACGCGAGCCGCGTGAACCTTGCGGAATTTCATACACTTTTACCCAATACACCCGACCTTTATTGGAGAAACAGAGCACGTAATCGTGCGTGTTGGCGATGAATAGTGTCTCAATGAAATCATCTTCTTTCATCGCCGTCGCCTGCTTGCCGCGTCCACCGCGTTTCTGCGCGCGATAGTCGTCCACCGGCTGATATTTGATATAGCCGGTGTGCGACATGGTGACGATCACTTCTTCTTTCGCGATCAAATCTTCCATCGACATTTGCGCGCCGTTCACGACGATTTCGGAGCGTCGTTTGTCGCCAAATTTTTCTTTAATCGCGGTCAATTCTTCCGCAATAATCGCGCTGACACGCTCTGGCTTCGAGAGAATATCCAGCAAATCAGTAATGCGATCCATCACTTCTTTGTATTCAGCGACAATCTTGTCTTGCTCGAGGCCGGTCAAGCGCTGCAATTGCATTTCAAGAATGCGCTGCGCTTGCACATCAGATAAACGATAGCCGTTGTTATGCAGGCCAAATTCTTTCGCCAAACCTTCGGGTCGATATGCTTCAACACCCGCATCTGCCGCGGTACGCGCCAGCATTTCCTCGACCAGCTTTGAGCGCCATACCTTGCCCATCAGCTTGACTTTGGCTTCGGCAGGCGTTTGCGCGGATTTAATCAGTTCGACGATCTCGTCAACGTTCGACAATGCAACCGCCAAACCTTCAAGGATATGGCCGCGATCACGTGCTTTGCGCAGCTCAAAGACAGTGCGGCGCGTGACCACTTCGCGGCGATGACGCAAGAAAAATTCGAGAAATTGCTTCAGCGTCAGTAATTTTGGCTGACCGTCGCAAATCGCGACCATATTCATGCCGAACGTGTCCTGCATTTGCGTCATTTTGTAGAGGTTGTTCAGCACCACTTCAGGCACTTCGCCGCGCTTCAACTCAATCACGGCACGCATGCCGGATTTATCGGATTCATCACGCAAATCCGATACACCTTCAAGCTTTTTATCGCGCACTAATTCGCCGATTTTAATCAGCAAGTTGGCTTTATTAACCTGGTACGGCAACTCATCAATAATGATGGCCTGGCGGCTACCTTTTTCCAGCGGTTCGAAATGCGTCCGCGCACGCATGATGACGCGACCGCGACCCGTACGATAACCATCGCGTACGCCTTCGGTGCCATAAATGATGCCGGCTGTGGGGAAATCAGGTGCTTTAACAATATCGATCAAAGCCTCGATATCAATCTGCGGATTGTCGAGAACGGCTAAACACGCATCGCAAATATCGTTCAAATTATGCGGCGGAATGTTGGTCGCCATGCCGACGGCAATACCGCCGGAACCATTCACCAGCAAATTCGGGAATTTAGCCGGCAAAATCAGCGGCTCACGTTCACTGCCGTCGTAGTTGGGTCCAAAATCGACCGTATCGCGATCCAGATCTTCGAGCAATTCAGCGGCGATTTTGGACATGCGGATTTCGGTGTACCGCATTGCCGCCGCGTTATCGCCGTCGACCGAGCCGAAGTTACCCTGACCCTGCACCAAGGGATAGCGTAACGAAAAGTCTTGCGCCATACGCACAATCGTGTCGTAAATCGCAGTATCACCGTGCGGATGGTACTTACCCATCACATCGCCGACGATACGGGCTGATTTCTTAAATGGCTTGTTCCATTCGTTCGATTGTTCAAACATCGCAAACAGGCAGCGGCGATGCACAGGTTTTAAGCCATCGCGCACATCTGGCAGCGCGCGGCCGACAATTACGCTCATCGCGTATTCAAGATAACTGGTACGCATCTCCGATTCGATTGAAATCGGATGCGTCTCTTTGGCAAATTGCGGCAATTGCGGTTCGGTCACGGTAGTGCCTTCTTTGATCGGTAGGTTGCTGTTGCTATTGGTTGCGGTATTGGGCTGGCTTGATGCAGGGCTCACGGCGGCTGGCTGTTTATCGGCAAACAGACGCTTTAGCTCGGTGCCACGTTCAGGCCCCCAACATGGCTTTCAAGCCGACCTCAACAATTGAACGTCTGCCTATGCACCATAATATCGATGTAAGCCTATGATTTACAACGTAATTAAAAAATGTTCACGATTGTAATTTAACACAGTCGGTATTAAATATCCATCTGCCGCACATGAAAAAGGCCGGAAACCACAATTAGTCAGGGGTGCATAGGAGGGTTCGATACTACCCATGGTGTTCGTACAACTTAAACGCGGCCTGAGTGGCGGAGCTGTCACCAAGTGTTGTTTATCTGCAACTAATCATGTCCACAACGGGCTAAAACGCGGCGTTGTTTGTATGCAATAGAACGAATCGTGTATGATTTTGCAAGCGTTTGAAGCATCTAAGCTTGATAACGGGCGTCAAATTTGTATTTTATAAAGTCAAGCTTTTGCTCGCATTACTTATCACTTTTAGTATCCAGATTTCCTGTTTTTTAATTTTCTGCCACGCTGGCAACGACAAAAACCCTCAATTATCTCGGGAGTATTAAATGAAGAGTTCGCTGATCACTAAGCTACTTGCAGCCGCCCCGGTTGTATTTATGACCGCCGCGATGGCCGGTGTTACCCCAAACTTGCTCGATTCTCAGGGCAACGCCGTCCGCGATGGATCCGGTGCCTGCGTTCAGGAACTGAACAGCGTGGATCACCCTGATTGTGTGGCCAAAAAAGTCGAGCCACCAAAGCCGGTCGAGCCGTCCACTCCGCCCGTTGAAGCACCGAAGGCACCCGTTGAACCGGCTAAACCAGCGCCGGTTTCGGTCAAGGCGAGCATCACCATCCAAGCCGAAGCTTTGTTCGACTTTGACAAATCAGTTCTGAAACCAGCTGGCAAGAAATCGATTGATGATGCCATCGCCAAGATGAAGCAGATTGATGTTGAAATCATCATTGCAACCGGCCATACCGATTATATTGGTACCGACGCCTACAACCAGAAGCTCTCTGAGCGTCGCGCGAATGCCGTCAAGAACTATATGGTTTCGCAAGGCATTGAAGCCGCCAAGATCAGCACCTTGGGCAAAGGCAAAACACAGCCAGTAGCCACGAACAAGACTGCAGAAGGTCGTGCCAAGAACCGCCGTGTAGATATTGAGTTCAAAGGCCTTTCAAATAAGTAGGCCCAGACTAGTAAGTTGATTCAAACTGAAAAGCCCCGCTTCTGCGGGGCTTTTCAGTTTATGGCGAAGCCTTTTGAACCGTTTCAATTGTGTTGTTTGGCTTATGTCGTTTCGTTTACTGGTACGGCACCTTGCGCATGTCCACGCCGCTATTCCAAACTAGACGCGCATTTTCTAGCTTTTTTGCTGCGAGCTTAGGTATATGAGGCTCACTGCTGCGATAATCAGAAGTTAATTATTAACATCCCCCCTCGACGAGCACGCTGCTTTGATCACCCATTCCAATCTACAACTCATTTCTGCTCGATGGATCATCCCGGTCGAGCCGCGCGCAACCGTCCTTGAACACCACAGCATTGCAATCGCCAATGGCCGTATTGAAGCAATTCTGCCGACCATTGACGCTAAAAAACGCTACGCGAACGCGGCGGAAACAGTTTTAGCGACGCATGTATTGATTCCTGGCTTGGTAAATCTTCATACGCATGCGGCCATGACGCTGATGCGCGGCCTCGCCGATGATAAGCCGCTCATGATCTGGCTAAACGATCATGTCTGGCCCGCTGAGCTGAAGAACCTTTCGGCAGAATATGTGTATGACGGTACTGAGCTGGCCACAGCAGAAATGATTCGATCAGGCACCACCTGTTTTGCCGACATGTATTTTTATCACGACGTGGCCGCACGAGCGGCGCTGAAATCAGGCATGCGCGCCGCCGTCAGCGGTGCGATTCTGGAATTTGCGACGCCCTATGCGGCCGATACTGAAGCCTATTTGGCACGGGCAACGGCAACCCGTGAAGAGTTCCTCGATGAACCACGTTTAAAGCTCATGCTGGCGCCGCACGCGCCCTATTCGGTGGGTGATCAAACTATCCAGCGCATTATTACCATCGCCAGTGAAATGGATGTGCAAATCATGATGCACATCCATGAAACTGATTTTGAAGTCAACGATGGCACCAAGCAGCACGGCATGCGCCCTATTGAACGCCTGCATCGCCTTGGGTTGCTTGGCCCGAACCTGATCGCGGTGCATTGCGTACACACGAATCAAACTGAAATTGAACTGTTCGCCAGCACCGGCGTACACGTCGCGCACTGCCCGGTATCTAATCTCAAGCTGGGCAGCGGCATCGCGCCCATCAAAGCGATGCTGGATGCCGGCATCAATGTTGGCGTAGGCACCGACGGCTGCGCGAGCAACAATCGCCTTGATATGCTCGCAGAGACGCGGCTGGCTTCATTGCTCCAAAAAGGCATCTCTGGCAATGCCGCCGCTGTGCCTGCACACGTGGCGCTGGAAATGGCCACGTTAAATGGTGCGCGAGCGCTAGGTTGGGATAACGAAATAGGCTCACTCGTGCCAAACAAATCCGCCGATATGGTGGCGGTTGATTTGTCTGATATAGAATGCCAGCCTTGTTACGATCCGGCATCCCATTTGTTTCATGCTGCCGCACGCGAGCAGGTGACACATTCGTGGGTGGCCGGGGAACTCGTGATGGATAATCGCGTCCTGACAAAGATAAATATTGCAGAAATAAAGTCCAAAATTGAAATTTGGCAGCAACGATTTTCTTCAAAAACCACCTAATTAAATTAATAAAACCCTAGCGTACGAGCGGCTTTTGAAGCATTTATTGCTCAGATTCCGCCTCCTGATTAGAGTTGAGCCCAACGACAGGATTTATGTCCATGACATCCACCGAAGCCATCAATTCCAACGTTGACCCCGCCGAACTTGCCAAATTCGGTGCGCTCGCCTCGCGTTGGTGGGACCCGAATAGCGAATTTAAACCGCTGCACGACATCAATCCGCTGCGTTTGAATTACATCGACAAGCTGGTCGTCATAAATGGCAAACGCGTGATCGATATCGGCTGTGGCGGCGGCATTTTGGCCGAGAGCATGGCGGTGCGCGGCGCGGATGTCACCGGCATCGACCTGTCTGAAAAGCCGCTAAAAGTAGCACAGCTGCATCTGCTCGAAAGCGGGCAAAAAGTTGATTACCGTTTAATCGCCGCCGAGCAAATCGCCGATGAACAGCCAGAAAGTTTTGATTGCGTGTGCTGCATGGAAATGCTCGAGCATGTGCCCGAGCCACCCTCCACTATTCGCGCTGCAGCCAAGCTGGTAAAGCCCGGCGGCTGGGTGTTTTTCTCCACGCTCAATCGTAATCCAAAATCGTTTTTATTCGCGATTGTAGGCGCAGAATATGTGCTGAATTTATTGCCCAAAGGCACTCACGAATACAAACGTTTCATTACCCCGTCCGAGCTATCGGCGATGGTGCGCGATGCAGGCCTAACCGTGTCAGAGTTTATCGGCATGACCTACAATCCGTTCACGAAGGTCTATGCATTAAACGATGATGTGTCGGTTAACTACACTGTGGCCTGTCGAAAGCCATTTTAAAGCCGCTCCGACGTCACCCTAAACGCCACTTTAAAAGCATGTCAAACTGAATTATGAAACGTCGCGAATTTCTACAACTTGCTGCCGCCGTTCCTGCCATCGGTTCCCTCTGGGGTAACAGCGGTGCGAGCAGCGCATTCGCGGCCACGAATGCAACAAAACTACTCGTCCTCGTCTACCTCAAGGGCGGCAACGACAGCTACAACACCTTTGTGCCATACACGAACGCAAAATATAAAAACCTGCGCCCCACGTTGGCATTGCATGGCGATTCACTTATTCATGTCACGGATACTCACGGCTTTCATCCCTCGCTCGCAGCACTTATGCCCGCTTGGAAAGCCAATGATTTAGCGCTTCTTCAGGGTATTGGCCAGCAAGAAATTACCAATCAGCATTATCGCGATCTCGAAACTCAATTCACCGGTGCCAGCTTGGATGAGTTCTACGATACCGGCTGGCTCACCCGTGCGATGCTAAAAAATCCGCAATCCGCCAGCAGCCTCGATGCGATTGCCTTTGACGATTTGGATATTCGCGAAGCCGATCCGATGGGCCCGTTTCGCGGACAAAAATTAAAAGTCGTGCAAATGCAGCATCCCTCGGAATGGCTCGCTGCGCGAAAATTTACCGGCACTAAACATTTGGCCACTCTCCCTGCTCGCGCACTTGAACAGTCGTTCCAGCAGCCCACAGTGGCCGCACTTAAAACTCAATTCCCCGCCGATCCGTTTGCCGACGCGCTAAAGTCCGCCGTCCAGCTCACGCAGGCGAGCATGGCTCCGCCCGTAATCCACATCACGCTGAATGGGCTGGATGGCGATCAACATTCAGGCTTCGACACGCACTGGAACCAGCTCAAATATCACGGCGCAATTCTGCAACGATTGGCCGGTGGGATCGCCGCATTTCGAGAGGCCATGATCGAAATCGGCGAATGGAATAACACGCTGATTGCGACCTACGATGAATTTGGCCGCTCGCCAAAAGAGAATGATAAAACCGGAACGCATCACGGCTGGGCCAGCTCACAATTTATGGCCGGTGGCCGCATCAAGGGTGGCTTGCACGGCGAAGCGTCACCGGTAGTCGACGTATTCGCGCTCGACGGTCCACCGCCGGTCATCGACTATCGCGAGCTTTATACCACCATGATTGAAAACTGGTGGGGCGGCAGCGCAAATGGTGTATTCAGCAGCCGCTTCAAATCACTCGATATTTTAAAAACTTGATGGTGACGTTTAGTAGCGTGCGTGCCGTGCTGTTCGACCTTGACGGCACCTTCGCCGATACTGCGCCCGACATGGCGCGAGCCATCAATCAAGTTCGAGTGGATAAAAATCTCGCCAAAGTACCGCTGGACAAATTGCGGCCGCATGTCTCGATGGGCGCGCGCGGCATGGTCGGCGCGGCGTTTGGATTTACGCCTGAAGATGCAGAATTCGCGCCGCTGCGCGATGCGTTTTTGTTGCATTATGAACGCGCCATTTGCATCGAGACCGTGCTGTTTGGCGGCATCCCGCAACTCGTATCCGCGCTTGAGCAACGCGGTATTGCGTGGGGCATCGTCACCAACAAAGCCACGCGCTACACCATGCCGCTAGCGGCCGCGCTCGGCTTCGATATTACCGCCGCCTGCGTGGTCTGTGGCGACACTTGTGAGCGAGCGAAGCCGCATCCCGACCCCCTCCTCCACGCGGCCAAGCTCATCAACATCGCAGCTGAAAATTGCCTCTACATCGGCGATGATTTGCGCGATATTGAAGCCGCGAATGCTGCGGGCATGCGCGGCGTGGTCGCCAACTACGGCTATCTGGGCGGCAGTGATCCTGCGACCTGGAACGCCGCCGCGTTCATCAATGCCCCAATGGAATTGATGGCGCTGCTTTAGTCCGCACTTGAAAAACGAAATTTCAAATCCATCTGTGTGAGATACTTCAAGTACACAACGAACATGGGGCCGACCTGGTTTCGACGTGGGCATCAAAGCAGAACCGTGCATACCGAGGGGTGGTCACCTCGTAAATACAACCGCAAACAAATAGTCGCAAACGACGAAAACTACGCACTAGCCGCTTAATAACCGGCCGCGCTCTGCACCGGTGGGCCTCAACGCCGGGCTTGGCAACAAGCAGCAGAGTCATTAACGAGGATCGCTTTCTGCCGGGCTACTTGGTAGGAAGTTAAATTTAGGTGGCTAGCGTCGCGTCAGCCCGGCCATTGGCGTACGTGGGGCGAAATCAAATAATGGAATCTAAGTATGTAGAGCGGCCTGTAGAGGGCTTGCGGACGCGGGTTCGATTCCCGCCGGCTCCACCACATTATAATTTAGAAACGTCCAACAGTGTTTATTAGCCCGCTTTCTTCATAGGTAAGCGGGCTTTTTCTTGTCCAAAATTGTACCTTGGCATCCTATAAAATCCAGCCCAATATGGGGGTAAATTTGGGGGTAAGTCCAATATTTTTACACAAACATGCAAATTTTTACCCCCACCCCGTGTATGAAACGCTTAATGGTTAGGCTTTGAAACGCTTAATGGTTAGGCTTTGAAACGCTTGGAGATGGGATGGCGCCTATCTGCTTTGTACGCAGTTGAAGCAGGTTTTTGATGCACTGCGTGAATTGATGACGCCGCCCGATCCGCCGAAGCGACCGATTGGGTTTGTGATCGATGACAAGGCCAACAGCAAGCCGCGTCAAAAAAAAATAGCAAGAAGTCGCGCACCGTGCAACGCGGCGAGTGAAACACTCAGCGACTAAAGGCAAGAACAACAACGCCCGCAATGCGGGCGTTGGGGGTAAGTTTCTTTTTTATAAAGAGAACAGGCAGCGAGATTTAATTCGACCCTGGAACCTTTAATTCAAGAGATTCGCAAATTTCGATTTGTTTGTTCATTACCTCGCTGTGATTTGCCTTCGCCGCAGGCCTGTGCAAGACGAAAAACGTCTAGTCTCAAACTCAAATCCGATTCGGGCTTAACCAAATCCTCGATATTGCTAGCCCAATCACGATGCCAATTGGCCCAGCAATCGTGAGATTCCATAGGGGCATCCAAAGCAAACCTAATGCAGCTGTCGACGATGTGGGGGCAATGAAAACAGCATAAACGTTAGTGGCGTCTAGTATTAGTGGTGGAATCATTCCGCAAAGCGCAATGATGGGGTTTCGAAGCACAACTGCCAAAAAAATTCCGATGAGATAAGGTAGCCAGGACCATACCATTAGCCCAAGAATAAATACCGCATCACCACCATTTGAGCCAATTAATCCAACAAGTAAATGCGTAAGCAATCCGAGAACACCCTCGCCAATTGCAATTGACTTGGACAATCGTTTATTTAGCTGGATGGGCACTATCATTTCGAATTGTAGTACGGGCCAGTGCAGTTTTTCCTCGCATTATTGAAAGCATTTTCTCCAAAATTCCCAACTGCGCCAGCGTATCTCTGGGCGGCCCATTCACACAGAGATCGCAATGCACCTGCACTGTATTTCTTGCACTTATTAGTCATACAGTTCCAAAAGCGAAAATCGCATTCGAATTTTGTTGGTTTGTTCTTGCAATCATCATAACAATCGTCGTGAAGGTCACAGCAACCTTTAAACGAAAATCCGAATGGATTATCCGGAATTAATCTGCTGCGCAGTCCCTCATCACCACAACCATTTGCTACAAGCCCACTTCGATCAGTTCGAGCGACTGGATTGTCAGTTACATAGCTATACGTAGTGAGCCCTCCGTCGAGTCCAATCGGGTCGCTTTGTATATATCGGCCGACGGAAGGATCGTAATCCCTGAAGTAGTTGTAAAACGCCCCCGTCTCCTGATCCCAATACTGCCCCAGCATCCGCAGATTATATTTAAACGCCCCCAGCGCACTCGGATTCTCATCCGGCAGGTTATTGCCAAACGCCTCCGTATTCTCCCAACTCCAAACCACCTTGTTGTCCGTGGGTCGGGTGATTACTCTCGGCGTGCCCAAATGATCGGCATGAACGTAGAAGATATCAATCGCAATCGGTGTCGTCGTACTCCCACTCTTCGGCCTCAACGTAGCGACAGGAACGTCCCCGAGCCAAACAGTCTCTTGAACCAGCTTCCCAGCGCTGTCGTACTCGCCTGCCAGCCGTCCCGCCTCGTCATACATGAATCTGCGTGTGCCCACCACGCTGGACGGCGTTGCTTTTCTAACACGCTGGCCTAGTGCATTGATGTCATAGGTCGCCGTATTGGTCGTCGTACCAGTCACCCACGTCACCGTATTGATGCGACCATTGTTCCAATACGTGTTCGTATATTTGCCATCATTGGCATATGGGGTCAGGTCTTTTATTATCATATTTCTCTAAA
>ENA-OFCD01000209-OFCD01000209.1-metagenomes-genome-assembly--contig:-NODE-209-length-39347-cov-3.547643_pt1 | contig 39347 bp, 35 predicted proteins | sample MGYA00153392_OFCD01 | MGnify analysis MGYA00153392 | reverse complement strand
CATGCTGGTCATCGACCCGGACGAATGCATCGACTGCACTTTGTGTGTCGCGGAATGCCCGGTCGAGGCGATCTTTGCTGAAGACGATGTGCCAACCGCGCAACATACATTTATCCCGATTAATGCTGAATTAGCCAAAGTCTGGAAGCCAATAGTAGCCCGTAAGCCGGGCCCGCCGGATGCTGATGAATGGGCAAAGGTCAAAGATAAAGCACATCTTCTGGAAAAATAACCCGCTGCTGTCGGGCGATGTGCGCCTGATTTTTTCTGACTGATTTATAGTTCCCATTCTGCAATCGCCAACGTGATTGAAAAAATCGTTTTTGAGCCATCGCAATTTTTAGCTAACGTCGCCGAGCTCATTGTCTCGCGCCATGAGGCGCAGCGGCCTAGTCTGCCCCTATCCTTATCCTTGGGCGCGCTGCAGATTGTGATCCCGCCTCGTGTAGCGAATGATCTGCGGATTGAACTGGCGAAGGCAGCCGCCAGACGAGGCTGCGCAACCCTGGTTCTGCCTCGAATCGGCATCCTGGGTGAACTAGCAGCACAACAAGGTGCTTCAGTAAACTTGTCGCAGCGCGTCGTCACCACCGGCGAGCGGGTACTGGACATATTTCAGGAGCTGAAAAAAAAGCGCTGGTTTTCGACCGGGGAAAACCTGGCACTGAGTCGTGAGCTGGTACAGCTTGCAGATGAGCTGACGCATAATCTGGCCACACGTCCAGGCACGTTGGACGAGCACACCCGTAATCTGGCGCGCGCCTACGCGATAACCAAACACAATGCGGATTTTAGTTTCGAGGCAACACTCACATACGACATCTGGCATTTATTGGCACAACCTTCGGCGACCAGTATTGACGCGGCCACCCACTATGCGTTGCAACTGACGGCGTGGGCAAATGATCCGAACCGACTGCCTTTATATGTAGTGGGCAGCGATCACTTAACCAGGCGGGAAGAGGCGTTTTTGTCAGGTTATGGTTATCAATCCGATAACGAGATGAATGCTATATCCAGGGTGGTAGTGATCGATCAATCATGGACGTCAGGTCATCTAGCCGCCACCAGCGCGACCGCAAAAGCAAATTTTATAGCGACTGCATGGGCCTGTGCGCCAGGCATGCCCCAGGCAGACGACGCAGAAAAAGTGCTTGAAAATAAGATGTACACATCTTCCGATATCGCTATTGAATATTACGCTGCGCATGATGTGGAGGATGAGGCAGGCGCTGCGCTCGTGGCTCTAAAGCGGTGGCTGGCCGACGGCAAGCGCAATATTGCGGTTGTAGCACTCGATCGCCAGGCCGCACGACGACTTCGTGCACTGGCTGAGCGGGATCAAATTCTTATGTCGGATGAAATTGGCTGGCCTTATTCCACCACGGTCAGTGCAACCGCCATCATGCGCTGGCTGGAAGCCAGACGCGATGGATTTTATTTTGAGACTTTAATTGATCTCGTCAAATCGCCTTTTATTTTTGCAGATTTGAACCACATCTGGGGACGCGAGCGGATCAAAACTGCGGCGCTGGTGATTGAGCGTGCAATTCGTCGCGTAGGCGTAGTGGCGGGGCTACTGCGGGTGCGAGAGGCGGTACTGCGTTACGCGAGCGCTGATCCGCTACAAGGATTGATTCCATCAGCGCATGATGCCGTGCAATTGCTTGATCGCCTCATCGCCGCTGACCGCAACTTTACCCAGGCCCGGCGCAGCGCTGCCGAATGGATGGACGCCCTGCAGGAAAGCCTTCGTGCGCTCGGTATTGAGCAGGGACTTATGCAGGATGTGGCGGGTGCAGGGCTCCTGGGACATTTGCATACTGCGCGCAATGAAATCGTGACGAGCCAAATAAAATTATCGTCAAGCGAATGGCTCGACTGGCTGCGCACATTGATTGAAGAAGCGCGTTTTCGTGATGTCTCTATTGAGAGTCCGATTGTGATGACCTCTCTTGATGCGACTCAGTATCGGCATTTCGACGCGGTGTTATTGATTGGCGCTGCAGACGCTAATCTGCCCGGAAAGCCAGTAACGACGGGCATCTTCAACCAGTCAGTGCGGCGTACTTTAGGATTGAGGACGGTTCAAGACGACATGCAGCACATCACCCATGACTTGGTTGGTTTACTTAATCGTAGCGACGCCTGCTGGATCAGCTGGCAGCGGCAAACCGCCAGCGAGCCGCAAAATCCATCACCTTGGGTTGCAGCGTTAATGCTTGAAGCCAAACGCCATGGCCTGAGTTTGCAGACCGGAAAACCAGCTTTGCAGTTTGCAGCGGCCCCCACGAATGATCAAAAAATTAAATTCATATCGTCAAGGCCCGCGCCAGTGCTTGAGTTTGGAAGGGTTCCTGCAAGCATAACGGCAAGCGGCTATCAAAGTCTGATCGATTGTCCCTATCAATATTTTTCGCGCGGGGTGTTGAAACTTCGCGAACCTGATGATGTGCAAGAAGAAATGGAGAAACGCGATTTCGGAGAATTCGTTCACGATATTCTGAACCGTTTTCATCATCGCTATCCTGTGATCACGGGAGTTCCGCAAGCTGAATTGCGGGCAGCACTGGTTGCAGAAACCTATGCGGTATTTGCCAACGCGCTGATGCAAAACTTCACTGCTCGCGCCTGGCGCCTGCAATGGGAATCTGCCATGGACTCTTACCTGAGCTGGCAATTTGATCGTGAAGCGAAAGGCTGGCACTGGCGCGACGGCGAAGTAAAGGCAGGCTTTCAACTAGATCTCGAAAGTGGTGAATCCGTGCGACTTGAAGGACGCATTGACCGCATTGACGACAAGCATGATGCAACGGAATCTGCCGTTATTGATTACAAGGCGCGCGCCTTCAGTTTGCTTCAGAAGAAATTGAAAGAGCCGGGGGAAGATGTGCAATTGCCGGTCTATGTTGCGCTGGCAGAAGCAAAAAACCCTGAACGAATCATTACCGAAGCGAGCTACCTGAGTATTGAACGTGAAAACATAAAGCCAGCAATCTATCCTGATGCGGAATCGGCAGGGCAGCAGCATGTACATCGATTGCAGACCCTGTTTGAAGCGTTATATGCGGGTGCAGCGTTGCCTGCACAAGGCATTGAATCTGTCTGCCAATATTGTGAAGCGCGTGGATTGTGCCGACGTGATTATTGGATAGATAACAAGCCACCAGGTGAGATTAATGAGTAGCAGCCGTCAAGCAACGACAGCGCTTGCGCTTGATCCCAAACTAAGTGTGGTGGTTGAGGCTTGCGCAGGCTCTGGTAAAACCTGGCTGCTGGTTTCACGCATGTTGCGTCTATTGCTGGCGGGTGCAGAGCCATCCACTATTCTTGCCATCACCTTTACCCGCAAAGCTGCCCAAGAAATGCAGGAGCGGCTCATGCAATGGCTGGAATTGCTGGCGACAGCCAGTGATGCAGAAATACGCGATTTTTTGTTGCAACGTGCGATGACTGATGCAGAAATAAAGCTCGCGATGCCACAGGTGCGGCAGCTGTTCAACAAGGTCGCATTTGCCACGCCCGGCATCGCGATTTCTACTTTCCACGGTTGGTTCCAGCAGCTGCTCTCGGCTGCGCCGCTTGGTCTGGGCATGAGCGACACCACGATTGCCGACAGTGAATCTTCCTTGTTGAAGGAGGCGTGGCTGACATGGGGGGAATCATTAAATCGTTATCCTGATTCAGCGGAAGCGCAAGCGCTATCGCGATTATTTGCGCAATGGGGATTGTCCAGTACTCGCGTGGCCTTGGGGAATTTCATCAAACGCCGCGCTGAATGGCGAGCCTATGCAAGGAGCACATTAAAGATTGTGGTGGAAGGCGATGCTGATGATGCATTGATCGCTGCGGCACTTCATCATTGGCGGCGGGAATGGGATGTTGATTTGGACTGTGATCCCATTTTGGAATGGTCGCGGAATGCATCAATAGAAACATCGATTCGCGCGGTCATTTACGGCATTGAATCAACCCCGAAAATGACTGAGGCTGCATTGAAATGGCTGCCGTCGCTGGAAGCGGCATGGATGAGTGTGATACCAGCAGAAAAATTTGCGGCCATGCGAAAAGAATTTTTGACGCTGAAAGATGACCCCCGCGTAAACCAGTCGCGCTGGGCAACAAAAGCCGGGGCACAGGAACACTTTCAGATCATTGGCGAATCTCTCAAGGGAGTTGCTGCGGCCATTGTCGACCAACAAATTTTTATCTATAACCGCGATGTTCTGATGGCGGGAACCGCGCTGCTGGCTGCCTATGAAACACTGAAAGCAGAGCAGCGTATGGTTGATTTTGCTGATCTGGAATGGCGCGCATTTTCATTACTCAGCAATAGTGAGCATGCGGACACCACCCAATATCGGCTTGATGCCCGCTATCGTCATATTTTGCTCGATGAATTTCAGGACACCAATCCGATTCAGTGGCAGTCGCTGACCGCATGGCTGGACGCCAGTGTGGCGGCGGATAGAAAGCCGACGGTATTTATGGTGGGCGATCCGAAGCAGGCGATTTATCGGTTTCGCCGCACCGATGCACGCTTGTTTGAAATCGCCAAACAATATTTTGTTGAGCATTTTGGTGCTCATGTTTGTGCGCTAAACCTCACCCGGCGCAATGCACCTGCAGTCGTGTCTTTGGTTAATGCAATATTTAGTAACGAGCCTACGTTTGCGGGCTTTCAGCCGCACGAGTCGGACGGTACCGGATCAACTGGTGCAGCTATAGCGTTGCCAAAATTTAGCGCCGTTACTGAAAACGATGCACACGGAATAGAGGGAGGAATAAATGCGCCGGATCACTTGCGTAATCCCCTTGCCATTGCGCGCGCGGATGAGGCTGAAGATCGCTTTTCGTTAGAAGCTGTAGCGCTGGCTGAAGCCATCAGGAATACGGTCGGTCGGGTCATGATCGAGCGGTCGGATCATGGCGCTGCAGCATTGCGGCCTGCCCAATACCGGGACATCATGGTTTTATTTCGCCGCCGCGCTCCGCTGGCTGCGTTTGAACACGCTCTACGTGCGGCGCGAATCCCGTTTGTGGGCGCAAAACCAGGCGGCCTAATGGCCACACTAGAAGTCGGCGATATGGTTGCGTTGTTAACATTCTTGTCCGCTCCCGATGATGACTTGGCTTTAGCGCAGGTATTGAAGTCACCCCTGTTTGGCGCGAGCGATGTGGCTTTGATGACCATCCGGTTTGGGGTAGCGGAAGGTTCCTGGTGGCAACGTGTCCAGCATTGGGGAGATCAGTCTGCAAGTGATGCCGTACTTCAAGTGGCAACGGCGCAATTGCGTGCGTGGATAGTGGCGATGGATCATCTGCCCGTACACGATTTACTGGACAGGATTTATGACGAAGCCGATGTATTAAACGCTTACGCTGCCGCCGTGCCCGCGATGATGCGCGCAAGGGTGCTGGCAAATCTGAATGCGTTTATGGCATTGGCGCTGGCGGTTGACAGTGGTCGCTATCCCAGCTTGAGCCGTTTTTTGAATGAGTTAAAGCGCTATCGCGCTTTGCCTGATCAGGATGCGCCTGATGAAGGCTCAGTGCTCGAAGAAAGCGATCATGCTGAGGTAGATGGGGGGATTAATGCGGTTCGTTTAATGACTATTCACGCGTCAAAGGGGCTGGAAGCGCCGATTGTTTTTCTGATAGATGCTGATGATGTGTCGGCACGCTCCGATGCACATACCGTGCTGAGTGAATGGCAGCCGCAGGATGCAGCGCCTCGGCATTTTTCATTCTGGGCTACTAAAGCACTTCAGGGCAAACGCCGTGATGCGATATTGCTGGAAGAGGCAAACTATCAGGCACGCGAGCAGCTTAATTTACTTTACGTGGCGATCACACGAGCGAAACAATATTTCATCATGAGCGGGTCGGCCAGAAGCAAGCTGCCAGAAGCCGTTTCTTGGCTGGATCGCGCGTGCAATACTCCTGCCGCGAACCAGCCAGTTTTTCCGGGCAATGTTATCGGCAGTAGTGCGGAAAGCAACACTGCGGCTGCGACCAACCCGCCCGAAATGTTTTCTGATCTGGCAGCGGCTTCTAATAATCCGTACAACCCGATAATCTCAATCGGAAAACGCAATGTACCGCGGTTGGTGGATGACCCGAAGCGTGAGCTTGGCATTGAGATTCATGCATTGTTGGAAGCACACGTGTCCAACTCGGGCAATCGCAAAGTTGCCATTGCCCATGTGTCGCCCGAGGCTGCCGCGACCGCTAAAAAAATATTAGGCGCTGAAGCGCTGCAAAGATTTTTTGATCCTGCGCAATATGTTGTGGCATTCAATGAACTGGAAATGATTACAACCCTCGATCATCAAATTCAGATTCAGCGCGTTGATCGCCTGGTCGAGTTTGAAAATGAGGTGTGGGTACTCGATTACAAAACTGGCGGCGGCAGTGACGCAAAGCTATATCGCGAGCAAATTGAAAACTACTGTCATGCTGTTGCCGCTTTATACCCTGCCAAAATAATCGGCGGTGCAATCATCGATGCCGAGGGTCAGCTGAAGGTGCTTTATAGAAGCGGAGGCTGATTGATCATTATTATTAACGTGCGGATTACTTCGACTTTGGAGCGCGCTCTACGCCTTTTATCGCATCACCAACGTTAACTTTATGGTTTGTAAACCAGCCGGCATTCATTTCCAGCGCATAGCGGGCCGGGCCTGCGGCCTGATGTGGATTTTCGGTTTGTGGCAGCATTTCATGGATGCTAAGAATTTTACCTGCCTCGTCCATATAGGCAACACTCAGCGGAATTAAGGTGTTGCGCATCCACATTGCATGGTAGCCCAGTTCGGAATAGACAAACAGCATGCCGTCATTTTTGCTCATTTTCGTGCGAAACATCAAACCCTGCTGGCGCGTCGCATCATCAGCGGCTACTTCCGCTTTAATAGATTGGCCACCCGCGGTCAGGGCGATCAAGTGAGTTTTTGCAATCGTTTTTTTAGGCGCTTCTGGCGCCGCCGCGAACGTTAAATTAATAGAGCAGGACAGCGTCAATAAGAAGGACAGCGTTATGAGGAAGGATATAAATCGCAGCGATGAATTCATGGCGTTCTCAGGAGATAAAATTTTTCAATGAATCGGATTCTTGATGGGATGCAGAATCAGGTCGCGTTTTTAAATGGCACTCAGATTGCATTTTTGTCGTCCGCTATGAGGATAAAGAAGAGTGAAGTAAGCGGTAAGGAAAAGATACGCTGTTATTTCGAGCACACCTTGTGTCCAACCGCTATTTCTTTCCCGTGCTGCCAAATCCGCCTTCGCCTCGCTTAGAAGTTGTGAACGTTTCGACAATATTAAAATCAACTTGGGCAATCGGCACGATGATGAGCTGCGCTATGCGCTCCATGGGCTGCATCGTAAATTCAGTTTGCCCCCGGTTCCACACCGATACGAAAATTTGGCCTTGATAATCAGAGTCAATGAGGCCTACAAGGTTCCCGAGCACAATGCCGTGTTTATGGCCGAGGCCTGAGCGCGGCAGCACCAGCGCGGCATAGCCCGAATCCGCGATATGAATAGCCATGCCTGACGCTACCAGGTTTGTTTCGCCCGGCTTTAAGGTCATCGGTGCGTTGATGCAGGCACGCAAATCCAGCCCTGCAGACCCGGGTGTAGCGTATTGCGGAAGTTGGTCAAGCAGGCGTGAGTCGAGTATGCGAACGTCGAGCTTATGCATGGTTATTGTTCGTTTTGATTTTCATTTTTGGGCATTTAGCAGCGGAGGGGCGCAATTGAGGGCTGTATTCATAGGTTGAGCCAAATACAGCTTGGCAGCATGGGCAACAATATCTTCGGCTATTTTGGACTTACTGTTTTTTGGAATCAGGTGCTGCCCCTGATCATCGATAATCGTTACTTCATTGTCATCTGAGCCAATAGCTGAGGTCGCCAAATTGGCTACAATCATGGGAATTCGTTTAAGTTCGCGCTTTTTGCAAGCATAATCAACGACGTTTTCACTTTCTGCAGAAAAGCCCACACAAAATGGCGGCTTTGGATGGGCCGCAACAGCGGCCAGAATATCAACGGTTGGAATTAGAGAAATGGCCAAATCGCCGTTCGATTTTTTAATTTTTTGGCCTTGGGGTGATAAGGGCGTGTAATCCGCCACGGCAGCGACTGCGAAAAAAAGATCAACGTCGTCTAAATTGGCATTAACAGCGGCTAACATCTGCGAAGCTGTCTTGATTCGTATGATATTGACGCCCGCGGGATCAGCTAATTGGGTTGGCCCGCTGACCAACGTGACGCGTGCCCCCATCGAATGTAATGCCACTGCTATGGCATAGCCCATTTTGCCGGAGCTTAAGTTGGTAATAGCGCGCACCGGATCTATCGGCTCAACGGTCGGCCCGGCCGTCACCAATACTTTCTTGCCTTCAAGTAATTTAGAGGTAGATTTTCGGCCATAAAAATCCTCGACTGTCTGTAACAGTGTTGCAGGCTCCAGCATCCGTCCCAAGCCTGTTTCACCGCATGCTTGATCACCCGAATCTGGGCCCAGAATAATCACACCGTCTGCAGCTAGCTGCGCCACATTGCGTTGGGTTGCCGGGTTTTCCCACATTTCGCGGTTCATGGCCGGAGCCAGCATCAGCGTACAGGCCGCAGCATGGCGGGCAATGCACAGAGTAGATAGCAAATCATTGCAAAGGCCATGAGCCAGTTTGGCCATGAAATCAGCGGTGGCAGGGGCCACTAAAATAAGATCCGCGCCGCGCGATAGTTCGATGTGTGCCATATTGTTTGCGATATCGCTATCCCACAAATCGGTGTAGACCTTTTGTCCCGATAACGCTTGCAGCGTAACTGGGGTGATAAACTCAATAGCTGTTTGAGTCATGACCACCTGAACTTCAATGCCTGCTTTTTTTAGAATGCGTGTCAGCTCAGCAGCTTTATAGGCAGCAATGCCGCCGGTAATGCCCAGCACAATACGGCGCACGCCAGACATTACGAATGATGATTCCGAAGCCGGGGCTGAGGTTAATTTTAAACGCGAAGGATTAGGCATAATCTGGATTTTAACTGACTTCTAACTAAACCATAACCACTCCGCCGCATTTCATCAGCGGCGTTTAAATTTTTAATCCCAGGCCCTGAAATGTCTATTGCCAACTGGCCCGAACATGAACGCCCTCGTGAACGCCTGTTAAAGCAAGGTGCAAGCGCCTTGTCTGACGCTGAATTACTGGCTATTTTTTTGCGTGTCGGCATGAAAGGCAAGAGCGCAGTAGATTTAGCACGCGAATTGGTCACCGTTTTTGGCAATCTCAACAGTCTTTTTTCAGCGAGTAAGGCTGACTTGTGCGCTATAAAAGGCATGGGGGAAGCCAAATACGTGCAGCTTCAGGCTGTGCTCGAAATGGCGAAACGTGCGCTAGGCGAGGATATGAAATTAGCTGATGCGCTATCGTCGCCCAAGGCTGTGCGCGATTATTTGAAGCTTGCTTTATCGCGACTACCGCATGAGGTATTCGTGGCGGTATTTTTAACCAGTCAAAATCGCGTCATCGTTGTAGAGGAAATATTTCAGGGCACATTAACGCAAACCAGCGTCTATCCACGTGAAATCGTCAAGCGAGCGCTCGCTCATAATGCGGCCTCAGTCATTTTTGCCCATAATCACCCATCTGGCGAGCCGCATCCGAGCCAAGCGGATCGCGCGCTGACTAAGACCTTGGCCGAAGCATTGGCATTGGTAGATGTGAAGGTGTTGGATCATTTTATCGTTGCGCCCGGCGCGTCACTGTCGTTCGCGGAGCAGGGAATATTGATGTCGTGATCTAGCCGGATGGCGCGAAGAGTTCGCAATGCGAGCCCCATGCATTTCTGGCAAACATACCATTGCAAACATTAACCTTGCGCTAAGTGCTTGGTTTTGGTTATAATTTTGGGCTTCGCCGGAATTTCATCGGGTGAAGGTATCAAAATCAATGGATTCGGTCGCTACGGTCCGCGTTTTCAACTGTATTTTTAGTCTAGTGAGGTGTGCCATGGCACGCGTTTGTCAAGTAACGGGCAAAGCCCCGATGGTGGGCAATAATGTTTCCCACGCCAATAACAAAACCAAGCGGCGCTTTTTGCCGAATCTGCAATACCGTCGCTTCTGGGTCGAATCAGAAAATCGCTGGATACGTTTACGTTTGACCAATGCCGGTCTTCGTACCATCGACAAAAAGGGCATTGATGTAGTGCTCGCCGATTTACGTGCTCAGGGCATGGCTGTTTAAGCCGCCTTGCACTGAACATAAGGAACTATCATGCGCGATAAAATTAAACTCGAATCAACTGCCGGTACCGGTCATTTCTATACCACCAGCAAAAACAAACGCACCATGCCCGAGAAAATGGAGATCATGAAATTTGATCCCAAAGCGCGTAAGCATGTGATGTACAAAGAAACAAAATTGAAATAATTTCAATCTTCATATTGTTGCTTTGCAGTCACGCTGTTTTTCTGTAAATAAAGCAGCCCAAGAAAAACCCGCCGATTGGCGGGTTTTTTATGCAGTAACGTACGTGTCTACCCGAGCTTGGTGCCAAGCCTCTGGATGTCAGGCGTAGGCACGCAGGCGTCGAGAGAAGTCATGTAGCGCCTGGATCCCGGAAGCTTCGGCACGCTTGCACCAGTCTTCCAGATTGGCGACCAGCTCCTCTTTGGAAACCGCAGAGCGTCCCCATGTTTCCATCAGCTCTTTCTTAAAAGCGTAGACAGTTTCCAGTACGGTACTGCCCTTGAGCGCCGCATCCAGAACTTGCTGATGATCTTGTGCAAGCGCCGTACGATCAGCGTACAGCCACTCTTTAAAGCGTGACCATGCATGGCTTGAGCCCATGCCGCTAAAGGCGGTACCTTCGCTGCGCAAGCGCTGAATTTCAGCGCGGCACGTGGACTTTAAGGTTCTGGCATAACCGGTCGTAATTTCAAAGCGATGTGCAATCACGGCCTGCACGGTTTCTAAATCACAGGCAACTTTATTCAAATCAAATTTTGGCTTGGGTGCCACTTTTTTGACTTTCGCCAGGCCTACGGTTTCCAATGCTCGAATGTAGAGCCAGCCCAAATCAAATTCATACCAGCGCATGGAGAAGCGTGCTGAAGTCGGAAAGGCGTGGTGATTGTTATGTAGCTCTTCACCCCCGATCCAGAATGCAATCGGGGTAATGTTTTTGCTGGTGTCGTTGACGGTGTAATGTCGATAACCCCAGTAGTGACCGATACCATTGATGATGCCGGCGGCATGCACTGGAATCCAGGCCATTTGCGCCGCCCAGATAGATGCGCCAAGCGGCCCAAAAAGAATCAGGTTGGTGACCAGCATCAGCCCGGCGCCTTGCCAGGAAAAACGCGAATATACGTTGCGTTCCATCCAGTCATCGGGCACACCATGGCTGTATTTATCAAGGGTTTCCTGATTCTTTGATTCAATGCGATAAAGCTCAGCACCTTCAGTCAAAACTTTTTTGATGCCAAAGTGAACTGGCGAATGCGGGTCTTCCACGGTCTCGCATTTGGCGTGATGCTTGCGGTGAATCGCGACCCATTCTTTAGTGACCATGCCAGTCGTGAGCCACAGCCAAAAACGGAAAAAGTGAGACACGATGGGATGTAAATCCAATCCGCGGTGCGCTTGCGCGCGATGCAAGAATATGGTCACAGCCGCAATCGTAATATGCGTCAAAGCCAGCAGGACAACAATGTATCCCCACCAAGGCAAATCCATCAAGCCATTCAAGAAATTTACGTCCAAAGCAAGCTCCTTCAAATAAGGAAATTATTTTACCGTGAATTACCGGCTGACGCTTCGGTATTCAAGCTTTTGAATCTATGGATTCTTTTCAATTGTAATAGAGTCAATAACAGGGTCAACGTGGTAGCGTAACGATCGTACAGTTGGCATTTTGATGCCCGCACTGCGGAATTGCTCAAGGATATAACCCAGCATATCGGAGCGCAGCCCGCCTTCGCCCTGATCGGGATCGCGAATCCAGACGCTTAACTCAAGTTCAACGCCGTTATCCCCCAGATGCCTGATGAGTGCGCTGGGCTCAGGAATTTTTTCCACGCGCGCTTGGGATGCAGCCGCCGCCAGTAAAATAATGCGAGCGCGTTCGATATCGCTGTCGTAGCTGACCGTCACGCTGGTTTTCACCAGCGCCAGCCGGTCAGAATGAGTGTGGTTAACCACGATGGTGGTAATCAGAGTGTCATTGGGAATAATCGCTTCTGTGCCGTCCAGGCTCTTCAACACGGTATAGCGTGAATGAATGCCTTTGACCGTGCCATGCCGATTTTCGACGGTGAGCAGATCGCCCATGCGTATCGAGCGATCCAGCAAAATAATGAAACCGCTCACATAATTGCTGGCGATTTTCTGTAAACCAAAGCCCAGTCCTACACCCAGCGCGCCGCCGAAAACGGACAGCAGCGTCAGCGGTATGCCCAATACGGTCAGCGCAATCAGAAACGCAACGATCAAGGCAAAGACCCGCAGAAATTTACTGATCACCACGCGCAGGCTGATATCAATTGAGGTCGCACCCATGACCCGCTTCTCAAACAGGCTTGATAACGACAGCGACACAAAAACCGTGATCACGGCCAACACCAGAGCTTCAACGATTTGACGCAGCGATACCTGCTGGTTGTTCAAGGGGATTTTGGTATCGTCTAACGCGCTGATTAATTCGGGCAGCACGCCAGTCAAATAAAGCGCCAGTAAAATCCACACCGTAAAAGCAATAAAGCGTTCGGATGATTTCAGGAGTTCGCTGGGCGGGATCAAATGTCGGAGCAAATACAAAGCCAGTCGAATAACGACAAACGCCAAAATGAGCGGCATGGCGATATGCAAAATAGGCACGGCTTGAAACTGCGCTAGGATAAAGCGGGCAAGCCACGCCAACACCAGAAACAGCAAGGGCAACATCAGTCGATTGGCGCTGCCCGCGCCAATCCTGGCGAAGCCCGGGGCCAGTTTTTCCGGCAGTCTTGGTCTTACGGTGCGCGCCAGCAACCAGGCCAGAAAAAATGCCACCGCGAGCGCCGCTATTTGCGTAGCGCCCTGGCTTGACATCATCGCTGTGGATGCGGCCTCCAGATTAAAATCAAGAATTTGCAGGGTCATTGCTTCATTTCATGGACGCCCCGGCTACGGTGCGTATTCTCCGGCTTAGCTTGCTATTTCAGCCGTTGTTTCGGCTTTTGATTTGGCGGCGGTTGCGATAATTTTTTCGTCAGGCTTGCGTTCCATTACGGCGGCAAAAAAACCATCGGTATGATGTTCGCGCGGCGTCAGGCGCAGATAGGGCTGCATCCCGGACAGTGAAATTTTTTGGCGCACAAAAATATCATCCACGATTACCGTGACAAATTCCGGATGGGCCGCTAAAAACGCATCCACAATCATTTCATTTTCTTCGCGCATCAAACTGCAGGTTGCGTAGACCAGACGCCCGCCGCGTTTCACCAAGCGCGCAGCTGAAGCGAGAATCGCCGCTTGTTTGATATTTAATTCTGCCAAGCCCGCTTCAGTTTGCCGATATTTCAAGTCAGGATTCCGGCGCAGCGTCCCCAGCCCGGTGCAGGGCGCATCTACCAGCACCCGATCAACTTTGCCGGCGAGTCGCTTGATGCGGGTATCGTTCTCATTCAGAATGCGTTGCGGCGTGATATTCGAAAGTCCGCTACGTTTTAATCGTGGGCCTAAATTGGTCAAGCGTTTTTCGGAAACATCGAACGCATATACTCGCCCGGTGGAGGCCATCGCCGCGCCAATCATGAGCGATTTGCCGCCGGCGCCGGCGCAAAAATCAACGACCATTTCGCCGCGTTTAGGCTCCATCAATATGCCCAGCAATTGGCTGCCTTCATCCTGGACTTCAATAAAGCCTTCAATAAAAGCCGCGTGTTTGGTCAGCGAAATTTTACTCTCTAGCCGAATCCCCAGCGGTGAAAACGGAGTGGCCGCACAGGCGATCCCTTCCTGCTGAAAACGCTTAAGAACCGCGTCCCGCTTGGCTTTCAGGGCATTAACCCGTAAATCCAGGGGCGCTGCATTCATCATGCTACGGCCCAATTCGATAATATCTGCGTCTGTCATAAAGGGCTGCAATTTAGCTACAACCCAGTCAGGTAATTCGGCCTCAATGCCTACCGACAAATTCGCAGGTTTAGCGGCCTTTATGTCGTTTAACCATTTATCTTCGCCGCCACGTAACACCGGATCCAGCTCGCGTCGACTTAAGCCTTGCACACGCGTAAGCGCCACCAGGGCCATCAGCCGTGGTGTGCCTTCGGGCACCAAATGCTCGATCAAGCGGCGGTGTCTCAGCACCGCATAAATAGTTTCTGCGATGAAGCCGCGGTCGCGTAAGCCTAATTTGGGATGGTCACGAAAAAAGAATTTTAGACTCACATCGGCTGGCGAGGTCAACGGCAAAATGGCCGTGAGCGCGGTCACCAAAGCGTTGAAGAGAGGGGGAGTGAGTGGGGAATGTAATTGCATGCGCAATTATCGCCTATTACCGCCCTGAATATCGCCAGGAAGCGCTGCTTTTTGCGATTAGGGATCGCTGGCGCTGATCGAGGTAACGGTTTGTTCCATTAAAAAGCGACCCATATAAAATTTCACTTTAACCGGCAGGTAATAATGTTTGGGCGAGAGCCAAACCTCATAAACATCTTCAGGGTCAGCGGCATCGCTTTTCATATGCAGCGTCAGCAACTCACCCATGCGGGTTTGCAGTGTTTCCTGGCCGATGAGACGAAATTGATAATCATAGAGTTTACGTGCGTTGGTGAGTGCAACCTTGAGCCGGTCATCGGCGGTTTTTAATTTATCGGCATCCTGTGCTAACTGGAATAAAAAACTTTGGGTATCCTGCATCCGTGGCGGCAACGCAAAGAGATGTGTTTCGCCATGCTTGATGATTTTTAATTCACGCTTGCTGTGGTTAAATTCAGCGGTATCTACCGGCGCGTCTCCGCGCTGCATACTGAAGAATTGGGGGCGGATGCCATCGGGCGTCATTTCTCCCCGGCTGGTTTGACGAAACGTGCCAACAAATAAACCTACAAAAATGCCGGTTGCCTGAATCGTACTGTTCAGCTCGTAATGCGAGCCCGTGCGTTGCCATGAAAAGTTTGCAATGCCATCCGCCACGCTCGACGAGAGGCGATAGGCCAGCCTGATTCGTTCCGGAAACACCAAGATTGGCGCTGCGTTGGTGGGCTCCGCAGACGCAGCGTCGGATTTGTTTTGCGGAAGAAGGAGTGGTGCGGATGCCGACCCTGACGGTTGAGCAGGCTCAGGCTCTGCAATATTCAATGCGGGAACCGGAACAGCTGACTCAGCCATGCGTTCACTGACGGGTGCAGTCGTTGCCTCGACTAAAGCCGATCCGGCTGTGGCTGTTTCATCGGCGGCCACAGCCGCAACGACGGCGACCGATTTGACCACTGCACGACCTGTCGCTTGACGTGCCGCTGGACGTGACCTAGGACGGGCATTTTGGGTCGCGCGGGTGTTGATGTTTTGCGTATCCGGTTCTACGTTAGCGGTTGCAGGCAGAAGTACGGCATTCAATGGCGGCGGGTTATCAAAAGCTGCCGCTGTGTTTCCCGCAGGCCCGGACAGTGCCCAATCATGCGACGCAATATAAGCCCCAACATGCGCCATGATCGACAGCGCCAGAGCCATGAGCAGAGCTTGTTTCGAAGTCCAAAACGGGTGCAGCCCATTGCGTTTTTGGGGAGTCATTTTGAAGACGGCATCAAGAGGGCGCTATGGCGTTACTGCACGCTCAAGCTCGCCAAAACCTGTTCAAACGCGCCGTTTTTATCTTCAAAAATAATTCGCACCGGCAAATGAAATTTATTTTTGGCCAGCCAGAGTTGGCTTTTCGATTCCCCTTCTTTCGCATCTCGCGAATAAAATACGGTGGCAAAATCGCCGATCGGGGTTTTGATGGTGGGCTCGCCCTGTTTTTGATAAACATATTTTTCGCTGCGCTTGCCCTGGCTCATCCATACCGTTAATTGCGAGGTGCGCGGGACGGCGAGCATGAATTGATACATGGACGATAGCCGGTCCTGGGTGCCGTCAGGCAAATCAAAAGTCTCGGTATTGCCGTTGCGCAGTGACACAATATCTTTTTTATCCCAGTCAAATTTGGCATAAGTGCTGCGGCTCGCGTCAGCGCGCACCTGCTCAAAGGCGGCAGGCTGTAAACCTTGTGGGCCAATCAAGCCTTCGCTTTTATACAAGATACGTTCCTTAAAAAAAATCGCGAGCGGGCCTTCGGCGTGGGTGTCTGAAGTGATCGTGTAGCGCATCCCTTTGCGCTCAAAAACTTCATCGTTTTGGCCGATTAAAAGGCTGCCTTTATAAATTTTATACGACGCTTTGACCAGCGTTGGCAGTTCGGCAGGCGTAGTTTCTGCGCGCGCCATCGGGGATATGATTAAAGCGGTCATCAGCCCTGCCATCGCCATGGTGATGATCGACGCTGTATTCAATACGCCCGATACGGCCAACGCGCCCCACACGGTAAACAAACGTTTCATAGTTACTCCTTCAGCACGAATAAAGTGGTGGTTTTGTCCGTTTCTAAAACGTCCAGATGCTGAATTCGGACGACACCTGAGGCAGATAGTTCAAGCCGATCCGTTGCCAGCCAGCGTAATGCCTGCGGATAAATTTTGTGTTCAGCAGCCAGCACTCGTTCACCTAGCGTTGCGGGGGTGTCCGTCGACAATACGGGCACGGTCGCCTGAATAATAATCGGACCGTGATCCAGTTCGGGCGTCACAAAATGGACCGTCGCACCATGTATTTTTAATCCTGCCTTGAGCGCTTCCTCATGCGTATGCAGCCCGGGCAATGCGGGTAGCAGCGAGGGATGAATATTGATAATCCGGTTCGGATAACGGGCAATAAAACCCGCTGATAGGATGCGCATAAAACCAGCCAGTACGATGTAGTCCGGCCTGAATTGATCGATGACGCGACTGAGTTCAGTATCAAATTCTTCGCGCGTGGCAAATGCCTTATGATCCAGCGCGATAGCTGGAACCCCCCGCTGGGCGGCGCTTTCGAGCCCTTTGGCCAGCGGACGATTTGAAATGACGGCGCGTATTTCCAGCGGTAATTCTGCGTCAATGATCGCGTCCATATTGCTGCCGCGACCCGAAATAAGAATAACAATAGATTTCATGTTGGCACGCAAATGGATAAAAAGGCGATTGCTGAAATAATAGAACTCTAGCACTGGAGCGCGCTATCAGGGCTTTTTGTGCCAGAAGCCGCTCTGGTGCTTGAGTTTAAATTCTGAATCCAACCGATTGTTAAACCACCATCGTTTGCTTTTCGTCGGCCTGGCGGGTGCGAATGCCGCCAATCGTAAACACAGTTTCACCTGCATCGCGCAGCAGTTTAATGGCGCTTTCAGCATCGGCCTTTGCGACCACGACAATCATGCCGATGCCGCAATTAAAAGTGCGCGCCATTTCGTCGTCATCGATCTGGCCCTGCTGTTGCAGCCACGTAAATATGGACGGTGCGACCCAGCTTTTACGATCAATCACCGCCGTCACATTGTCGGGTAGCACGCGCGGGATATTTTCGGTCAAACCGCCGCCCGTAATATGTGCCATGCCCTTGACGACACCGGTTTCAATCAACGCCAGCAAAGGCTTGACGTAAATACGCGTGGGCGTCAGTAAATCAGCCGCAAGCTGTTGATGGACGGCCGCATGCAAATCCACACCGCTGCGCTCGATAATCTTGCGCACCAGAGAGTAGCCGTTCGAGTGGGCCCCGCTTGATTGCAGGCCGAGCACCACATCACCAGCGGCAATGGTCTTGCCACTAATAATCGCATCGCGCTCCACCAGACCCACTGCAAAGCCGGCCAGATCGTATTCACCTGCCGGGTACATTGAGGGCATTTCTGCGGTCTCGCCACCGATCAAGGCGCAGCCCGCCAGTTCGCAGCCGTAAGCAATACCCTTCACCACATCGGTGGCGACGGCCACATCCAATTTGCCACACGCAAAATAATCCAGAAAGAAAATCGGTTCGGCGCCCTGCACTAAAATATCATTCACACTCATGGCGACCAAATCCTGGCCGATGGTGTCGTGTTTATTTAAATGAAAGGCAAGTTTCAGCTTGGTGCCGACCCCGTCGGTGCCGGACACCATGACGGGATTTTTAAATTTTTTGGAGACCTCAACGAGCGCGCCAAATCCGCCTATCCCGCCCAATACCTCAGGGCGCATGGTGCGTTTGGCAAAAGGTTTGATGTTCTCAACCAGCTGATCGCCTGCGTCAATATCAACGCCAGCATCTTTATAGGTCAGTGGGGAAAGCGGGTTTGCGGAGGTCATGATGGCGGAGTCTTGAAATGTTGGAAGCGTTAGAGGTGTTGGCGATGTTTGAGACGTCAAGCACGGTTGTGCGATGTTGTTCAGAATGTTGTTCAGAGCGCATGTAGGCAGAAATGCACCACTGTAAAGAGGTGATTCGGTTACGATTGAATAAATAACCTAGGATCTTACTTTAAATGACTCATAAAAACCCCGATTCACGCCATAAGCCACAGCGCCCGCTGCTGCGACCGTTATGGCTACTGCGTCTTAATGCGCGCTCGCAGGCGCGGCCGCTGGCGTGGCTGGACTTGTATTTTTTAACGATGATCACCGCTTTGTTGGGCTTTGGCTTGGTGCTATGGCTGCTATCGCCGATTCTTGCACCGTTCCTGGCAGCAGCGATTTTGGCTTATATCTTCAATCCTTTGGTCGATAAACTGGGGGCCAAAGGCGTACCGCGCGGCTTGGGTACCGCCGTCGCGGTGCTCGCGCTGATATTGGCCATTGCACTGCTGCTAACTATTATTTTGCCGCTCTTCTACAAGGAGATTGCGCAACTTATTCAGCAATTGCCCGCTTTTGCCGAGCAGGTCAAAACCACCTTCATTCCTTGGATAAATCAGAAACTGGGCGTCGCTATTACGCTTGATCCCTCATCATTCCGGCAATTCGTGACCGATAATTTGCAGGACGCTGGCGGCATGGCCAAAAAAGTTTTTGCCTCAGTCGGGGTGGGCGGTTTGGCGGTTGTGGGGGTTTTGATCAATCTGCTGCTGATCCCGGTGGTGCTGTTTTATGTGCTGCGCGATTGGCATCAATTGATCGCAAATCTGGATGCATTAATCCCTCGCCGCTTTCATGGAACGGTGTCAAAACTGACCCATGAAATTGATGCCATTCTCTCGGAGTTTCTGCGCGGCCAATTGAGCGTCATGGTGCTCATGGCGGTTTTTTATGTCACCGGACTATGGCTCGTCGGCCTTAGCTTTGCTTTGCCGGTGGGCTTGATCACGGGGCTGTTAGTGTTCGTGCCCTATCTGGGCAGTGGCACAGGCTTACTGCTGGCTACCGTCGCTGCGGTGATGCAATTTCCTTCAATGACGGGGATATTACTGGTGTGGCTGGTGTTCGGCATCGGTCAATTGCTGGAAGGTTTTGTCGTAACCCCGTGGCTTGTTGGGGACCGTATCGGACTCCATCCGGTAGTGGTTATTTTTGCCCTGCTTGCATTCGGGCAGGTGTTCGGATTTTTTGGATTGTTGCTGGCGTTGCCCGCGAGTGCGGCGATCGTGGTCGGCCTGCGGCATTTGCAGCGCAATTACAGCGACAGTGATTTATACCGACGCTGAGAGATTTATATAAAACCTACAATTATTTAAATCTACAAAGTTTCGTTTTGCAGAAGCTTAATGGCTTCTTCAGTGCTGCGACGCATGCGATTAAAGGCAATGGCCAATACGCCTACTTCGTCTTTCGTTTCGGGCTTGAATTCCGGTATCGAAAAATCGCCGATCGATACAGCGTCAGCTTGCTTGGCCATTTCGGAAACGGGTCTTACAATCATCCGGTCAAGCATTAAATTCAGCACAAAAAATACGGCAAAAAATACGGCACCCAGCGAACTCATCAGTGCGGCCAGCGCACTTTTAACCGTCCCCAGTACCGGCAGCAAATCAACCGAGGCAACACGAATTTTGCCGAGATCGTCTGGCACACTAATTCTGCGTGCGATGACCAAGCGCTTTTCGCCGGAGATTGAAGTAAAAACATCAGATACCTGAGTATTGTTGCTGCCTTTAAAACGCGCGATGGCTTCGCCTTCCTCGCCACTTTGCATCTTATCGAGCGGGAATTCCCGAATCTTCATTTCAACCAGGCGCGAACCTAACGCGGTGGCTGAACGCGCATCGATATTACCTAACACAGCAGCATCCAAAGTCAGCAAGGCCGCACGTTCCGCATCAGCAACGGCGTGGCGCTCCAGATACCGCTGAGCGACCACGCCCACGGTGATAAATCCGGCCGTAAAGACCAGCAATAAAATTAGATTAAATTTGAGGCGTAGGCCCATGCTGCTTTCCTAAAATCAAAACTTACTGATATGAGCAAATAAAGGCGCTGATTGCTAAGACGTTGATGCTAGTGATGCCAAGGCGCTCACTGCAAAAGTCCGTTCAAAGTGCGAACACTTTCAAAAAATGAATTTCGCTCGTCGGTAGTTCGAAGATGAGTCGCAAGGCGTTCAAAAAAATCACGTGAATTATCGGTGGCGCGAGCATAACGCTGCACTAGCACGCCGGCTAACGGGCCAATAATCGGCGCCAGCGCGGCTTCACCGCGTTGCATCAGCTCAACCGTAATGGGCGTAGGGCCTCTGACCTTGGCGGGTGGAACCACCTGCCCGTCACGGGTTGGGGCTGACGAGATCGCGGGTGCCCCTGCTGGTGTAAAAGCAGGCGCGACAAGAACCACTGCTGTGGATTGTTGATACTCTTTCAGAATCCGTTTGGCACTCTTCGTAAACAGCTCGCGTTTACCGGGCTCATCAATATGATTGGCAATAGTGCGAATTACTTCATCCGGGTTGCTGGTTAAGCGGCTGGCGCGCTTGACGGTGGTAATGGAATAAGGCCCTAAATAAGGAAGCAGCGCCCGCGTAAATTCTGCCAGGAGAGCAGGTTCAAGTTCGATGAACGGGGCGACGGAATTATTATTGGAATTATTAAGCATTTGATTGCTCGTCTTGTTTCGCGGGGGGCAAACTAAAATAATGAATAAATATTAAAAATATTTAGCTTTGCAAAGGCTCATGTTTAAACCTGAATGGGTTAGCGCTCAATATACTTTTTCCGTTTAAACAGTTGGCGAAGTGTAGCGCAAGTCTATCGGTTTGACCCTATGAAAAATGGCAAAAACAGCATTGTTCACATTTGCAAAGCAGATAAATTGGCGAATCCGCTGTTGAATTAACGGTATTTAACATATTGCCTGGCAAACGGTATTTTACCTGCGCTGATTGCTCCCCCGATCTTACGCAGGGCCAATTCCATGTTCGCTGGTGCCGGGAGCCTGCGTAATGATTGGGATTTGGGTTTGGCCTTGAGTCAGATTCAAGCCTTGTGCAAAATCGAGCATGCGCTGAATGGATTGTTTGGCGCGCAGACCGACCAGGGGATCAACCTGGATTTCGTTCTTGCCGTTTTCCAGTACCAACGCTAAATTGGCTAAACCATTCATGGCCATCCAGGGACATTGCGCGCAACTTTTACAGGTCGCCGAGTTACCCGCAGTGGGGGCCTCAATAAAATTTTTGCCGGGCGCGGCGGACTTCATTTTATGAAAAATACCTTTATCGGTAGCAACGATAAATTCCGTTGCGTCCAAGGTTTGCGCGGCTTTAATAATTTGTGTGGTGGAGCCAACTACGTCGGCCAGCGCAACGATGCTGGCAGGCGCTTCGGGGTGGACTAAAAGTTTAGCGTTGGGGTGCTGTTTTCTCAGCTCGATCAGTTCAGCAGTTTTGAATTCATCATGCACCAGACATGAGCCCTGCCATAACAGCATATCCCCACCCGTTTGGGTCTGAATATAGCCGCCCAAATGGCGATCAGGCGCCCAGATAATTTTTTTGCCTTGTGCGTGCAGATGCGCCACAATCTTGAGCCCGATAGACGAGGTCACCATCCAGTCTGCGCGAGCTTTTACAGCGGCACTGGTGTTGGCATAAACCACCACGGTACGATCTGGATGCGCATCGCAAAATGCCGCGAATTCATCAGGCGGGCAGCCTAAATCGAGTGAGCATTCTGCTTCCAGTTCCGGCATCAGCACCCGTTTTTCTGGGTTCAGAATTTTGGCCGTTTCACCCATAAAACGCACACCGCACACCACGACCGTTTGGGCGGGATGGTTAGAACCAAAGCGCGCCATTTCGAGTGAATCAGAAACGCAGCCCCCGGTTTCTTCCGCTAAATCCTGCAGGTCGGGATGCACATAATAATGCGCGACGAGCACCGCGTTTTGCTCTTTTAGCAGGCGCTTAATGCGCGCTTTCAACTCAATTCGTTCGGCAGGATTAGGTTCAGTAAATACCTTGGCCCACGCATGGTCAACCGAGAGCGTTGAGCCAGCAATAGTTGAGCCCGGGATATTTACGCGTGGACGATCAAACTCAATGCGCTTAATGTGCTCCATGCGCTCAATGTTAATAGGGACTGGCGTATTCATAGGAGATAGACTCAAGTTAGGTTACGGCGTTCCGATGCTGATATTTTTCAGCTTGCCACGCGCCCGTTTGCATCACATCGCGAATCGTTATGACCGCATCCCACACATCAATATAGCGGGTATAAAGTGGTGTGAATCCAAAACGCAGTAAGTTCGGCTGGCGAAAATCGCCGATCACGCCGCGATCAATAATGGCCTGCATGATTTCATACGCATGGTCGTGCGCAAATGACAGCTGACTGGCGCGCAACGCGTGCTCACGCGGTGCAATGCAGGTAAAGCCGTCAGCAGCGCAATGTTGATCCATCAGCAGCCAGAACAAATCGCTTAAAGCCAGTGATTTTTTTCGGATCGCTGACATCTCAATATCTGCAAATGTGTTGATACCGCAGTCAAGCGCCTGCATCGCCAGCACCGACGGCGTGCCGCACAAAAGACGTTCAATGCCGGGCGCCGCAGTATATGCGGGGGTGAAAGCAAATGGTGCCTGATGGCCAAACCAGCCCGCTAGCGGGGTCGCAAAGTTTTTCTGCAAGGCGCGGGTTAGGTATAAATAAGCGGGTGCGCCTGGCCCACCGTTGAGATATTTATAGCCGCAGCCGACGGCCATTTCAGCGCCGCTAGCTGCCAGCGCAACGGGCACGGCGCCCGCGCTGTGGCTTAAGTCCCAGACAATATGCGTGCCGGCCTGTTGCGCTTTGCTATTCATGGCCGCCATGTCGTGCAAATGGCCGGTGCAGTAATCTACCTGGGTAATGAGCGCTACAGCGACCGTATCATCGAGGGCATGGGCAAGTTGATCGGCAGGCGCCAGCTTTAATTCGTAATGATGCTTGAGCAGTTCATTAAGTCCTTGCGCCATGTAAATATCCGTCGGGAAATTTCCGGTTTCAGAGAGGATCACCCGGCGCTTGGCGTCTTCGCGAATGCCAGGCAAGCTCAATGCGCCAGCCAGCAGCTTGAAAATATTGACGGAGGTTGAATCAGTCGCAACCATTTCGCCCGGCGCGGCCCCCAGTAAATAAGCGATCTTGTCGCCAATGCGGCGCGGAAAATTTACCCACTGATGAGTATTCCACGAGCGAATTAAATCGCGCCCCCATTGCTCGCGAAGGCAGGTTTCTAGTTGCGCCGCAGTCGTGACCGGCAGCGCACCCAATGAATTGCCGTCCAGATAAACCACACCATCGGGCAGATCAAAACGTGCGCGTGCATGCCGTAGCGGATCATCGGCATCATGTTGTGCGCAACCCAGTTTGGTGATGTCAGACGTTATGTTGAGTGTCATTTAATCAGCTCCTGAAGCTCACTGAATTCCTTAAGCTCCCTAAGCTCCCTCAGTTCCCTCAGCACCGCGCGTACCGGGGAGGCATCGAGCGTCATAAGCTTCAAGGGTAGTGCGATCAGTTCATAGTCGCCTTCAGGCACATCATCCAACACCAGTCCTTCCAAAATCGACATATGGTGGCGTCGCACCGCATGGTGTGCGTCCATGGTTTTGGATTCCTGGGTATCCAGCGACGGGGTGTCGGTGCCGATCAGTATTACGCCGTTTGCGGCCAGCAATTCAATGGTTGCCGGGCTAATGGCCCGGAAGTCCTTATCCCACGCGGCTTCCGGGGCATTCACGTAGGTACGCAATAACACCCTGGGTGGAGAATTTTTGAGTTGGGCGTAGATCATGTCGGGCGTAATATCGCCGCTTGATAAAGACACATTGATCACCCGGCACGCGCCCAGATAAGGCGTCAAATCCACCTCGCCAATGGTAGCGCCGGTGGCATCGTAATGCAGCGGCGCATCGGCATGGGTACCGGTGTGGGTAGACAAAGAAAATCTGGACACATTGACCGGGCAATCAGCGGTTAGCATCCAGGTGCGTGACTCGGTAAAAGGCGTGTCGCCCGGCCACACGGGTATAGCAGTCTTCAGGCGCTGTGAAATATCCCGGATTTTGAGTGGCGGCGGCATGAGTATAGGAAATATAAAATTAGTATGCGCAAATTATCGCAGACGTAGGCAGGCTTCGTGAATAAAATACATCAATCAAATAACCTCTTCCATATTGCCGCCTGAATGTTGCGACATCTGCCCAGGCGGGCAGGTCGGTGGCGCTAAAAATCAAACCAGGCGGAGCATCAAGACAGGTTGTTTTTTTGCCGCGCTATGGTCGCTTGCTGCTCAAACATTTTTATAAGACCCCGGTCAGGCTGTCGCCCGATTGATAGGGTAAAATGCCGGATTACGGAATTTATGCGCAGATATCTATGTTGACTGGAAGTCTAGTTGCGATTGTTACCCCGATGCTGCCCGACGGCGCGCTCGATTTCGCTTGCCTGAAGTCGCTTGTCGACTGGCATATTGCCGAGGGTACCGATGGCATAGTTATCGTCGGTACCACGGGCGAATCGCCAACAGTTGATTTTGATGAGCATGCCTTGCTGATCAAGGCGGCTGTTGAATATGCGGCAAAACGCGTACCGGTGATTGCTGGTACTGGTGCCAATTCAACGAAAGAGGCGATTCATCTCACCCGCGTGGCGAAAAGCGTTGGCGCTGACTATGCACTTTCAGTCGTGCCCTACTATAACAAGCCAACCCAAGAAGGCCTTTTTCAGCACTTCACTGCGATTGCCCAAGCCGTCGACATACCGGTGATCCTGTACAACGTGCCGGGTCGCACAGTGGCGGATCTGGCTAACGAGACGGTGCTGCGTCTGGCTCAGATTCCCAATATCGTCGGCATTAAAGACGCCACTGGCAACATGGCGCGAGGCTCTGAATTATTGATGCTGGCCCCCAAAAATTTCGCTATTTACTCAGGTGATGACGCATCCACATTGCCGCTGATGATGCTGGGTGCGCATGGCTCCATTTCAGTTACCGCGAACGTTGCCCCGCGCCTGATGCATGAGATGTGCGCGGCAGCACTCAAGGGTGATCGCGAAACGGCTATCGCGATCAATCATCGTTTGCTGGGGCTGCACAACCAGTTGTTCCTCGAGCCCAACCCGATCCCGGTCAAATGGGCGCTTCATCAAATGGGTCACATTGGAGTCGGCATCCGCTTGCCGCTGACATCTTTCCAGCCACAATATTTTTCACCTTTACGTGCCGCAATGCGCCAAGCAGGCATTCTCGAACTTACTAAGGAAGCAGCCTAATGTCGACGTATAAAATTAATTTCACCGCCGCGCGTACTGTCATTTCGGCAGGGGGCCACGATTTGAAACCTGCTTTGAGAATCACTCCGAGAGCCAGTTTGAAACCTTTGCTAACGCCAATGCTAGCGGCGCTGATGGTCACGATGTTTAGTGGCTGCAGTTTGTTCGGCAACATTTCAGAAAATAAAAGCATCGATTACCGCTCGCAGTCCGGCAGCAAACCGGCATCGTCGCTGGAAGTGCCACCGGATTTAACATCGCCGATTGCGGATGATCGCTATGTAATTCCGGATGCTAAAGCGACCACATTCTCGACTTACAACCGCGAGCGCAATGCTGCGCCAGCCCAGGGAACGGCCAATAGCTCGGTGCTAACCAAGGTGGACAATGCGCGAATTGAGCGCGCGGGACAGCAGCGCTGGCTGGTGGTTAAAACCTCCTCTGACAAAGCGTGGGCAACGGCAAAATCTTTCTGGACCGAAGCGGGTTTTGTACTCAATCGCGAAAGCCCCGAAGTAGGCATCATGGAAACCGACTGGGCCGAAAATCGAGGCAAAATTCCGCAGGATTTGGTGCGCAGGACTATTGGTCGTGTGATTGATGGTCTTTATTCATCAAACGAGCGCGATAAATTTCGCACGCGTCTGGAGCCCGGTGCTGAAGCCGGCACGATCGACATTTATGTGACCCATCGTGGTTTGCAGGAAGCATTTACCAATCAAGACCAAAGCAGCACATCATGGTTACCGCGCCCGAATGATAGTGAGCTTGAAGCCGAAATGCTCGCACGTCTGATGCTTAAGTTTGGCTATGCTGCCACCGCCGAAAAAGACAAGACGATCGCTGCCGCCGTTGCAACCACGACAGCCGGCATCGCTACCGCTTCTACGGCTGCTACCGCTGCCCCGGCACGTGCATCTTATGACAAAGAAAAAGGCGGTTCGCTGAAAGTGAACGAGCCGTTTGATCGCGCATGGCGTCGGGTCGGCCTCGCGCTGGATAACACCGGCTTCACTGTAGAAGATCGTGATCGTTCGAAAGGGCTGTTTTTTGTTCGCTATATTGATCCTGATGCTGAAGCAAAGTCCACTAACGGTAAAGGCTTTTTGGACAAGCTCGCGTTCTGGCGCAAAGATGATCCTGCCAGCAGACCGCAGTACCGCCTCTTTGTGTCCGAAGTTGCTGGCATTTCAGAAGTGGTTGTGCAAACCCCGGATGGCAAGATGGATAATTCCGCAACTGCCAAACGCATTCTGTCCTTGTTGCTGGATCAGTTGAAATAATTGTTTGTTAAACGTCATATCCGCATATGGCGTATATAGATTCAAGTTATTTTAAGCTGTGTTTTTAAGCAGATTTTTTAGGGGGCTTGTCCATTTCGGCAAGCCCGCTTTTTTAGCCGCAATGGTGAGCGAACGGGAGTATTGGGTTGGCACTGAAATTTGCGTCACTGGGCAGCGGCAGCGAAGGTAACGCACTCATCGTCGAAGTCACGGCGGCGACGACGGTCACGCGATTGATGATGGATTGTGGCTTTGGTCTGGCCGACACAGAAACCAGGCTAGCGCGTATTGGTTTGATGGCTAAAGATATCGATGCCATCGTCGTCACCCATGAGCACTCCGATCATATCGGTGGCGTGGCACGCTTTGCCCGCAAGCATGGCATCGCTGTTTGGATGACGCATGGCACCGCCAAGGTATTACGCGAAAACTCCATACCCGCGGTGCTGATGAATTTCGTTGATCCGCACGAAATATTCAGCGTTGGCGATGTGCAGGTTACCCCTTATTTTGTGCCGCATGATGCCTATGAACCTGTGCAATATGTGTTTTCAGACGGCGTTCGGCGTCTAGGCGTACTGACCGACACGGGAGCGTTAACGACGCATATCGAAGAAACCTTGTCAGGCTGTGATGCCTTGGTGCTTGAATGCAATCACGATCTCGAGATGCTGATGGCAGGGCCCTATCCCGCCAGCTTAAAGAAGCGCGTTGCGGGAAAGTTTGGTCATCTCGACAATGCGACCGCAGCGATGCTGCTATCAAAAATTGACTGTACGAAACTAAAGCACGTGATTGCCGCGCATTTATCAAAACGGAATAATTCACCGGAATTGGCGCGGAGCGCACTGGCAGCGGCATTGATGTGCGCAACTGACTGGATTGGCGTTGCCGAACAGGGTTCTGGATTTGCATGGCGTGATGCGTGATTGAGAGACGCCTGGTAAAAACCCGCCAAGATTTTCCGGGGAAACAAAAATAATCCACGAAAATTTAGCAAACGGAATAAAAATTGATTTATCTAACGCCACCAATAAAAACGCCGACTTAAAGTCGGCGTTTTCAGTACAACTTAACCAAGAATTACTTCTTTGGCATTGCGTCTTTAGCTGCGTCTTTTGCGCCAGCAACTGCTTTGTTTGCTGCGTCTTTAGCTGCGTCAGCTGTTTTGCCCGCTGCGTCTTTAGACGCGTCTTTGGTGGCTGTTGCAGCAGCACCAACGGCTTCTTTAGCGGCGCCGGCCATTTCTTTACCAGCAGCAGTAGCACCAGCAGCAGCGTCTTTACCAGCTTCAGCAGCTTTAGCAGCACCGTCTTTGGCAGCATCAACAACAGCAGCGCTAGTAGTTTTAGCAGCATCAGCAGCCGCATCGGTAACAGCCTTTGGCATTTCGACCTTAGGTGCGTCCATTTTAGGGGCTTCTACTTTAGGTGCTTCTTTACCGCATGCGGCCAGGCCGATTGCGACGATTGCTGCGACAACGATTGACTTGTTCATGTGACTTCCCTTGATGAATAAATTAAAAAAATTTTGATCAAAAATTTTTATCGGCCGCGGCGACTTCTTGCCGTCTTGGAGCGAATGTTCCGAGAGTAGTGCTTAATAGCTGCCGTGATGCAAATTTGACCGATCTTTGAGTATATCATCGGTGTGACGCACTGCACAATAGTTCCCTCAAAATTGAATTAAATTCAGGACTGGGGCTCTAGATCCCATTTAGGAATAAAAGGTTATGCAGGGAAAACTGTTTATAAACCCACAGTGCTGCCCGTTACCGCGACTTCAGTGCTTTCCCAGATTTGTTCAAATCGATCTACAAACGGCTGAGCTGCAGCCTGATCATGCAGTGTCAAAACAGAATGAAGGTGCTCAAAATAGGGCTTCCGCCAGAAATGCGCCTGATCGGCAATAATCATCACATCTTTAGCGTCGCGGGCGGCACCCATCGTGCGGTGAATCGATACCTGGTTTGAAAACAGCGCCAAAAGCCCCACTAAACGCGCCAGTTCGCTTTCTATACCGCGGGTTTCGTGCAGCGCAATACGCAGCCGGTTATTACGGTCAGCCAGCAATATTTTTTTGAGCGTCTCAATTCGTGCAGGATGCCCAAAGTCGCGGCTTCGCAATGACTGCGCCGAAACATCAAAAATCCTGATTTCATGTTGCGCCTGGCCAATCACTTCGTTAATCGCCAGCAATCCTTCGCTGGTGCTGTCCATCAAGCGATAGATGACTTCGGGCGCTTGGGGTGCAATCATCGGTGGCATAACGGGCGTTGATGAATTACTCATGTGTTTTTCCTCAAATCGAAACGCGCAAAATAAAATCAGGCGAGGTGAATATAACCGCTGCAATAAGCTTCATACATTAGTGCTTGTGCGGCCGGTGATGCCGCCTTGAACTGTACCGCTGACAAGGCTCGTCCATCCGCCAGCGTCTGCCATGACGCATTGCGACTATCGGCATTACATAATTGCTCGCCATTCAAAAAAACACTAAGCTCATCGTACAAAAGCCGGGTCTGAAGATCAAGCATCAAACCCTGTGCCGCCGCCGCTTTGGTAAACGCGCGCAGCGAGAGGATTTTTTCGGGCGCGTCAAAATACACATGTGATTTAGGCTCGGTAAAGTGACGGCCTAAAAATTGTTGTAACCGTTTTTTGTCAGCTGCTGCGGCGCGTATCTCGTCCAGCATTTTTGAAACACGCAACAACATATCTGCGCCAATTTCACCTGGCCGTGAAGTCATCTGCAAATCGTCATCCTGATATTGCCCGTCCAGTTTGATTTCATCGCGCAAATAATCCAGAAAGCCCATGGTGATTTCCTGTTGTGAAGGGGCGCGAAAGCCAATTGACCAAGTCACGCAATCATCGGTTTCTGCTACACCATGATGAGCGCAGCCGGGTGGCAGATAAAGCATATCGCCCGGGTTGAGCAGCCACTCCTCCTCAGCCTTGAAATGGGACAAAATTTTCAGCGGCCTTTCAGCCTGCAGGCGTAAATCCTGCTGGGCTGAAATTTGCCACCGGCGCTGGCCGTGGCCTTGCAGTAGAAACACATCATAAGAATCAAAATGCGGACCAACCCCGCCGCCTTTAACCGCATAGCTCACCATCAAATCATCAATACGGGCATACGGAATAAAATTGAAGCGCTGCAATAGCTGATGCGCTTCATGTGAAAAATGCTGAGTGTCCTGAATCAGCAATGTCCAAACCGAATCTGCGGCTGCGCGAAAATCTTTAGTCTTAAACGGGCCCTGCTGCATTTGCCAATCGGTATGTTTGCCGCTATTTTTCCCATGAATTTTGATTTCATCGCGGCGCATGATGAGACGGCTCTCCGCTTCTTCGCGTTTGGCCAACGTCAGTATTTCCGGGATCGTCAACGGCGCTTCAAAATTGGGGAATGCGTGGCGAATCAACAACGGTTTTTTTTGCCAGTGGTCACGCAAAAATTTTTCAGCCGACAGGTTTCCCAGTGGCGGATTTAATGTTGCCGGGGACGAAAAAAGTTTTTTGTCGGACATGCCATTTCCAAAAATTTTCAATCTGTTGCGCGGTTAAAATAAATTTAATTTAATTCAGGTAATATGCGCTCAAACACCGATAACCATTGAGCTCAATTTCATTTTTGTGATGGAAACGACTATGTTACAGGTAGGTACGACTGCCCCCGTTTTTGAGCTGCCCGATGCCAGTATGGAAATCATCCGGCTTTCCAGCTTTCGCGGCAAGAAAAATGTTGTTCTTTATTTTTATCCAAAGGATGGCACGCCGGTTTGTACTCGCGAAGCGATTGATTTTTCGGATCATGAAGAACATTTTAGCGAATGCGATACGGTGGTGATGGGGGTGTCGCGTGATGACTGCATGGTTCATGAAGAATTCTGTGACAAGCACGGCATCTCGGTGCGGTTGTTGTCCGATATGGATTGTGTGGTGTCGCGCAAGTATGAGGTTTATAGAGAACACAAAACAGAACACAAAGCACCGGTAATGAACGAACATCCGCATTCGAGCGTTCAGCGCTGTACTTTTGTGATTGATAAAAAAGGCGTTGTGCGCCACGTCCTTCCCGACATGAATCCACGCGAACATGTCGCCGAAGTTCTTAAAATTATTAGGCAAATACATGGTCATTAGTCAGGATACAGTCGTCACATTAAACTATGAATTAACCGATAGCGACGGCAACATTATCGAAGAAGCCGGTTCCAAAATGGCTTATATTCACGGCGGGCATGCAAGTATTTTTCCGCTCGTTGAAGAAGGCCTGGACGGCAAATCGGTCGGTGAAAAATTCGAGGTTTCGCTTAACCCTGAAGATGCTTTTGGCGAGTATGACGAAAAACTTATTCGCATTGAACCCAAAGAAGTATTTCCGGCGAATCTTGAAGTAGGCTCGCAATTTGAAGGCTTGCCACCGGGCGAAGAGGACGATAAATGGGTGGTGTATACCGTCACCAATATTGCCGATGGCCAGGTCGTGATTGACGGCAACCATCCGCTGGCGGGTGAGCGATTGGTCTTTAAATGCACAGTTGAAAGCGTGCGCGCCGCCTCCGCAGAAGAGCTATCGCACGGGCACGTGCACGGCGATCACGGCCACCATCATTAATAACGTTGCTAAATCAGGCATGGGTCAGTCTTGCAGTTGTAGATTACACGGCGCTGCTACGTGACCTCAGTGCCCGGAAATGTTGCGACAGCTATGAGGCGTCGCGAAGTTTTTTTAGACGGTAAATAGCATCGAGCGCGTCTTTGGGTGAGAGCTCATCGGGTTTCAAATCATCGATTGCATCAGCCAGCGCGGTATGCTCAAATCCCAGCATTGGCGCGGTGTTTGAAGGATTCGACGAGGTCAAGGCTGAAAATAAATCGCCTTGCGGATGCCGTCCCGCCTGCGCTTGTTCCAATTCGCCTAATTGTTTTTTAGCGGTACGAACAATCGATTTCGGCACCCCGGCAAGCTGTGCTACCTGTAGCCCGTAACTTTGATTTGCGGGCCCGGATTCCAGCTTATGCAGAAACACGATTTTGTCCTTCATCTCGACCGCATCGAGATGCACATTCGCTAAATTCGACAGCTCGGCATTAAGGCGCGTCAGTTCAAAATAATGGGTGGCGAATAAACAATAGCAGCGCGTGGTTTCCGCCAGATGGCGGGCGATCGCGTAGGCGAGCGAGAGGCCATCGAAGGTCGAGGTGCCGCGCCCGATTTCATCAATCAGCACGAGGCTGTTCATGGTGGCGTTATTCAAAATCGCTGCGGCTTCGGTCATTTCAACCATGAAGGTTGAGCGGCCGCCGGCAAGATCATCGCTGGAACCAATACGCGTCATGATCGCGTCGATTCTGCCCAGCGCCGCTGATTTCGCCGGCACGAACGAGCCGGTGTGCGCGAGCAAAACAATCTGTGCGACTTGTCGCATATAGGTCGATTTACCGCCCATGTTCGGGCCGGTGATCAGCAGCAATTGGCGTGAGCGTGAGAGATCGCAATCGTTGGCAATAAAACTTTGCACCTGGCTTTCAACCACCAGATGCCGCCCGCCATCAATATGGATGCGATCATCGTTGATAAATTCTGGCGCAACCAGATCGAATTCGCGCGCATTGGCCGCATTGGCACACAACACATCCAGCTCCGCCACCGCACGCGCCAGCAAATGCAGCGCGGCGACATGCGGCAATAATTCATCAAGCAGCAGATCAAACAGCAGCTTCTCTTTTTTCAGCGCACGCTCACCGGCCGAGAGCGCTTTATCTTCAAACGTTTTTAGTTCCGGCGTGATAAAACGCTCGGCATTTTTAAGCGTTTGGCGGCGGCGATAATCATCGGGCAGGGTAGTGCCCTTATCCAGCTGCCCCTGCGTAATCTCGATATAAAAACCGTGCACCCGGTTGTACTCAACTTTTAAACTCGCGATGCCGGTGCGCGCTCGCTCGCGCGCTTCCAGTTCCAACAGATAGCCGCTCGCGTTCAATTGCAGGCCGCGCAGCTCATCTAATTCCCCATCAAAGCCATCGCGAATCACACCGCCATCGCGGATCGTAATCGAGGGCTCGTCCTTAACGGCGGCAGAAAGTGCAGCATGGATGCGGCTTTCAGGGCAAAAATGGCTCAAACGCCGCACCAGTGCTGGTGTTTGAATATCGCTTAACAGCCGATGTAGCGACGGCGCAGCGGCCAACGCGTCGCGCAGCGCGGCGAGATCACGTGGCCGCGCAGTTTTCAAGGCCACGCGCGTTACGATGCGTTCAATATCGGCCCATTCACCCACAATATGGCGGATGTCGGTGACATACGTGCGGGCTTGATCTCCCAGCGCCGCACTGGCGGTGAGCCGTTCCGCAATCAGGTTGCGATCGCGCAGCGGGTGATGCAGCCAATCGCGCATCATGCGTGCGCCCATGCTGGTGACGGTGGTATTGAGCAACGAAAATAAGGTGGGCGCGGCGTCGCGATTGATGGTTTCAGAAATTTCCAGATTACGTCGCGTGGCAGCGTCCATACGAATGAATTCATCATCGCGCTCAACTGTGAGGCCGGTGATATGCGGCAGCGCGGCACGCTGGGTTTGCTGTACGTAATGCAGCAGTGCACCCGCCGCCGCGATGGCCCTATCCATGCCCTCACAACCAAAACCGGCGAGGTCTTTAGTGCCAAATTGTTTGGCCAGCATTTTAGTTGCCGAGCTACTATCGAATTGCCAATCGGCCAAGCGTTTGATCGATGTGTTGGCAACGGACGCCGCAAAACTTTCCGCCACAATCAGCTCTGCTGGCTGCAGGCGTTCCATTTCCCCAGCCAATGCGCGCGCTGAGGTTTCCATTACCCGAAAGCGCCCGCTTGCGAGCGAAAGTGTGGCAATGCCGAGGGTCTGATCCTGCACCCACACAGCCACAATCAACACATCACGCGCATCCGGCATCAACGCAGAATCAGTCAAGGTTCCCGGTGTGATAATGCGCGTCACCGCGCGCTCAACCGGGCCTTTACCGGTCACCTCGCCGACCTGCTCCACGATCACCGCAGATTCGCCCAGCTTCACCAGTTTGGCCAAGTAGCCTTCCACCGAATGAAACGGCACGCCCGCCATTTTGATCGGCGCTCCATTTGAATTACCGCGCTGTGTGAGCGTAATATCAAGCAGCTTCGCGGCCTTGATCGCGTCGGCAAAAAACAGCTCATAAAAATCGCCCATGCGATAAAACACCAGTGTGTCCGGATACTCCGCTTTTATGGCGAGATACTGCGCCATCATCGGCGTATGGGTGGTGGCTACGGACTTGGTTTTTGGGCTATCGATGTTCTGGTTTTGCATCAGTGGCTTTATTGATTGGGCACGCAAAAAATATTTTTTGGGCTAGCGTTTAATTATCGCATTTTGCGACTATCGCCCCATTTTGCGTCGCTTCTAAAATCGACTACCATCTTCATACAATCAGCAAAAGAATAATCCATGTCTGAAAAAATGCATCGTGTCGTGATTATTGGGGGCGGGTTCGGTGGCCTATGGGCGACGCGCGGTCTTGCGTCTTGCCCGGTGCAAGTGACGCTGATTGATCGTGCCAACCACCACCTTTTTCAACCGTTGCTCTATCAGGTCGCCACGGCCGGGCTCTCCGCGCCGGACATCTCGGCACCGTTGCGGCATATCTTGCGCCACCAGCGCAATGTCGAGGTCCGTCTCGGCAACGTCACCAGCATTGATGTGATCGGTAAAAACATCACGACCGGCGATGATGCACAGGTTTCCTATGACACGCTAATTCTTGCCACCGGTGCGACCCATGCTTACTTTGGCAATGATGCCTGGGCACCGCATGCGCCTGGGCTCAAGACCCTTGCTGACGCACTCCACATTCGCCAGCGCATTCTTTACGCCTTCGAACGCGCTGAGCTGGCGGTGACAGCCGAGGAGCGTGACCAATGGTTACACTTCGCGGTGGTCGGTGGCGGGCCCACGGGTGTAGAGCTGGCAGGCACCCTGGCAGAGATTGCGCGGCACACCTTGAGCAATGAGTTCCGCCACATTGACCCACGCCGTGCCACAGTGCGGTTGATTGAAGCGGGACCGCGCGTGCTGGCGAGCTTTCCGCCGTCGCTATCGGCGCGCGCCGCACAGCATCTTCGTCATCTCGGCGTGGATGTGCATTGCGGCGACGCCGTGACGCAAATTGACGCAACCGGATACGTCCTGGGCGGTGTGCATGTGCATAGCCGAACCATCCTGTGGGCGGCAGGTGTGGCCGCGTCAACGCTCAGCGCGCTGCTACCGGCCGCACGTGATCGCGCTGGGCGTGTTCTGGTGGAGCCAGACCTAACGATAAAAGATCACCGCGATGTTTTTGTCATTGGTGATTTAGCGTCATTGCAGCAGGATGGCAAACCCGTTCCGGGCGTGGCCCCAGCGGCCAAACAGATGGGCGCCTACGTCGCCAAGATAATTCGATCACGCCTCACGCACGCCACGCCGCCACCGCATTTTCGATATGCCGACTATGGCAATCTTGCCACTATTGGCCGCATGGCCGCCGTGGTGGACCTGCGTGGTTTTCATTTCTCTGGCCTCATCGCCTGGTGGTTCTGGTTGGCCGCGCATGTGTTTTTTCTCATCGGCTTTCGCAATCGCGTTGCCGTCCTGTTGAATTGGGCGACATCGTATTGGACTTATCAACGCGGCGCCAGGATCATACTTGATGCCGAGCGCCTGAAGTGAGCGACTGCGACACCCCTTGTCGATGAGCAACGAAACTCCAGCATAGACGGCCTGCACAGGCTATTTTTGCTTTGAAATGCTTGCTAGTGCTTGAGTTTGCGTTTCAAAACGGCAGCGTTTTAAAGTCCCGCTAAAGTCGTGACCGGACTTAGTTCGACCTGATGTTGCGTAATACGACCAAGTTGGTACATGCGATTCTCGTCGCGTTCTGTTGAAGCAACATGATGGTGAAACCGTTGGCGTCTTGACGGCTTTTGCACATCAAAGAAAGTTAATCACTCAGCGTCAATCACACAGCGTTAATCACTCGGCGCTGCGGCCGACAGCACCGCCGCCCGGTAAGCATGCCAAGACGCATGCCCCAGCACCGGACCCACGATAAGCAGACCAGCAAACCATGGCAGCATCGCCAGCACCACCAGCACAGTAATCAGCGCGCCCCACACAAACATCACCAGTGGATTCGCAAGGCACACACGAACGCTGGTGATGCCTGCACTGATGCCATCGGTCGCGCGATCCATGATCATCGGAATCGAAATCACGCTTGTGGCAAAGATGAGCCCGGCAAATACTGCGCCCACGCCAAGGTAGGTGGTAACGAATGGGATGTTTTTCGGATCAAGCAGCAAGCTTAGGGTGCTGTGGTTTTGCGGCAGACTGTTAAACGACAGCGCAAACACCACCAACGCGGCGCGGCTCCAGAGCATTTCCAGCACCAGCAGCAAGCCCATATACAGCGCCAGTGCGCTCAGGTTTTTATTCCACGCCGTGAGCGATCTTGTCAAAGATGGCGCTTCACCGCGCTCCAGATTGCGGCTCACATCATAGAGCCCAACGGCCAGAAACGGCCCAAGCAACAGGAACCCGCCACACAGCGCCAGCAGCCACTGCGGTGAATTAACAAACGCCCACGCAAGCGCCACCCCCATGCCAGTAAAGCAGCTGCCGTAAAACAGGCCGATGCCAGGCGCGCGGACAAAATCCCGCCAACCACACCGCAGCCAGCGTAGCGGATCGCCTAACCGCAGCATCGCAATTTCCGGCAGGCCGACGCCGGTCATGCCGCCACCGCCGACCGCTGCGCTTCGCGTGCCGTTTGCCAAACCGCGCAACGCAATGCCGCAGACTGCGCCAGAAAGCGCGGCGCATCAATTAGATCGTGCCGGATGTCGTTTGTGTCTGCCGTCTTCATAGCCTCTCCTGGTTCCAGAATGCCATGCTAAAAGAAATAGACGCAGACAATTTGATTTAACGCAGATGTTGTGCAGCTAATAAAAAAATAGTTCGTTGCCCAACGACGCAGACACTTTCCACGCGTCGCAATAAATGCGCGCAAATTCATTTGATCGCGCACAGCGCAAGCGGCAGGCGCTGCAGTAGGCGTAAACACTAATATCTACGGGTATCTTGAGCAAGGCGAAACAAATAGCATAAACATTCAAGGTAATAATGAAAGACCCTAGCTCAAAGCATGCACGTTCATCTTTAGCAAAAAATGGCGTCAGACAACATGAAAAGTGCCACACCGCTTTTGCGCCAGATAATAGTGGATGCGGGCTATCCAAACGCTCTGCTACACTAAGTTGTCAACGCGCATCTCCAGTACTAGAAAAAAGCAAATGCAACATTGCGCGTTGGCAAAGCTTCATTAACGCGGGCTAGAAGCATGGCCCAAAGGTAATGCGACACCCCACGATGGCGGGGATCTTCGCCTGCAGGCGCAAAAGTCTGCGCTGGCTTCACGGTGGCATCGGCCCTACTTAGTAGTTTCACTCTTAAAACAACGGAGAACAAATGAAAAATACTACCCTCAAAATCTTGGTTTCAAGCGCGGCTTTTCTTGCCGCAGGCAGCGCCCAAGCCTACAACAACGTCGAGGTCTTTAATCCCGCTCACTACCCAGCGGTTGTTACCGTCAAATACTCAGCCTGTCGGTCAGACACCTTTACCGTGCCCGCCGCAACGCCAGCGGGGGCGGGCAGTGCAAAGGCGGGATCGAGCCGGGGCGCGTGCCTGCTCACGACAGTCAGTGCAAAGTTGAGCGGCTCGAACTATACAATCACCGAGTACAGCTCTTCCGGCACAGCGGTCTCCCGTTTCGTGATTCGTTACATGGGTACGGGTAAACAAAACTACAAGATCTACTCTGATTTGCAACTGGCGAATATTTTTGATCGCGAAGTTGCCAATCTGAATAGTCCTGACGGCTGGGTGAAAGGACCCAGTAACAAACCCACGATCACGCTTGCGCCGGGAGTTGAAGCGTGTCGCGCGGGCAATATCAAGCTCAACACCGAGATTGACGATATGTTCCAAAAGCTAAATAGGGAGCGCAAAATCACGCCTGCCGAAAACAAACGCTATGAGCAACTGGAACAGCAGATCAAGGCCCGACGCGCCGAAAATCAAAAAGACGGGAACATTACGCTAGATGAATGCAACGCTATGACCAAGCTGTTTGAGGCAGAAAAAGCTGAAGTCATCAAGATGGGCCAGTAAGAGCATATCGGCCAATCATGCGGGATACCTTGCAGGAATGTTAAGACCTGAAAGGGTTTATCTGCAAAATCTTTCGTTGTAAAAAGGGAGCCATTGGCTCCCTTTTTTATTTAGCGTTCGAGAGAGTACGTTGGGATTTATGCTCGCTATGACCTTTACCTTCGGCGCCATATTGCCCACATTTATAGCGAGCGTCATTGCCGCTATTTCTGCAACGGCGCATCTATTTTATATTCGTTGCCAGGTCATGCATGGGGTTTTATAAAGCATCGTTAGTCAGACGCGTTTGCAACGTGCATTACGTGTCTGAAGTCCAGATGGTATGAACGCAAACACATACATGGATGGCGCACACTGGACCCACGAATGAAAATCGAATCCAATAACGATGCGACTCCTCCGTGCGAATGCTGTAATACAAATACCGTATTCGCTCGCTCAGCTAGTCGAAAAGTTTTGTCGATTGCAGCACCAGAAGGGCGGTGCTAGACTGCCTTTTAGTTGTTGCTTGTGAGCGAAAAGTTGTGTTCATGGCATCGTTGGAAAACGTGATTTTTTATTAGTGTACATTCATACAAAATAATGATGAAATTTATTGATTACAAAAGTTTTTTTCGATTTTTCACTGGAATGTTAGGGCGCGACGGGGAATATTATGCGGATGTGGTGCGCCTTAAATTGAGTTAGACATCACTGAGGTATCACCATGAATTTCGACCAACGCCATAATCCAAGCTACGAAATTTCCTGGCCCGCATGCGGCGAGAAGTTTCTGCAAACTCCCTTCAAGGTCATAACGGAAAACTCCACGCATTGCCCGGCTTGTCATGTGCGGATCAACGCGGACATCTATTACTCCCGTGCCAAAACGGAAGACCTGATGGAGAAAATCGGCCACAGCCGGAACTTTATTTCCGTAAATGACAAGTTCTAGAAACTCATCGTGTGCCGTGTCGCCCTGGCGCGCGCCTCACCTTGTTCGTTGACGCTGTAGAAAAACCCCTTTTGAAAAATTGTCAAAATTCTTGCATGAA
>ENA-OFCD01000206-OFCD01000206.1-metagenomes-genome-assembly--contig:-NODE-206-length-39458-cov-5.424156_pt1 | contig 39458 bp, 34 predicted proteins | sample MGYA00153392_OFCD01 | MGnify analysis MGYA00153392 | reverse complement strand
ATTTCATGCAGACCATGTTTGCCGATCTCCTGGCCCGCCTGCGATCGGAAGCCCCGGGCGTCGCGGTCGAATGGGTCGCGCCGCGCGATCCGTCGCTCCCGCGCCCGAGCGGCGATATCGTCGGAAACGATGGGCCCTTCGTCGGTCTCGCGCTCGACGCGGCGATCGGCATGGCGCTCGCTCGCAATCCCGACCTTGCGGTCTCGCAATCGTCGCGTCGCGTCGCATCGTTTCAGATCGTCGCCGCGACCGGCGCGTACGATCTGCGGCTCGAAGTCCAGCCGTCCTACGCGAATGCGCGCTCGCCGTCGGTGTCGACATTCCAAGCGGGGCCCGACGGGTCGCCCTTACGCACCTCGACGCTCGGCGCGAGTGCGAGTATCTCCGGATTGACCGAGCACGGCGGTCGCTTCTCGGCGACGACGAGCCTCGCGCGCGCGAAGAACGATTCGACCGTTAATAGTTACGATCCGTACTATGCGACGGCGCTCGGAATCTCGTTCACGCAACCGCTCGCGCGCGGTCGCGCGATAGACGACGCGCGGCGTGGGATCGCACTCGCCAAGATCAACGCCGATCTCGCCGACGATACGGCGCTCCTGACTGCGTCGAACGTCGTGAACGAAACGGTCATCGCGTACGATAACCTCGTCGCCGCGTGGAAGAACGTCGCGATCCAAGAAGATGCGCTCCGCCAAGCGCGCGCGCAATCGGAATCCAACGCACGACTCGTGCGCGGCGGCGTGGCGGCGCGCGTCGACGTCGTGGAATCGGACACGCAAGTTGCCGAATTTCAAGAAAACGTGTACGCGGCGATTGCGAATGTCGCGAGCTTGCAAAATTCGCTTAAGTCCTCGATCTTAGGCGATCCGGGCGATCCTATTTGGACGGCCAACCTCGTGCCGACCACGCCGCTCGCGCCGCTCGTTCCCGAGCCCGCGCTCGCCGATGTCGTGACGAAGGCGCTGACGTCTCGGCCCGAAGTCGGCCGACTCCGCGAAAATATTCGCGCGCAGAACGTCAACGTCGCCTATGCGGACGATCAGCGCAAACCGCAGATCGATCTCAACGTCGGTGTCACGGAAAACGGCTTTGCCGGTCGCGCGACGCCACCAACCAATAACCCCTTCGTCGTCTCTACCGCGACGCAAGTCGGCGAGATCGACGCGCTGATCGCGCGTGCGAACGCGAGCGCACCGCCCGGTACGACGCCGCTCGTGCCGATCGGCGCCGGGCTCGGATCGCCGCTCTTTCCGGGCTCGACGGGTGGGATCGGGGCATCGTACAAGTCGCTCTTTGCGGGCACGTATCCGCAATATTCGGTCGGAGCGACGATCGCGTTTCCGCTACGTAATCGCACGGCGGGCGCGACGTATCGAGCGGAAGTCGAACGCCGCCAATCGCTCCTCGCCCAAGAGGTCGGTCTGATCCAACGCGTGCAACTCGAAGCGCGTAACGCGATCCAAGGGTACCGCTCGTCGCGCGCGCGCCTCAGCGCGGCGACGGCCGCGCGCACGGCCGCCGAGATCGTCGCCGCGAGCGAAGCGCGGAAGTTCCGCGCGGGCCAATCCACGACGTTCCTCGTGCTCCAGCGTCAAGTCGCGGTCGCCAATCAACGCGGACGCGAACTCCAAGGGCAGAGCGACGTGCAAAAATCGCTCGTCGAACTCGATCGTGTAACGGGTGCGATCTTGGCGAACAACGGCGTCGACGTGCGAAAGATCGGCTCGGCATCGCTCGGGACGGTGCCGGATCTGCTCGCGCCCGCGAAGCGCTAATCGCGTCGCGCGAGTCGTGATGCGGCGGCGCGATCGACGATGAAGTCGAGCGTGCCGTTACGTGGAGCGAGAACCGCGATCGGATAGCGCATCGGATCGCTCGGGCCGTCGAAGACGGCGTGGAGCGCCTGTGCTTTTGCGTACCCCGCGGTTACGACGACGATGGCGCGTGCGGCGTTGATGACGAAGGGCGTGAGCGTGAGCCGGTGGGTCGCAAAGGTCGCGACGTACGGCGCACGGACGAGCAGCGCGTCGCCCGTGTGTGGATCGGCGCCGGGAAAGAGTGAGGCGGTATGGCCGTCCGGCCCCATGCCCAGCAGCACGAGATCGAAGATCGGCGAGCCGTCGGATGTGTGTTCGAGCGTCGCGCGCAAAACGTCGGCGTAGGCGCGGGCGGCACGCGCGGGTTCGTCCTCGCCACGCATGCGAAAGACGTTCGCAATGGCTATGCCGAGCGGTGCGAAAAGCGCGTCGTGTGCCGTGCGATAATTCGATTGCTCGTCGGTCGGTTGGACGCAGCGTTCGTCTCCGAAAAAGAAGCGCACGCGCGACCAATCGAGCGCATCCGCATATTCCGCTGCAAGCAGGGCATACGTTGCCTTCGGCGTGCTTCCGCCGGCGAGTGCGAGCGCGAAGACCTCGCGTGCGGCGAGCGCGCGACGGGCGTCGGCAACGATGCGGTTCGCGAGCTCGCGCGCGAGCGTCGCCTCGTCCTCGACGATGTGGAGATCGCGCGTTGCCATCGGAGCTTAGCCGAGCAACTGACCGACGGTTTCGAGTGACGTTTCGAAGATCGACTCGCGCGCGTTTTCGAGGATCGCGCGTTCGATGAGCGTCGTGTTTTCGATGTTCTGCAACGGGACGCAACCGAGGTTTTTAGCGTTGCGACCCTCGACGGTGAGGCACACGACGCCCGAGTCATCGTCCGAGAGCGCCGCCCGGTACGTCGAGTTCGGCGCGTGGAGTACGACGCTCGACACGCGGCGCTGATCGCCTTTGGCGATCTTGGCAAACCGCACGACACCACCACGGCGATCGCGGAACGCATCGCGCGCGGTCGCATTCCACGAAAGCCGACTTCCGAGCCAGCCCGCAAGATAGAACGCCTCGGCATCGCTGCCGCTTTCGATATCGAGTCCCGTCAACGAGAAGATGTCGTCGCGAAGAGCCGGGTCGTCGAAAAATTGCGCGATCATCTCTTGCCATGGCGCGAGACGCATGAAGGCGAGATCGTGAAGGACGATGCTCGGTGCGGATTCGTGAAAACGATAGAGATCGCGAATCGTCTCGGCGTCGCGCGCTTTTCCCGATGAGTCGACGAGGATCGTGGTTGCGACCGCCGCGAGGCCTGCGAACGTACGACTCGCGCGAACCCGCGCGCCGCTCCACCACAGGACGGTCGCGATATCGGGAACCGAGAGTTCTCGCGTGAGGCTGACGATCGCGGCGTGATCGAGTTCGCTCACGCCGATATCGACGCGTTCGTCCACGACGGTCGAGTCTCCGATCTCGCGCGCGGTCGTCGCGACGTCGACGCCCCGAATCGCCTGCGTGGAATCGAGGACGATGAGGCGCGAAGGATGCTTTCCCGCGATGATTGCCGCGCGTTCGAGAACCCACGAACGATGTTGTGGATCGTCGACGAAGACGACGAAGTTCATCGTCGCTCCCCGAGCGCACGAGGCTCGCCCCTCGTTCGTCTCCTGGCGCGAGCGCCGGAGTTGCTCGAGAATCGTGCCGATCTCGTTTGTGGAATCGATGTGCGTCATCATCAGATTCGCCGCCACTCGCGGCCGTCGGCGACCAAGAGGGCATCGGCGTTTTGTGGGCCCTGACTGCCAGCGAGATAATTCGGAAAATCGATCGTGCGCGCCTCGCTCCAACGCTCCATCACGGGCACGACTGCAAGCCACGCTTGCTCCACGGCATCCCAGCGTGTGAAGAGCGTCGCGTCGCCGCGCAGGGCATCGCCGATGAGTCGTTCGTACGCGGGCGCCGACGTCACACCGAATCCCGTGCCGTAATTAAAATCCATCGTGACGCCGCGAATGTGCATCTTGGGCCCGGGAACTTTGGCATTGAAGCGAATCGAAACGCCTTCGTCGGGCTGGATTTTCATGACGAGCGTATTATTCTCGATCTGATCGCCCGACTCGCCAAAGATCCGATGCGGCAAGCCGCGGAAGGTCACCGCGATCTCCGAATGCTTGTGTGCGAGACGCTTGCCGCTCCGCAAGTAGAACGGCACGTCGGCCCAACGCCAGTTATCGATATGAAATTTTACGCACGCGTACGTCTCGGTCGTCGATTGCGGATCGACGCTCGGCTCTTCGCGATAGCCAGGCACCGGTTTGCCCTCGATGAGCCCGGGCCCGTATTGCCCGCGTGCCGTAAACTTCGCGACGTCTTCGGCCTTGATCGGTCGCAGCGCCGAAAGTACTTTAAATTTTTCATCGCGGACGTGGTCTGCGGCGGGTGAGATCGGTGGTTCCATCGCCACGAGCGCGAGCATATTGATCACGTGATTTTGGATCATATCTTTGAGCGCACCCGCGCTTTCGTAGTAGCCGCCGCGGCCTTCGACGCCGACGGTCTCGGCCGCCGTGATCTGGATGTTGTCGACGTACCGCCGATTCCAGATCGGCTCGAACATGACGTTTGCGAAACGTAGCGCCATGATATCTTGCACGGACTCTTTGCCGAGATAGTGATCGATCCGATAGACCGTCTTCTCACGAAAGACTTTCGAAACTTCGAGCTGCAACGCGCGCGCCGATTCGAGATCGGTGCCGAAGGGCTTCTCGATGATGATGCGCGACCAACCCTTGGTCTGATCTTTGGGTCCGAGCCCGGCGGCAGCGAGCTGCTGGACGATGGAGGCAAAGACGCTCGGCGGTGTCGAGAGATAGTAGAGCCGATTACCTTGCGTGCCGAAGTTTTCGTCGTTCTCCTCGAGTTGCGCGCGCAACGCCTTGAACGCTTCGACGTCATCGAAGGAACCTTGCACGTAGTGGAGCCGGTTTGCGAAATCCGTCCACAGCGGGTCTTTGGTCGGACCCGTCCGCGAGAACGTATCGATCGACGACTTCATCTCTTCGCGAAAGTCGTAGTGCGATTTTGGCGAACGCGAGAATCCGACGATGCCGAAGTTCGTCGGAAGGATATCACTGAGCCGCAGGTTGTAGACCGCCGGCATCAACATGCGTTTCGTAAGATCGCCACTGGCGCCGAAAAAGACGATGTTGCACGGATCGGTGATCCGATTGGAATCGAGCCCGGCGCGGAGCGGATTGACCGAGGAAGTCGATCCGTTCGAGCGTTCCACGGTTTGCAGATCGCTCATGATTTCGCTCCCGAAGCATCCTCACGTTTGACGGCGTGGCCTCCGAACTGATTGCGTAGCGCGGCGATCACTTTAGCGCTAAACGATTCGTCTTGGCGCGAGACGAACCGCGAGAGGAGCGACATCGTGATGACGGGAGCCGGAACGTTTTCGTCGATCGCGGCTTGCACCGTCCACCGGCCCTCGCCCGAATCTTCGACGAAGCCGCGGATATCGCCGAGCGTCGGATCTTCGCGAAATGCGAGCTCCGCGAGTTCCAGGAGCCACGACCGCACGACGCTGCCCTGTAACCACAATTTCGAGAGCTGATGGAGGTCGTATTTAAATTCCGATTTCTCGAGAATCTCGAACCCCTCACCGTAGGCCGCGAGCATACCGTACTCGATGCCGTTGTGGATCATCTTCGAGAAGTGACCGGCGCCCGAAGGCCCGACGTGCGCGTACCCGTCAGGCGGCGCGAGCGTGAGAAAGATCGGCTCGCAGCGCCGCACTGCGGCCTCGTCGCCGCCCAACATCAAACAATAACCGTTTTTGAGGCCCCACACGCCGCCCGACGTGCCGGCATCGATGAACTCGACGCCCTTTTCTTTCGCGAGTGTCGCGCGGCGTTGCGAATCTCGAAAGTTCGAGTTCCCACCGTCGATGATCGCGTCACCCTGCGCGAGATGGTCGAGCAATTCGTGGATCGTCTTCTCCGTCGCGTCGCCGGAGGGAACCATAATCCAGACCGCGCGTGGCGGCGTGAGCTGCTTGACCAGATCGGCAAGTGATTCCGCGCCGTGTGCGCCCTCCGTTACGGCGCTAGCGACGGCTTGGGGACTGAAGTCGAAGACGACGAGATCGTGCTTTCCGAGTAGCAATCGCGTCGTCATATTCGCGCCCATGCGGCCGAGGCCGATCATGCCGAGTTGCACGGTTTTTTCCTTTGGATCATTAAAGAGTGAACTAGGTCTTCACGGAAACGGCGTCTTCGAACGCGTTCGCGAGCGCTTCGAGCGCCTTTGGGAGCGAGCCGATGAGATGGATCGCGATGCCTCGTCGCCCGCGTGTATCGAGAGATTCAAAATCGCCGAGCGCCTGGGCATGCTCGAGCGCGCCGAACGTCCCCATACCCGGAATCTCGAGATTGCGTTCGGCCGGTGTGTCGAAGGAGAGCTGGAAGAAAACGCCCGAAGCCGGGCCGCCCTTGTGGAGCTGGCCCGTCGAGTGCAAGAAACGCGGCCCGAATCCGACGGTGGTCGCGACCTTTAGCGCGTTTCGAACGCTGCGACGCAGATCGTGCAAAGCAATCTGATGTTCGCGGTTCATTTCGAGATATGCGGTAAAGGCGACGTAGTCGCCCGGCACGATCTGTCCCACGATGGCGGCGATCGCCGATGCGAGATCGGGGCCGAGATCGATGCTGCTAGACCCGACAAGCGGCACGATGTTCGCCGCAGGCGTCGCGAGTTTGACCGGCGGCTCGGGAAAGGCGCCTTTTTCCTTGTACGCCGCAAGGAGACGTTTGGTATTGTCCTTCGATTCCTGAACGTTTGGCTGATCGAAGGCATCGATGCCGAGGATCGCGCCCGCGGTCGCCGTCGCGATTTCCCACAATGCGAATTGCTCGCCGATATCGAGACGATCGCGCATCGTGAGGCGCACCACGGGGTGTCCCGCTTCTGCGAGCATGTGCAAGCGCGTCTCGATCGCGCTCGCATCCATCGCACCTTCGTGATGCGCGAGCGTCGCGAGTCCGGATCCGACGTAGACGAAGACGCGATCGTTGCCGTATTCATGCGGCATGCCCAGAGGCTCGCCCTCGACTGGGACGATGCCTCGGCCGTTTTTTCCGGTCGATTCGGCAACGAGCTGTTCCGCCCACGTGCCGAAGGCCGCGACCTCGGGATGCGTGACGATCGTGAGTTTGTCGCGGCCGATTCGCGCGAGTTCGCCAAGTAGCGCTCCAAAGCGAACGCCGGCGGCTTCGGAGACCTTCGTCGCGCGACCGTTCGCCTCGAGCGTAGCGATGCCACGATCGAGGATCGCCGTGACGTCGTATCCGGCGAGAGCGGCCGGCACCATACCGAAATATGAGAGCGCTGAGTATCGTCCGCCGATGGTGGGATCGTTGACGAAGACGTGCGGGAAGCCGGCATCTTTGGCTTCGATTGCGAGTTGCGTCTCGGGATCGGTGACCGCGATAAAATGTTCGCCCGCGAGCGTCGAGCCGACGGCTTTTTGGACGCGTCCGTAAAAATAGCGGAAGAAGGCCTCGGGTTCGGTCGTCGTGCCGCTCTTACTCGCGACGATGAAGAGCGTGTGCGGGAGGTCGAGTGCGGCCTCGAGCGTTGCGACCTGATCGGGGTCGCTCGAGTCCAGGACGTGGAGTTGCGGATAGTTCGGTACCGTACCGAACGTCTCGCGTAGGACGTCGGGCGCGAGCGAACTGCCGCCCATGCCCAGGACGACGACGTGTTTGAATTTTTTCGCCATCGCCGTTGCGAACGTCTCGAGGTCGGCTGCGTTTTCGAGGACGGTTCGGGGGAATTCGAGCCATCCGAGCGCGTGCTCGATGATCTTCGCATGCTCCGGATCGGCCGACCACGGCGTGGGGTCGCGGCGCCAGAGCTTGGCGAGAAAATCGCCTGCTTCGAGCGATGCGATCGTCGCGTCGAGATCGATCTTTGCCGAACCGAGATGGATTTGGACTCGCTCGCCGCCGGTAGCGAGCAACGCCCGCTTCGCATCGATTGCGGCGAGCATCGCGTTGTACGATTGCGCGAACGAACCGACGCCGTCTTCTTGCAATTTCTGCGTAACGACGGAGAGCGAGATCTGCGCGGCTTCGAGCGCTTCGAGGGTGGCGCGTGCCTCGTCGAGGCCTTCCTCGACGGAATTCGGGCGCACGATTCCATGATCGAGGAGTGCGTCGAGCGTTGCTGGCGGTAACGTATTTACCGTGTTGGGGCCGACGAGATTTTCGACGTAGAGGAGATCCGGGTATGCCGGATTCTTCGTTCCCGTGCTCGCCCAGAGCGGGCGTTGGACGCGCGCCCCGAGCGCTAGGAAACGCTGGCTCTCGAAGATCGCTCGGTAACGAGAATAGATGAGTTTGAGGCTAGCGATCCCGATCTTGCCTTTAAGACTCGCGAGATTCGGCGCGTCCTTTGCGATCTTCGCATCGAGAAGCGCGTCGATCGCACTATCGATCCGACTCACGAAGACGCTGGCAACCGATCCGACCGTGTCGACCGCGGCTCCCGCGGCGACGCGTTTCTCGAGGCCCGCGACGTACGCGTTCGCGACCGCTTCATAGGTTTCGATCGAAAAAATCAGGGTGACGTTGACGTTGATGCCCGCTGCGATCGTCGCGGTGATCGCGGGTAAGCACGCGGGCGTCGCGGGGATTTTGATCATCACGTTCGGTCGCGCGACGAGATCCCACAAGCGCCGTGCCGCATCGATCGTGCCTTGCGTATCGTGCGCCAAGAGCGGCGAGACTTCGAGGCTTACGAAGCCGTCGCCGCCGTGCGTCGCATCGTAGAGCGCGCGGAACTCATCGCACGCGTGCCGGATATCGTCGATGGCGAGCGCTTCGAAGAGACCGTTGGCATCGCGTTCGCCGCCAGCGAGCGTGCGTAACTGATCGTCGTAGTCGTTCCCGCTTCCGATCGCTTTTTCGAAGATCGTCGGATTGGACGTCATGCCGCGTAGCCCGTCCGCGATCAGACGATGGAGCTCGCCCGAGGCGAACATACTGCGTCGAATGTTATCGAGCCAGATGCTCTGGCCGACGCGGGCGAGCTCGTTGAGTTGCGTTCCCACGAAGACCCCTTATACGTTAGCGAGGAGGCCGGTCGCCACGTCTGCGATGTGTTCCGGCGTGAAGCCGACCTCTTTTGCAATCGCACTCGCGGGTGCCGACATGCCGAAGTGGTCGATGCCGACGGTTATACCCAAATCGCCGACCCACCGATGCCAGCCAAACGTCGCCGCCGCCTCGATCGAGACGCGCGCGCGCACCGCGGCGGGTAAGACGCTCTCCCGATACGCAGCATCGGCCGCCGCAAAAAGTTCGAATGAGGGCATCGAGACGACGCGCGCCTTCGTTCCCTTCGCTTCGAGTAATTTCGCGGCATCGAGTGCGAGCGATACCTCAGAACCTGTCGCGATGAGGATGACGTCGGGCTGTGCGTCACCGCCGTGGACGACGTAGGCACCGTGCCCGACACGCGCGTCGCGCTCACCGAGGAACGGCACTTTTTGGCGCGAGAGGACGATCGCCGTCGGCCCGTTGTGCGCGAGGGCGAATTTCCACGCTTCGAGTGTTTCGAGGGCGTCTGCCGGTCGAATCGTCGTGAGGTTCGGCGTGGCACGGAGTGCCGCGAGCTGTTCGATCGGTTGGTGCGTCGGGCCGTCTTCGCCGAGGAACACCGAGTCGTGTGTGTAGATGTAGACCAAACGCGTTTTATTGAGTGCGGCGAGGCGGACGGCAGGCTTCATGTAATCGTAAAAGTTGAAGAACGTCGCCGTGAATGGCACGATTCCGCTATGAACGGCGAGGCCGTTGGCGATCGCGCCCATCGCGTGTTCGCGGACGCCATAATGAATGTTTCGGCCCGCATAATCGCCGGGCTTCACGTCGCCAAAGCCCTTCATGTACGTCTTGGTCGACGGATCGAGATCGGCCGAGCCGCCGACGAGTTCGGGGAAGCATTTCGCGATTGCGTTGAGGACGGTACCGCCTGCTTCGCGCGTCGCGACGTTACCGTTTTCGGCCGTAAACGTCGGCCACGTGATTTCGCTCGGCAGCGTTTCCTCGCGCACGCGCGCGAGTTGCTTCGCGAGCTCGGGGTTGTTTGCCGACCACGTTGCAAACATCGCGTTCCATGCCTCTTGTGTCGCGGCTCCGCGTTCACCCGACGTTCGCCACCATGCGGCCACGTCATCGGGAACGAAGAACGCGGGCTCGGTCGGCCAGCCGAGAGCTTCTTTCGTTTTCTTCACGTTCTCCGCACCGAGCGGCTCGCCATGAGCGCTCGACGTGTTGGCACGCGGCGAACCGAAACCGATGATCGTGCGGATGGCGATGAACGACGGCCGCGGATCGGCCTTCGCGGCGTTGATCGCCGCGTCGATCGCCGCGACGTCATTGCCATCGTCGGCGCTGACGAGTTGGACGTGCCAACCGTAGGCTTCGTAGCGCTTGCAGACGTCTTCGGTAAACGTGATATCCGTCGGTGCGGCGAGCGAAATCTTATTATCGTCGTAGAGCATGATGAGCTTGCCCAAGCGCAAGTGCCCCGCGAGCGAACTCGCTTCGGCGGAGACGCCTTCCATGAAATCGCCGTCGCTCGCAATGCAATAGGTATAGTGGTCGACGATCGTCTCGGTGCGATTGTAGGTGGCGGCGAGATGCGCTTCGGCAAGCGCGAGGCCGACGGCGTTTCCTACGCCCTGTCCGAGCGGTCCCGTAGTGACTTCGATACCCGCAGTGTGGTGGAGCTCGGGATGGCCCGGCGTCTTGCTCCCGAGTTGGCGGAACGCTTTGAGATCGTCGATCGAGAGCGGATAGCCCGAAAGATGGAGCAGGGCATAGATCAACATCGAGCCGTGGCCCGCGCTCAAAACGAAGCGGTCGCGGTCGAACCACGTGCTATCGTGCGCGTTGAACTTGAGATGGCGGGTCCAAAGTGTGTACGCCATCGCAGCGGCACCCAGCGGCAATCCGGGATGACCGGAGTTCGCTTTCTGGATGGCGTCGATGGAGAGGACGCGGATCGCGTTGATGCGTTGCTGATCGTCGGGGGTATTTGGCACCGAGAATCTCCTTGGGCGTTCGCTCACATGCGGGTCGCAGTCGTTCGGCCGCACGTCTACCCATTCCCCGCGAGTCACGGCGCTCGGTCTCAAGGGAAATCCGTGCTCGAAACCCTACACGCTCGCCTATGAACGTCGTGGAAATGCAAGCCGCCATCGAAGCGCTCGAGGTCGACCCCTCGAAGATTCGTACGACCGACGGCTCCGTGATCGACGCCGTGATCGACGCGCTCGATGTCGGTGCGCTACGTGTCTGCGAACCGTCGCAGGGCGGCACGTGGAAGACGAACGCCTGGATCAAGAAGGCGATTCTCCTGTACTTCCGACGGTACGACAGCGTCGAAGTCGGTGCGGCGAATCTCTACGTCGGCAGCACTCGAACGCCGGGCGTCGGGGCATCGGAGCTCGTCCGTATGCCGCCCGCGTTTTTCGACAAACTCCCGACGAAGCGCAATTACGCGGCCCTCGGCGCGCGTTGCGTGCCACCCGGGGTCGCACGCTACGGCGCGTTCATGGGTCGCGGGTCGATCCTCATGCCGGGATATATCAACATCGGCGCTTACGTCGATGAAGGCTCGATGGTCGATACGTGGGCGACCGTCGGTTCGTGCGCGCAGATCGGCAAGAACGTCCACCTCTCGGGTGGCGTGGGCATCGGCGGCGTGCTCGAGCCGCCGCAAGCACAACCCGTCGTCATCGAAGATGGCGCGTTCGTCGGCTCGCGTTGCATCGTCGTCGAAGGTGTCTTCGTGGGACGTGAAGCGGTCCTCGGTGCGGGCGTCGTGCTGACGGCGAGTACCCCGATCGTCGATGTTCGCGGGAGCGAACCCGTCATCACGCGCGGCCGCATCGAACCGCGTTCGGTCGTCATTCCGGGCTCGATGCCGAAGTCGTTTCCGGCCGGTAGCTTTGGCGTGCCGTGCGCGCTCGTGATCGGCGAACGCACGGCGTCGACGGACCGTAAGACGTCGCTCGAAAACGTGCTACGCGACTATGGGGTCGCGGTATGAATCCGGCGATCGCCGCGGTCACGGGGTCGACGATCCGCGCGTTGCACGCAAAGCGTCGCCCGACATCGATCAACTTGGGCATCGGCGAGCCGACGCTTCGTCCGAATATCGCGCATTTCGAAGCGGCGACGCGCTGGATCGCCGAGAACGGCTGTCGTTATTCGACGAATATCGGCGACGCGGATCTCCGCGCGGCGATTGCCGCCAAGTATGCGTACCCGACGCTCGCGCACGCCGACAACGTTTGTATCACCACGGGCTCGCAAGAAGCCGTGTACGTAGCGATGCGAACGTTGCTCGATCCCGCCGTCGACGAGGTGCTCGTCGTCGAACCCGCATTTCCGGTGTACGTGAAGATCGCGCAGATCGAAGGCGTGCGTTGCAATCGCGTCGCGATCGATCCACAGGCGACCGACGCGTTCGATGCCGAGACGATTCTCGCAGCCGTCACACCCGCGACGCGACTCATCGTGATCTGTTCGCCATGTAACCCCACGGGTCGCGTCATCACGCGGGCGACGGTGAAGCGTATCGCAGGCGGTCTCCTCGCACGTGGCGGCGAGCCCGTCTACGTTTTACACGACGAGATCTACCGAGAACTCACCTATACCGACGATGTGGGGGAATTCGGAAAAGTATACCCCTATACGATCTCGATTAACTCGCTCTCGAAATCAAACGCGCTCACGGGTCTGCGAATCGGCTGGATGATGGCGCCCGCGGAGATCATGCCGCAGTTCGTGAAAATGCACGGGTGGCTAACGTCGTGCGCGAGTACGTTCGCGATGCGCGTCGCGATGGAAATTTTCCGCGCGGACGATCTCGGCTCGCACCTGCCATGGTATGAAGCGCAGCGCACGCGCGTCATCGAAGCGCTCCATGCGTCGGGCCTCGATTTCGTGCGACCCGACGGCGGATTCTACGCCTGCGTGCGCGTCGGCGATCCGTCGATGGATACGCTCGCATTCGCAGAAGCGCTCATCGACGAACGCGACGTCGTTGCCATACCCGGTCATATTTTTTCGCCCACGATGGCGGGTTGGTTGCGGACGAGCTTCGTCGGCGAAATATCGCACGTTGCCGAAGGCTTCGCTCGCATCGCGAGCTTCGCATCGGAACGAGGGTCATTCGCGGTTCGATCGGGATAAAGAGAGAGAAAGACCCAGGACCACGCGTGGCCCCGGATCTTTGCTCGATTAGGTCGCGGCCGGAGCCGGTGCGGACACGGCGGGGGCAGCGGGGGCGGCGTTCTGACCGTTCGCGCCGTTGGCGCCTGCGGGACCCGGATCGCCTTTGGCGCCCGGCTGCGTGATGACGGTCGTGGTCGACGTGGGCTGCGCGTTCCACGGTTGCCACACGAAGAGTGCGATTGCCGCGATGACCACGATTGCGAGGATCGCGATGATCGCCGTATTGTTCGATCCGCTCTCGGTCGTATTTTTCAAAATCAACTCCATTCCGGTTCGTTGCGAACCAAGCAACGTGCTTCTACCCGAAACGCTCGCTCGCTAAGCAAGTACGGGCTTCGAAACTCGCGACGCACTTACTCGCTCGGCGTGTCGCTTCGGTGCGCGTGGGCGTCATTCGTCGGCCCGATCCAAACGGTTTGAATGTTCACGAATTCATGAATGCCGAACGAGGCGAGTTCGCGGCCGTAACCGCTGAGCTTGACGCCGCCGAAGGGTAATCGCGGATCCGAGGCCGTCATGCCGTTAATGAAGACGCCGCCGGATTCGAGGCGTGCGGCGAGTTCTTCGGCGCGCGCGATGTCGCGCGTCCACAGGTTTCCACCGAGTCCATATTGCGACGCGTTGGCGAGGTCCACGGCGTGATCGGCATCGGTCGCACGGATGACGGCTGCCGCCGGGCCGAACGTCTCTTCGCGAAACATCGTCATCTCCGACGTCACGTTCGCGACGATCGTCGCCTCATAAAAATTTCCGGGACCGTCGATTGCGTGTCCGCCGGTGACGAGCGTCCCGCCTTCGGCGATCGTGGCGCGTACCTGACGATCGAGATCGTCACGGAGGTCGGCGCGCGCGAGCGGTCCGAGGTTGGTTGCGGGATCGAGTGGATTGCCGATCGCGATCGCTCGTGTATGGCGCACGAACGCTTCGAGAAACGCATCGTAGACCGGTGCCTCGACGATGAAACGTTTGGCCGCGATGCAGCTCTGGCCGTTATTCTGAAAACGCGCCCGCACGGCCATCTTCGCCGCCGCTTCGATGTCGGCGTCGGCCAGGACGATGAACGCATCGGAGCCGCCGAGTTCGAGCACGGTTTTCTTGAGGTGCGCTCCGGCAACCGAAGCGACCGCGGAGCCTGCGGCCTCGCTTCCGGTGAGCGTCACGCACGCGACGCGTTTGTCGGCGACGATCGCCTCCATATCCTTGCCCGCAACGACGAGCGTGGCGAAGCAGCCTTCGGGGAAACCCGCGTCGATGAAGATCTTTTCGATCGCGAACGCACAGCCCGTTACGTTCGCCGCGTGTTTGAGGACGACGACGTTTCCGGCAACGAGTGCGGGGGCCGCGGCGCGGAAGACCTGCCAATACGGAAAATTCCATGGCATGATCGCGAGCAAGGTGCCGAGCGGACGATACGCGACGTAGCTTTTCGTCGCCGACGACGGCGTGAGCGTATCGGCAAGATAGCGCGGGCCTTCGTCTGCGTAATGCTCGCAACCGATCGCGCACTTTTCAACTTCGGCTGCGGCTTCGGCAAAGGTCTTGCCCATCTCGCGCGTCGCGAGCGTGGCGAGTTCGGACTTGCGCGCGCGCAGGACGTGCGCAGCTTCGCGGACGAGTGCCGCGCGTTCGATAACCGGGGTGGCGCGCCACACGCGTTGCGTCGCGACGGCGCGATCGAGCGTCGCATCGATCGTGGCTTTGCCGTGAACATCGTACGTTGCAAGCGACGCACCCGTCGCAGGGTCGATCGTCGTGATGGTTACGGAATGGGCAGTCGCGGTCACGGTTGTAGTCCCTCGTCGATCTCGATTGGGTAGTCGGGGTGAAGATACCGGTTTGCAGCGTGGATCAAACGCGTCCCGTCCATCCTAGATGCCGAAGTTCTGCGCGATGACCTCGGCGAGCGCGCGACGCCCCACCAGACCGATCAGTTCGCTTCGTTCCACCGCGACGCCGTGCGCGCGCGCGTAAGCGGCGATCGTGCCGACGACGCGATGTAACGGGGTGGCGTCGGCATCGGTGATATTGCAAGAAACCTGCACCCGCTTGCCATCGAGGGCGATGCCCAAGACCCGCAACGTTTGCAGACCGCCGCCGCGTTCGCGCAGGTCGCGGGCGATGGCGCGTGCGAGGGCGAGATCGCCCGTCGCGAGGACGACGTTGAAGGCGATCAGCGGCATGCGCGCGCCGATCGCCACCGCTCCCGCACTCGGATGGACCGCAACGTCGCCGACATCGGGTTCGCCGAAACGATGGCCGCGAGCGACGAGCGCTTCAAATTCCCCCGCGCGAACATCCGCGAGGAGGCGACGTTCGGGGCGCGTCGCGGCGGCACCATAGAAGACGCTCGGCAACGCACATGCGCTCCAGAGGATGCGCCCGGCCTCATGTGCGAGATCGCGCGCGTCGACGAGCGTCGCCGTGCCGAACGGCACGATCGGGACGACGTCGAGCGCACCGATGCGGGGATGGGCTCCACGACGCGTGCGGAGATCGATCTGCGCCGTCGTAACGTGCGCGAGGGCGACGATCGCTGCGAGCACCCCTTCGCGCGCGCCGAAGAACGTGAAGACGCTGCGATCGTGAACCGCGTCGCTCGTACGATGCGCGAGCTTCACACCCGCGCTTTCGATCGCACGCGCACACGCGTCGAGAACTGGAGCATCGCGGCCATTGGAAATGTTCGGCACGCATTGGAAGACGTGCATCGTTAGCCGAGAACATCTGCCACGGCGCCCGCGATGTCGCGTGCGACGAGCGTGCCGTCGTCGCCCGATCGCGGCGGCCCCGGCGGCGCGACGATCGAGCTGAAACCGAGTTTGCGCGCTTCGCTCGCGCGACGCGCGCGCTGCGAGACCGCCCGAACTTCGCCCGAGAGCCCGAGTTCGCCGAAGGCGACCGTGCCCGCAGGGAGCGCAACGCCGCGAAATGCCGAGGCGACGGCGAGCGCGATACCGAGATCGGCTGCGGGTTCGTTGATGCGCAAGCCGCCGGCAACCGACGCGTAAACATCGTGTGCGCCGAGATGCATCCCCGCGCGGCGCTCGAGCACCGCGAGGATCATCGCAAGCCGCGCGCGATCGACGTTTGCGGCAAGCCGTTGCGGCGTGCCGTAACTCGTCTCGCCGACGAGGGCTTGGATTTCGACGAGCACCGGTCGCGAGCCGACGATGCTCGCGACGATGCACGAACCGCTCGGCCGCGATGCGTTTCCGCCGCGCCCCAAAAAAAGCTCCGAGGGATTGGCGACTTCATGGAGCCCGCGCTCGTCCATCAAAAAAACACAAATTTCGTCGGCACTCCCGAAGCGATTTTTATGCGCGCGAACGATCCGATATTCGGCGCCGTTTTCGCCCTCGAAGTACAGCACCGTATCGACGAGATGTTCGAGCAGGCGCGGTCCCGCGATCGAGCCATCTTTCGTAACGTGGCCGACCACGAAGGTCGCGCAATCGGTGCGCTTTGAAAACTCCATGAGCGCGGTCGCACAATCGCGAACCTGAGCGACGCTGCCCGCAAACGACTCGACTTCCGGAAGCGCCATCGTCTGAATCGAATCGACGACGAGCGCACGCGGCTTGATGCGCTCGAGCGCGTCGAGAATCGCGCGCAGATCGGTCTCGGCAAAAAGGAGCAGATCGTCGCTTGCGTGCAAGCGCTCCGCGCGTAATTTTGTTTGCGCGGCCGATTCTTCGCCACAAACGTAGACCACGGGGCCACCGCCTCGCGCGAGGTTCGCGGCCAGTTGCAACAGCAGCGTCGATTTGCCCGCGCCGGGTGGGCCGCCCAAGAGCACGAGACTCCCGGGAACGATGCCGCCACCGAGCAGCGTGTCGAATTCCGGCATGCCGCTTGCGATGCGGGCGATCGAGCCGCTAGGCACGTCTCCGAGGCGAATCGGTGCGCGTACGAGCGTGCCACCGCCCGCGAGTCGCCGCGCGGATCCGACGCGCGATGTCGGTGCCGCTTGCGGTGCTTCGGCAAACGTGTTCCATGCATCGCAGGCGGGGCAGCGCCCGAGCCAGCGCATCGATTCGTGGCCGCAACCGGAACAGAAGAAGACCGCGCGCGTTTTTGCCATCGCGTGCAAGCGTAGCGTGCACGAGTGCCAACGTCCTGGCGCACTTTGGCGAGCGGAGGGAGGCGAGCGGTGTGCGCGAACGGTCGCGCCTCGGCATGGGTGGCTTCGCACACGTCGCGATCGACGGGCCCGCGGGAAGCGGAAAAACGTCCGTCGCGCACGCTCTCGCGCGCGATCTCGGCATTTTGTATCTCGACACGGGAGCGATGTATCGTGCCGTCGCCCTCGCGACGCTCCAGGCCGGGGTCGACCCGACCGACGGCATGGCCGTGGCCGAACTGGCACGTACCGAACCCGTTCGTGCCGAACCCGATCGCACCGCCGAGCGGGGATTCCGCATCTTCGTCGGTGCGCGCGAATTCGGCCAGGAGCTCTATGCAAACGACGTGAGTCGCGTCGTCTCGGTGGTTGCCGCGCACGCCGATCTGCGCGCGATTCTCGTCGGGCGCCAGCGTGCGATCGCAGCCGAGCGCGCCGTGATCATGGCCGGCCGCGATATCGGCACGATCGTCTTGCCCGATGCGCCGACCAAAATTTTCTTGACCGCGAGCGTCGAGGAGCGCGTCGATCGTCGTCTCGCCGAGCTTGCGGCTCGTGGAACGGTCGTGGATCGCGCCGAGCTTCACGCCGAGATCGTCGAACGCGACGGGCTCGATACGACGCGTGCGACCGCGCCGCTCGTCGCCGCTGCCGATGCCGTCGAGATCGATTCGACGGGCCTCTCGATCGCCCAGGTCGTCGCACGTATCGCGGCGCTCGTGCGCGCGTGAGAACGGTGAACCCGGGCGAATTCGACGTCGATTTTTACGCATCGGCCAAGGGCTTCGTGCGGATATTCATGACGCTCGTCGGCCGGATCGAGGTGATCGGGCGCGAAAACGTCCCGCTCACGGGGCCGCTGATCATCGCTTGCAACCACGTGGCCTACCTCGACCCACCTGCGCTCGGATGCATGTCGCCACGCCCCGTCTTTTACATGGCGAAAAAAGAACTCTTCGATATTTTTTTCCTCGGGAAGTTGATCCGGAAGCTGGGCGCCTTTCCCGTCGACCGAAGCCGCGGGGACACGCCGGCGATGAAGGCGGCACTGCGCGTCTTGCAGACGGGGGCCGCTCTCGGCATATTTCCGGAAGGCACCCGAAATCCGGAGCGTCTGGTCGTACCCCAAGTCGGCGTCGCGTTTCTCGCTGCCGTCTCTGGGGCGACGGTCATTCCCGCTTTTGTCGACGGAACGACCAACGCGAAGCAGTTCAAGCAGATCACGGTCATCTTTGGAAAGCCCATCGAAAACAAGTTGCCGCGAAAAGCGAGCCGCGAAGCGTTGGCGAAGTATACGGATGACCTCATGGGTCGGATTTACGCGTTGCGGGAGAACATCGATGGAAATTAAGAAGGCGAAAACCCAAGGCTTCTGCTTTGGCGTCGCCATCACGCTGAAAAAAGCGGAGGAGACGGTCGCGAATCCCACAAGCGGCCCCGTCACCACGCTCGGCCACATCGTCCACAATCCGCAAATGGTTCAATCGTTCGAAGAAAAGGGCCTCATCAACGCGCAGTCCATCGACGACGTCGACTCGGGCACGCTCTTCGTGCGCGCGCACGGTCTCCCCGTCGAGGTCTTCGAAAAGGCCAATGCCAAGGGCCTCACCATCATCGATGCGACCTGCCCGATGGTTACGAAAATTCACGTCCAGGCCGAGCGGCTCCGCGCCGACGGCTACAAGATCGTCGTCGTCGGCGATCCGAACCATCCCGAGGTCAAAGGCACGCTCTCGCACGTTCCCGGCGCCTGGATCGTACAATCTCCCGAAGACGTCGATGCGTTGCCGCGTGCGAGTCGCATCGGCGTGGTCGTGCAGTCGACGTGGTCGGGTGCGGGCTTTACCGAGATCGTAAAGAAGTTAAGTTCCAAGTACTACGACGTGCGCGCGGTCAATACGATCTGCACCGATACGCACAATCGCCAGTCCGAAGCCGAGAAGCTCGCGACCGAGGTCGAGGTGATGGTCGTCGTCGGCGGCAAGACGTCTGCGAATACGAAGCATCTCGCGGATCTCGCCGCGACACGCGGCGCGGTCTCCTATCATATCGAAGGCCCCGACGAATTGCAGCCGCAGTGGTTCGCGGGAATCCACACCGCGGGCCTCATGTCGGGCGCGTCGACGCCGGGCTGGCTCGTCGATAAGGTGGAAGCGCAAATGGAGGCATTGAGCCGTCGAGCTAGTTAGCGCCATCGAGGCACATCTCGCGCGGACGGTGGAGCGCTATCGCGGCCCATCCCCGATCTACGAGATGATCCGCTATCATTTCGGTTACGACGCCCTCGCGAGCATGAAAGTGGGGAAACGTCTGCGCCCGCAATTGCTCTTGCGAACCGCGCTCGAAGAAGGCGGTCCGATCGAATGTGCGATCGATGCCGCCGTCGCGATCGAGATCCTGCACAACTATTCTCTCGTTCACGACGACATCGAAGATGGCGACGAAATCCGTCACGGGCGCACGACGATCTGGGCGCGGTACGGGATCGCGCACGGCATCAACGTGGGCGATGGCCTCTGCGCGATCAGTTACCTGACACTGTTGCATGAAGAAGCTGGCGCGCCGCCGGACCGCGTCGTCGAGATGTTGCACGTCTTGCACGAGGCCAACTTGCGGATGTGCGAGGGGCAAGGGCTCGACATCGAGTTCGAAACGAAATCGCTCGTGTCGATGCCGCAATATCTCGAGATGATCGCCGGGAAAACGGGTGCGCTCTTCGCTGCGTCGTGTCAACTCGGTGCACTCGCCGCTGGCGCCGAAAAAGCCCGCGCGGAGCGCTACGGCGCGCTCGGGCGCGCGTACGGGCTCGCGTTTCAAATTCGCGATGACGCGCTGGGTACGTGGGGCGCAACGACGGTGACGGGTAAGCCCAGCGGCGCCGATATCGCGCGCCGAAAATGGGGCTTTCCCGTGGTGTGGGCGCTCGGTCTTCCCCCTTCGGACGATCGCAGCATCGTGGAAAGCGCGTATGCCGCAGGCGTGCCCCTCGCGCCGGATCGCGTGCGCGCCGTGATCGCCGCGCTCGAACGCCTTGGCGCGCGCGATGCCGCCGACGACGCGCACGATCGCGCGCTCGACGACGCCGATCGCGTCGCGAGCGAATCTTCGATCGACGTGAATCGATCGATACGAAACTTCCTGGCCGAAGGAGCTCGTCGCGTTGCGTAGCGCCATTGGGACGACTCCCGCGAGTACCGTTCGCGCGCCGTTCTTCGGCATTTCGTCGACGTCGTTCGCGCTTTTCGGGCTCTTCGTGCTCGCGTTGCTCGTGCGGTTGATCTTCATCAACGCCGACGGTTTCAAGGCCGACGTCTCGACCTTCGAAAGCTGGTCGCTGACGCTCGCCGAACATCCGACGCGCGAGTTTTTCGCGAAGGCCGGGTTCGCGGATTATCCGCCTGGTTATTTCTTCGTCTTGTGGATCGTCGGGCATCTCTACAAGGCGCTCGTCCACATCGATCCGACCTATGGCGCGCTCAAAATTGCCGTCAAATTGCCGGCGATCCTGATGGATCTCGTCGACGCGCTGCTGATCTACGCGATCGTACGCCGCTTCGCATCGGTCGCGTGGGCCTTCGGTGCAGCCGCCCTCTTCGCGTTTAATCCCGCGACGATTTTCATTTCGGCGTATTGGGGGCAGGTCGATTCCGTCGCTGGGGGCCTGACGCTCGGCTCACTCTTTCTCATGCTCGCTGCGGAGAAGCGCGTCGGTCGCGCGCAAACACTCACGATCGTCGGCGCGTGGCTCTTGCTCGCCTCAAGCGTGCTCATCAAGCCCCCGGCCGTCGTCATCGCACCGCTCTATCTCGCCTATGTTTTCGCAACGACCGACGCGCTAACACGCTCGCGGCGCATCGTCGCGACGCTCATCGGCGTGGTCGCGGGCTTCGCGCTCGCGTACGTTGCGGCGCTCGCCTTCCATCCTGGGATGAACCCGATCGGACAATTCGGATGGTTGCTCTCACGATATGCGTACGCATCGGGCGTCTACCCGTATAATTCGGTCAACGCGTTCAATCTGTACGTCGTGTCGCCGAGCAGCCACTTCTGGCAATCGGATGGCGCGATCATTCCCGGGTGGGTCGTCGGCGGTCACGCCCTCGGGCTCCCGCAATACGTGTGGGGTATCCTCATCTTCCTGGCGGGAACCGCGCTCGTCGTTTCGCGATACGTCCAACGACGCGATCCCGTGGCGCTGCTGGAAGCGGCGATGATTTTGTCGCTCGGCTACTTCGTGCTCTCGACGCGGATGCACGAGCGCTACATTTTCAACGCGGTCCTGCTTGCAACGCCGCTCATCTTTTTACGCAAGCGCTATCTCTTCGCGACGATCGCTCTGTCGCTCACGCTCTTCGCGAACCTCGCGTATTCACTCGAATATCTGCATGTGCTCGATGCCAAGATCGCGGGCGTCGATCCCACCGATCTGATGCCGATTCTGAGTCGGGTGGCCGCGATTCTCAACGTCACGACATTTTTCTACCTCGGATATGTATATCTCGGCGCGGGCGACGATCCGATCGAGACCTTCGATTTCGGCGGCTTCTTCGCGCGCGTGTCCACGGGCGTGCGAGGCTGGTTCTCGCCGCGCGAAGGTATCGCTGCGATGGTCGCGCGGGATTGGGCGATCGGGATCGGACTCTCGATGTCGTCGTTCGTCTTGACGTTCGTCGACTACACGTGGCCCTCGGAGAAGATCTTCGACGAGATTTACTACGCGCGTGCGGGCGAAGAATATCTGACGCACAAAGAAATTTTCGAGTTCACGCACCCACCGCTGACGAAGCTTTGGATCACGCTCTCGATGACGCTCTTTGGTGGCATGCACGGCCTCGGCGATACGTCGGCGGGTTGGCGCTTCCTCAACCTCGTCATCGGCGCGTTGATGGTCCTCGTGCTTTACGTCTTCGCGAAGCGTCTCACGAGTTCGACCGTCTTTGCGACGATTGCGGCTGGGCTCTTGCTCTTCGACGGCTTCCATTACGTCCAGTCGCGTATCGCAACGCCGGAAATCACGGTCGCCTTTTTCTCCCTCCTTACGTTGTACGCGTTCTACCGTTTTTGGATCGCGAGCCAGGTTCGTTTGGTCGCGCGCTTTACGACGCGTCAACTCCCCGCGCTCGGTGGTGCGCTCGCCGCCGGGCTCGCGCTCGCCGCCGTTTTTTCGACGCTCGTCGCGCAAGGCCAGAATGCAACGGCACACATCATCGCGTTCTTGTATGCGGCATGCGGGTCGTACGTCGCCGTGCGCTTCATCGTTCCGCTCGTGACCAAAGCGCCGCTCGTCGCGTCGTATGCCGACGGCACGTGCGTCGCCGCCGGCGCGATGACGATGCTCGACGGCGGTCGTATTGGCGCGACGGGCATGCTCGTCGCGGGCGAAACGACACGAGCCGTCAAGAACGAACTCGTCTTCGAAGCCGAAGGCGTTCGCGCGACGTACGCGCGTGGCGGCACGGTCCGTTACGCGACGCAAGACGGTGAGGCGATTTTCGCCCCCGACGGCACGATGCGTGTCGATGGAGTGACGATCGACGGCGCGCGCGACGGCGTACGCTGGCTCTGGATTCTCGCGCTTTGCGCGGGTGCGCTCGCGGCATGTAAGTGGAACGGACTCTTCGATTTCTTCGTCATCGGGGCGCTCGCGTTCGGCGTGGTCGGCCAGCAATTCGCCGCTCCCTTCGCACGCGCGATCGGCCGCGCGGGAAGTCTCGCGAGGCCGGCCTTGTGGGGCAATCCGTTCGGGTTCTCACTCGATCTCGTCGTTGCGACGATCCTCTTCGTGAGCGCGACGGTCTACGCGCTCGCCTATATTCCCTATTTCATGCTCGGACACAATCTCGCCGATCTCATCGCGCTCCAACAGCAGATGTTCGGCTATCACTACGACTTGCGCGCGACGCATCCGTATGGGTCGTCGTGGTGGCAGTGGCCGCTGCTCTTGCGCCCGATCTCGTATTTCTATCACGACTTCCGCGTCGGCGCCGCGCACGACGATCCGCTCGCGTGTTGCGTCGCCGAGATCATCGCGATTCCCAATCCCGCCGTGTGGTGGTTCGGGCTCGTCTCGATTCCGATCGTCGCGTGGCTCGGATGGCGCGAGCGCAACAAGGGCTACGTCTTGCTCGTCGTTGCGTATCTTTTTCAATGGTTACCGTGGGCGACGTCGCCGCGCGTCTCGTTCGAGTATCACTTCTTCCCGAATCTCGCGATCATCTGTCTCGCCAACGCCATCGTCTTGCAGCGCGTTTGGAAGCTTGCCGCGGCATCGCCGGAGCGTTTCGCGTGGCCGCGCGTCGTCGTCGGAAGTTATCTCGCGCTCGTCGTGGGGCTCTTCGTCTTTTTCTTTCCGATCCTCGCGGGCTTGCACGTTCCGTGGAACGTGTGGGATGCGCGGATGTGGCATTGGCTCATGAAGAATCAGTGGGTGTAACCCGTGTCCGGACATTCGAAATGGCATAATATCAAGCTCAAAAAGGGCAAGGTCGACGGCAAGCGCGGTGCTCTCTTTACCAAGCTCTCCAAAGAAATTATTCTCGCGGCGAAGGGCGGCTCGTCCGATCCCGAGGCAAACTATCGTTTGAAGATGGCGGTCGAAAAAGCGCGAGAGAATAACGTCCCGCAAGAAAATATCAAACGCGCGATCGCACGTGCGTCGGGGGCCGACGGCGAGAAGGCGATCGAAGAGATTCGCTACGAGGGCCACGGCCCGAGTAACGTCGCGATCGTCATCGATGCCGCGACCGATAATCGCAATCGCACGGCCTCGGAATTGCGTTTTCTCTTCAGCCGTCACGGCGGCGCGCTCGGGGAGACGGGATCGGTTGCGTGGATTTTCGAGCCGCGCGGCCTCATCGAAGTCGAACACGGGACGCTCGATGAAGACGTACTCACCGAAGCCGCGCTCGTCGACGGTGTCGTCGATGTTCGGTACGACGACGGGAGCGACGAAGGGCGCTCGGTCGTCTCGACGGTACCCGGGGCACTCGCTGCCGTGCGCGGCGAGCTCGTCGCCAAGGGCTTGCGCGTGACATCGATGGTGCTCGGGGTCGAAGCGAAACAACACGTCGCGCCGATGGGCGACGAACTCAAAGCGATCGTCGCGTTTCTCGACGCGCTCGAAGATCACGAAGACGTGCAACGCGTCTATTCAAACGCCGAACTCGATCTCGCGCAGCTCGAAGCGCTCTCGTGAGCACGGACGTCGTCGGCCCGCGCGCGAAGGTGCGCCGCCCCTCCTGGTTCGCGCGCCAGGATTGGTTCTTCGCGGTCGCCCTCGCGCTCTTCGTCGGCGTCGGAGTTTGGTTCTCGCGCGCGATCTCCGATTTTTTCGCGCCCGCGCAAAAGACCGTTTCGACACCATCGCTTGTGGGACAGACACTCGGCGATGCGTACTCGACGGCCGCACGCGCGCATCTCAAGGCGACGGTACTCCGCCGTACGCCGAGCGATCGCTATCCCAAAGATGTGGTGATGCGTCAGAGCCCACCCGCGGGCTCGCAAGTGCGCGAAGGTCGCCAGATCTCGCTCATCGTCTCGACGGGCGTGCAGATCTTCGCGATGCCCGATTTGCGATACGAGAGCTTACGCGAAGTGCGTCTCGATCTCTCGCATTTCAAATTGCAGCTCGGGAAGACGAAGATCGTGCCGAGCGACGACGTACCGGGCAACCGTGTCGTAACCCAAGATCCGCCTCCGCTCTCATCCGTTCGTGCGGGATCGCTCGTCAATCTCGAGCTCTCCAAAGGCGGACCACAGACGATTCGCGTGCCCGACCTCGAGCGGATCTCCGTCGATCGCGCGCGCTCCGAAGCGAAGGCCGCACATATCCATATCGGCCAGATCGTCTGGACGCCCTTCGGGCGGTTCGGCCCCGCGCGCGGTCAGGTCGTGCGCCAAAAACCGGCTCCGGGCACCGAAATCGATGCCTCGCAGCTCGTATCGTTGCAAGTCAGCGCGGGCCCGCGCGAGTCGGGCTATCTCGTGCGTCAGGTGCACGCGCTCGCGACGGTGCCCGAGGATGCGGCAAAGCAAAACGACGCGTCACCGAGCGTGCGCGTGCAAGTTCGCGACGAGACGGGTACGTGGGATGTCTATAATGCGTACGCGCAGCCAAAACAGCGGCTGGACTTTAATCTCACCGTCGTCGGAACGGCCGAGCTCGACGTGTTCGTGAACCAAGAGCTCATCAGCTCGACGAAGCTCGGGGTCGAGCCGCCGGTTCAAGAGCGCCAGGAGCTTCGCCCTTTGCCACAGCACACGTCGGCTCCAGCGACCAGCTCGAGCATCTCTTCAAAGAAAGTTAACCCATGAAGATCGCGCCGTCTCTGCTCTCCGCCGATTTTAGCCGCATCTCGGAAGAGATCGCGATGCTCGAACGCGCCGGCGCCGATTACATGCACCTCGATATCATGGACGGCCGCTACGTGCCCAATCTTACGTGGGGTCCCAAGATCGTCGGCGATATCCGCAAATGTACGAAAAAGGTTTTCGACGCACATCTCATGATCGTCGAGCCCGAAAGATACGTCGATGATTTCCGCAAGGCGGGCGCCGACATCATTACGTTTCATCTCGAAGCGACCGTGCACGCGCAGCGACTCTTGACGTATATCCGCTCGATTGGCGCGAAGGCGGGCATCTCGCTCAATCCATCGACGCCCGTCTCGCTTTTGGAAGACGTCATCGAAGACTGCGATCTCATCCTCATCATGAGCGTCAATCCGGGCTTCGGCGGCCAGAAATACATTCCGAACGCGCTGAAAAAAGTGCGTCAGGCGCGCGCGCTCATCGACGCGCACAATCCGGCATGCGAACTCGAGATCGATGGCGGCATCGGCCGTTCGAACATCGCTGAAGTCTGCGCGGCAGGCGCGGACGTCGTCGTCATGGGCTCGGCTATTTTCAGTGCGGCCGATCCTGTCGCCGAACTGCAGGCATTACGCGCGCTTGCCGAGCCGCAGCCTGTGGGCGCGCGCGCTTAGCGCGATGACCGAAGATTCGCTCGTCGCGGCGCTTCGCGAAATTTGCGAAGCGCGCGCGAGCGACGCGTCGCCCGGTCCGCGCAAGATCGTGCTCGGCATCGGCGATGACGCCGCGGCATGGCAGCCGTCGCGCTCGCACCTCTGCGTGATCACGACCGACGCGCTCGTCGACGGCGTGCATTTTCGCAAGCCTGAGATGGACGCGGGCGATATCGGCCATCGCGCGATGGCGGCGAATCTCTCAGATATCGCCGCGATGGGCGCGCGGCCGGTGCTCGTGACGATCGCGCTCGGGGTGACGCCCGATACGAGCGAGACGTGGTTGCGCGCGTGCTACACCGCGATGGCGGCGCTCGCGCACGCACACGGTGCGCGCATCGTCGGCGGCGATATTACGGCATCGCCCGTCGTTTCGCTTGCGATTACCGTGGTAGGCGAAGTTTCGCGCACGCGTATGAAGACGCGTGCGGGCGGGCGGCCGGGCGACGTGCTCGCGGTAACGGGTCCACTGGGCGCGAGCCGCGCGGGTCTCGAGCTGTTGCGGCGCGCGGGGATCGTGGGCGAACCGGGCGATCTCGCGCTCGGAAGCGACGAACGCCGCGCCGCCGAGCTTGCGTTCGCGCGGCCGGTGCCGCGCGTGCGCGAGGGGCGATTTCTCGCGGCTTCCGCGTACGTCCACGCGATGATGGATAGCAGCGACGGTCTCTCGACCGATGTCGCACGGCTCGCCCGCTCGAGCGGCTGCGGCGCGACGGTCGATGAGGTACCGATCCATCTCGCAGCGGTCGCCGTGGCCGAAGCCGTTGGCGACGATCCCGCGTGCTACGCGCTCGACGGCGGAGAAGATTTCGAGCTTATCATCGCGGTCGCACCGCGCGCTTTCAATCATCTTTCGCGAAAATTCGCGCTTGCGTTTGGCGCAGCACTCCTACCGATCGGCAGCCTTGAGATCGAACCCGGTATCCGTATCGCGGCCGACGGCATCGCGCACGAATTGGTAGCTGCCGGCTTCGATCATTTCTTCGCTCAGGAGAAGCGCTGAGCGAGGTCGATAGCAGCTCCCGAAAAGCGTCGGATACTCGCCCGCTAGCGCGGCGCGATCACGAGACCGCCGGCGTCACGAAAAAGGGCCACGCCGCAGTCGAGCGCCGCGTCGTAGGAGCGCTTGCCGGTTTCCCGGCGCCGAGTCCCGACTCGGAGCCAGAGGGCGTGCCCTCGAATCGCCTCAGCGCAAGGGTCAGGGCCGGCCGCTGCGACGAACCGCGCGTCGGGTGCGAGGCGGCGGACAATGTTCGGGTCGAGGTTCGTGACGATCGCTGAGGGATCGTAATCGACGAGCCAAGCGTAGACGCCCGTCCGGCCATTCGCATCGAGACGGGCCGCGAGCGCGTGGGAGTCCGGGCCGGCACACGCTGTCAGCGCTGCCAAGGCACCGAAAATTAAAAAGAGCCCGAACGCGCGACGCCGGACCCTTCGGTAGATTGGCCGCCCGGTGAAGGCGCGCGAGTGAGGAACTACGCGCGTTTGACCCGGCGCGAGCGCAGGCATTGGGTGCAGACCTTCAGCGTCTTGTGCGTTCCACGCTCATCGACGCGCACCGGCTGCAAATTCGGGAGCCAACGGCGCTTGGTCTTGTTCATCGCGTGGCTGACATTGTTGCCCGCCATCGGACCCTTCGCACAGACGTCGCAGCGTTTGGCCATGAATTTCTCTATCCTACTGGTCGTCGTAAAAGAAGTATGAGTGCTCCACCACGCAAAGCGCGTTCGGCACAGCCCCCGGACTATACCACGGGCTGTACCTACGACGCAACGTCGAGCCAAAGAGGACCGCGTCTCATGCCGGATAATTTCGAAATCTTGCGGCCGCGTACCCGGAACGCAGCCCGCTACGATTCCAGATTGTGAGATCTTTTTTGAACGGTTCGAGGCCCCGCATCGCCATCGACGCGATGGGCGGAGACCACGCGCCGGACGAAATCGTCGCAGGCGCGGTTCTTGCGGACCGCCAGGGACTCGGGCACATGATCCTCGTCGGCGACGAATCCCGCATTCGACCGCTGCTCGAGAAAGCCGGCGCGAAGATCGAGATCGTGCACGCACCCTCCGCAATCGCCATGGACGCGACGCCCGCCCTCGCACTGCGCAACTGCGATGAAACCTCGCTCGGCATGGCCGTCAACCTGGTCCGTGATGGCAAAGCCGACGCCGTCGTCTCGGCGGGAAATAGCGGTGCGTTCCTCGCGATTGCCCTCGTACGACTCCGTACCATCAAAGGCGTCGCGCGTCCCGCAATTGCTGTGGTGTACCCCGCTCGCAAAGGCAGCGTCGTGGTGCTCGACAGCGGCGCCAACGTCGATTGCCGCGCCGAATGGCTCCTCCAGTTCGGCATGATGGGCAGCGCCTACGCCCGCGCGGTGCTCGGCGTTGCGCGACCGAAAGTCGGCATCATTTCCAACGGCGAGGAGAAGGGCAAGGGCAACGCGCTCACCGTGGAAGCCGCAGAGTTGCTCGAAAAATCGTTCGGCCCTGATTTCGTCGGGAACGTCGAGTCAAAAGATCTCTTCTCGAACGTCGCCGATGTGCTCGTGACCGATGGCTTCGTCGGCAATGTGATGCTCAAGCTCTCCGAGGGCGCGGCCGCCCTCATCGGCGACATCGTGCTCGACGCGATCAAGTCCGGGAGTATCGCGGCAAAGATCGGCGCGTTACTCGTCAAGCCGACGCTCATGGGCGTGCGCGATCGGCTCAGTTACGATAACGTCGGCGGCGCGCCGCTCCTTGGCCTGCGGGGGAACTGCATCGTCGCCCACGGCCGCGCCAATAGTGCGGCGGTGCGGAGCGCGATTCGGGCAGCCGTCGCCGAGGTGAACGAAGACGTCGTCGGACGCATCGGCGAACTCGTCGTGCCGATCGATCTGCGCGAAAGTAGAGAAGCATAACGCCTTCCATGGGGCGCAGGGGACTCTACGTCCATTTGCCGTTTTGCCCGTACGTATGTCCCTATTGCGACTTTGCAAAGTGGCCGATGCGGCGCTCGCAAGCAACGCGCTACCTCGCTGCGCTCACGGCCGAAATCGACGCGGCGCCCGCGTTCGAAGCCGCGACGATTTTCTTCGGTGGCGGGACGCCGAATACGTACGATGCCGCCGATGTCGCAGCGATCGTCGCGCGACTACGCGATCGCTTCGCGCCCGGCGGCTTTGCGGAGGCCAGCATCGAGATGAATCCCGATCCCGATCTCTGCACGCGCGACGTCTTCGCCGCGTACCGCGCGGCGGGCATCGACCGCGTTTCCTTCGGCGTGCAATCGTTCGTGCCGTCGGAATTGAAGACGCTCGGCCGTCGGCACACGCCGGGCGATGTCGGCGATGCCGTCGCACGCGCGCGCGACGCGGGCATCGAAAACATTTCGCTCGATCTCATTTTCGGCACGCCGCTACAGACGACCGAGTCGTGGCGAGCGTCGCTCGACTACGCCCTCTCGCTCGAGCCCGAGCATATCTCGACGTACGGCCTCACGATCGAAGACGACACGCCTTTTGCGGAGTGGTTCGCGCGGCGGCCGCAAGACTTCGCGCCGAACGATCTCGAGGGCGATCTCTATGCGGTCGCGATCGAGACGCTCGCTGCGGCGGGTTACGAGCACTACGAGATCAGTAATTTCGCGAAGCCCGGGCGTCGCTGCGCGCACAACGCGAATTACTGGGCCAATGGCGAGTATCTCGGGCTCGGCGTCGGCGCGGCATCGTACCGAGGCGGCACGCGCTCGGTTCATACGCGCGACCTCGCGATCTATTGTGACGCGGCGCTCGAGGGGCGCGCGATTCCCAGCGACGACGAGCATCTCGAGGGTGCGGCGATGCTCGGCGAAGCGGTCATGCTCGCGCTGCGGACGCGCGAAGGGGTAGATGTCGCCTCATTTGCGGAACGGTACCGCGTCGACTTTCATGAGTACTATCGCGCGGTGTTGAACGATTTGGAAAGCACGGGGACGCTCGACGTCACGCCCGCACGCGTCGCATTGACACCGCGCGGACGGTTCCTTGCAAACGATGTCTGCGGCGCCTTCGTCGCCCCGGCGGAGTAGCGCTTGCCGACCACACTCTTACGCGTTCTCTTTATGGTCGTCTTCGCGATTACGGGCTTTTTGCTCGGTCGCGAAGCGTACGTTCACCTCATCTCGATCCATGTCGCGAGCCAGATTTGGCTCATCGCACTCACCGTCATCGTGCCCGTGGTGGGTGCGGTTGCGGGGCTCTTCATCGCGCCGGTCGTGCAGTCGCTCTTCGAAGTCGAACTGCGGTCGGTCGAAACGACGATGGAGCGCTTGGCGCCGGGGGAAGTCCTCGGCGGTGCACTCGGCCTCGTGCTCGGCCTCGTCGTGGCATTTTTGATCAAGAGCGTTCTGCTCGATTCGGTCGCGACGGCGGGCCGTGCGGGCGGCTACGTCGCCAACGTCGCCTATATCGTCCTCAGCGTCTTCGCGGCGTTTTTGGGCACGCGGCTTGGCGCGAAACAACGCTTGGGCGGAGCGACGCGAGCGAATGCGAGCGGTGCGAGTCGCCCACCCGCGCAAGCGAAGCTCATCGATACGTCGGTCATCGTCGACGGTCGCGTCATCGAGATCGTCGAGAGCGGCTTTCTCGAAGGGCCACTCGTCTTACCGCGCTTCGTCTTACGCGAACTGCATCTCATCGCGGACTCCGTCGATTCGATGAAGCGCACGCGTGGCCGTCGTGGCCTCGAGGTTCTCGCGAAACTTCAGGAGTTAACCACACTCGAGATCGTCGATGAGGATTACGCCGATATCGCGGGCGTGGATGCGAAGCTCGTGCGCTTGGCCCGCGATCGCGGCGCGAAACTCGTCACGAACGACTACAATCTCAATCGCGTCGCGCACGTCGAGGGCGTCGTCGTCCTCAATATCAACGAACTCGCGGGTGCGGTCAAGCCCGCCGTCTTACCCGGCGAGGAGATGCACGTCACGATCGTGCGCGATGGCAAAGAGCCGCATCAGGGCGTCGGCTATCTCGACGACGGCACGATGATCGTCGTGGAAAACGGCCGTCGGCTCATGGGCGAAGAGACCGACGTTCAGGTAACGAGCGTCTTGCAAACCGTTGCCGGCCGGATGATCTTCGCGAAGATCAAGGCGAAGACGGGTGCTGCAAACCCATGATTTTCGCCGCAATCGTCGTGGCTGCGGGGAGCGGCGTCCGTTTCGGGCGCCAGAAACAACTCGTCGAGGTGGCCGGCCGGCCGCTCGTAGCGTGGTGTCTCGAGACGTTTGGTGCGATGGCCGAACTCGGCGAACTCATCATCGCGACGGAAGAAGAACATCTCGCGACGATGGCCGATCTCGCGCGCACCTACGCGCCGACTCTTCGCACGACGGTCGTGCGTGGTGGCGCGACGCGCCAAGGCTCGGTGCGTAACGCCCTCGCTGCGGTCTCGCCGACGTGCGACGCGGTCTTCGTGCACGACGGAGCGCGGCCGCTCGTGCGTGTAGCCGACATCCGCGCCGCAATGGCGCTCGTGGCACCGGGGACGGGCGCGCTTCTGGCTGCCCCCGTCGTCGACACGATCAAAGTCGTCGCAGCCGATCACGCGACGGTGATGCGCACCCTCGATCGCTCGGAACTCTGGGCCGCGCAGACACCGCAATTCGGCACGCTCGTCGACCTGCGCGCCGCCCATGCGGTGGCCGAACGTGCGGGTGATGAAGCGACCGACGACGCGATGCTCCTCGAACGCGCAGGGCACCGGGTCGTCGTCGTTCGCTCGAGTGGTGAAAATTTCAAGGTGACGATGTCGGCCGATCGCGATCTCGCTGAGGCGATTTTGCGCGAGCGGGCGATGGTTGCGCCGTGAAGATTCGAATCGGGCACGGTTTCGACGCGCATCGACTCGTCGCGGGCCGCCCTTTCGTGCTCGGCGGCATCACGATTCCCCATCCCACGGGCCCGCTCGGGCATTCCGATGCCGACGTGCTCGCCCACGCGCTTTCCGATGCGATTCTCGGAGCATGCGCGCTCGGCGATCTCGGCAAGCATTTTCCCGATACCGATCCGGCCTGGAAGGGTGCGGATTCGATGCGTCTGCTCGAAGCGTGTATCGCCATGGCGCGCGAGCTACGATTCGAGATCTCCAACGTCGACGTCACCGTCGTCGTGCAACTGCCGAAGCTCGGCCCGCACCTCCCCGCGATTCGCGAGCGTCTCGCGACGGTGCTTCGCATCGAAATCGGCGACGTGAGTGTTAAAGCAAAAACGAGCGAAGGTATGGGGTATACGGGCGATGGGACCGGAATCGCCGCCTATGCCGTCGCCGCCCTCGTCCGATTGTGAAGGCGTCCATGTCCCTCGATCTCTCCGCACCACCGTTCTCCACGGCCGTCACGCCGGAGATGTCGCGCGCGTCGCTCGCCGATGCCGTCGGCGATGCGATGCAGGCATGTGGACTTTTGGAAACGCCCGCGCCACCCGCCGCGCTGCGCTGGATCGAGACGTTCGTTGAGGCATACGGCGCGGGGCTCACGACCGTTGGCGACGCGATGCCGATCGTCGCGGACTTGCGCGCGGAAGCCGTTATCGTGCCCGCGTTGCAGCTCGAGAAACTGCGCAATCGTCAAGTGCTGTTCTTTCTCGACACCGTGAGCCAATACATCGACGATCAGCCCGAACTGCGCGGCTTACCGATCGATGCCGATATCGCGACGATGGCGCGTGAATTCGGCGTCGCACCCGAAGACGCGCTGTGGGCCGTGCGCGTCGCGCTGACCGGGGCCACGGGCGGGCCGCCGCTCGACCTGCTCTTTCCCTTGCTCGGCCACGACCGGATCATGATGCGCATCGGCGCGCTCAACTCGCACGTTCTCCACGGCCGCGGTCTCGAAACGATTCCTTTCGGTCCCGATGGGAAACCATTCGCGACGATCGTCGGTCGTCGGCCCGAAAGCGAACCCGCGTGAGCCTGCTCTCCGATATTCTCGGCGATCTCAAAGTGCCCGTCGAGCGCGATCCTGCGGCGAAGGGCTATCTCGACGTCATTCTTTCCTACCCGGGCTTTCACGCGGTCACCGCGCATCGGATCATTCACGAGATCAACAAGCTCGGGATCCCGCTCTTGCCACGCTTGCTCTCCAACATCGTGCGCTTCGCAACGGGTATCGAAATCCACCCCGCAGCGGAGATCGGTAAGCGTTTTTTTATCGATCACGGGATGGGTGTCCTCATCGGTGCCACAGCCGTGATCGGGGACGACGTCACGCTCTACAAAGGCGTCACGCTCGGCGGTACGAGCCTCGGACACGGGAAGCGCCATCCCACGATCGGCAACGACGTCGTGATCGGTACGAACGCCTCGGTGCTCGGCGCGATTACCATTGGGGACGGCTCGCGCATCGGTGCGGGTTCGGTCGTCGTGCGCGACGTCCCGCCGAAATCGACCGTGGTCGGCATTCCGGGTCGCATCGTTCTTCTCGATGGTAAACCGGTTCCGGCATCGTCGACGCTCGTCGATATGCCCGATCCGCAAGCGTTCGTGATCCAACAACTCGCCGAACGCATCACCGCGCTCGAAGCCAAACTTGCCGAACTCGGCAACCCCACGCAACCCTCGCGGCCGGCGCAGATCAACGCGGCGATCTTCGACGACGCCTTCCCGGTCATTTAGTTTGCGACTGTATAATACGCGCACGCGCGCGGTCGAAACGTTCGTTCCCCTCGATGGCGATCACGTGCGCATCTACGTTTGCGGTCTCACGCCATCGGCCGAAGCGCACCTCGGACACGCGCGCTCGTTCATGTTCTTCGACGTGCTCCGCCGCTTTCTCGTGCATCGCGGGTACCGCGTCACCTACGTTCGCAACGTAACGGATATCGACGATCGGAGCATCGCCGAATCGCACGCGACGGGTAAGCCTTGGCGAGATGTCGTCGCCGGGTATTTCGCGAGCTTCACGCAGTCGATGACGCGCTTGCATCTCGTCGAGCCCGACCACGAACCGCGCGCGACGGAATACGTGCCGCAGATCGTCGAGATGATCGCAGCGCTGGTCGATGCGGGCAATGCCTACGCGGCACCTGACGGCGTCTATTTTTCGGTTTCGTCGTTCCCGCGCTACGGTTCGCTCTCGGGTCGCAATACGGACGAACTCCTCATCGGCGCGCGCATCGCACCGGACGAAGGCAAGCACGATCCCCTCGATTTCGTGCTCTGGAAATTTGCTAAACCGGGCGAACCGTCATGGCCGTCGCCCTGGGGCGCCGGGCGTCCGGGATGGCACATCGAGTGCTCGGCGATGTCGCACGCCTTGCTCGGCGAGCCCTTCGATATTCACGGCGGTGGCTACGACCTGATCTTCCCGCATCACGAGAACGAAATCGCGCAGACCGAATCCCTCGTGCCGCCCCCCATGGCCAATGCCTGGGTCCACGGCGGGCTCTTACTTTTCGACGGCAAGAAAATGTCGAAATCGCTCGGTAACTTCGAGCCGTTACACGCGTTGCTCGACCGTCACGATCCGCAAGCCGTGCGACTGCTCTTCTTGCAATCGGGCTATCGTAAACCGATGAACTTTACCGAAGCCTCGATCGAAGGCGCGACGACGGGGCTCCGCCGTTTGCAGGCAGCCTACGACACGTTGCGCGCGCAGAGGGACGGATCCGATTCGAGCGACGCGCACGAACATCGCCACCAAGCGATCGATCCCGTCGTCGAGACCTATCGCGACCGCTTCGAAGCGGCGCTCGATGACGACATGAACACGTCGGGTGCGTTATCGGTGCTCTTCGATATTGTGGGCGCGACGCCCCAACTCGTCCGGAGCGGCGTCGCGAGTCCCGTCGCCGCATTCGTGCACGAAGCGATGACGATACTCGGCATCTCGCCGAACGATCGCGTTAGCACGGCCGCAGCCGTCGCGACCGAACGCATCGTGACGGTCGGCTTCGCGTCGCTACGCATCGCGGGACGTGGTGGCGAGCGCCTCGTAGGTGCCACGCTCGATGATCTGCGAGCGGCCGTCGGCGACGTCGTCGCCATCGCCGGTTCATCGGGTTCCGATGCGATCGACGCGATCGTCGAGGCGCGGCTCGTCGCAAAATCGAATAAGGACTTTACGATCGCCGATCGGTTGCGCGTGGCACTGCATGGTGCCGGTGTGACGCTTGCCGATTCCAAGGAAGGAACGTCATGGAGCGTCGACGCTTAGGATCCGGCCGCCCGCCCAACCGCAAAGATGCGATCGATCTCGACGACGTCATCTACGGCTTGCACGCCGTGGAAGAAGCGATCGTCGGCGGCGAGGCATTACGTAAACTCTACATCGGTGACGAACGCAAGCGCGATCCCGCGCTCAAGCGCTTGCTCGAACTCGCGAACGAAACCGGCGTGAACGTTCGCTTCGAAAATCGGATGTTTTTCGCGCAGTTTCCGTATCGAGCGCATCAGAGCGTGGTCGCGTTCGGCGTGCCGTTCGAGTACGTCACGCTCGAAGAGTCGATCGCCGCGCGCAAACCGGGATCCGGCCTCTTCGTGGTGCTCGATCACATCACGGATCCGCATAACGCGGGCGCGATCATCCGCAGTGCCGAGTGCGCGGGAGCGACGGCAATCGTGATGCCCGAGCGCCGCGCCGCGGGCGTGAACGCAACCGTCCGCAAGGCGTCGGCCGGGGCAACCGCACACGTTCCGATCGCGCGCGTCTCCAACATCGCGGGTGCGATTCGCACGATGAAAAAAGCGGGCATCTGGGCTGCGGGCGCAGCGGGGGACACGGGCGCGACGGAGTACACTCGCGCCGATTTCACGGGCGATATCGCGATCGTCATCGGGGCCGAGGGCGACGGCATCTCACCCGTCGTGCGCAAAGAATGCGATTATCTCGTGAAGATTCCGATGTACGGCGAAGTGAATTCACTCAACGCATCGGTCGCCGCGGGTATCTTACTCTTCGAAGCGCGTCGTCAGCGTCTCGTTAAAACGTAGAGCTATGCGCGCCCGTCATGTTATTTCAGCGCTCGCGTTCGCGCTCGCTTTTTCAATTGCGATCGCGCCGAGCGACGCTCGATCGCGCACGTTCAAACTCGGCCTCGATCTCCCGCTTTCCGGCATCGATGGCGCGAGCGCCATCCCCGCACGCAACGCCGTCATCCTCGCGATCGAAGAAGGCAACAAACGCGGTTTTCCCGGCGGCGTCGACGTCGCGCTCTTCGATCTCGACGACGCGGTCCAAGGTAAACACGATCCGGCGCAAGGCGCTCAAAACCTTAGAACGTTCGTGGCCGATAGTGACGTTTTTGCGGTCGTCGGTCCGATGAATTCCAACGTTGCCAAGGCCGAAATCCCGATCGCAAACGCCGCCGGACTCGTGCAGATTTCGATGGCTGCGACCTCGATCGAACTCACCAAAGGTCCCGAAGCGCGCAAATTACGCGTCGCGTATCCCGAACGACCGACGTTCTTTCGTGTCTGCGCCTCCGACGATCGGCAAGGTGCGGCTGCCGCGCGTTACGCCATCGGTCGAGGCTTGCGGCACGCCTTCGTCATCGACGATAACGAATCGTATGGCCGCGGCCTTGCCGACGTCTTCAATACGGCGTTCCCCGCCGCGGGCGGTACGATCCTCGGGCGCGAGCACCTCACCTCGTTCGCACTCGACTACAAAGCGCTGCTTACAAAGATCCGCGGCTCGCATCCCGATGTGATCTTCTTCGGTGGGATCGTCTCGACGGGCGGGGCCGTGTTGCGCAAACAGATGGCCGACGTCGGGCTCGCGGGCGTACCGTATTTCGGTGGTGACGGCCTCGCAAGCCCGGAGTATCTGCCTCTCGCCGGAGCGTCGGCGGAAAATACGTATTTCACCCTGATCTCACCCGACCTCGGCCATTTGCCCGGCGGCTCGCGCTTCGTCGCAGCCTATCGAGCGCGGTTCGGAAGCGAGCCCGGAAGCTATAGCCCCGGCGCCTACAGCGCGGCTGTTGTCGCCCTCGACGCGCTTCGACGCTCCCTTGTGTTGCGCCAAGGCGTTAGCGCGAGCCGAGCCGATATCGTCGTCGCCGTGGCGCGGACGAGCGGGCTCGTCACGCCGGTGGGGCGCGTCTCCTTCGATGCGAGAGGCGATTTGCGCGAGCCAACGATTAGTCTCTACCGCGTTCATGGCGGGAAGATCGAATACGTCGATCCCCGGTCGGGAGGGCGAAAACCGCTTCATTAAGGCTTGACGCTCTTGCAGGACCCTCCTATAATGAGCGAGGTGCGGACGGCCCGATGGGCCACGGCTTGCGTTTCCGGCCGCTTCGATTCAAGGGAGATTGTAAATTATGGCGCTTGCGCAAAGCGCGGACGGCGTGCTCGAATACCATGAACGAGCCGACGAGGACTTGGTCTCGGCCGCCAAAGGCGGCGACAATCTCGCGATGGAGTTCTTGCTAAATAAATACAAGAACTTCGTTCGCATAAAAGCCAAGAGCTATTTTCTCATCGGTGCCGACCGCGAAGACATCATTCAAGAAGGCATGATCGGGCTCTATAAGGCTGTCCGCGATTTCAAAGCCGACAAACTTTCGAGTTTCCGTGCATTCGCCGAACTTTGTATCACGCGCCAGATCATCACCGCGATCAAAACGGCAACGCGACAGAAGCATATCCCGCTCAATCAGTACATCTCGCTCAACAAGCCGATTTACGACGAAGACAGCGAGCGAACGCTCTTGGATGTGATGGCGTCGCAGAAGACATCCGATCCCGAAGAACTCGTGATCAATCAGGAAGTCTCCGAAGATATCAAAGAGCGCATTCAAGAGAATCTCTCTGATCTCGAGTCGCAGGTCTTGCTCTCGTACCTCGAAGGCAAGAGCTATCAAGAAATGGCGCGCGATCTCAATCGTCACGTGAAGTCTATCGATAACGCGTTGCAACGCGTCAAACGCAAAATCGAAAAGAATCTCGCCGAGATCGAACTGCCGTAAGGCTCGATCCCGAAATACGAAAAAGAGGCGATGATTTCGCCTCTTTTTTATCGTTCGACGATCGAAGCCGGCGGTGGGACTCGAACCCACGGTGTGGTATTCCAGTTTACAAAACTGGTGCTGTCGCCGCTGAGCCACGCCGGCACGTCGTCGCGCACACGCCGTTCGCCACGACCGTGAAGAACTCTCTCGAAATCGAGAGGACCGCGTCGTCTGATTCCGTAACGATGTGCGGTCGCACGTGGGTAGGTGGCCGAGTGGTTAAAGGCGACGGACTGTAAATCCGTTCTGCATGCAGTACGGGGGTTCAAATCCCTCCCTGCCCAGAGTGACCGCGGGTGTTGCATAATGGTAATGCCCTTGCCTTCCAAGCAAGAGTCGCGGGTTCGATTCCCGCCACCCGCTCCAAGCTCGAGAACTCGCGAAAGTGGGGTCTTTTTCTTTATTTTCGCGAATTTTTCGCGGCTTCGGGTAGGGTAATTCGTCGTGGACCGAGTGCTGGAGATCCGTGCCGAACCCCCTCTCCCGCACCAAATTCGTCATCGCGTTCCCAGACATGCTCCCAGACTAATCTCCGACTTTGCTCGAGCTTTTCGGATCCGTCAGAACCGCTGCCGCGGCAGCCGCGGCAGCCGCGGCAGCCGCCTGCGCACCCGGAATAACGTGCCCATAGCGCTTGAGGAGTAGCGTCGGATCGGTATGCCCGAGGACCGCTTGGACCGTTCGGACGGTCACGCCGCCTTCAAGCATGAGCGTCGCCGCAGTGTGCCTCAATGCGTGGAACGAGATGCGCGGAAGGCCGAGGCGTTCGATCACGCGCTGAAGCGCATGGTACGCGGCCGGCGCCGATAGCGCTCCGCCGGACGGCCCCGTGAATATCGGATGGTCGCGCTCAACACGGTGGCCACGCTGCTGTTGGTTCTCGCGGTGCCTATCTAGCGCCGCGACCGCTTGGGGCGAACGGTGGACGTCGCGTCGCCCCGCTGCCGTCTTTGGCGATTTTGTGGCTCGACCGGCGTCTCGCGATCGGCTCCGCGCGACCCTTACGACTCGTGTCGAGGTCGCCCCACATGAGACCGAGTGCCTCACCCTGACGCAGGGCCGTCGTAAGCACGAGGACGAGGAGTGCCTCGTGCGGGTCGCCCTCGATGCCCGCGGCAAAGCGCCGAACCTGCTCAGCGCCCCAGAATGCAACATCGGGCTCGGCGACTCGCGGGCCGCCGCGCGGCGGAAACGGATGCTCTTCAGAACGAAGCT
>ENA-OFCD01000204-OFCD01000204.1-metagenomes-genome-assembly--contig:-NODE-204-length-39578-cov-3.336184_pt1 | contig 39578 bp, 35 predicted proteins | sample MGYA00153392_OFCD01 | MGnify analysis MGYA00153392 | reverse complement strand
TGGAAGTGGAAGCTGAAAATATGGGCCGAGTGCTGTCGCAAAGTGCACGCCTGAAACAAAGCGTGGCGGATTCTTCGTTCGACACCTGGATTAAATATTATCGCCAGGATGAAAACGCGCCCAATGCCATCGTCAGCTATTACCAAAAAGGCGCGATGGTCGGCATGGCCCTTGATCTCACCATTCGGCAACGTACTGACGGCGCAAAATCACTGGACGATGTGATGCGCGCGTTGTGGAATGCGTATGGCAAAGTTAATATCGGCGTGCCTGAATTTGCCATTGAAACGATAGTCGAAACCGTCACCGGCCTTGACCTCAAAGCCTTCTTCGCTGAAGCCGTTTATGGCACCCGTGATATTGCGTTCGCACCGTTGTTTAGCTACGTCGGTATTGATATGAGCATGCGCGTGCCCGGCATGGGGACGGGGGCGGTGCCAGGAACAGGAGCAGCAGGCACGAGCAAAACCACCGATCCTTTCCCGCCCACTCTCGGCGCACGCATCGGTGCCGACACCAACGGCGATGCAAAATTAGCCCAGGTATTCGACGGCGGTGCGGCCCAAGAGGCCGGCTTATCAGCGGGCGATACGATTATTGCGATTGATGGTTTACGCGTGACCGGCCACAATATTGACCGGCGCATTAAATCGTATACCGCCGATTCGACTATTGAATTTATCGCCTTCCGCCGCGACGAAATGATGCGCTTCAATGTGACCCTGCAAGCGCATCCCGCCAGCGTCTGCGTACTCACCACCCGCGACACACCACCCGAAGCGAAACTGCAACGCGACAAATGGCTGGGGTTCCAAGGCTAATTTGCACAGCTATTGAATTTCACATCCCCTCTGTATTTTTTGAAACCTTAAGGAATCCCCATGAACGCCCCGCATGATTTGTCGTCCGCCATAAAACCTCTGCCGCTGAAAGACCCGTCCCTGTTTCGTACCCAAAGCTATATCGATGGCATTTGGGTAGAGGCTGATTCGGGCCAGCGTTTTGAGGTGGATAATCCGGCGACTGGCGTCATCATTGCAAGCGTGCCCGATTGTGGTGTGGCTGAAACCAGACGCGCCATTGATGCCGCGAATACAGCGCTGCCGGCGTGGCGGGCGCTGACCGCCAAAGCGCGCAGTAATCTGCTGCGCAAGTGGTTTGATTTGATGCTGGCGCATGCGGATGATCTGGCGCTGATTCTCACCAGTGAGCAAGGCAAGCCGTTGGCCGAAGCCCGCGGTGAGGTGCTGTATGGCGCTTCGTTTATTGAATGGTTTGCCGAAGAAGGCAAACGTATTTATGGCGATGTCATTCCGCCGCACATGGCGGACAAACGTCTGATTGTGATGAAGCAGCCGATTGGTGTGACCGCAGCCATTACTCCGTGGAATTTTCCCAACGCGATGATCACGCGCAAAGCCGCACCCGCGTTAGCCGCAGGCTGCACGATGGTATTAAAGCCCGCTGAGCAAACACCGCTGTCGGCGCTGGCGATGGCCGAGCTGGCGCATCGTGCGGGAATTCCCAAAGGCGTGTTCAATATCGTAACCGGTGATGCGCCCGCGATTGGCGGCGAGCTGTGCGCGAACCCGATCGTGCGCAAGCTCAGTTTCACCGGCTCGACTGAGATTGGTCGTTTGTTGATGCGCCAATGCGCGCCCACGATTAAAAAACTTTCGCTGGAGTTAGGCGGCAATGCGCCTTTCATCGTCTTTGACGACGCTGATCTTGAGGTCGCGGCGGACAGCTTGATGGCGTCAAAATATCGCAATGCCGGCCAGACTTGCGTGTCGGCCAATCGCGTCTATGTGCAAGCCAGCGTTTATGAAAAGTTTGCCGAAAAAGTAAAAGCGAAAATGGCGTCGCTGAAAATGGGTGTGGGCACCGAGATCGGCGTTACGATCGGGCCGCTGATCGACGCGCAGGCGTTGGCCAAAGTGGAGGCGCATGTAGCCGACGCGATTGCCAAAGGCGCGACGGTGATGACGGGCGGAAAAAGAAGTGCGCTCGGCGGATTATTTTACGAGCCGACTTTGCTCACCCAGGTGCCGATGACGGCGCTGGCCTCGAAAGAAGAAACCTTTGGCCCGGTCGCGCCGCTGATTCAATTTGAAACCGAAGCGGATGCGATTCGGCTGGCGAATGATTCCGAGTTCGGGCTGGCATCCTACTTTTTTTCGCGCGATGTAAGCCGCGTATTCCGGGTCAGCGAAGCGCTCGAGTCCGGCATGGTCGGCGTCAACACGGGCATGTTCTCGAATGAGGTCGCGCCGTTTGGCGGCGTCAAGCAATCGGGCCTGGGGCGCGAGGGTTCTAAGTACGGCATTGAGGATTATCTGGAAATAAAATATCTGTGTATCGGGATTTGATCTTATGAAGATTGAGGCAGCAGACTCTAACATTGGCGGCAATCTCCAGGCATTTATTGCTCAAAACGCCCGCCCCGCATGGTGTTTGATCTTTATATTTTTGTTGAGCCATAAGGGTACTGATGCCTTTGCGCAAGCAACCGCTGGCTCAGAAATAGCGCCGACCGTGATCCGCCAGCCGACTCGCGATGCGCCCGAACTTGCGACCGGCTTCAACCAGAAACCGGTTGCCTATGCCAAACATTCCATGGTGGCGGCGGCGCATCCGCTGGCCGTTGAGGCGGGTTTAAAAATGCTGGATCAGGGTGGTGCAGCCATTGACGCGGCGATTGCCGTACAGATGGTTTTAAACCTCGTTGAGGCGCATGCGTCCGGCATTGGCGGTGGCGCTTTTGTGCTGCATTTTGATGCAAAGAAAAATGCCACCGTGGCCTACGATGGCCGCGAAGATGCACCGATGGCGGCCACCCCCGAACTTTTTCTCGGTAAAGATGGCAAGCCGATGAAATTTATTGATGCGGTGATTGGCGGCAAATCAGTTGGCGTACCCGGCCTGCTGCGCGTGCTCGAGATGGCCCATGCGCGACATGGCAAACTGGCGTGGGCGGCATTATTTGCGCCCGCCATTGAGCTTGCTGAAAACGGTTACCCGCTCACGTTGCGCCTGCAAAAGCATTTGGATAACGACACCCTGCTACGTAACAACGCCGAAGCCAAAGCCATCTTTTATAACGATGACGGTTCCGCCAAAGCACTTGGCACGCTGGTCAAAAATCCGGCGATTGCGGCGACGTTCAGGCGAATTGCAAAAGAGGGGCCGAATGCTTTTTACAAAGGCGAAATAGCCCGCGATATCGTCGCGGCAGTGCGCGGCCATCCGAGTAATCCGGGCGGGCTGACCGAAAGTGATTTGGCAAATTATCAAGCGCGTGCGCTGACGCCGGTTTGCGGGCTCTATCGCGTGTATCGAGTCTGCGGCATGCCGCCGCCCTCCAGTGGCGGGATTGCGGTGCTGCAGATATTGGAAACCCTGGAGCGTTTCGACATGAAAGCAGTGCGACCTGATTCAGCCGAGGCCATCCATTTATTTTCTGAAGCGGGCCGCTTGGCCTATGCCGACCGCGAACGTTACGCAGGCGATGACCGGTTCGTCAGTGTGCCGGTGGCGGGCTTGATTGATCCCGCCTACAACCACGCCCGTAGTCTGTTAATTACGCGCGAAAAATCGATGGGCAAAGCGGCGGCTGGTTTGCCATCGGGGATAAAAACCGCGATGGCTGATGGCGACACACTGGAGTTTCCATCCACTTCGCATATTTCAATTGTGGACAAAAACGGTAACGCCGTCAGCATGACCACCACCATCGAATCTTTTTTCGGCAGCCGATTGTTTGTGCATGGCTTTCCGCTGAATAATCAGTTGACGGATTTTTCCATGACGCCTACCGAGAATGGTCGGCCGGTTGCGAATGCCGTCGGGCCTGGCAAGCGACCGCGTAGCGCGATGTCGCCGACGCTGGTTTTTGATCAGCAGGGAAAGCTGCTGATGGTGATTGGCTCACCGGGCGGCAGCGTGATTATCAATTACGTCGCTAAGACACTGGTGGGCGTGCTGGATTGGGGGCTTGATATTCAGGCCGCCATTTCTTTGCCCAATGTCGGTAGTCGTAACGGCGCGACTGAAATCGAAAGCGGCAGCGCCGCCGAAAATTTAATCGGTACACTGCGCGCCTTGGGCCATGAGATTCGCAGCTTTGATCTGAGCAGCGGATTGCACGGAATAGTCCGCACCGCCAACGGCTGGCAGGGTGGTGCCGACCCGCGACGTGAGGGCATCGCCAAAGGCCGCTAATTATTTTTTCAATCCCTCTATTTCAAACCTGCTACAAATATTCCACACTACTGCAACTTACTACCGCCCACCACAACCTGTTTATGCAAACCGTATCGGAGAATCAGATGATGCCAATTCCACCAACAATTTCACTAACCAGCCTACGAGCAAGCGAGCTGGCAAATACACCTGCCCGATTTAAAATTTTTACGACAACGCTGGCTTGGTGCGCATTAGGCTCATTGAGCGCATGCGCTACCGCTCCCGTAACGACTACCCCGGCATCCGTCGCTGCCGCCAAGCCCGTCATCACGCGTGAACCGGTGGCCGTGGGCCCGTTATCAGCGAACGCGCCTGCGCCGGTCGACGTGATGCCTGCCGTTGTCACGGATTTAATCATTCGCGATAGCGCAATTGGCAAAGGCGATGCGGCCACACCGGGTGCCATCATGTCGGTGCATTACACCGGCTGGTTGTACGACCCTAAAATGCCGCGCGGCAAGGGCAAAAAGTTTGACTCTTCGCTGGATCGCAATGAGCATTTCAATATCACGCTCGGCGTCAGTCGCGTGATTCAGGGCTGGACACGTGGGCTCGCTGGCATGAGGGTCGGCACGAAACGCACATTGATTATTCCGCCCAGCCTGGGTTACGGCGAACGCGGGGCAGGCGGCGTTATTCCACCCCATGCCACCCTGCTGTTTGAGATTGAGCTATTCACCATGACGCCAGGCCCTGCACCCGTACTAGCACCTGCCGTTACACCCCCACCAGCCGCCACCAAGCCCGTGCCCGAAGCCAGCTCGTCCGGCAAGTAGTCGGTGGAGATCGATTTTTCCTGGGCGTTTGCCGCGCTTTGCGCATTCGCGTTTATCGCGGGATTTGTGGATTCTGTGATCGGCGGCGGCGGACTGATTCAGGTACCAGCGCTGCTGGTGATGTTACCGGGCGTACCGGTTGCAACTATTTTCGGCACTAATAAAATCGTTTCCGTCACCGGCACCTCGGTCGCGTTAGCGCAGATCGCGCGCAAAGTAACGGTGCCGTGGCGCATGCTGTTGGGTGCGGCTATCGTTGCGGGCATTTTTGCTTTTATCGGCGCGCGTGCAGTCACGCTGATCGATCCGAAATTACTGAAGCCGGTTATTTTATTGCTGCTGATCGCGGTGGCCATTTATACATTCATGCGCAAGGATTTCGGTCGGCTGCATGCCCCTAAATGGCCGGAGTCCTCGCAGCGCTGGATCGCCATGGGCGTGGGCGCGGTACTGGGATTTTATGAAGGTTTTTTTGGCCCCGGCACTGGCAGCTTTCTTATTTTTGCATTTGTCGGCCTGCTGGGATTTAATTTTCTGACGGCATCCGCGTCGGCCAAGGTGATCAATATCACGACCAATATAGCCGCGACAGCATGGTTTGCCTGGAGCGGCAATATACTTTATAAGCTGGCTATTCCGATGGCAATTTTTAATGTAGCCGGTGCACTGATCGGTGCGCGGCTGGCGATCAATAAAGGCAGCGGATTTTTGCGCGTGTTCTTTTTAATCATCATGATCACACTGATACTGCGCTACGCTTACGATATTTTTTTTAAAAATGTTTAGCCCGGTTTAGCGGTATCAAACACTTTGTTTTCAGGAACACAGCATGGAAAATCTTCACATAAAGACCTTCGGCGCATTCATTATCGGCGATGAAATTTTGTCTGGTAAGCGCCAGGATAAACACCTCGCAAAAATTATTGAAACCCTTGCGGCGCGCGGACTTTCATTAAGTTATGCGCATTATTTGGGTGATGAGCCCATGCGCATTATCGCGGCACTCAAGCAATCATTCGCAACCGATCATATTGTGTTCAGTTTTGGCGGCATCGGTGCGACCCCGGATGACTACACCCGTCAATGCGCGGCGACAGCGCTCGGCGTGGCACTCAAGCAGCATCCCGACGCGGTGGCCGCAATGGCCGCTAAAACCGATTTTGAACTGACGCCCAATCGTTTGAAAATGGCGGAATTTCCGCTCGGCTCAAACATCATTCCTAATCCGTACAACAGCATCGCCGCATTCTCGTATGGCGATCATCACTTCTTGCCCGGCTTTCCGGAAATGGCATGGCCGATGATGGCCTGGGTGCTCGATAAAAAATACGCCACCCTATTTAACCAAACACCATTTGCCGAAGAAATTATTGTCATCGAACGTGCGGGCGAGAGCAATTTAATTGATGCCATGGAGCGCATTGTGGCTCACTACCCCACCATCAAACTTTCCAGCCTGCCGCAATTTCTGACAAGCGCTACGAGTTTAGCGGCTGCCGAAAACGATCAAGCCAGCCATCGCATTATCGAGCTTTCCATTCGTGGCGACCCCGCGGCTGTACCGTTAGCCATGCGCGAAATGCAGCAAGAAATTCACAATCTTGGCTTCAGGTTTAGCTCAAAATAATTTGTCGCGTTTATGCATTGCGCAAACTTTATAAGCGCACTAACTGCAAAGATAGATGGGTGTAACAATACATAAAAAATGCATGCAAAAATGCAAAAAAATAGCTACCTCACTAAATCTGCACCACACATCAATCAAGGGAAAATGCCATGGGACTATTTGACGGCATTTTGAGCAACCTGGTCGGCAATAATAACGGCAGCGCCAACAATGCGCAGCCCTTCAGCAATCCACTCATCCAGATGGCGATGCAAATGCTGTCACAGCAAGGCGGCGGGCAAAGTACGGCGACCGACAATAATAATGCCGGATCTGCCGGTAAATGGCGAGCAGGTTAGGCAGACATTAGGCAGCGATAAACTCAGCGCGATGCCCCGCCAGTTCGGCATCTCGTCAGCCGATATATCGGACGGACTCGCACAAATACCGCCGCAATTAATTTACCACATCACTCCAGACGGCCAAGTGCGGTGCGATCACAGCATGAGTCAAGGCACGTTAAGCATGCTGCTTAAACGCTAGTCATTGCGCTAATGGGCTCGTTGGGGGCGCTTTGATTTCGTCAGTCTTTTTTGTTTCAGGCTTGGTTTCTGATTTTGCCTCTGTAGCGGCTTCAATCACGGCCAGATAAGCGACCAATTCGACAATAATTTTAACCTCGTCGCTGACCGATGCTGACCACGCCTTCATACCAAAATCGGAACGGTTGACTTTCAAAAATGCGTCGGCTGTGCAGCGCGCACGCTTAACCGTGCCACTAGGAGTGCAACCAGATTTTTGTACGATCAAGGTCACCGGTCTGGTCATATCGAGCAGGGTAAGCGTGCCGTCAATACCGGTCAGACGGTCGCTATTCCACAGGAAGCGTGATGATTTAAAGATGATCGATGGAAATTTTTCGATATTAAAAAACTCCGGCCCCCGCAGCACTTTATTGGTCGCATTCGCGTTTACCACATTCGCGCTGAGGGTGGTGCTGTCAATAATGGCGGTGATGGCGTCATTGGCGCGGCCCTGCTCATCAATGCGTGCCGGATCGTGGTGCAGCGTGCCGGTGGTTCGTTCAAATTTGCCGCGCACCCGCATAAAACCTAAAAACATCACCTCAAAACGGGAGTGGGTTTCCAGAGAGTCAATGATGTAAAGCGGCGGGTTTAATAATCCGATTGAAGACCCGACTGAAGGTCCAGCCGTCGAGGCCGGTGGCGCAGCCGCGGGTTGTGCACCAGCGGCTGTCGCCGTCAACAGCAGCAGCGGTATTAGCAGCAACAGCCCGGCAATAACGCCCACTGACAGCGCCGACACCGCGCTGGCGAATTGCACAATACGCCTGTTGTTACTCATCATCGCGCACCGTTCGCGCTTGACTCTCACCATCACCTGCGTAACGCTCAAATTTTTGTATGGCGCGCCGATCCTGCTTGGTCGGTCGGCCTTTGAACAACGGCGGCGGGAGATCACGCTGCTCGCGTACCAGCTGTTCACGGGCGGCGATGCTTTGCGTTGTTTCTTCGTATAATCCGCGCGCGATCAGCGCTGAGCCGCGTTTTTCGACCAGGCTTTTTACCACCAGATGGAATGCGTAGGGTGGTTTTCGCAGCAACAGCACATCGCCTATTTTGATCGTCCGGGCAGGTTTGGCGCGCTCGTTATTAATATCCAACCGACCCGCATTGATCGCATCAATAGCGAGCTGCCGGGTTTTGAAAAAGCGCGCTGCCCAAAGCCATTTATCCAGCCGTATTGGTAATACAACCGGATCGCCCCTCAGGTTTTCAACGTGCTTTGGCATTCAATTTCACGCTCGCTAAATTCATCGGCAAACCCGTACCGGTGTCGTATTCCGCGCCGGCTAATACGCCCATGCGGGCAATTTCTTCGGCGGCTTTACGGCCTTTATGCAAGTCATAAACCGCATACATCGCACCGAGGGCAAAATCACGGCCGGAACCGATCGACCAGAACCGCTCAAACTCAAATACCTCGCGCATGGAATACACCCCGAAAATGCCGCTGGCATTAACCACCAAAGCCGTTAGCTGTGATGATTCATAAGCATCGTCCTCCTCTTCTTTGGTGTTGAGGAAGGCTTCATCTTTTAGCAGTGGATGAATTTTACGAAAACTCTCGTAGATTTCCTCACGGCCATGAAACGTAAATTCCGGATGGCGCTTGAGCAAGCTTTCCAGCACGAGTTGATGTGCGGCAGAGCCCGCAATACCAAAATAAGTATCGCCATGCTTTAATAATTTTTCCGGTGCCGCATCATGCACGCTGCCCAGCCGCGTTGAACCGAAGGTGGTGAGGGTGTCACCGGCGATGACGACCATGCCGTCTTTTTTTACCACTACGATCGTTGTCATCGGGAGGCCCTTTCAAATGTTTTTAGTCGGCTTGCAGAATAGTTATGCGATGTTTACGCGTTGGTTTATGCGCTATTTGCGTGCCGTTTATTTGCTTATGACCTTTAGCGTAGCCCAAAACGACTCAGCTCCGCAGCCGATCCCCAAAATTGACCAGTAACACGCCCGCCACAATCAGCATCGCGCCGAGCATTCGCGGAGTTGTCAATTCACGCTCGACAAGCCCCAGTATGCCAAGGCGATCAAACACCAGTGACGCCAAAATTTGCCCCGCAATAATCAGGCTGAGCATGGTCGCCACACCTATCCGTGGCGCCAACAAAGTGGTGCCGAATACAAACATCGCGCCCAGCAGGCCACCGACCAGTTGCCAGGGTGCTACTGTGGCAACTTTAAATACGCCAGACACGCTACTCCATTTTTCGCCGGAAGCCACACACACCGCCGCTAATACCAGGGTACCCACCACAAAATTCATAAACGCTGCAAACACCGCACCACTGCCGACACTCACCCGCAGCGTGTGGTTAATAAGAGCCTGCAATGGAATCATGCAGCCAATAAAAAAGGCAAATATCAATAAATACACGTTCATGAATATCTCATTTTGAATATTTGGAACTGAATGCTGCGGCGAAAGCCAACAACGCAGAATTACATCACTATAACAAACGCCTAATCTGATGTGCTTGCCGCTTGTTGTTCGTTGTTGACGCTCCCTGAAGGTTTCTCCCGGGATGTCCATTCGTGGCTTTGTTTTTCACAATCAGGCAGCGTGTGTAGCGGCGTTGACTTCGGTCACTTGCTTGGGCAAACTCGCAAGCTAGCAGCCTGTCGGACTTAAAGAATCGATGCGAAAATTGAGCTGGGCGAGGGCAGATTTTTCCGCTTTTCAAGCCAATGGTTGTTCCCTTGGCGCGGAAAAGCGGGGAAATATGCACCGTACAGATCATTTTGCAGCCGATTCTCTTTAAGTCCGACAGGCTGCTAGGCGGCAAGCAATTTACCTGCGGGTTTATCCGCCTCATAAATGCCTTAAGCTGTATCAACAAAAACATTGCCCGCCCCCCGGAGCTACCCATGAATTTTGCATCACCTCTCAACAGCGGCTCGCAACGGCGGCTGATCAAAATGCTCGCTTCAGTCTGCGCACTCTCATTGGCGGTGATGGCTTTCGGGGCAGAGGCCAAAACGCTGCGCTGGGCCAGCAAGGGCGATGTATTTACGATGGATCCGCATTCGCAAAACAATGGCCTCACCAACGATATGTCTGACCATATTTACGAGCCTCTGGTGACGCGCGGCAAGACCATGGCGGTTGAAGCGGCGCTGGCGACGGCCTGGACGCAGATTAACCCCACCACGATGCGCTTCAAATTGCGCGACAACGTCGTTTTCCACGATGGCGCGGCATTCACGGCGGACGATGTGGTTTTTTCCATTGGTCGCGCGCTCGAAAAAACCTCGGATTTTTCAGCCTACATGCAGGGCATTAAAGAAGCGCGGAAAATCGACGCGCTCACGGTCGATATCATCACCGATGGCCCCACACCGACGCTGCTTGATCAATTGACCGAGGTACGATTAATGAATAAAGCCTGGGCTCTGAAATTCAAAGTCCAGCGTCCGCAGGACTATAAAAATAAAGAAGAAACCTACACCGCCCGGCATGCGAATGGTACCGGGCCATTTGCCCTGAAAACTCGCGAGCCTGATGTCAAAACAGTGCTGGTTGCTAACCCGCACTGGTGGGGCAAACTTGATCCCTCCATAACCGAAGTGGTGTACACCCCGATTAAATCAGACGCTACCCGAATCGCCGCGCTGATTTCAGGCGAAATCGATTTGGTACTGGATCCGCCCGTGCAAGACCTTACAAAATTAAAAGAAAACAAGGCGATCAAAATTCTGGAAGGCAATGAAAACCGCACCATTTTTCTGAATGTAGATCAGGGGCGGGATGAATTGCTCTACGGCACCAAAGGAAAAAACCCCTTTAAAGATCTGCGAGTAAGACAGGCCATGCTGCTGGCCATTGATGTGAATGCCATCAACAAAACGGTGATGCGTGGTTTATCGCTGCCCACCATGTCTTTGATCGCGCCGCAGATTCGCGGCTATACCAAAGATATTGAACAACGTCCTGCGCCAGATTTGGCGAAAACAAAACAACTCATGACGGCAGCGGGCTTTGCAAATGGCTTTGATGTCACTTTTGATTGCCCGAATGATCGATATATTAATGATATTCAAATTTGCACCGCGATTACCGGCATGCTCGCCAAGATCGACATCCGTGCAAAATTAAACGCGATGCCGGTGACGCTTTATTTGCCGAAGCTGCAAAAAGGTGACACCAGTATGTATCTGCTAGGCTGGGGAGTACCTACTTTTGATGCGCTGTATACCCTGCAATCCATTCTGCGCACCCACACCAACGGTAGCGATGGCAACTGGAATTTTTCTGGATATTCCAATCCAAAAGTAGATGCGATCATTGAAAAACTTAAAACAGAAACCAATTTTCGCAAGCGCGCAGAGTTCACCCGGGAAGCTTTATTGCTGGATCAGGCAGATGTCGGCCATATACCGCTGCATCATCAAGTGATCCCGTGGGCCATGCGCAGCAACATTACGGTCGTTCACCGCGCTGATAATCGCATGCATGCCAAATGGGCGATTATAGGTGGCGTCTGATGATGGGCTTGCTACTATGTCGCCGGCAGTAATAGCAATTTTTATGCTCACGGCCATTTTTTTGGCCTCGATTTTTGGACAACACAGATATAGGTGCAGCGATGATTAATTTCAGGAAACCATTTTCAGCTTCAGTTTTATTGGCCACCCTGCTTCTCTCAACTGTTGCCGCTGTTGCAACCGCTGCCGCGCCCACCAGCACCAAAACACTTCGTTATGCCAGTCAGGATGATCCACAAACACTGGATCCGCATTCAGCCAATCTGACGCCCACCAATCGCGTCATCTCGCAGGTTTATGAATCGCTGGTAGCACGTGATAAAGATTTCAAAATTATTCCCGGTCTGGCGTTGTGGTGGAGCAATCCCGACGCCAAAACCTGGCGTTTCAAGCTGCGTCCGAATGTAAAATTTCATGATGGCTCACCTTTCACGGCTGATGATGTGGTGTTTTCGCTAGAGCGTACGCTGCATCCGCTGTCACAATTAAAATCTTCCGTGCAGGGCGTGGCAAGTGCCAGGAAAATTGATGACATGACCGTCGATTTTGTGATGAAAGAACCCAACCCGGTACTTCTGAATCATCTTTACCAGTTCCGCATCATGTCGAAAATCTGGGCGAGCAAAAACAACGCGCTGACGCCGCAAAATTACAAATCAAATGAGGATACTTTTGCCTCACGCAACACCAATGGCACCGGGCCATTTAGCGTAAAACTGCGCCAGCCTGATGTAAAAACTGTGCTGGTTGCCAATGCCGACTGGTGGAACAATGCCAGTAAAGAAAAGGGCAATGTTACGCAGGTTGAAATGCTGCCCATTAAATCAAACGCAACGCGCATGGCCGCATTACTGTCAGGCGAAATTGATTTCGTGCTTGATCCGCCGCAGCAGGATGTGGCCCGTTTGAAAGCGGATCCGAATATCCGGATTGCGGAAGGTAATGAAGCACGCATTCAATATTTTGCATTCGATCAATTCCGCGATGAGTTGTTATATAGCAGCGTCAAAGGCAAAAATCCACTCAAAGATTTACGGGTTCGCCAGGCGATGGCGTATGCCATTGATGTTAATGCGATCCGCCAAGTGGTGATGCGTGGCCTGGCAACACCCACCGGTAGCATCGTGCCGCCCGGCACTCAGGGTTACAGCAAAGAAGCAGACAAGCGCCTGCCGTTTGATCGTGAAAAAGCCAAGGCCCTATTGACTGAAGCGGGCTATGCGATGGGCTTTTCAATTACGCTAGACTGCGGCGCCAACCAGCCGCCCGCTGCTATATAACAACTCCCGCCGATATTTGCCAGGCGGTGGCGGCCATGCTGACGCAAATCGGGATTCGCACCACACCGAATATCGTGCCGCTTGCCAACTATTTTTCCAAGCTTCAGAAGTTTGATACCAGCTTTTATTTACTGAGCTGGGGTGCAACCACGTTTGATTCATTTTATACGCTGCAGGCACTTCTGAACACCAATTCAGGTGAGCAATCATCTAATGGCGATTCTAATTATGGCCGTTATTCCAATCCCAAAATGGATGAGCTCATCGGTAAAATAAAATCCGAGTTCGACATGAAAAAGCGCGATGGCTGGATCCGCGAAGCATTGCTGCTGAACCAGCGTGACATTGCCACACTTCCGCTGCATCAACCTGTGATACCGTGGGCCATGCGTAAAAATATCGAGGCTAATTTCGCGCCGAATAACATCGCGTATTTTTTTCGGTTCAAAATTAATTAAATCCCGCGCGGCACAATTACTTAAATAAACGCGACCAAATCAACGCCGCCTCACTTTCACTCACTTTCATTCACCTATACCCCACTATCGCCTATGCTCGCCTTCGCTATTCGTCGTTTGTTACAAAGTGTTCTTGTGATGCTGGCGGTTGGCTTTATCGCATTTTCGCTATTTAATTTCACGGGTGACCCGGTCGCTTTAATGCTGCCGCCCGAAGCAACTCAGGCTGATCGCGATGAGGTGCGCAAATCGCTGGGCCTGGATGAGCCGTCCTATGTGCAGTTTGCGATATTCGTCAAAAACGGATTGCAGGGTAATTTTGGTATTTCGCTGCGCCTCGGTCGCCCGGTATCGCAACTGCTGATAGAACGCCTGCCTGCCACGCTGGAGCTGGCCATGACCGCTGCGCTGCTGGGGCTGTTGATTGGTATTCCGATGGGTATATTTACCGCGCTAAAGCGCGATAGCTGGACCTCCAAAGTATTTCTCACCGGCTCGCTGATCGGTGTATCGCTGCCTAATTTTTTGATCGGTATTTTTTTGATCCTGATCTTTGCGGTCTGGCTCGGGTGGCTGCCCTCATTCGGGCGCGGGGATGTGACCCAAATCGGTTATTGGTCTACTGGCTTTTTAACGCAGTCAGGCTTGAAGGCGCTGGTATTGCCGGCGATTACACTGGGCTTTTATCCGGTCACGTTGATCATGCGGCTGGTGCGTGCGGAAATGCTGGAAGTGCTGCGCACCGACTATATCAAATTTGCCCGCGCTCGCGGCCTGACCAACCATGCGGTGCATTTTGGCCACGCACTCAAAAACACCTTGGTGCCGGTCATCACTATTACCGGCTTGCAGCTTGGTGGCTTGATCGCTTTTGCGATTATTACCGAAACCGTATTTCAGTGGCCCGGCATGGGCCTGCTGTTTATTCAGGCCGTTCAATTTGCCGATATACCGGTGATGGCGGCTTATCTGTGTTTAATCGGTTTCATTTTTGTGAGCATTAATTTGATGGTTGATATGCTTTACTACGTGGTTGATCCACGCCTGCGTGTTGACCGCGCTACGTCGGAAGGCCACTGATATGGTCGATTTAATGCGCCGCTTTTTTGATGGCGATATCTGGCATAGCTTCAAACGCAATCCGCTGGTGATCGTGGCGACGGTGGCAGCACTGATTTGCCTGCTCGCCGCCGCATTTGCGCCTTGGATTGCGCCACACAATCCGTTTGATCTCAAGACGCTCAATCTGCTGGACGCGTTTTCACCGCCCGCCTGGACAGCGGCCGGCAAATCAGAATTTCTGCTGGGCACGGATGATCAAGGTCGCGATGTGCTTTCAACCATCATGCATGGTTCGCGGGTATCGTTGGTGGTCGGGATCTGCGCGGTATTTTTGTCGATGGTGATCGGTATTACGTTAGGGCTCATCAGCGGCTATGTAGGCGGCGCTCTGGATGCTTTTATCATGCGGGTAGCCGATATTCAATTATCGTTTCCGGCGATTTTGATTGCGCTGCTCATTGATGGGGTGGCGCGTGCGGTCATTGCCAAAGAGAATCATGACCAAGTGGCAGTCTATGTGCTGATTTTCGCCATCGCCGCATCCGGCTGGGTGCAATACGCGCGTACCGTGCGCGGCTCTACGCTCGTGGAACGCAACAAGGAATATGTACAAGCCGCCCGCGTGATTGGCCGGCGTTCGCTGGCGATCATGTTCTCGCACGTATTGCCTAATGTGATGGGGCCGGTGATGGTGCTGGCGACGCTGCATGTGGGTACGGCGATCATTACTGAAGCGACCCTGTCTTTCCTTGGCGTGGGCGTCCCACCGACCCAGCCATCACTGGGCACCCTGATTCGTGTCGGTAATGATTTCCTGTTTTCGGGCGAATGGTGGATTACCGTTTTCCCCGGATTGGCGCTGGTCATTTTGGTGCTGTCTATTAACATCATTGGGGATTGGCTGCGTGATGCGCTCAATCCTAAACTTCGTTAAGCAGATATCACCATGACCACACCTTCAGTACCGTTACTGCAAGTTAAAAATCTGCGCATCGAATTCCCCACCCGTCGCGGCATTCTGGTAGCGGTGGACGATATTAGTTTTGATATCGCCGCGGGCGAAGTACTCGGCGTGGTCGGCGAATCCGGCGCGGGCAAATCGCTCACCGGTGCGGCCGTCATTGGTTTACTGGAACCGCCAGGGCGAATCGCGGGCGGCGAAATTATTTTCAACGGCAAGCGCATCGATAATTTGGGGTTTGAAGACATTCGTAAGATTCGTGGCCGCGAAATCGGCGCAATTTTTCAGGATCCGCTCACCTCATTAAATCCGCTTTACACCATTGGTCGGCAACTCACCGAAACCATCGAGACCCATCTCGCGCTGACGCACACCCAGGCGCGCGCCAGAGCCATTGAGTTGCTGGAAGAAGTGGGCATTCCAGCGGCCGATAAACGGATCGATCATTACCCGCACCAGTTCTCCGGCGGCATGCGCCAGCGTGTGGTGATCTCGTTAGCCTTGGCAGCAAATCCTAAACTCATTATTGCGGATGAACCGACCACGGCACTCGATGTTTCAATCCAGGCGCAAATTATTACGCTGCTTAAAAAGCTCGGTCGCGAACACGGTACCGCGGTCATGCTCATCACCCACGATATGGGCGTGATTGCCGAAACCGCTGATCGGGTCGCGGTAATGTACGCCGGCCGTATCGCCGAAATTGGCCCGGTCGCCGAGGTGATTCATCATCCGCAACATCCTTATACGATCGGTCTCATGGGCGCGATTCCGAACGTGGGCGATAACCATGAACGTCTTTCGCAAATTGACGGCTCGATGCCACGCCTGACCGCGATTCCTGCCGGCTGCGCATTTAACCCACGCTGTACCCGCGTCAACGATGTAGCAAACCATCGCTGCACGATCGAGCGTCCGAGCTTATTGCCTGCGGGTAAAACTATGGCGGCCTGCTGGTTGCATGATCGCCTGGGCCAGCAATCTAATGCTGTTAATCAGCACACGGTGACCGTATGAGTCCCGCAAAAATCCTGCTCGAAGTATGCGATGTGGCCAAAGAGTTTGATGTCTCAAGGCCATGGCTTAACCGCGTGCTGGAAGGTCAGGACAAACAAATTCTCAAGGCCGTTGACGGCGTGAGCTTCACCATCAATCGTGGTGAGACGCTGGCGCTGGTCGGCGAATCCGGCTGCGGAAAATCAACGGTGGCGCGTCTGGTGTGCGGTCTTTATACCCCCTCCCGCGGCTCAATCGTGTTTGATGGTGTTGATATGGCCAAGGTTGCCAGCGACGAGCTGCGTGGCCTGCGTAAACGCTTTCAAATGATTTTTCAGGACCCGTATGCGAGCTTGAATCCACGCTGGCGCGTTGGCAAAATTATTGCAGAACCGATCGTCTCGCACGGGCTTGCCACGACGCGTGCTGAGCTTAAAGCACGGGTGGGCCAATTACTGACGCAGGTAGGCTTGTCGCCGCTCGATGCCGATAAATTTCCGCATGAATTTTCCGGCGGGCAGCGTCAGCGCATCTCGATTGCGCGCGCCCTCTCGAGCAACCCGGAATTTCTGGTGTGTGATGAACCTACCTCGGCACTGGATGTTTCAGTGCAGGCGCAGATTTTAAATTTGATGAAAGATTTACAGCGCGAATTCGGGCTGACCTATTTATTCATCTCGCATAATCTGGCCGTGGTCTCACATATAGCAACCCGTGTGGGCGTGATGTATCTGGGCCGCTTGGTGGAAATCGCCGATACCCGGCGTATTTTTACGCGTCCACTGCATCCGTATACCCAAATGCTGCAATCGGCCATTCCCGATTTAAAAATGACCGGTAAACAACGCACGCCAGTCGCCGGCGAAGTGCCCAATCCGCTCAACCCGCCAACCGGTTGTGCGTTTCACCCGCGCTGCCCGCATGCGAACGAACGCTGCAAACGCGAGCGCCCTGAGATGATTGATCACCCCGAAGGCGGTCAGGTGGCCTGCCACGCTGTTGAAGAAAGACGTATCGATATAAAGATAGCCGCATAAAGTTAGCCACATAGAGTTAGCCGCATAAAATGTAGTGGGCAGCATCGTTAACGGCATCCATAAGCCGCAAGCCCAGAAAAAATAAAGAACCAGCAAAATAAAGAACAAGCGCAGGGAGGTCAATTGAAAGTTTTTTTTGCTATTTGGCTGGACGCCGATACGCTCACCGCGGTCGAGGCCGTGCAATCACGATTGCTCGATATCAGCGGCGGGCGACCCATCGTGCCGGAAACTATTCACCTCACGCTTTCGTTTGTGGGCGACATCATGCCTGAACAACTTGCGGAGCTGGTGGCGATCGGGAATCAGATTCGGCAAGCGCCTTTTCAGTTTTGTATCAACAAAATCAGCTGCTCTGAAACCTCAAAGGTCGCGTGGGCCAGTTCAAAACAGTCTTGCGAGGCGTTGATGAATTTACAGTCGACTCTTGACAGTCTGGTCGTCAAGGCAGGATTTCCCCTCGACCTCAGACCTTTTCGCCCACACATCACGCTCGTCCGCCATCTTCCGCAGCCATTTACAACCATGTCCACTCAGGATTTCATCTGGCCGATCAACGCGTTCTCGCTGGTAGAGGCGCGCAAAAACAAGAGTGGCGCGCCGTATGAAATACTGCATGTGTGGCCGCTGAAAAATTAAGCCTCCAACGAGGGGCTTATAAAAACCCGCTCCCCCAAAGAGTAAACTCGTTTATCCATGTGGCGTTTGAAGCAAAAATTGCCCGAGAAGCGCTTAAAATGGCGATCTAGCTCAAGCGTCCTACTATTTCTTTTGTTCAGGCAGAGCGACACCGGCGGGCTCAATCTTTAACTTGAGTTGTTCAAGCCAGGCCGTCCAATCAATGGGGCCATCATCAAATCGTTTTTTCAGATTCTTTAATACGTTTGGCCATGCTTTCGAAAAATAATCGAACGCTTTATCCCACTCGCCGCCCTCGCCCCAGCCGATATGATGAATCGACACATCCGTTAACGCATCGCCGCGCGCGGTCAGACGCACAATCACTACGGTGCGCTGCTTACGCGCTTCCGGCAATGAGGGTGGTGCATTCCAGGTAAACGACAGCATTTTTTTATCCTGAAAGCCGATGATGCGCATCTCATCAGCGCCTTTCATACCGGGAGCCGCAAGCGGGTTGATATAAATCTGGAAGGGGCCATCGACACGCAGCTCGACTTTGGCATCGGGTGCAAAAAAGGTTTTAATGCCGTCGCTGGTTGTCCAAGCATTCCAGACTTCATCCACACTTGCTTTGACGGTGATGCTGTCATGAATGGCCCGCTCGGGCGCGGGCGGCGGCTGGCTACAGGCCGCCAAAAAAACTGTTGCCATCCAAAAAATAAACAAACGAATTTTTATCATGAATGACTTCACAGCAGAACGCGCGCGATCCGCTCAACGGCTTCCTGCAGACGCGCAATAGGGTTAGTGTAGGCGATACGAATATAGCGCTCGGGATGGTTCAGGCCGAAATCCTTGCCGGGTGTAATTGCGACATGCGCTTCCTGCAGAATGCGCCGCGACAACGCAAAACTGTCATCGGCTATTTTTGAACAGTCGGCATAAATATAGAACGAACCTTCAGGCTCAACCTCAATTACAAAACCCAACTTGCGCAGCGCTGGCATTAAAAAGTCACGTCGCGCCTGAAATTCGCGACGACGCGATTCCAAAATGGCGATGGTTTCCGGCAGAAACGCGGCCAGCGCTGCGTGCTGCGCCGGTGCAGACGGTGAAATAAATAAATTCTGCGCGAGCTTCTCAACCTCACGCACATACGCTGGCGGCACTACCACCCAACCCAGACGCCAGCCGGTCATCTGAAAATATTTGCTGAAGCTGTTAATCACAAATAAATTATGCGACGCTTCTTCTGCACATGAAAGTGCAGTCGATGGCTCGACGCCATAAGTGAGGCCCTGATAAATTTCATCCACGATTAGCGTACCGCCGCGCGCCGTAACCGCGGCATGAATAGCCTGAAGCGCAGCCGGGTGCACCAGCGTTCCCGTTGGGTTGGATGGCGTGGCCACCAGTGCGGCCACACTGCGCGGGCCCCAGTGTGCTTCGATATGTTGGGCCGTCAATTGAAAACCATCACTCGCGCCTGCCAGAATAGTTTTCGGCACGCCTTCCATCGCGCGCACAAAGTGGCGGTTACAAGGGTAGCCGGGGTCAGCCATCAATACCTCGTCGCCCTGATTGAGCAGCACGCCCATCGTCAGCAATAGCGCGGCGCTGGAACCTGCGGTCACGATGATGCGACTCGCGTCAACGCTAGCACCATATTGGCTGCGATAAAATTCCGCGATCGCTTCGCGTAACTGCGGCAACCCCAGCGCCGAAGTATAGAACATGGATTTTTCGTTGAGCGCACGAATGGCGGCATCAATAATCGGCTGCGGGGTAGTGAAATCCGGCTCGCCAATTTCCATGTGGATAACATCATGGCCTTCTCGCTCCAGCGCGCGCGCCGCGGTTTGAATTTCCATCACCTCGAACGGCGCGATGTGAGACATGCGGACGGCCAGGCGGTCAGCCACGCGGTGCTTTTTTTGCGGCGTTGGCTCTATTGTTGAGTCCATCGCTGGTTGCATACTAAATGGTGCGTTCATGATTGCATTTCATCCCAGACTTTACCGACGCGCTTCACGCTCACCGGATAGGGCGTACGCAGCTCCTGCGCAAACAGACTGACACGCAGCTCTTCAATTAACCAGCGATAGTCGCGAATAGCAGGCTCCAGCTGATGCTTCACACCCAGCCAATTTTGCCATAGCGGGCGAATCGATTTGTACTGTTCCAGATCGCGCTCCATCGCGCCTATCCTGGCTTTGTTGATGCGCATCGCAATGGCTTTCAGATAACGCGGGTAATGCAGCAATTGGGTGCCACGGGTTTCGCGCAAAAATTCTTTGCTGAACAAATGCTGCAATTGATCTTCTACATCGGGCCCGATATGCTCCCACCCCTTGACGTAGCGCTCGCCGAGCAACTTCCTGATATCGGCCACCAGCGCCAACGATTCATCGATAGCTGCGCTGATTAATTGCGTATTTGCAATCACTTTTGATTTCATCGCGTCGCGGGTGCTGGCAAACAGAACCGCATCGCGAATCATCGGCTTGTCCGCGTTTGCAAACCCGTTTGCCATGCCCTCAGCAGTATCCACAAACGTCATCGCAAAAGCGGCATAAACCACTTCAGTTTTTAACGCGTCCTGCGCGTGGTTTTTTGCTGCCGGGAAAAAATTCGCATATTGAAACGCGGCCACCGGCGAGACCTTGATGGCGCGCTCGGCAAACTTAGCCTGTTCAGCCAGTTCCAGCATGAACAGCCGGATCAAGCCGCGCCGGTGGTTGAGTTTTGCCAACAGCGGCTCATCCAGAATACGAATCGCCACATCGACCTCATGATCCATCAGCGCCGGATAGCCGTCATATCGAATATGGGCTTTTTCAAAATTAATCGTCTCGGCAATTTCGCCAATGTCGGGCGGCCAGCGGGTCAGGCCATCCTGCTCCATTCGGTTGCTGTGGAGAGTAGAAAATACGGTACGCGATGCATCCGCAAATTGCGTCTTGAGTGCACCAAAATCACGCGACATGGCCAGCTCTTTACCATCGGCATCCACAATCCGGAAGTTCATATTGAGATGTGGTGCAATGCGCGATAAATCCCATGCATCTTTCGGCGGCTCAATATTTCGGGCCCGCTTGAGAAACCCGGTGATGGCGTCCGTCAGCGGGGCTTCGGCAGCCGACAAATCGCGCATATCATCATTGTTCATGATGTGCTCAATGAATTCACTCACCGTATCCGGCACCGGCACCAAAGGACTGCGCAGACGCTGCGGCAGGGTCTTGATCACCGCGGCCACTTTCTCGCGCAGCATGCCCATCACCAGCCATTCAAAGCGCGCGGGTGGCACCTGATTTAGCACGGCAACCGGCAAGGTGATGGTCACACCATCCATCGGATGCGTAGGCTCGAATCGGTAGGTTAGCGGATACGTCGCACCGCGCGTCTTGAGCAGCTTCGGGAAAAGATCGAAGGTAATTTCGGACGCCATGCGGCGCATTAACTGCTCGCGCGAGAATTCCAGCACCTTCGGATTATTGCGTTCGGCCTCATTGCGCCAGCGCTCAAAGCCCGCCATGTTGACGATATCTGCCGGCATAATCGCGTCATACAGCGCGACCATTTCCTCTTCATCAATCAACACATCCTGACGGCGCGCTTTGGATTCGATGTCTTCAATTTCGCCGACGAGCTGTAAATTGTGGCGCAGAAATTTGCCCTGCGTATCGACCTCACCCGCGACCAGACCCTGGCGAATAAAAATTTCGCGCGATTCAATCGGTTTGATCGCGCCGTAGTGAACGCGGCGGCGCGGGTTCACCACCAGACCATAAAGTGCCACCTGCTCGAACGCCACAACCTGCCCGCTTTTACGTTCCCAATGCGGATCAAAATGGGTGCGCGTCACCAGATGTGCGGCGAGTTGCTCGATCCATTCCGGCTCAATACTCGCCACCGTACGGGCGTATACGCGTGAGGTTTCGGTCAATTCAGCGGCCATCACCCATTTCATGCGCGTCGCTTTTTGGCCCGCGTGCTGCTGCGCCGCACGTGGCAATTGAAATTTGAGCGCGCGCGTACCCAGATAATGATCGCCTTCCAGTGCCTTGGTGCCAATGTTGGCCAAGAGGCCCGTCAGCAAGGCGCGATGCACATTTTCAAAACGTGCGGGTGTCTCGTTCAACAGCAGCCCTAGTGAAGTCACCATTTCTGATAATTGCGAATGCACATCGCGCCACTCCCGCATGCGCAGCGGCGAGAGAAAATTTTCGATCAGCATTTGATCAAATTTTCGGTTGGATTTTTTATGCTTGAGCGCCTCTTCGTAGAACGCCCACATTTTCACAAACGATAAAAATTCTGACTGCGAATCCGCAAATTTTTCGTGCGCCAGTTGTGATTCCTGCTGCTTGTCGTGCGGACGATTACGCGGGTCCTGCACCGATAGCGCTGCGGCAATAATCAGCACCTCGGTCAAGGCAGATTCTTTGGCGGCGGCGACCAGCATTCGCGCCAGCGCCGGGTCAACCGGAAATTTTGCCAGCGTGGCCCCGAGTGGCGTCAGCGCTTTGGACTCATCGACTGCGCCCAGCTCAAACAACTGCCGATAGCCGTCTTCGATCATGCGCGATGAAGGCGGCTCGATAAAAGGAAAATCAACAATATCACCCAGGTCAAGTGCCTTCATGCGCAAAATAACCGCCGCCAGTGAGGTGCGTAAAATTTCCGGCGTGGTGAAGGCCGGCCGCGCATCATGATCTTCCTCGCTGTACAGACGGATCGCGATGCCGTCCGCCACCCGCCCGCAGCGGCCCGCTCGTTGTTGGGCTGAGGCTTGTGAAATCGGCTCAATCAGGAGCTGATTAATTTTTGAGCGCGGCGAATAGCGGTTGATACGGGCGAGGCCCGCATCAATCACGTAGCGAATACCCGGCACCGTGAGCGAGGTTTCGGCCACATTGGTCGCAAGCACAATACGGCGTCGACCGCTGAGCTGAAACACCCGATCCTGCTCAGCATTCGACAGGCGTGAATAGAGCGGCAAAATTTCCAGGTGGGACGAATTTTGCAATCTTGCTCCAGCACCAGGCGCATTCACCGTGTGCTTGCGCAATGCTTCTGCACAATCACGAATCTCGCGCTCGCCCGGCAGAAAAATCAAGACATCGCCTTGATGCGATTCGGCCAACAGCTCATCCACCGCACGCACCACGGCGTCTTCGATATCCACGGCGTCTTCCGCCTCGTCCAAAAAATGTTCGGGACGATAACGAACCTCAACCGGAAAGGTGCGGCCAGACACCTCGATAATAGGTGCCAGCACGGCATCAATGTCTGAGCCGGTGGCGAAGTGCTGCGCAAATTTTTGCGGATCAATCGTAGCCGAAGTGATGATGACTTTTAAATCAGGCCTGCGCACCGTCAAGCGCTTCACATAGCCGAGCAGAAAATCAATATTCAATGAGCGCTCGTGCGCCTCATCAATAATCAGCGTGTCGTATTTTCGGAGCGACGCATCGCTATGGGTCTCGGCGAGCAAAATACCGTCGGTCATCACCTTCACAAAGGTTGAATCATCAGTGCGGTCATTGAAGCGAATTTTATACGCCACCGTGTGGCCACCGGTCTGCTTCAATTCCTGCGCGAGCCGCGTGGCCAGACTCCGTGCTGCGATCCGTCGCGGCTGGGTGCAACCAATCATGCCGTTCATGCCACGGCCCAGCTCCAGACAAATTTTAGGTAGCTGCGTGGTTTTGCCGGAACCGGTTTCGCCGCACAAAATCACTACCTGGTGCTGACGTATCAAGGCTGCGATTTCGTGACGACGCGCAGCGATAGGCAAGGCATCATCAAACACCGGCCCGGTTGGCCCCAGGATCAAGGCGTGGCGCGCCTTTCGGGCCTGATACCGTGCCTGCGCTGCGACTAAATCAGCCGCAAATTTTTGCTCAAGCTGATCATGCGGCTTGCCCTGCTTAATAAAATCACGGCGTTTGCGATCCAGCGTAATGAGCCTGCCGCGATCAATGAGCAGGAGATCATCAGGGATAGGATGCACGTGCGGGTTCGCGGGCAGATTTGCGTTTGCAAGAGTTGGCGCAGGAGTTGGCACAGGCGTTGGCACAGCAGTTGGCACAGCAGTTGGCACAGATGCAGCCGAAGAAATGACAGGAGATAATGGGGCAGATGACATAGAGGACGCATTTTACGCGCGGCGCGCCGGTGCTGCGCATATTGATGCGGGGGTTGAATACGAATTTCTGACGGGATCAAGCCTTTATTATTATCCCGGCAGGTCACGCGGCGAAGTTACGTGACCTCGCCATCATCGGGTGCTAGCCATCAATTTTGATGCCTTCAACCTCGAACACCCGTTTCACCGTGGGCCGTGACGCGACCCGCAGCGCGTGTTTGGTCCAATGGGGGAATTGGGTTTTCATGTCAAGACTGAGGCGATAGCCCCATCGATAGAACACCAGCAGATAGGGATCACACACGGTGTATTGCCCGCCCATGGCGAAGGTTTTTCCGGTGAGCATTTTCTCTATTTCGGCGAAGTATTTCAGTAGTGTGATCAGGCTTTGCGCTTTGACTGTTTCTTTAGCGGCGGCATCGGCGGTGTAGCGCTCAGGGCGGGCGATGCCGGCGAAAGTGATGTGCACGCTGGAGGACAGCCAGGACATCAACGACAGCGCTTCGGCCTGCTTCCAGGTTTCTTTGGGCCACAGCCCGCGGCTTAAATAACCGCCGCCCAGATAGGTCAGGATCGCGACATTCTCGGTGAGCAGCTTGCCGTCCACCATTAACGCGGGCACTCTAGCTTTGGGGTTCACGCGAAGAAAATCAGCTTTAAGTTGTTCACCGTCTTTGAGTGAGACCAATACCGGCTCGAACGCGATGCCAAGCTCTTCGAGCACGATATGCGGGGCTAATGAGCAGGCGCCGGGGGAGTAGTAGAGTTTGATCACGTCGAGCTTCCGGTTGTGGTGCGGTTGATAAGGTAAATAAGCATAAGGCTTCTATAGTCTAGTAATGAGGGACGATGTGTCAAACCGGCTTCCGCCAGAGGCTTGCACTTCCTCATAAAACTGATCGATTTGCGTAGTAATGGGCAGCTTGGCGCCGTTACGTTCGGCTTCGCCGATGACGATCCCCAAATCCTTGCGCATCCAGTCGACAGCGAAGCCGAAATTAAATTCGCGCTTTAACATCGTCTTGCCACGATTCTCCATTTGCCAGGATTGCGCCGCCCCTTTGGAGATCACGTCCAGTACCAAATTGCCATCGAGACCCGCCTTTTCCGCGAAGGCCAGCCCTTCTGATAGCGCCTGCACCAAGCCAGCAATGCAAATCTGGTTGACCATTTTAGTGAGCTGCCCGGCACCCGATGGGCCGAGCAGCGTGGTGGCTTTGGCGTAGGCATCGATCACCGGCTTGGCTAGATCGAAAGCGGCTTGATCGCCACCGCACATAATGGTGAGCTGGCCTTTTTCAGCGCCCATCTGTCCGCCGGAGACTGGGGCATCAATGAATGCGACGCCTTGGGCCATAGCCTGCGCGTAAAGCTTACGGGCAGCATCGGCGGAGGCGGTGGTATGGTCAACAAGCACTGCGCCCTTTTTAATGCCCTTGAGCGCTGCGGCGGCGACCTCCAGCAGGTCTTTATCGTTACCCACACACATCATCACGAAGTCGGCATCAGCGACGGCTTCAGCGGGCGTGGCTTTATAAGTGCCGCCATACTGCGCTACCCAGGCTTTGGCTTTAGCTTCGGTGCGGTTATAAACCGTGACCTCAAAACTCTTGACTTTAAGATGCCCCGCCATCGGGTAACCCATCACGCCCAACCCTAAAAATGCGACTTTCATGACAACTCCTTGCTTCAGATTAAATAATTAAACACTAGCATTGGCGGGAATCTTCAAGGATAAATGCTTCAAAATGCCCTTGGATACTGGAGTTTAGTGGGCAAACATAGGCATTGATCGATTTACCCAATTCGGCGGCGATTCACCTGTAAACACCGCTCGCAGATTGGTTGCCGCCAGCATCGCCATGGCTAACCGGGTGGCGCGGGTGGCGCTGCCGATATGCGGCGTCATCACTAGATTCTTTAATGCCAAAAATTCGGGATTCAGCGCGGGTTCGTTTTCAAATACATCAAGGCCAGCTCCCGCAATACTATTTTGTTTCAGCGCGCGAATCAACGCTGCGTCATCGACCACGCCACCGCGAGCGGTATTGATCAGAATCGCATGGGGTTTCATCAGCGCGATTTCTGGTGCGCCAATTAAATGATGCGTGGCCGCTGAGTACGGCACCATCACCACCACGAAATCACTTTCACGCAGCAACGCTTCCTGCGAACGATAGCTCACGTTTAAGGTGGCCTCAGTCGCGGCATCAAGGCGGGTGCGATTACAGTAACGCACCGTCATATCAAAACCTGCCGCGCGCCTTGCCACCGCTTGGCCGATGCGGCCCATGCCGATGATGCCGAGGTTGGCGTGATGAATATCGGTGCCGAGCATTTGTTGTACGGCGAAACTTTTTTCCCATTTTCCGCTTCGCAACCATGCTTCAGATTCGGTCACTCTGCGCGCCGCCGCCATCAGCAACGCGAACGTGAGATCAGCAGTGGTATCGTCCAAAATGCCCGGCGTGTTGGTCACGATCACTCCACGTTGGGTGCATGCCGTAACGTCGATATTGTTATAGCCCACGGCGATGTTGCTGACGACCTTCAGGTGCTTGCAATGGTCGATAAAATCCGCATCAATTTTTTCGGTCAGGCAGCACATAACGGCGGCCACATCGCGCGCACGTTCGCGTAATACGCCGGGCGTAAAAACTTCGTCGGCCGCGTTGTAATCCATCTCGGCATGCGCCGATAGAAAGTCGATGACCTCAGGAAAAACCTGTCGAGTGATGAGAATTTTGGGCTTCAGAATTTTTCCATTTATGACGCTCGGACACCACGATACATCGCCATACATTGCAATACATCGCGATCAATGCTTATTCGCGCCGCCCAAATAAGCCTCATATACCGCCGGATCGTTCTTGAGTTTATCCGGCACTCCATGCACCGAGATGCGACCATTTTCCATCACATAGCCATAGTCGGCCACGTTCAACGCGGCGGCGGCAAACTGTTCAACCAATAACATGGTGACGCCGTCGGACTTGAGGCGTTGAATAATGCGGAACACTTCTTCCACCAGAATCGGCGCCAGCCCCATGGAAGGCTCATCGAGCAGAATCACTTCGGGATTCATCATCAGCGCACGCGCCATCGCCAGCATTTGCTGTTCGCCGCCGGACAACGTCCCGGCCAACTGAAGCTGCCGTTCTTTCAGACGCGGGAATAATTCCAGTGCACGCTCCAGGTCCGCTTTGATGTCGCCTTTGGGGCGCGCCCCGGTCAAACGCGGGAAGGCGCCAAGGGTCAGGTTATCGAGCACGCTCATGGTGGAAAAAACCCGTCGGCCCTCTGGCGAATGCGCAAGACCCGCACGGGCGATGCGATGCGAATCCAGTCCGGCCACATTTTTTCCGTTCAGCGACACGTCGCCGAATTGGGGTTTGATCATGCCGCAAATCGCCCTCATGGTGGTGGTTTTGCCCGCGCCATTGGAGCCGATCAAGGTGACAACTTTGCCTTTAGGCACGTCCAGCGAAATCCCGTGGAGCACTTCAACTTTGCCGTAGCCTGCGTAGAGATTGTTGATCGTTAGCATATTGAATCCTCAAGCCGTAGTAGGTTGCATCGCGGTTGACTGGCTATCAACACTGCCCATATCCTCAGCTGCACCGCCGCCCAGATAAGCTTCAATAACTTTTGGATTTGACTGCACCTCGGCCGGTTTTCCTTCAGCAATTTTTTGGCCAAAATCGAGTACTGTCACCGTATCTGAAATCGACATCACCACATCCATATGATGCTCGATCAAAATAAGCGTAATGCCGTGTTCACGGATCTTGCGAATAATCGCCACCAGCTCTTTAATGTCCGGGGCCGTCAAGCCAGCCGCCGGCTCATCCAGCAATAGCAGGCTGGGGCTCAAGCCCAATGCGCGACCAATTTCCAGCAGACGCTGCTTACCGTAAGGCAGATTGCGCGCTTCTTCGTTCGCCAGATCAGCCAGGCCGACAAACTGCAGAATACTGGCGGCGCGGATGCGCGCATGATGCTCTTCAGCGCGATAGCGATTGGTATTCAGCATCACATCCAGCACATTGCTCTTGAAGGTGTGGTGCAGACCAACCAGCACATTTTCAGTCGCCGTCATTTCACCGAATAGCTGCACATTCTGGAACGTACGCGCGATGCCGCCGAGCGCAATCGCAGACGGGGTTGAGCCCGAAATCACGCGACCCTTGAATTCGACTGCGCCTGCGGTTGGTTTATAAATGCCGGTGAGCACATTCATCATGGTGCTTTTGCCGGAACCATTGGGGCCGATCAGGCCATGGATACTGCCTTTGGTGATCTTCAGATCAACTTCGTTAAGCGCTTTCAAACCGCCAAACTGCATCAACACCTGATTTGCATGGAGCAAATCCCCGCCGGTGTTTTCGCTATGGCCCGCTTTCTCCCATGCCAGCGTTTCATCGGCCCGATCGTGATATTCATCATGCTTGTGAAACGCATTGGGCCAAATTTTCTCCAGCAAATTGCGCAGAAAACCAATCACGCCATCCTGCAAATAATAAACCACGAACAAGGTCATCAAACCAAAAATGGTCAGGCGCCAGTCAATAATATTTTCAAGCTTGTACGAAAACGCAGCCATCGCCACGGTCGCGCTTAAAGGCACGGCGATTTCGCGCAGGCTCATCCGCTTCTTGGCTAACAGCCAGACAGAGGCGATGATGCCGATCGTGGCGGCGGTATAAGCGATCTTGCGAAACAGCTCAATATCGGACAGCAAGCTAGGCAGCATCACCACAATCGCCGCACCCAAAATCGGTCCGCTGCGGGTTTTGCGACCGCCCATTATCACCGCCAGCAAAAACAGAATCGTCAGTTCAAAATTATAAGTATTCGGTGAAATATATTCTTCCGAATAGGTGTACAGACTGCCCGCCAGCCCGGCCAATCCGGCGCTGAATACAAACGCAAATACCTTGTATCGGTACACTGAAACGCCCATGCAATCACACGCTACCGGGCTGGCGCGCAAGGCTTGAAAGGCGCGGCCATAGTGGGATTTCAATAATCGATTAACCACAATCAGTGCGATCACCATCAATGCCGCGACCACGTAAAAATATTCAACCTCGTTTAGCTTGTGGCCAAAGAATGATGGCTTGGGCACTTTGATACCGAGCGGGCCTTCGGTGAGAAACGTCATCTCGTTAATCAGGATTTGAATAATGGTGCCAAAGGCCAGCGTGACCATCGCCAGATACGGCCCGGTCACGCGCAGCGCAGGCAATGCCAGCAGCGCGCCAAACGCGGCCGTGACCACTATGCTTGCGGGCACCGCCAGCGCAAACGGCACGCCCAGCTTGAAGAATAGGGCGCCTGCTGTATACGAGCCGATCCCAAATAGTCCGGCGTGGCCGAGCGAGACTTCACCGGTATAGCCGACAACAATATCAAGGCCAAACAATAAAATGGCGTAGATTAAAATCGTTTCGGCCAGGTGAATGTAATAAGGATTTTTAAAGACGAGTGGAAACGCAATCAGTGCGACCAACGCCACCACGCCCAAAATAAGACTGTTCCGTTTCATCGCCTTAAACTTTCTTGATGGTGGTTTTGCCAAATAAGCCGGATGGTTTGATGGCGAGTACGAGCAATAACAACAGTAAGCCAGGCACCTCTTTATAGCCGGTCGAAATATAGTAGCCCGTCAGGGTTTCAGCGACACCCAGAATCAGCCCGCCGACAATCGCACCGACACCTGAGGTCAAGCCGCCAATAATAGCGACCGCGAACGCCTTTAAACCCAGCGCCGTGCCCATAGTGGCACCGGTCAGCGTTAGCGGTGCCACGAGTACCCCGGCAAAAGCAGCCGTAGCCGATGAAAGCGCATATGAAAACGTCACAACCTGCCCGGTGTTGATGCCCATTAGCCCAGCCGCATCGGAATCGTTTGCAGTCGCGACCACGGCTTTGCCGTAGATGGATTTACGGTTAAACATCTCAACGGCCAACATCATGGCGAGTGCGCCTAGCACCACGATCACCTGCATGATTTGTACGTTCGCCCCAAAGATCTGGAAAGGTGTTGCCGAGACCGGCGAGGGGAAGGTGAGATCATCTTTACCCCAGATGTTTTCAGCGACGTTTTTGAAAATAATCGCCAACGCAATCGTTGACATGATCCAGCCAAATTCATTCTTGGTTTTGATCGATGGCCGCACGCCAATGCGTTCAACTACCACCCCCTGCAGCGCGCCAAACAGCATCACCAGCGGAATCATCAACCAGTAATTAATATACGGCCCCCCCATCACGCTGCCTGCCAAACTCAAGCCGACCAAAGCCCCCAGCATCAGCGCTTCGCCCTGGCCAAAATTAAGGGTGCCCGAGGTGGCAAAGGTGAGCTGATAACCAAACGCGATCACCGCATAAATCATACCGAGCGCTATGCCGCTGAATGTGAGTTGCAGAAAGATATCCATATGGGGTGGCCTCTTAAGATTTTTTTACAGGGCAGCTAAAGACAGTCAGCATCGGCTCATATTGCCGCAGCATGCGCACCGAAGATCAAAATAAACGCGGGGGACAAACATCCCCCGCGTGGTTTCTTTATGCGTCACCAGCCTGTAGATGATGATCTACCGCTAGCGCTGGCGACGCCCGATGCGAAGGTTATTTTGCAACCACCACGCGACCGTCAACCACTTGTCCCATCACGGGCATGCCCATCTTGATGGCTTCATGGTCATCCTTGCTGAAAGGCTTGTCGTACATCGCGACCACACCGTCCACTTTTTCTTTCAGGTTTTCAAGCGCTTCGCGTACTTTGGGGCCATCAGTGGTACCGGCCTGCTTGATCGCAGCCGCCAACAAATAAACCGAGTCGTAGCCTTGTGCAGCCGATACGGGCGAAGGAATACGGCCATTCGGTGGGTTGTACGCTTTTACATAGGCGTCGATAAAGGCTTTACGTTTTGGCGTATTTCCGTCCTGAATAAAGGTTTGCGGCATGGTCGCGCCGTTACCATTTTTACCGGCATTGTCGATAAAATTGCCCATCGAAAGTGTCCATGAGCCGATCATCGGTACTGTCCAGCCGAGCTTTTCCATACCGTTGGCAATTTGCGCCAGTTCAGGGCCGATGGCGTAAGTCAGTACCGCTTGTGCGCCCGCCTGTTTGGCTTTGAGCAATTGCGCGGTCATGTCGACATCTTTAATATTAAATTTTTCAACGGTAACCGCTTTAATGCCTTTTCTATCCAGCGCTTTTTCCAGATCCTCACGACCTAATTGGCCGTAGTTGGTGGAGTCAGCCAGGATCGCAACTTTGCTAAATTTACGTTTGACGACGGCTTCTTCCACAATCATCGCGGATTGAATGGTGTCATGAGCGGCGTTGCGAAAAACATAGTTGTCCGCAAATTCAGGTCCGATAAATTGCTTGGTCACGAGTGAGCCGGTGGCGACGTTATTCATCACCGGAATTTTTGCTTCCTGGTAAAAACGCTGCGAAGCAAGCGAAACCCCCGTGTTAATAAAACCGAGGGTGGCGACAACTTTTTCTTTATTGATCAGCTCTTGCGCAATTTGTACGCCGCGCTCGTTTTTGGCTTCGTCATCGCGTTCAACAATCGCTATCGGGCGACCCATGACGCCACCTTTAGCGTTGATTTCCGACACCGCGAGCTTGACGCCATCACGCATCGACACACCCATCGGCGCGGAACCGCCGGTGAACGGGCCGGATACACCAACCTTTATCGGATCTGCTGCCCAGGTAGAAAATGAAACGATGGCGGCCAAGGCGGCTACTAAACCTGATGATTTAATCTTCATAAAAACTCCTCCAGGAAAATCGGATTATTAATAAGAATTTTTGTTATCGTGACACGAAAGTGTCCTGCTATTTTTAGCTTGCAGCTTATATCGTAATCGTCCTGCGGTGCTCGCGCAATAGGAACCAGCATAGGCAGCGGTATAAAGGTTGTTAACTGGAATTAACAGCACCCATTGTTGCAACGCAACAACCATGCAGCTGTAATCAGTTCCGGCATGTTTAAAGCACCCTTGTTTTTTCAATCTCGCTGGAGCGCCCGGGCTTCAATGTTTCGTTCTGCTCGGCCTGCGCGGTCTGTTCACCTCGTTCACCCAAAGCTGCAAGTACCTGATCTGCACTCATCGACTGCTTTAACGCCGATGCTTCTGCGTCTCGGCGGTTCGGAACGTTAGGTAAATCACGCCTCAACTCCTCCAACAGATCGATCAATTTGGCCGCTTTTTGCTCGGTCAATAGCGTGATTTTCAAGTCGAGATGTTCGCGCTGCTCAGCGAGCTTGGCCAGCCGATTTTGTTTGATCAGCACCGCGGTCGCCGTTAGCAACGCACCCAAGCTGATAATGCCCTGTAGCCAGAAAAACGGTGGCGGATCAAAATCGACCACTCCAAGCTGGCGCAACCCCATACTGATAACAATCCACAACGCAACAAACACCAGAATAAGCTCCAAAAAAACCGGACGCCCGATAAAATCACTGACGCGCTCCAGCGCCCGTTGCGATGCGCTGATTTTTTGTTCCTCGCGCGCATGGAACGCCAAAACCGCCTGGATGTTCTGGCTGGTCGGGTCAGTTTCAGCGGAAAGTACCGCTTGAGCAGAGTCGGTTGCTGCTGTCGGCGTTGGGGTCGGCGTTGGCATAGAGATTAGGAGAAGAGCAATAGCAGATTTCGTGATTAATGTTACTTCATTTGGCATTAAGCCTCAGGTCAGCACCAATTCCCAATCAGCCCTTTAGCCAGCGGCTGCTACGGCACGAGCACGACATGCACTCGGTAGGGCCCATGCGCGCCGATCACAATCGTCTGCTCAATATCGGCAGTACGTGAAGGACCAGAAACAAAAAAAGTGGCGCGCGGCAGCTCACCGATCTCATCGCGGCAAAGTTGAAAGGCATCCTCCATGGTGGCGACCATGCGTGATTTTTTAACGATGCAAATATGCGTTTCCGGTAATAGCGCGGTGACTTTAGGTGTGTTGTGCGCACCCAACAATAACAATGTACCGGTTTCGCCGATCGCACAAAAACAACCCGTAATGCCAATCAGATCGCTGTCCGCAGCGGGGCGATTTGCATAATCAATCTGCACACTCGGCCAATCCAGCGGCGCAAATTCTGGCCAGCCCGCGATCCTGACTTGTTGATTCGTCAAGCCGAGTACAACAGAAAGGTAACGCGCCACTTCGCGCGGCACCTCCGCGAGAGAATCAACTTCGGCTAAGGTTGTTTTGAGGCGCGCGCATTCCTCAATAAAATGACGCAGCGGATCATGCTGGCCAAAGGTGGGCAGCGGTCCGCGCTCGCGCGCATTGATGACATGGCGAGCAGCAGCAAGTTCAGCGGCAGTGGTAAGGCCCTGTTTGCCGGCATTGGCGCGGATGCGAGCCAATATATGGTCACGTGCACTCATCGCGCACTCATCGCGCACTCATCGTTTGTGCATTTGGGCTCATAACTGATAAATCATTTGACTTGGCGCGCGGCATACAGCTCGCGGAAGGTTTTTCCTTCGGGGGCGGGCATATCGCGGCCACTTGTCCAACCATCAATACCCGGTAGTGTATGGATCAGCTTATCGCGTCCGCCGATCCAGGCGGCGAAGCGGGCGCCGATGCGTGCGGCCAAAGCATAAAGAGCGGGACGGCTGACAAAAAAGCCCCAGACTTTAATGGCCCAGCGTTCACTCGCTGGGCGCAGCTTCATATCGAATTGCTGCTCGCGAAGTTTGCGCATCAGATCAGGTAACGGAATTTTGACCGGACACACCACCTGACATTCGCCGCAAAAAGTCGACGCGTTAGGTAGATCGCCAGCGTTCTCGATCCCCTTATACACCGGTGTCAGCACCGAGCCCATCGGCCCTGGGTAAACCCAGCCGTAAGCGTGACCGCCGACGTTTTGATAGACCGGGCAATGGTTCATGCAGGCGCCGCAGCGGATACAACGCAGCATCTCGCTCATCTCGCTGCCGACCAGTTTGGTGCGTCCCGCATCGACCAGCACAATATGCATTTGCTCAGGGCCTTCTTGCTCGTCCGGTGCTTTGATGCCCGTAGTCAGCGTCAGGTAGTTGGTAATCGATTGGCCAATGGCGGAGCGGGGTAGTAGACGCATCAGCGTCGCGAAATCGTCGAGCGTGGGAATGACTTTTTCGATACCGGTGATGACACAATGAATGCGCGGAATCGTCGTCACCATATCTGCATTGCCTTCATTGGTGACGGTGAGCGTGGTGCCGGTTTCGGCAATCACAAAATTAGCGCCGCTAATCCCCATATCCGCCGCTAGAAAATGGCTGCGCAATACTTCTCGCGCTTCGCGCGTCATCGCGGCAATATCGGTAAGGCGTGGGGTGTGGTGATGATCCACAAACAATTGGGCGACCTGCTCTTTGGATTTATGCACCGCCGGGGCCACGATATGCGAAGGCGGCTCCTTGGCAAGCTGCAAAATATATTCGCCTAGATCGGTTTCCAATACAGTCACACCGGCGGCTTCCAACGCATCGTTGAGCGCCACTTCTTCGCTCACCATGGATTTTGATTTAGTGACGGTTTTTACCGCATTGTCCCGAGCGATTTTAACAATAATGGCATTGGCTTCATCAGCCGTTTCAGCCCAATGTACAACCGCGCCCCGGCTGATGGCCTTTTGTTCAAACTCGATCAGGTAAGCGTCCAGACTATCGATCACGCGATCGCGCAAGGCCGCCGCATGGGTGCGAATCGCTTCCCAATTATCGATGGTGGCCACGCTGGCGGCGCGGCCATCAACAAACTTGCCTTTGGCGTTTTTCAGCGCTTTTTGCAGCACCGCATCGTTAAGCTTGACGCTCGCGGTTTGCTTGAAGAACATGGATTGAACTTGCATAATTATTTAGCCATGCCTGCAAGCACTTCAGCGAAATGATAAATCTTAGTCTTGGCATCGCCCGTGCGGCGCAGTCGGCCTTCAATATTCAGCAAACAACCCAAGTCGCCGCCGATGACGGCATCAGCGCCGGTAACGGCAATATTGACGCATTTATTGTCCGCCATGCGGGTCGATATCTCGCCGAGCTTGATGGAAAAAGTGCCGCCAAAACCACAGCATTTTTCGGCATCATTCATTTCAATCAAGTTGCAGCCGCTGCGCGCGAGCAACTTGCGTGGCTGATGTTTAATGTTGATTTCGCGCAGACCTGCGCAAGAATCATGATAGGTAATGCTGCCTGAGAATGAAGCAGCAGCAAATTCACTGGACGACACGGTTAAGTTCAGCACATTGACCAAAAAATCAGATAACTCAAACCACTTTGCAGAAAGTTTTTCGAATTCGATTCGTTCAGACTCAGCGGCATCGCGAAACAAATCCTGCACATAATGAATTTTTACCTGGCCCGAACATGAGCCCGACGGTGCTACAACGTAATCGCAGTCTTTGAATTCTGCCAGCACCTTACGCGCGAGACGCTGCGAGATTTCACGCGCACCCGAGTTGTAACCGGGTTGACCACAGCAGGTTTGGGTGGCAGGCACAATGACTTCACAGCCCGCATCTTCCAAAAGCTTCAGGGTGGCGAAGCCGATATTGGGGCGGACCAAATCAACGAGACAGGTGACGAAGAGACCAACTTTCATGCGTTGATGTTAACGCACAATGCGCTATCTGTCGCTCTAAGCGCGTCAAATTCAGCCGAATTGCATACGACATTTAACGCTATATGGCTTTTACCGGAAGTAATACAACCGCGCCTGGAAGAAGTGTTGGGGCAAGCCCCGCAGGCATAAGAGGTGTTACCGATAGGGCCGCAGTAGCCTTGCCGCTTTCGATCCATTTCTTGATCCGATTGGCGTCCCCGATCCGGGTGAACTTTCCCAATGAATCCATCAGTACGATGACAACGGGTTTGGTGCCGATGATGGCCTGCATTACCAAACATTTACCGGCTTCATTGATAAAGCCGGTTTTGGAAAGGCCAATATTCCAGCCATCCGTTTTAACCAGTGAATTGGTATTGTTAAAACCGATCTGGCGGCCTGAATTCGGCAGCGTTACATTCAGCGCAGGCGCTGTCGAGAAGTTACGAATCAAGTCAAAGCCGGCGGCGGCTGACACCATTAATGCCAAGTCTTGTGGGCTCGCGACGTTGCCCGGTGCCAAACCAGTGGGATCGACAAAACGGGTATTAATGAGCCCCAATAATTTTGCTTTAGTGTTCATAGCTGCAACAAACGTGGCAGTACCGCCCGGATAAGTGCGGCCCAGCGCAGCGGCCGCGCGGTTGTCAGACGCCATCAGCGCCAGACGCATTAAATCTTCACGCCGGAATACGGTTCCAACGGGGAGACGCGAGCGGGAATTTTTGATCGTATCGACATCCGCTTGCTCAATCACAATCGGCTCATCCAGATTTTGTTTGCCTTCCAGCACTACCATTGAGGTCATCAATTTAGTGATCGATGCAATCGGCACTGCGCTGTCGGCATTTTTGGCGTAAATGGCACGGCCCGTGGCTTGATCAAACACCAGCGCGGCATGTGATAACAAATTGGGCCCGCCGTCGTGACCGAAGTCAGGTACTGCAACTTGCCTGGGCGCTTTTTTGCGATGTGCGGGCGCAGGCTTCTTGATGGCTTTAGCGTAGGCTATAGGCGTCATAAAACCCGCCAGCACCATCACGATAGAATAAACCAGCAGGTACTTAATGGTTTGAATTGAACGCTGCATAATTATGTCATTTTTGTGAATGAGGATATACCTTAGCAAATGGCGTCCAACATGGCAAGACTTTACGCAAATTCTTATATTTCACTTGCAACTATCTGAATCATCATTGAATCTATTCAAATTTATTTGAACGTACCTAAACTTATGTCAAAACCTCAATATCCGCATCTTGATACTCTCGCCATCCATGCAGGACAATCACCCGATACCACGCATGGTGCGCGGGCTGTGCCAATTTACCAAACCGCAGCGTTTGTATTTCCGGACACCGAAACAGCGGCCTCGCTGTTTAATCTGGAACGTGCGGGCCATGTTTACTCGCGCATTTCCAATCCAACCGTGGCGGTGTTTGAAGAACGCATGGCGGCGCTGGAAGCCGCACCCGCAGCGATTGCGACCGCCAGCGGGCAGGCAGCACTGCATCTGGCGATTGCGACCCTGATGGGGTCGGGCGGCCACATCGTCGCCGCCAATGCGCTCTATGGGGGCTCGCACAATCTGCTGAGCTACACCATGCCGCGATTTGGTATCGAAACGACTTTTGTGGATGGACGTGATCTCGATCAATGGGCCGCCGCGATTCAGCCCAACACCCGCCTACTGTTTGGCGAGACCGTCGGCAATCCGGGCCTGGATGTACTCAATATTCCAGCGGTCGCAGCGATTGCCCACGCGGCGGGCCTTCCTTTGATGGTCGACGCAACACTCACCACGCCGTTTCTATCGCGTCCGCTTACACAAGGTGCCGATATCGTGATGCATTCCGCCACCAAATTTTTATCTGGACACGGCGTAGTGATCGGCGGCGTGGTGGTGGATGGCGGCACTTTCGATTGGTCGGCAAGCGATAAATTTCCGACCCTGAATGAGGCTTATGCGGGCTTTCATCAGATGGTGATGACCGAAGAATCTTCGGTCGCCTCATTTGCCTTACGGGCGCGTCGTGAAGGCTTGCGCGATTTCGGGGCATCGATGGCGCCGATGAGTGCGTTCCAGATTTTACAGGGGCTTGAAACCCTGCATGTGCGGATGCCCCGGCACATCGAGAATGCCCGCAAGATCGTGGAATTTTTAGTCAGCCACAAAGCAGTGGCTAAGGTTACACATCCTGAATTACCTTCGCATCCGGACTATGAATTGGCGAAAAAACTTTTGCCACACGGTGCCAGCGCAGTGATCAGCTTTGAAATCAAGCATGGCAAAAACGGCGGTGGAGCCGGAGGTACAAGCGCCAGAGAAGCCGGTAAAATTTTTATTGAAAAACTCAACCTGTTCTCGCATCTGGCCAACATCGGCGATGCAAAATCGCTGGTTATTCACCCCGCCAGCACCACCCATTTCCGCATGGATGCGCAGGCGCTAAAAGCCGCCGGCATTGCGGAAGGCTCGATCCGGCTTTCTATCGGGCTTGAACATGCCGACGATTTGATCGAAGATTTATCGCGTGCGCTGTCAGCCGCCGCTAAGGTTATCGGCTTATGAAATTTCTCGTCCAGCAACAGCCCGCCTTTGTGTACACCGGCGGCAAACCGTTTGACCCTCTCAAACCGGGCATCGTATTTATTCACGGCGCCGCCAATGATCACAGCGTCTGGACGTTGCAGGCGCGCTACTTTGCACATCACGGCTTCAATGTTTTAGCGGTGGATTTGCCAGGACATGGCAAGAGTTTTGGCGAGGCCAAAACCACGATTGAGCATTATGCCGATTGGCTGATCAATTTGCTCGATAATGGCGCCATCAAAAACGCTGCTTTGGTGGGCCACAGCATGGGTTCGCTGATTGCACTCGATCTCGCAGCACGCTATCCGGCGCGGGTCACACGATTGGGATTATTGGGGTGTTGCATGCCGATGCCGGTGTCAGAGGTGCTGCTGGACGCGGCGCTTAATCGCCCCCAGGATGCGTTTGACATGCTCAATATCTGGGGCCACGCGCCGCAGACAAAATGCGGACAATCACCGATTCCGGGTACCTCGTTGATGATGAGCTACAAGCGCTTGTTGGAGCGCAGTCGGCCCGGGGTGCTGGCGAAGGGTCTGGCGGCCTGTCAGGCGTTTTCAATGGATGAAACTGCGCTAAAAAATATTACTGCGCCAACCTTAATTATCAGCGGCACACGCGACATGATGACGCCGCCCAAAACGAATTTTTCCTTGGCCAAACTCATTGCCGACGCCCACCTTGTGACGCTCGAAAATAGCGGCCATGCCATGATGCAGGAAGCACCCGGCGAGGTACTGGACGCATTAAAAAAATTCATTCGATTTTGAAAATCAAACCCTAACATCGGCGGTTCGTTTCGAGCGAAAGTGGCTCGAAATGCCCGCCGAATAAGGAGTTTACTATTTTTGAAACGCCTGCTAATTCAATTTGCTTCTTTCAATTTGCAGCTTTCAACAATGCTTAAAAATTAAACTTAACGCCTGCCATTAGCGCATCAACACCGGTACCGTCTCCGCTGGTGGAGCCGACTTTTTGATACTCCAGCGTACCTTTGATATTTTTGGCAAAGTTGTAGCCAAAACCAACGCCATACACGGCTTCTGTTTTGCGGTCGGTTGACGACGCACCAA
>ENA-OFCD01000203-OFCD01000203.1-metagenomes-genome-assembly--contig:-NODE-203-length-39721-cov-20.867544_pt1 | contig 39721 bp, 39 predicted proteins | sample MGYA00153392_OFCD01 | MGnify analysis MGYA00153392 | reverse complement strand
TCCATCGCGTGTGATTTTTAGTCAGTCGTCGCAGCATTAAACGAATCATCACGATGTAAACCATCCCGACATGATTTTCCGGCAATCGTTCGTAATCTCGCGCTAAAATTCTAGCATTGTCCAGCCATGCCCAGGTCCGTTCTACAACCCATCGTAACGGTTCCGCCTCAAAGCTTCCAGTACTTGCTCGGTTTGAAATTTCTAGCTCTACTCCGTAAACCATTTTAAGATCGTTAACCAAATCTCCTCGATAACCCTTGTCCTCTAAAATTTTCTCGATCCGGCCATACCGCTCTAGAACAAAAAATAAGACCCAAGGTGCCATTTTAACGTCCGCACAATTCGCCGTACTGACATGGCATTTCAACACCAATCCCAATGCATCTACTGCAATATGCCGTTTGCGGCCTTTGACCTTTTTTTTGTACCCATCAACCCCAATTTCGGCCCCCCTTTTTGACCCAGTTTCACCGACTAGCTGTCAATCACCATTAAACTTGCTTCCGACTCTCGTCCCACGGACTCCCGAACACAAGCCACCAAGGCTGCGTTAATCGATTCCCAAATCCCCAGCCGGACCCCGCTCCGAAAATAGCTGTAAACCGTCTGCCATGCTGGAAACTCACCGGGTAAATTTCGCCACTTTGCCCCATGGTCAGCACGATCGTTGATTGCGTTGAATACCTCGCGCAAATCGACCTCTCGAAGCCGTCCGACTGCTTTGTCCTCTGGTAATAACGGTTCTATGATCGCCCACATCCCACCTCCCAGCCCTAACAAACGGAAAAGCGATCGGCTCTGACCGATCAACAAGGTTATGGATTTCCGATATCCTGGTATTCATGCCGATAAACTGCGTACGAAGTAAGCCGTTCAACTTTGTCAGGACATTCGAGAAGCCATTCGATCGAGTTTTTCTCAAACTTAAGTCAGGTCACAATTTCAACGATCGTGCCAATGTTAACGACATCGTACAGCTCATCAATATCTTTGGTTTTGAGGGATGGGCAACCCCAAGTCCAGTTGTTGCGATCGTCAATTAGCCACTCGCCTAGCTTCGGGACGCCGTGAATGCCGACTTCACCGCCGATCGTGCTATTCCAGGAAATTTCTCCGGTTTGTTTGGCACGGGTGTGTTTGCTTTGAAGGGCGATTAGAGTGCCGATCGATGGGATGAGTTTGCGATGGACGGCGAGGCCATAACTTGCGCCGAGTCCAAGGAAAATGATGAGGGTAAGGCGAAGTTTGGCGGTTCGATCGAGCATGAATTTTGGTTCCTAACTCCCCGCCAGCACTTGTTTCAATGCCTCACTGACCGACGCGTACCCAAACTTAAACCCAGACTCGATCGATCGTTTTGGCAACACTTTCTGGCCCTCTAGCACCAAACTCGCGCCTTCGCCTAGCATCGTCTCAAGGATAAACGCAGGCACCGGAAGCCACGACGGACGGCCTAAGGTCTTGCCCATCTCGCTGCACAGTTCATTCATCGTCACTGGATTCGGAGCCGTCGCGTTGTAAACTCCTTCCATAGACTCCTGAGTCAACGCCTGCATGATCAGTGCCACCACATCATCTTGATGTATCCACGAAAACCATTGTTTCCCGGTGCCAATAGGACCGCCTGCAAAAAGTTTAAACGGCGGCAGCATTTTACCGATCGCGCCGCCCATGCCCAACACAATCCCAAACCGGAGAATCACCAATCGCGCTCCGGTTGCTTTCACGTCCATGGCTGCGGCTTCCCACTTCGTGCAAATCTCCGCAAGATAGTCTGACCCCGCCGCACTCGATTCATCAAAGGTTCCCGTTTCACTCGTTCCATAGAACCCGATCGCCGATGTGCTAATGAACACCTTCGGCCTCACAGGTGCCATTGCGATCGCCTGTACCAGTTTGGTAGTCGTGACCACTCGGCTATCCATTAAGAGTGTTTTGCGCTCGGGTGTCCAGCGACTTCCAGAAATCGGTTCTCCCGCCAAATTCACCACAGCATCACAGCCAGAAATTTGCGCTTGCCAGTCACCCGATTGAAGGGAATCGTACTCAATGATAGAGACATTTTTATAGACGTCTGCGGGAAACTGCGATCGAGCCTTTTGCGCATTTCGCGTCAGCAGCACTGTTTCAATGCCCGTTCCTTCTAGTTGCTCCACCAGCCGACTGCCCACAAACCCCGTTCCACCCGTGACCGCAACTTTCATAAAACCCGCACACTCTTGTTTCAATGATTGGGTCTCATTCTACGGGATTTTATGGGACTCTATGGACCGATCCGATCGGTGGTTTGCCAAGGTGTCTTCCTTATGAACGTAAGCACCGAACCGGACAATCGATTTGTAGATTGTATAGGTTATTGACAAATTGACCCGTCCTGTGGAATGGTCAAAAATAAGAAGGTTCATTAATCCCTTTCCAACAGTTCACTCTTGATCGCCTCATCGCTCAGTCTTCTGGCCATTGACCTAATACTCATCTTGATAAAGAGGAAGACCACCCTCGATCGGTTATCGTCTCATAAGCTTACGTTTTAACCTAACCCCTTACTGCTCTTAAATCCTCCCCATGTCCACTCTTGTCATCGTCGAATCTCCCACCAAAGCCAAAACGATTCGGAACTACCTTCCGGAAGGGTATCGCGTGGAAGCCTCCATGGGCCACATTCGCGATCTGCCGCAGTCCACCAGCGACGTCCCAAAAGAAATTACGGATAAGCGGGTGAGGGAGCTAGGAGTCAATATCTATGGCGATTTTGAGCCGATTTACTTGATCCCAGACGACAAGAAAAAAACCGTCAAGATGCTCAAGGATGCACTCAAGGATGTAGACGAATTGCTTCTCGCGACTGACGAAGATCGCGAAGGCGAAAGCATCTCATGGCACTTACTTCAGGTCTTGAAGCCCAAGGTTCCCGTCAAACGCATGGTGTTTCATGAGATTACCCAGGAAGCCATTCATGCGGCCATTGCCGATTGCCGAGATGTAGACGATAAGGTCGTTCGAGCGCAGGAAACGCGTCGGATTCTCGATCGATTGGTCGGCTACACTCTTTCTCCCTTGCTGTGGAAAAAGATCTCCTACGGGCTATCAGCGGGCCGGGTACAGTCGGTGGCCGTGCGGGTCTTGGTTAGTCGGGAACGCGATCGTCAGGCGTTTAAAAAAGGGTCCTATTGGGATCTCAAAGCGCTTCTAGCGGTGGCTGAGGGCAGTGGAAAGTCCGCCAAAACCATTGAATTTGATGCCAAGATGATCACGCTCGGCGGGAAACGACTGGCGACTGGCGCAGACTTTGATGAAAATACGGGACGGGTTGCGGAGGGTCGAAACGTCGTTCTGCTCAACGAAGATGAAGCCCGAGCACTCCAAGCGCGGCTCGACGGCAAGCCTTGGACCGTCACAGAGGTGGAAGAGCGCCCCGTCATCCGCAAGCCATCGCCGCCGTTTACAACCTCAACGCTCCAGCAGGAATCCAACCGTAAAATTGGCCTTTCTGCGCGAGACACCATGCGTACGGCTCAGAGTTTGTATGAAAATGGCTACATTACGTACATGCGAACGGATTCGGTCCATCTCTCCCAACAGGCGATCGTAGCGGCCCGAGAATGCGTGGAATCCAAGTATGGTGCCGACTACCTCAGCCCCGAACCTCGTCAGTTCACCACCAAATCCAAAGGCGCGCAAGAAGCCCACGAAGCTATTCGCCCCGCCGGAAGCACCTACCGTACACCCCAGGAAACAGGTCTATCAGGCCGCGAATTTCAGCTCTACGACCTGATCTGGAAGCGCACTGTCGCGACTCAAATGGCCGACGCACGCCAAACCCAAATCGGCGTCACGATTCAAGTGGAAGATGCGGGCTTCCGGGCTTCGGGCAAACGCATTGACTTTGCGGGATTCTTCCGGGCCTATGTGGAAGGGTCGGATGATCCCAATGCGGCGATCGATAACCAAGAAGTGATTCTGCCCACGATGCGCGCCGGGGATCATCCCAACTGCGCCACCTTGAACGCGATCGGCCATGAAACCCAGCCCCCCGCCCGCTATACCGAAGCCTCGCTCGTCAAAACGCTCGAAAGCGAAGGCATCGGTCGCCCCAGTACTTACGCCAGCATCATCGGCACCATCATCGATCGCGGCTATGTCCAACCCGCCGGAAATGCCCTCGTTCCCACCTTCACCGCCTTCGCTGTCACGTCGCTCTTGGAGACCCATTTCCCGGATCTCGTAGACACGGGATTTACGGCCAAGATGGAGCGGACGCTGGACGAGATTTCCACAGGCGACGTGCAGTGGTTGCCCTACCTGAAGAGCTTTTATCTCGGGGAAGGCGGCTTGGAAAACCAAGTGAATGTCCGTCAAGATGCGATCGATCCCATCGCAGCAAAAACCGTTGAACTTGAGAACCTCGACGCCAAAATCCGCATTGGCAAATACGGAGCCTATCTCGAAATCGATCGCGAAGGCGAAATCATCAAGGCCAATATTCCGAAAGGTCTGACCCCCGCCGACCTCGACCCCGAACAAGTCGAAACCCTTCTGCGCCAGAAACTCGAAGGTCCCGATAAGCTCGGCATTCATCCTGAAACCGGAGAACCCATTTTTGTCTTAAATGGTAATTACGGCCCGTACGTTCAGCTTGGCGAAATCCCTGAAGATAGCAAAGTCAAACCCAAACGATCGTCCTTCCCCAAAGGCATCACGCCGGAAAATATCACTCTAGAGCAAGCGATCGGATTGCTTCTATTGCCGCGCACGTTGGGAATGCATCCAGAATCCGGCTGTAAAGTGCAAGCGAGCCTCGGCAGGTTTGGTCCCTACGTCGTTCACGATCAAGGTAAAAACGGGAAAGACTACCGATCGCTCAAAGGCGACGATGAACCCGTGACAATAACGCTCGATCGGGCGCTAGAGCTGCTTGCCCAGCCTAAGGCTATTCGCGGGAAAGCAGCAGCGACGCCTCTTCGTGAAATGGGCGCGCATCCTGAAGATGGCGAACCTGTGAATCTGTACGAGGGACCCTACGGCACCTATATCAAACATGGAAAGGTGAATGCATCGCTGCCCGAAGGTGAAACGCTAGAGAGCGTGACGATGGACATGGCCGTGGAAATGCTAGACGCAAAAGCGGCCACCGCTAAAAAAGGCGGTCGTAAAGCAGCGGCTAAGTCCACGACTGATAAAAAGACAACCACTAAAAAGACCACAACGAAAAAAACGGTAGAACCCGAGTCCGCTGGCTCGTCCACCAATGAGGACCTCACTGAAATCACGGCAACCACTAAAAAAGCGACTGCGGCTAAGGAGAATACTTCAGCAACCAAAGCTTCTACAACTAAAGCTTCTACAACCAAAACAGCGGTGACCACCACTAAAAAAGCGACTGCGGCTAAGAAGTCCACGACCTCTAGCTAATGCATGTCTGACTCTAGCCCGTTGGTTTAGCCTGAATGGCTCGTTGTATTCTTGAGAATCAACTCCCCTAGTATTTAGGTCAGTCTTAATCCCTTACTCAATTTCAGAAAAAATACATCCTCGAAAAGTCTCTTTGGATTGGGGCTTTTCAGATTGGGCCTATGGTCCGACGATGACGCTGGTCTTGAATTGGGAACCTTATCACCTAAATCCTGAGTCCGATCGAAAGCCTACAAGAACATCTGAACCATGGCGTTTCTTACTAATTCAAATCAGCAGAATAGAACAGGTGAAAACCTGCGGCTATGGCTCTTTTATTCTTCCACGCGATATCCGAGTTCAGCTAGTCGAGTGCGAGACTGTCTCCATTTGGGTTGGACTTTTACAAAGAGCTGTAGATCGATTTTGCCATCAATGAGTTTCTGCATTTGCAGTCTTGATTCTGTTCCAATACTTTTCAACATGGACCCTTTTTTGCCGATTAAGATTCCTTTCTGAGAATCTCGTTCGACGTGAATGGTAGCGAAAACTCGGGTGATATTAGCTTCCTCTTTAACTTGATCGATCGCGATCGCTACAGAGTGTGGGACTTCCTCACGGGTAGACAGCAGAATTTGCTCCCGAATCAATTCGCCCATAATGAAGCGCTCGGGCTGGTCAGTAACAAGATCAGGTGGATAGTAGTAAGGACCAGGCTGAAGCTGGTCGATGAGAGTTTGTTGAAGTTCTGGCAGTCCATCTCCCATGAGGGCCGAGAATTTGGCGACGCTCCAGCCGTTTTGGCGGACGAGATCAAGGTATCCCCGATCGCATAGATTTCCGTTTTTGAGCGGGATGTCACTCACAATGAGCGACGGATCCTGGCAATCCGATTTGTTAATACCTAGCACAACAGGGACTTTACAATCTCGCAATAGGTCCGCAATAAAGCGATCGCCGCCACCGAGGTCGTCGCTACCATCTACCACAAAGACCAGAGCATCAACGGAATGGATGGCAATTTGGGCGTTTTTGACCAAAACTTCACCTAGACGATGATGAGGCTTGTGAATCCCCGGCGTATCTACAAAAATGATTTGTGCCTTTGGAGTGGTCAAAATCCCTTTTAGACGATTACGGGTGGTTTGGGCAGTGGGTGAAGTGATGGCTATTTTTTGACCGACGAGGGCATTCATCAGGGTAGACTTGCCGACGTTCGGGCGACCAATGATGCCTATGAACCCAGATTTGAATTCAGCGGTGGCGATCGGCATTCCACCGATACCATAGTTGATGTCCTCTTCTTGGCTCTTCTGACCACGCAGAAATGCCTCGATCACGTCGTTACCGGGCTGGCTGATGGAGTGTCGCTCATCGGCTGAGTTTGCGCGATCGACTTGATCTAATTGCTCTGGATTCAAGTTGGGCAAATCTGAGTTCATTCCGCGATCCCGCTGGGGGACGTCCATAGTAAATAGTTAATGAATTGTAGTAGACTTCTGGACCTTCAAGCGAACCTGCATGCCTCGATCGTCCTCAGAGGGTTCCAGAAAATGCTTCTAGCCGTTACTCGACTGGAAAATTATCCCCCAGCGTATCTTTCAAAACGGTCCGCGCCGCCAAATGATTTCGCGTCGAAGTTAAGATTTCCGATTCACGCTCTAGCCGTTCTTCGGTGTTGATCATTTCGAGCAAAGCCTGCTGCTCTTCAGGGACGCCTCTAAGATTACTAGCAATCCAATAGGACAACTCGATCGGTGTATCGGGCAGGTCATCGGGCAAATCGATGGATTCACCCGTCAGCTTCCCAGAAAGCCGCACGACATCCTGTAATAACTGCCCAACATCCCGAGTCATGGGACGCAAATCTTTTATCGTGGGTTCATCTTGAATCCATTGTACGAGTCCCACGCGGTAGGGCTTCTCACGCACTTGCTCCAACACTCGAAATCGCTGCTGGCCAAGCGTCAAGACTTCCATCCGATCGTCTGGCAATCTGTAAAACCGAACAATTTCAGCGCAACATCCAATGTTTGAGGGTGCATTTTTTTCCTGATCCCAAAGAAGCACTCCAAAGCGCCGATCGCTTTCCAAAATGCTATTCATCATCATCCGGTATCGATACTCAAAAATGTGAAGAGGTAACGGACGACCGGGAAACAAGATCATACCGGGCAGTGGAAAGAGCGGAAGTTCACGAACGGCAATCGAGGGAAACGTCATGATGCTAAGTCTAGCCCATTAAAAAGTGTATGTATTTCTTAATATATCGCTTATTGGACTCCGATTACTACGTCCGATAGCATTAATGATGATTTTTCTGAAGCCATCGATCGAGGTCCGCCAAGGTCTCAAAATCAAAGAGTGCCTCCGCAATCAGATCTAACTCATCAAAGGAAAGCTGCGACAACCGCTGCTCAAACTCCGTATTCAGCAGACCAATTTTTCGTTTAAGCTGACGCGCGATCGTTGCGATCGTCCGCTCACGTCCTTGCTCAATCCCTTGCTCAATCCCTTGCTGCATCCAACTGGTAACAATGGTCATAACGTCCTCCTTTTCTCGTAATTCAATTCTATCAAGCTGCTCTTGCAGATGTTGCTCTTCCAGTGGCTCTAATTTCAGATATGTATCCACAAATCCAGACAGAAGCTGTAATTGAGCGGGATTGAGGTTTAGACCTGCCATGAGTCGGAGACAGGCGAGTTTAACGTCAGGACGATCCTGTTTGCGAATTTTCATCTTCGCCATCAGGGCACTGGCAACGGGGTTTGGTTGGTGCTCGTAATCTCTCCAGGAGAGATGATTCAGCCGAATCGTACGGTAGTTAAACCGGAGCACTTCCCAATCGGGAAACTCAATTATGTAACTCCGATCGCCATCTTCTTTCGGGCTATGGTGGGAGAACAGGACGATCGGATAAACGGGCAATCCGTAATCCCGATGGAGCATCGAAAAATAATTGAAAATCCGTCTGTCAAAATTCTTGTGAAAAGCAGCCTGATGCTCAAAGTGGATAATAAAAAAAGCATCTTGATCTTTAAATTTTGCCTTAACAATCAAGTCTGTTTCAAAGGTATCGCCTTCGGTTAAATTTGCAAACAGTTCGAGGGGCAGAAATTCAATAGAGTTTCGATCGAGAAAGAGACTGACCTGTGGAAAAAAGAGATCAATGAATTCAGGAAAAAATTCACCTAAAAGTTCCTTGAAGAGGTGATCATGGCTCGTCTTCGACATCGAATTAATCCAATGAATTTTGTCCATCGTAACCTGCAAACAACAAAAATCCCTCCAGCTTTTGCTAGAGAGATCTCAAAGACAATCTAAAATTCAATCAAAAATCACCGCTAGTCTTACAGCTTAACTTCGATATCTACACCAGACGGTAAGTCCAGTTTCATCAACGCATCAATGGTTTTTGAAGAAGGCTGATAGATGTCAATAATGCGGCGATGGGTCCGAACTTCAAAATGCTCACGAGAATCCTTATCTACGTGGGGCGATCGCAAAACGCAATAAATCCGGCGACGCGTCGGCATTGGAATCGGACCGACAGCAGTTGCATTCGTGCGATTCGCGGTTTCAACAATTTTTTCGCAAGATGTATCGAGAAGGCGACGATCGAACGCCTTAAGACGAATGCGAATCTTTTGTTGCTGGATAGTAGCCATACAGAATCATTCCTATGTTTTCATGGTTCAGAGTGGTTCAAAGGTTGGCGATAGAGAACGGTTTAGACGCCCTAATGTCAACTTTGAGTTCAGAATTTACAAGTTGGCTAGGCATTCTCAATCACTGAGTTTCTTAAGAATGCTTAGCCATTTATCTATTTGATGATCTTAGACACAACGCCCGCACCAACGGTACGACCGCCTTCACGAATTGCGAAACGCATCCCTTGCTCGATCGCAACGGGGCTGATCAAATCAACCGTCATCTTGATACGATCGCCGGGCATCACCATTTCAGCAGCCGTTCCGTCATCGGCGGTAAACGCGCTGATAGTTCCGGTTACGTCGGTGGTCCGAACGTAGAACTGAGGACGGTAGCCAGGAAAAAATGGAGTATGACGTCCGCCCTCTTCCTTCTTCAGGATGTAGACTTCCGACTCAAATTGAGTATGGGGTTTGATGGAGCCAGATTTCGCAAGCACCATGCCACGTTCTAAATCTTCTTTCTTCATCCCACGAAGCAGTAGACCGGCGTTGTCGCCCGCTTGACCGCTTTCTAGCAGCTTACGGAACATTTCGATCCCGGTGACAGTCGTCTTGCGAGTTTCGCGAAGGCCGATGACTTCGACTTCTTCTTGAACCTTAACTTGACCGCGTTCAATCCGACCGGTTGCAACGGTACCCCGACCTGAGATGGAGAACACATCTTCGATCGCCATCAGGAAGGGCTTATCGACTTCACGTTCAGGAGTTGGGATGTATTCATCCACTGAAGCCATCAGGGCGTGGATACCGTCTACCCAAGCATTTTCACCCTTCAGGGTCTTGGGATTAGATTGCATCTGTTCCAAGGCACGAAGCGCTGATCCTGAGGTGATGGGGATATCATCGCCAGGGAAATCGTAAGAGCTGAGAAGCTCGCGCACTTCCATTTCAACAAGCTCAAGTAGCTCATCATCATCAACCATATCCTTTTTGTTCAAGAACACGACGAGACGAGGCACACCTACCTGACGCGCTAGCAGGATGTGCTCACGAGTTTGGGGCATGGGACCATCAGCAGCGGAGCATACCAAAATGCCACCGTCCATTTGTGCAGCACCCGTGATCATGTTCTTTACATAATCCGCGTGTCCGGGACAGTCAACGTGAGCATAGTGTCGATGTTCGGTCTCGTACTCAACGTGAGCCGTGTTGATCGTGATCCCACGAGCTTTTTCTTCCGGAGCTGCATCGATATCTGCATAGCCCATCGCGGTCGCATCGCCCATCGCCGCCAAGGTGCAAGTGATTGCTGCGGTTAGCGTGGTTTTACCGTGGTCAACGTGACCGATGGTGCCGATGTTAACGTGGGGTTTAGACCGTTCAAACTTTTCGCGTGCCATTTGTTACAATTCCTCTTGCAAACTATGCGTTCCCTTTGTTTTTGGCGATGATTGCTTCAGCAACGTTGCGAGGAACTTCCTCGTAAGCGCTGAACTCCATCGTGAAAGTACCCCGACCTTGGGTCATCGATCGAATGTCGGTTGAATATCCGAACATCTCAGCGAGGGGTACTTTAGTAACTACTTTAGCGATCCCACGCTCAACGCCTTGGGATTCGATTTGACCCCGACGGGAAATCAGATTCCCCATCACTGGACCAATGTAGTCTTCCGGCGCTTCAACCTCAACTTTCATCACAGGTTCGAGCAAGACCGGAGAAGCCTTAAGAACAGCGTCTTTAAGTGCCATCGATCCAGCAATCTTAAACGCCATTTCGTTCGAGTCAACATCGTGGTACGAGCCATCGATCAGCGTTGCTTTCACGTCAATCAAAGGATAACCTGCAATCACACCGGATTCACAAGCTTCTTTCATCCCTGCTTCCGCAGGTCCGACATACTCCTTCGGCACGGTTCCGCCAACAACCTTTGAAACGAACTCAAAGCCGCAGCCAGATTCACCCGGTTCGAGCGTGATCACGACGTGACCATACTGACCTTTACCGCCAGACTGACGAACGAATCGTCCTTCTGCCTTGACTTTTTTGCGAATTGTTTCTCGATACGCGACTTGAGGCGCGCCAACATCTGCTTCGACTTTGTATTCACGTCTCATCCGATCGACCAGGATTTCGAGGTGCAATTCACCCATCCCAGCAATCACGGTCTGATTCGTTTCATGGTCGATGCGGACGCGGAACGTTGGATCTTCCTCAGCTAGTGCTCTAAGCGCTTTGCCGAGTTTCTCCATGTCGCTCTTGGTCTTCGGTTCAACTGCAACGGAAATCACCGGTTCAGGAATGAACAAGGATTCCAGCACAATTGTGTCGCCTTCCGGAGTAAGGGTATCGCCCGTGAGGGTTTCCGACAATCCTGGGATTGCGCCCAAGTCACCTGCGCGAAGCTCATCGACGTCAATCCGCTGATCCGCCTTAAGAATAATCAAACGCGACACGCGCTCTTTCTTACCCTTGGTGGTGTTGTAGATGTAGCTTCCCTTAGACAAAACGCCTGAATAGACACGAACGAAAGTCAAGCGACCCACGAACTTATCGGCCATCACCTTGAAGGCCAGCGCTGCGAGGGGCTGATCATCTCTAGCAAAGCGAGTCTGGATGCTGCCATCGGGCATGGTGCCTTCGATCGGCTTAACGTCGATCGGTGCAGGCATGTAATCCACAACGGCATCAAGCAACTGTTGAACGCCTTTGTTTTTGAAGGCAGAACCACAGAACATTGGAACCATGGATCCTTGAAGGACGCCCAGACGAACCGCTTTCTGAATCTCTGCGATAGTGAACTCTTCACCCGCAAAGTATTTCTCCATCAAGACTTCATCGGTTTCAGCCGCAGCTTCGATGAGTTTGACGCGAAATTCAACCGCCCGATCTTTGAGATCGTCTGGAATCTCCACAACTTCGATCTCTTTGCCTAGATCGTCTTTGTGGACATAAGCCACCATCCGAACCAAATCGACGACGCCTTTGAAGTGCTCTTCAGCGCCAATCGGCAACTGCAAAGCCACAACAGGCGCAAGAAGACGGGTTTTGACTTGCTCGTAGACTTTATAAAAATCTGCGCCAGTACGATCCATCTTATTTACGAAGACAAGCCGTGGAACGCTGTAGCGATCGGCTTGTCTCCAGACGGTTTCTGACTGAGGCTGGACGCCACCCACGGAGCAGAACACCGCGATCACCCCATCAAGAACCCGCATGGAGCGCTCAACTTCGATTGTGAAGTCTACGTGTCCAGGCGTGTCGATAATGTTGATCTTGTGCTCAAAGGCACCGGGTTGAGGCAAGGTGGGATTCTCAGGATCACGACGAGTCCATTCAGTACTAATCGCAGCCGCAGTAATGGTAATACCGCGCTCTTTCTCCTGCTCCATCCAGTCAGTGGTAGCGCCGCCATCATGGACTTCGCCAATTTTGTGAACCACACCGGAATAGAACAGAATCCGTTCCGTTGTAGTAGTTTTGCCCGCATCAATGTGGGCAGCAATTCCGATATTTCGTACTCTCTCGAGCGGAACGGTACGAGCCACGGATACCTCCTCGATACATAAGGTTTTAAGTGAGAAACAGCGCCCGAATAAAGAACAGACTAGCTGTAGCTTAAGGGCACTGTAAAGATTCTATACGGTCTGACGTACCATTTAAATCTGTATTTGAATATGACCTAAATGGCAAGCCCTAGCGCAAAACCCTGTCTAACGTCACAGGGTCCAAAAACGGTTGAAATCTGGCTAAATGACAGCCTAGTAGCGATAGTGAGCAAATGCTTTGTTCGCTTCAGCCATCCGGTGAGTTTCTTCGCGTTTGCGAATGGCACTTCCGGTTTGGTTCGCGGCATCCATGAGTTCATTAGCAAACTTGCTGGCCATCGATTTTCCAGCGCGAGCGCGGGAATACTGAATCAACCATCGCAATGACAGCGCAATTCCCCGATCGGTCTTCACTTCCATCGGAACCTGGTAGGTTGCACCGCCGACCCGACGAGCTTTGACTTCTACCAAAGGCGTGGTGTTTTTGACCGCTTTTTCAAAGATTTCCATGGGATCAGTCCCAGTCTTTTCTTTGATCATGTCAAAAGCATCGTAAATAATCCGATTCGCTACCGACTTTTTGCCGCTGTGCATAATGCGGCGGGACGTCATAGTGACCAAGCGGGAGTTGTAAACCGGATCCGCAGGAACCGGGCGTTTTTTGACTGTGACGCGACGAGACATAGAATAAATCCTTTCTGAGTTTGAGATATCTAGACGGCTAAACTTCAATCCTGCTCACTGTCTGCGGTTGGTTGTCTTACCTAATCGCAAAACAACGTTCTACAAAACTAGTCCAGAGATCGTTGCCTTAGCATCAAACAGCGCTAGGTTCTCTCAGGCTCAAAGACCGGCTTCGGAATTCAGCAAAAATTCCTGTGAAACTCAAAATCCTTGTGGCTTAACCTAGCAAGACTAAATCAGGGTGAGATCTGACTCATCTTTAAAGTCTATAAAAAGAACTTACAACTCATAAGTACTTTTTACCTTAGCGTACGACTCAAATGGTCTGGACGTTATTTTTTGCCCGCAGCAGCGCCCGCTTTAGGACGTTTCGCGCCGTATTTCGATCGACTTTGCTTCCGATCCTTCACACCAGCGGTATCGAGTGTCCCGCGAATGATGTGATATCGCACCCCTGGCAAGTCTTTCACACGACCGCCGCGAATCATCACGACAGAGTGCTCTTGCAGGTTGTGACCGATGCCTGGAATGTAGGCTGTGACTTCAAACCCCGAAGTTAACCGAACCCGAGCCACCTTGCGGAGTGCTGAGTTGGGCTTTTTGGGGGTGGTGGTGTACACGCGGGTGCAAACACCACGACGCTGAGGACATGACTTCAGCGCAGGAGATTTAGTTTTCTTGCTGGCGCGATTGCGCTCATCACGAATAAGTTGCTGGATTGTGGGCATCTTATTGCCTTAAATTTTGGCTATTACCAAACTTTCAACGACTACTGATATTACCAATGGAACTCTAGTTCTGTCAATATTTGAATGAGATTCCACAGCCGCAGGTCTCTACAGCTTGGGGGTTGTCAAAGCGAAAGTTGCCCCCCATCAGGTCTTCGGCATAGTCCACAGATAGGTCTTGCAGGCGTTGTAGGCTGGTGGTCTCGATCGCAATATGGCCCATTTCCAGATTCACTACTCCAAAATTGTGAGGAATTGGCTGAGCCATAAATGTTAAGCAATAGGACGTCCCCAGACAGCCTTTATCCTGAAGCGCAATGCAGAGATACGCGTCAGGGGTGGCTTGGCGACGGCGCAACCGATCGATTTCAGACAGAGCAGCGGGACTAAATTGAATCATGATGGGGTCGGATCATCGGGATCCAGGTGATCAGGGCTTACTTATCCTAATGGATTCACGCAAGAAGAATGTTTTGAAGCAGGGCCACCGAGCGCGCGATTAAGAAAGGCCATCAAAAAACGCGATGGACCTCTCATGTTGGGTCCACCGCGTTCTAAGCCATATCTTAAATCCCGTTTAAGCTGGGTTGATGCGAGCATAATCGTCTTGGAACCGAACAATATCGTCTTCGCCGAGATATTCACCATTCTGAACCTCGATTAAAATCAGCGGAATCACGCCAGGGTTTTCTAGGCGGTGAGTAGTGCATTGGGGCACGTAGGTGGATTGATTCATGCTGAGGACGAGGTCTTCACCGCCACAGCTTACTCTTGCGGTGCCAGATACAACGATCCAGTGCTCACTCCGGTGATGGTGCATCTGAAGGCTGAGGCGATGACCGGGCTTCACTTCAATGCGCTTAATTTTATACCCACGTCCCTCTTCCAAAATGGTGAACGAACCCCAAGGACGGAGTTCAGTAGCCGCAACGCCTTGAAAGGCCGATGGCGTTAGCGTCAAGGTGGTCGGTAGGGTGGGCATTGGAGCGACCTGTTGAGATTGAGGCATTGTCGTGAGTCTCCTGGACGATAGTTAGGTGATGCAATTGAGTCTTCTAGCTTTGAGCCTCTGACTCGTCGGCCTTCATTGAATTGCAGTCATTTCTCATTCAAACTAACAAATCTTTTTTCGGGCGGCGAGTCTCCTAAGTGGAATTCATCGGAAATTTACTAATTTTCAAGGTCGTGTAAAAATTTTCACTGAAATGGCTAAGTAATGTTGGGTCCAGGATTTCGGTTCATTTTCTCGACTTAGGTCATGAAGTTTAGCCATGACTTGAGCGGAAACTATTTGGGGAAAACGCCAATCGCGCTGTGAACCCTGGCGCTGCTGCGAGAAGGCCGATCCATCACTTGGCCGCCTAGCCCTCCAAGATAGAGCGTTGTGGAACTTCCTCCGTCAAAATTTAAGGCATCGGTGGCTCCAAGCTGCTGCATAATTTGCGCAAGATCACTGAGACTCGCACCAGGCATCCCAGTGGTGTTATGGACCGACACCATGAGGAGTTTGCCGCTGGGTGTTCGCCCGATCGCACTACGAGCTGCCCGTTCCTTGGCAAATGCGGGGCTGAATTTTTCACCGATGGCGTCTAGGACTATTTTGCGATTTTGGATCAAGAGCGGTCCGCCGCCTAGCACCTGTGGAAAGGCTGAAATGCCATTGGGCGTCTCACTCATGCGGACTTGAACGGCTGACCCTACGGCGATCGTTGCCGCCAAGGTCCGGTTCGATCGCACGGTCAGAAGGTAGCCACCGCTGGGAATGGGGACGAGTTCTCCGGCGGTGCCCATGGATTTTTGCTGCGTGAGGGTGCCACTGGTGCGATCGCCTATTATCGTCATCACGACTTCGTTGTCCGAAAGCGTCTTGTATTGGCTGCCCCAAGAGGGCGTGTAGCGAGCAACGCCTGCTTGGACATAGGCGCTGTTAAGGGTAGTGAGGGGAATGGTTTGGGTCGCGATCGTGGCGGTTTCTTGGAGGCTGTAGCGATCGAATCGCATATTTCCTGCATCGTCCCAAGCCATGACGCCTCGATTAAGAATGGGACCTGATCGCAACGCGCCATCAGTTTGGATCATCCCGAGGGGAAGCTGATTGATCCGGTTGAAGAATCCACCATTCATCGCCAGCAGCGTTTGAAATTGTTGGGCGGTTTGGTAAAGCGGCGCGATGCCTGCGATATCGGGGGTTGAGCTTGGGATGATAGGGCGAAGGCGGACGAGGTTGGGGTCGAGTTCAAACCATAGAATAGTCAGGGGGTTGGTGCCGATCGTCATCACCTGCTGTTGCCATAAGATTCCCGGCTTCCACAGAATACCTAGATCCCGAGAATCGGGGATCCCAACGTCTATGGTGATTTGAGCGGGATTGGATTGGGTGCTGATGACCGGACGGCTGGTGATGGGAATCCCGAGGCGCAGAATGGTTTTAGTGCCCTGGGGACTCGTCTCCAGCTTCAAGGCCGCAATCCGCCGACTGGGCGATGGCTTGAACTGTTTCACCACGTTTGGTGACAGGGCCGCATCTACCGTCAGCACCCACTCTTTACTTTGAGCATCCATTTGATAGGTCGCAGGCCGATCGAGCTGAATCACAATGCGATCGGACACTGGCGACGACTGCTGAACGAGTTGACTCACCTGAGTTGGGGGCGTTGTTAGGGACAGTTGATTGGACTGAATCTGGGTCTGCCAGCCCACCGCACTTGCAAAATCAGTAATATCTAGGTAACGATCGCCTGCGATAAACATCGTCGGCAAACGTTCTGTCATGCCAAACCAATCGATCGGTTGCAGATCTGCGCGATCGCTACTGAGAAATCTTGCGCCTGTCAGTTGCCGAAACGATGCGTCTGCCACGAAAAAACGATTTCCTTGAAGGGTCTGGGATTGAATCCAACGCAGTGGATAGGTCTGACCATTGAGCAAAATCGGAAAGCTGCCTTCCATTAGACTGGCTGAATATTTTAGAATGGGAGACTGGGCAGGACGTGGTGCAGGACGAGTAGGCGCAGGTTTGAGCGGTTGTGACTGAACCTGTTGAAGCGCTATGGTACCGGAATTGATCAGCGATCGGGTCGAAGTCACTAAGGACAACACCAGTAGGCTAAGCGTCATGGCCACGGTAGAATCAATCCTATGTTTATTTTTGGGTAGTACAGAATCATCGCGCTTTGCTGGACATTTGCCCAATACTGGGGATTGTCAGACGTTAAAATTTTATATAATATTGCTTACTCTAGTCTTCAGTGGTAACCAAGTCCTCAGTGGTAATCAATCTTCGATCGGATACTGCACATACACCTTCTGACATCGCCTTTCCGGAAACTTATTACTGTTTTATTCCACAAGGAAACCAATTTGCGGAATAAAGCCGTTTCTAGACCTCAAAGACCACTACGAAAGAGATTCTTTATCGGTGATTGCACTCTCATAGGGTCAAACATAGGGTCAAATTTTGTAATCTTCCCAAAAGAGACCCTAGCAATCAGCTATGAATAATTTCCAGATTAAATAGGGTTAGATGCCTCAGAAGTCCTAAATTACACAGAAGCGATCGGAGAAACATGGCATTTTTGTTCTAGCTAAACACTTTTGCTTGATTTGCTTTAATCAGCTTATCAGGGACTTGCGTATTCCTCCCACTGATTAATTTCCAAGAATACGCTACTCATCCTTTACCTTCTTCCCCCCTTCCTTGAAATGAACGCAATGAACCACGTCATGGGTAATAGCTACGTTAATCGTCAAACTTCCAGCCTAAAAAGCGTCGCCGAATCGCCACAGCGTCCCAAGCCATTTGCTTCGGATTCTAATGGCTATTTGGGTCAGCCTTGGCTGGTCGAGGAGCGAGATGCCTGTGGGGTAGGCTTTATTGCTGACCAGCAGGGGCGCAGCAGTCATGATCTGGTGCAGAAAACGCTGCTGGCCCTAGGTTGCATGGAGCACCGAGGCGGCTGTAGCGCCGATCGCGATTCTGGAGATGGCGCAGGAATCATGACGGCGGTCCCTTGGAATGTGCTGAATTCTTGGGCCACGAGTGTCGGAAAACCTCAGCTTGATCCTGCCATGACTGGGGTTGCCATGGTGTTTTTTCCGCAGGATGCTGCGATCGCATTGGCGGCTCGGACAGCGGCTAATGCTCAATTTGTGGAGGCAGGATTGACCTTGGTGGGGTGGCGAGTCTTGCCCACAAAACCAGATGTATTAGGCGTACAGGCGAGAACTAATCTGCCGGGGATCGAGCAGGCGATCGTAACGTCCACCCAATCGGGCGATGACCTCGAACGTCAGCTTTACGTAGCACGAAAAAAAATTGAAGCCGCTGTTGAATCCCGTGATTTCTATATTTGTTCATTCTCCAGCCGAACTATTGTCTACAAAGGCATGGTCCGATCGAGCGTGCTGGGTAAGTTTTATGATGACTTGAGCAATCCGAGTTACGTCTCCAACTTCTCTGTCTATCACCGCCGCTTCAGCACCAACACGATGCCGAAATGGCCCCTTGCCCAGCCCATGCGGTTGCTCGGCCACAATGGCGAAATCAATACGCTGTTAGGAAATATCAACTGGGCAATGGCTAAGCAGTCAAGCCTCGCCCACGAGAATTTTGGCGACACCATTGAATCGCTGAAGCCGATCGTCAAGGCGAGTAATAGCGACTCGGCGACGCTGGATAACGTCTTTGAACTCATGGTTCGATCAGGAAAGAGTCCGATGGAATCCCTGATGATCATGGTTCCTGAAGCCTATAAAAATCAGCCTGAGCTGCTGCAATACCCTGAAATCACTGATTTCTATGAGTATTACAGCGCCCTGCAAGAACCTTGGGATGGTCCAGCGCTCCTGGCATTCTGTGATGGTAAAAAAGTCGGGGCTAACCTCGATCGCAACGGTTTGCGTCCCGCTCGCTATGCGATTACGCGTGATGGCTACATCGTGGTCGGATCCGAAGCTGGCGTAGTGGCGTTAGACGAATCGGAAATCATTGAAAAAGGTCGCCTAGGGCCGGGGCAAATGATCGCCTTTGATTTGGAAACCTTGGAAATCCTTAAAAACTGGGACGTTAAGGAAAAAATAGCCTCGCAGCATCCCTACGGCCAATGGCTCCGTCAGAACCAAGTGAAGCTAGAGCATCAGCCTTGGGGCGATCGCAAGCTCTACGATGAGTCGTCGTTGCTTCGGTTGCAAACGGCCTATGGCTATAGCGCTGAAGACGTGGACATGATTATCAATGAGATGGGCGCTCAGGGTAAAGAGCCGACCTTCTGTATGGGCGACGATGCACCGCTGGCTGTGCTTTCGACCAAGGCTCACCTGATCTATGACTATTTCAAACAGCGCTTTGCCCAGGTGACGAACCCCGCGATCGACCCATTGCGTGAAAAGTTGGTCATGAGCTTGACCATGAACCTCGGCGCACGCGGAAATATTCTTAAGCCCACGCCAGAACTTGCTCGTACTCTGATGCTGGACTCTCCTGTCCTGATTGAATCTGAACTTGAAGCGATTCAACAGGGCGTGATTCCAACGGCGACCCTTTCGACGCTGTACGACATCTCAGCAGGTCCCGATGGATTGGCACTTGCTCTTCAGACTTTATGCGAACAGGCCGCAACCCTCGTGCGCAGCGGCAAAGCTATTGTGGTGTTGAGCGATCGCAGCGATGCTTCTGGCGCACCCACCCAGCTCAGCGACGAAACGAGCTACATTCCGCCCATGGTGGCCGTGGGCGCGGTTCATCACTATCTGATTCGTCAAAACTTGCGAATGCAGGTGTCCCTTGTGGTGGACACCGCCCAAGCCTGGAGTACGCACCATTTTGCTTGTCTGGTGGGCTATGGTGCTAGCGCCGTTTGTCCCTACCTGGCGATCGAAGCAGTTCGTCACTGGTGGAGTGCCCCTCGGACCCAAAAACTCATGGAAACAGGGAAACTCGGCCAGATTAGCCTGATCGGTGCGCAGGAAAACTTCCGCAAATCCATTCAAGATGGGCTATTGAAGATTCTGTCCAAGATGGGAATCTCGCTGTTGCCGAGCTATCACGGGGCGCAGATTTTTGAGGCGATCGGCATTGGGGGCGACTTACTCAACACGGCGTTCTTCGGCACCGCGTCGCGTCTCGGCGGTTTGACCCTGCGTGATTTAGCCAACGAAACGCTGTCGTTTCATGCTCGGGCTTTCCCCGATCTGACGATTAAAAAACTGGAAAACTTCGGCTTCGTGCAATATCGTCCCGGCGGCGAATATCACATGAACAGTCCTGAAATGGCGAAGTATCTTCATAAAGCGGTCAAGGACAAAAACTATGACCACTATTCGTTGTATCAAAAATATCTCTCCGGTCGTCCGCCGACGGCACTGCGTGATCTGTTGGATTTGAACAGCGATCGCGCGTCTATTCCCCTTGATCAGGTTGAATCGGCCACTGATATTTGCAAGCGGTTTGCCACAGGCGGGATGTCCTTGGGGGCGCTGTCTCGGGAGGCTCATGAAATCTTGGCGATCGCCATGAACCGCATGGGGGCTAAGTCAAATTCTGGTGAAGGCGGCGAAGAGGACATTCGCTACCGCCCGGTCCATGATGTCACTGATGGCGTTTCGGCAACGTTCCCGCACTTGAAAGGATTGCGCAACGGTGACACGGCGAGTTCTGCCATCAAGCAAATCGCATCCGGTCGCTTTGGTGTGACGCCCGAGTACTTGATGAGTGCTCAGCAAATTGAAATAAAACTAGCCCAAGGCGCAAAACCGGGTGAGGGCGGACAGCTCCCCGGACCCAAGGTGAGTGAATACATTGCCAAACTTCGCGGATCCAAGCCGGGGGTAACGCTGATTTCGCCGCCGCCGCACCACGATATTTACTCCATTGAAGACTTAGCTCAACTCATCTACGATCTGCATCAGATTAATCCGTTGGCTCGGGTCTCCGTTAAGCTCGTGGCAGAAGTCGGCATCGGTACGATCGCAGCGGGAGTCGCAAAAGCCAACGCCGATGTGATTCAAATCTCCGGTCACGATGGTGGCACCGGAGCCTCGCCGCTGTCGTCCATCAAACATGCTGGAAGCCCCTGGGAACTCGGCCTCACTGAAGTTCACCGCACCCTGATGAACAATCAACTGCGCGATCGGGTCCTGCTCCGGGTGGATGGCGGCTTGAAAACGGGATGGGATGTGATTATGGCAGCGCTAATGGGCGCAGAAGAGTTTGGCTTTGGGTCGATCGCCATGATTGCAGAAGGCTGCATTATGGCCCGAGTTTGCCACACCAATAGCTGTCCTGTGGGCGTCGCGACCCAGCGCGAAGAGTTGCGGAAACGATTTACTGGAATTCCTGAGCATGTGGTGAACTTCTTCCTGTTCATTGCTGAAGAAGTCCGATCGCTGCTCGCCATGTTGGGCTACACCAAACTCGAAGATCTCGTCGGTCGTGCGGATTTGTTGAAGATCAATGAAGCCGCCTCACTCACCAAAACAACGTCGCTCAATCTCGATTGTTTGACCCAGCTTCCCGATGCGCGGACCGATCGCAGTTGGTTAAACCATGGCGACGTGCATAGCAATGGTCCGGTTTTGGATGATGAACTCCTCGCCAATCCGGCCCTACAAAATGCAATTCAAAACCAAACTGACTTCACCCAAACGATCGCATTGATTAACACCGATCGATCGGTCGGAACTCGCGTAGCAGGTGCCATTGCAAAGCGCTACGGCAACACGGGCTTTAATGGAAAAGTCAACCTGAACTTCATCGGTTCCGGCGGTCAAAGTTTTGGGGCGTTCAACTTACCCTGTATGACGCTGCGAATTGAGGGCGAATCCAATGACTACGTGGGCAAAGGCATGAATGGCGGTGATATCATCATCCGTCCTAGCCAAAAAGCTGGATTCATCGCTGCAAATAGCGTCATCATTGGTAATACCTGCCTTTACGGTGCAACGGGCGGTCATCTGTTTGCCAACGGTCGAGCGGGTGAACGCTTTGCCGTCCGGAACTCTGCTGCAAACGCCGTTGTGGAAGGCACGGGCGATCACTGTTGCGAATACATGACAGGCGGGGTCGTAGTGGTCCTAGGATCAGTCGGTCGCAATGTGGGCGCGGGAATGACGGGCGGACTGGCTTATTTCTATGACGAAGAGGGGACGTTCCAAGCGAATGTGAATCCCGAAATTGTCACGGTTCAACGTGTGATTTCCTCGGCAGGTGAAACGCAACTTCGATCGCTGATTGAAGCTCACGGCGAAAAAACAGGAAGTGCAAAGGCAACTGCAATCCTAGCCGATTGGTCTAATGCACTACTGAAGTTCTGGCAAGTCGTTCCGCCCTCTGAGAAGAACACTGTATTTGCAAAAGCAGAAGTGCAGAAAGTCGTCGCTGTTTAGAGCTATAGACGTAACTGAATTGGTTTCAAAAAGAGGGGGTGTGCTGTTGGGTATGGCGCACCCCTTCTTTTTATTCGATTCAAAACGCTCTAAAACTCAACATTCATCGGCGTTCTTGGGAACGGAATGACATCACGAATATTCGTCATGCCCGTCATGAACTGAACCAGCCGCTCAAATCCTAGACCAAACCCGGCATGGGGAACCGTTCCATAACGTCGCAAATCCAAATACCACCAGTAGGCTTCTGGACTTAAGCCTTGTGCTTTTATTCGGGCTTCCAAAACATCTAACCGTTCTTCTCGCTGCGATCCACCAATGATTTCACCGATTTTTGGGGCAAGAATATCCATGGCAGAAACCGTCTTTCCGCCATCGTCCAGTCGCATATAAAATGCTTTGATTTCCGTGGGATAGTGCGTGACAATCACAGGTTTTTTAAAATACTCTTCCGCTAGCCATCGCTCATGCTCCGATTGCATATCCACGCCCCACGCCACCGGAAACTCAAAGGTCTTCGTACATTTTTCCAGCAGGTCGATCGCCTCGGTGTAAGTCACCCGCGCAAACTCATTATTGATAATATTATCTGCTGTCGTGAGAACGCTGTCGTCAATACGTTGGTTAAAGAACTCCATGTCTTCAGGGCAATGCTCTAGGACATGTTTAAAGACGTACTTTAGGAATGCTTCAGCAAGATCCATGTCGCCCTTAAGATCGCAGAACGCCATCTCCGGTTCTACCATCCAAAACTCGGCTAAGTGACGGGAGGTGTTAGAGTTTTCAGCGCGAAATGTGGGACCAAATGTATACACATCGCTGAAGGCCATGGCCATTACTTCGGCCTCCATTTGGCCGCTCACTGTCAAGTACGTCGGCTTTCCGAAGAAATCTTGGCTGAAGTCTACCTTTCCATCTTTCGTAGGCAGCTTTTTCTCCAAGTCAAACTGCGTCACCGCAAACATTTCCCCCGCACCTTCGCAATCGCTAGCCGTCAGAATCGGTGTGTGTGCCCACAGAAAACCTCGCTCCTGAAAAAACTGATGGACCGCCGCCGCACAAGCATTCCGAACTCGAAAAACAGCGCTGAGGGTATTGGTGCGCGATCGCAAATGTCCGATGTCTCTCAAAAACTCAAGGGAATGACGTTTTTTCTGTAGCGGATAGGTTTCAGGATTCGCTTCGCCGTAGACCGTGAGGCTTTCGGCCTGGAGTTCGATACGCTGACTTTTGCCTGCGGACGCAACCAATGTGCCTGCGATCGCAACAGATGCACCAGTATTGATCCGCTTGATGGCTTCAGCATAGCCAGGGACCGTCTCGCTCACGACGGCTTGAAGCCCCGTCATGGACGAACCGTCATTAACTTCAATGAAACTAAACGTTTTCTGTTCGCGCTTTGTTCGGACCCAGCCCTGAATCGTAACCGTTTCATCGGGGTTGCCGCTGCGGAGAAGTTGGACAATTTTGTGGACAGGAAAGTTGTGAGCGGGAAACTGAGTCATACCAAAAGAATTCGCGAGAGTACTTTTAGTGTGACATTTTTTTAGAATTTAGAATTACGAATTTGGAATTGTGAACTGAATAATTCAGCGGCGCTGTTCCGTTGGGTTACTGCCAGAATTCGGCGTTTTGACCCGCTGATCGCTAATAGTGAGATAAGCGAGGCCCCATCCTAATAGCAGCCCAACGCCGCCAAATCTAACCAGTTGCCAGAAGTATTGCCGGATCCCTAGCCAGGAGAGAAGACGGCTCTCTAGGCGCATTTCAAGTTCGTCAAGCTGGGTTGTAAGAGTTTTTAGCTCGGCTTGAGTATTGGACGTGTCGGGATGGTCGCTGCTGAGAAGGTCTGAGTGCTGTGTTTGGAGCGTGATTCGCATGGCCTCGTCCGTCTGAACTTGATGGTATCGCGCTTTGAGGGCTGCCAGTTCGGTTTCGATCGCGCTAATATCCGTGGCGATCGGATCCAACTTTAAATTTTGATCTAAGCTTTCGGCAGGATTCGAGGTTTGGGGAGGATCAGATTGCATAATAGAACGTATTGATAAAGCCTGATTTGTAATCCGTAGGAGCGTCATGCCAGAACTGACTCAATCCGTCCCGCCTAACGACCTCTCACCTGAAGCGGTGTCCTCACTTGATCTCGCCCAGCAGCTTGCCCAACAGCTTGCGATCGGTCACAAAGACTGGCACCGACTTCAGTCCAATCGTCCGGCGCGTGCCCAAGAGCAGGCTGCGATCGCTATGGTGTATTTGCTGAAAGGCGAATCTGCCCTCGCCCTCGCCCATCTTCAACAGGCCACCGCATGGCTCGACCGATCGGTGTCCGCACCGCCCTGTCCACACTAGCCTAGGGAAGACTTGGACCAAAGATTAGATGTTTCTCAAAACCTGGGTTCGGCTGCTTTTTTCGGTCTGTTGTTTGTGGCAGACCAGAACGCAGGAGGCATTTGCGATGCGGGAGTGATAGTTCCCAATGTTGCCGGATAGGGAACTTGCGCTCACCATCGGCTGACACAGCAAGGTCAGCAAGCATGAACATCCTGCGAGAAGGACTAGGTCCAACTGGCGAGGGCTGATGGATAAAAATGGGGAGAACGATCGGTGGGACATGGTGCGCATCAATGCCTGATTTTGGGAAAGGGGGAAGTGGCTTTCGCCCAAGACTTTAAATCTCAAACCTGGAAAGCTGATGTCAAGATACCCTAAATCCAGCCCTTGGCTCACAAGTTTCAGACTATTCCTTGGACGAGGCACACTATTCAACTTAACAAGGGCGATCGGGAGACTTGTTGTACCTGTTTGAATAGACGAAGCTCGGTACCCCCTGTGTTCCACTGAACTTGATCAAAAACTTGATGCAGGATAAAGAGGCCCCGACCACATTCTCCGTCATCACAAAGAGTCGCTTCGAGAGCGGCTTGGGTCACGATCGGAGGGCTGAAGCCTTCTCCTTGATCCGAAATCAGCCACTCACAGGAATGACTATGATTCAAGAACTTGACTGAGATACTCTTGTTTGGGTCTAGCTTATTCCCATGCTTTGCTGCATTAACCAGCGCTTCCTGCAATCCTAATCGAACTTCCATCTGCCAATTTTTGGGCACATGGTCAATGAGTAAGTCCAAGACAGACATAAGATACAGGGTTGAGGTAAAGCTGATGGTGAGACCCGCTTGACTGGTGGAACGAGATGACCTAGAAAACACTATCAAACCTCAGGCTACTGAATCTAGAAGGTTAGGCGCGAGAAGCACAACAATCAGACATAGATTAAGTAAGAGCAACGATGTTAAGTGAGAACAACCTGAAAATAATCGTAGCCACATTGAAACAAGGGTGTACGGCCCTGTTTCCTTTCTTAAGCTTACACGAAATAACAGTGCTAGTGAGGGCGGGTCAGACGCTGAATTTTTTGGAGGGCGCGGTGAGTGGTGGATTTGAGGGTGAGATTGGTGGGATCGGTGACGATCGCTTTTTGTAAATAGCGTATCGCTTGTCCATACTGCTTTTCTTGAATAAGCCGTAATCCCTGCTGCTGGTAGGCAATAGCCCGCCATTGCCGAACTTCAAGGTCCTCTGGAAACCGAGCAGATAAACCTTCGACTAGGGCGATCGCATTAGCAAATCGTTGCTGGGTGAAGAGTTGACGGAGACGCTGGTAGGTTTTGGATTTGAAGGATTCTGTTTCTGCGGATGAAGAGGTCGCAGATAAAGGGACGGCGGCAGGAGGATGCTCGTCCATCAGTTGCTTGTAGGCTTGGGTGATAGCAACAAACTGAGCTTCGAGGATTGCAGTCTGTGTTTCAAAGAGAGGGGGATTGACCTGCGTGTCGGGATGCATCTGGCGTGCAAGACGATGGTACGCCGCTTTGATGTCCGAGCGCGATGCGGTGGACTTAAGTCCGAGCGATCGATAGCAGTCCTCCAATCTCATGTGAAGTATCCATATTGAAAAGACGGCAAAATCCAACATTTGAATTCTGCCATCTTTTGAGACTTTTTCTTGGAGATAACCTTAGTTCATGGTCTCGATCACTTGGTCGATCAAACCGTATTCTTTGGCTTCTTGTGCTGACATGAAAAAGTCACGATCGGTGTCTTTTTCGACTTTCTCTAAGGTCTGGCCACTTCTGTCCGCCATGATTTGGTTCAATAACGTCTTAATCCGCAAGATTTCTTTGGCTTCAATTTCGATATCCGTGGCTTGACGACGGCCCGTGCCCCCGAGCGGCTGGTGAATCATAATTCGGGCATGGGGCAGGGCTAGACGCTTGCCTTTTGTGCCTGCGGTCAGAAGAAAAGCTCCCATGGACGCCGCTAGGCCCACGCAAATGGTGACAACTTCTGATTTGATGTGCTGCATCGTGTCATAGATGGCCATGCCTGCGGTGACAGAGCCGCCGGGAGAGTTGATGTATATGTAAATGGGCTTGCTGGGATCATCGGAGTCGAGGTATAGCATGTAGGCCACGATCGCATTGGCCATGGCATCATCAACTTCTTCAGCGAGGAAGATAATCCTTTCTCTAAACAGTCGATCGTAAATGCTGATCCACTGTTCATAGGTGCCGCCGGGCATACGGTAGGGGACGCTGGGAGTTCCAATCGGCATAGGTCTGTGGGGGATAGAGTGGATATAAAAATAGGCTAGACGCTGGAAGTGGCTTCCTTGGGGGAATCTAGAACTCGATCGATGAGACCGTAGTCCTTGGCTTCAGGCGGCGTCATGTAGAACATTCGATCGCTGTCTTTGGCGATTTGTTCGGCAGATTTGCCAGTGGTATCAGATAGGATATTCAGAAGAAGGGCTTTTTTAGTCAACGCTTGCTTGGCATTGACTTGGATGTCTGTGGCTTGTCCGGTCATGCGGTTACTGGGATAGGTGAGGGCGATCATAGAATGAGGAAGGCTACTGCGTTTTCCAGGCGACCCGGCAGACAGGATTAGCGCACTCATTCCGATAGCTTGTCCGAGGCAGACCGTGATGATTTCAGACTTGATGTGTTTCATCGTGTCATAAATCGCCAGACCCGCCGTGACAGCCATCATTCCAGCGCTCTCATTGGCCATTCCAGCAGCAACTGGATCGCCCATGGAGTTGATGTACAACGAGATTGGTTTGCTGGGGTCATCCGAATCCAGGTAGAGCATCGCGCCCATGAGTGAATTGGCCAGTCCATCGGTGATGGGTTGGTTCAAAAACAGGATGCGATCTTGGCTGAGGCGGGTATAGATATTGACCCACTGCCAGTTAGAACTGCCCGGAAGAGTGTAGGGGACGCGTAATGTGGGATCAACGGGCATGGCTTAAGGCGCGGTAAACAGCAGAGAACGAGCTTTAGAGTTTGGAAGTTTTAGACGCTGAACCTCTAAACCATGGCCGGAATCGGTTTAGGAAGTTCTTTAGCGCTGCCTAAAACGCGATCGATGATGCCATAGTCCTTGGCTTCCTCAGGGGTGAGGTAGAAGGTCCGATCGGTGTCTTTAGTCAGCTTTTCGACGGTTTGTCCGGTATTGCGCGACAGGATTTCCATCATGGCGACTTTGTTTGACACAACCTCCTTAGCCCGAATTTGGATATCCGTGGCTTGGCCTTGTGCGCCGCTGCGGGATTGGTTTAAGACAATGGTTGAATTAGGCAAGCTCGCTCGAAATCCTTTAGCCCCGCAGGCCAAAATCATCGCAGCAGTGCCCATGGCTTGACCCACACAAATGGTGTGAACGGGCGGTTTGACGTACTGCATGGTGTCGCAGATGGCAAAGGCTTCGGTCTCAAACCCAATGGAATCTCCGGTGTACCAAGAGGTTCCAGTGGAGTTGATGTAAAACAAAATTGGTTTTTCGGGATCGTCAAACTGCAAGTAGAGCAGTTGCGCAATGATCAACTTGGTAACATCGACGCCGAGCTGACGCTTGAAATCGTCCGAGGAGACCAAGGGTAATCCCAAATAAATGATCCGCTCTTTTAGAAGCAAGGAGGGCAGATCGGGCGGTGGCGTGCGAGACGACGAGTCGCTGTAATATTGTTGGCTTTGGACGGCTTTAATCGATGACATAGCGTTAAATCCCGGAGCTAGTGTCCTTATATTACCCCGACCCTGTTGGACGTGTCTGGATTTTCCAGTGGTGAGAACCGTAATTTTCGGCCAGAAGGGTCAGAATAGAAAGGTCTGTCGATCGTTGAGGGATGGCTGATGAGTAGCTTTATGAGTAGTTCAGTAAGTGTGATGGCAAGTCTGAGCGCAGATCTGACCGTGGGATTGCCTGCGTTTGTGATTACGCTGCGGGAAGGGGTGGAGGCGGCGCTGGTGGTAGGAATCGTGCTGGCGGCGCTGTCTAAGAACGGTCGATCGCAGGCGTTGAATCGGTTTGTGTATCGAGGGATTGCGGCGGGGATTGTGGCGAGTATTGGCGTGGGCCTGGGGCTGAATGGACTGCTATTGGGCCTATCGCGATCGCAGCAGCCCTATGCGCCTGCGCTTCAGCAGGGCTTACAGACGGGGTTTGGGGTGGTTGCGATCGGCCTGTTGAGTTGGATGTTAATCTGGATGACCCAGCAGGCAAAGTCTCTTAAGGGCGAGATTGAAGGGGCAGTGGGTCAGCAGTTGGCGGCAGAGGCGAAGCTGGGCGAGGAATCAATGGATCTTGCGGGCCGTGGAATTTTTAGTCTTGTTTTTCTGGCGGTTTTGCGTGAAGGCTTTGAGACGGTGGTTTTTTTGGCGGCGCAATTTCAGGAGGGTTGGATCCCAGCCGTGGGGGCGATCGCTGGACTTATGGGAGCAACGGCCATTGGGGTGGGGTTCTTTAAGCTGGGGGTACGAATTAATTTGAAACAGTTTTTCCAGGTGATGGGAGTATTTTTGCTGCTGATTGTAGGCGGGTTGGTCGTTGGGACGCTTTCTCACGGCGATCGGGCGTTTTTGGCTGTGGCGCGGATTTCGCCGACGGTGGCGGACTGGTGCGGCGATCGAGAGACCTGCTGGCTCGGCTCTCAGGTTTGGGATTTGAGTGCGAGTTTGAGCGATCGGGCCTTTCCGGGAATTGTGCTCAAGACGCTGCTGGGCTACCGAGATAAGATTTATCTCGTGCAGGCGATCGGCTGGGGGAGCTTTATTGTTGGAGTCGGTGGACTTTACTTTCGGACGCTGAATCCGGGATCTGGGATGACGCCGCAAACTGAAACAAAGGCCGAAAAAATGGGTTAAAAGTACACCAAAAAAGTGGGCTTCTACCGCCTTACGATAGAAGCCCATTTCGCACCTAATAATTGAAGTTTCCAATGTAAAGACCTTATGGCCCAAGCTTGCTGCTTATAACAACAAGCTTTTCATAACTCGCCTGGAGAAAACCTAATGGATTTTGTCCATCTCCAGCACGATATCCGGATAGTACGTAGCCCGTATAACGTTTCGGTATAGTTCGTTCTGTCTATGTGCTTATATTAGCTCGTGCAAATACAGCTAGGATAGGAAGACATACTCCTTTTTACATAGACTTAATGGAGTACTCTTTGATCGTGAAGCAGAGATATAGATTGAAGAAAGTATCCGGTAAACTACGAAGAGTGTGAAAAGATTAGCCTCCACGGATAATTTGAGCTGGTATTTTGGCAGAGAGCGCATTTCACGGTAGGAGAACGAGGCATTGATGGACGGTCAAACGCAGGATTTTGTAATTTATGATGGCGACTTATCCACAGAACGACTCTCTGAGTATCTGACGGAGACCGCGATCGCTGTCGATACGGAGACGATGGGCCTGCTTCCGATTCGCGATCGGTTGTGCTTGGTCCAAGTCTGCGATAGCCGCGATCGAATTTCGGTGGTGCGTATCCATCGCGGACAGACCGAGGCTCCGAATCTGAAGGCGCTGCTGGAATCGACGTCGGTGACGAAAATTTTTCACTTTGCCCGATTTGACATCACTACACTGAAGTATCACCTAAAAATTCAGGTCGCGCCGATATTTTGTACCAAGATTGCTAGCAAGCTTATTCGGACCTACGCCCCTCGCCATGGATTAAAGGATTTGTTGAAGGAAATGGTGGGCGTAGAGCTAGACAAGACGTCTCAAAGTTCAGATTGGGGCAATGCGATGAATCTTTCTGACGAGCAATTACGCTATGCGGCCAACGATGTACGTTATTTAATTCCGACGCGAGAAAAACTAATTCTGATGCTAGAGCGAGAAGAACGGCTAGAGCTAGCCCTGCAATGCTTTGACTGTCTGCCCACGTTTGCAGACTTAGATATCTTGCAATACGGCAGTGTGTTTGAGCATTAGAGATGAAAGAAGTAGCTCTCGAAAATAGTTGAGGCCGAATGATTATTCATCCTTGCCATTCGGCTTCATCCTTGCCATTCGGCGTCCGATCGGCCACAACATTTATGCAACCTCAGATTACGTAACCTCAAACTTTTTAACCGCACGCTCTGAAGAATCGATCGAACCCGTCGCAGTCCAAACGCTTTGAGACCTGAGAAGGCTTGATATTTTCAGGCTGTGCAGCGCACGGGATGCCCCAGCTTGCTGCGAGAACCTCTTCCCAGTTACTGCCGGGAGCAAATTCTTCAATGCTGATGAAGTCGTCCATCAGTCCAGATACTTCGATGGACTGGCTCTCGGTTGGAGAGGCGATCGAAACATCAACAGACATTGAACCGTTGGAAAATTGACGAGGGTTTAGGTTAGACCGAGAATTTAGGTTAGACATAGTATGTTGATCTCCATCACATCAATTGAGCAGACTGCCAACTGGGTCGTTTATTCAGTATTTGCTAATCTGTGGAGATTCAGCGACTCTTTTATAAAGATGATCCTCACAGAAATACTCTGGGGATAGCGGCAACATCGACAGATATCTACTGATAGGTATACGCTAGCACATCTCTCCGTGGAGATACGCAAGAAAGTCGGTACATCTTAACAAAGTTTTACCAAAACCTCATAAACCTGAGGGGAGGACTCCGAGTTGTGGGGATTTCTACGGGGCTAGCGGTTAAGATAAATTGAAATTGCGATCGAAGATCATGAATTCGTTATTTGTCGGCTTCGTAAAATTTACCCAACGGCTGCCGGTACTTGCGGTAATCTTGACGTCGTTCATGCCGACTTCTAGCGCCTATGCCGCTGAAATTGAAAAAATGCCTGAGCATGTGTCGGCTCCAATATTAGTTTTGGAACTGCGATCGCCCCTTGACGGTCGTTTACTAACCGCAACTGAATATGCGGATCTTCAAGCTGAAATCGATCGGCTTAATGAAGTGCCACCCCAGGTTTCGCCTAAAATCCGAAGATTGGTGGGACTCCTAAAATTCCGAAAGTTTATTAAACGGGTATTGCCGATCGCGCCAATTAAGTAGAACAAAACAAAACGACTACCGACCCCACTGAATCACCACCGCGCCCCAGGTTAACCCGGCACCAAACCCAGAAAGAACAACCCGATGGCCTGATTTAATCCGGCCATCGCGCACCGCTTCATTCAAAGCTAAGGGAATCGATCCGGCGGAGGTATTGCCGTAGGTGGAGAGATTACTTACCATTTTTTCATGAGGGACTTTTAACCGATCGGCTACGGCATCCAGGATCCGCTGATTGGCTTGATGCAGCACGAGCCAATCAATCTGGTCCACCGTGATTCCGGCATGAAACATTGTTTTCTCAATCGCTTCCGGCACTTTTCTGACCGCAAACTTATAGACTTCCGGGCCATTCATAGTCACGGGTCGAAAATGCCCTGGTGCGATCGTAATGTTGTCACCCAACATCACGGGCTGGGGCTGTTGGGCTAGATTCAAGCAAGCGTTTTGATCGCCGTTACTATTGAGTTCAAACCCCAAAAACCGATCGATGTCATTGGCCTGAATCACTACCGCCCCGGCCCCATCGCCGAACAATACGCAGGTCCGTCGATCGCTCCAGTCCAGCCACCGCGATAGAATATCGCCGCCTACGAGCACAATGGTTTTGAACGTCCCTGCTTGGATAAACTGCGCTGCCGTTACCAGCCCAAACACAAACCCTGAGCAAGCAGCGGTTAGATCAAAGGCCACAGCACGCTTGGCTCCGATCGCGGCCTGGATCACCGACGCAGACCCAAATAAATCATCCGGCGTAGAGGTCGCCAGCAAAATCAAATCTACTTCACTTGCATCCACTCCCGCCATCTCCAACGCCTGGATTGCGGCGATCGCACCCAAACTCGCCAATGATTCATCTGGACTCGCCAGCGATCGATGGCGAATGCCCGTCCGGCTGGCAATCCACTCATCCGACGTGTCTACGACCAAGCTCAACTCATCGTTTGAGACCGATCGCTGGGGAGCCGCCGCGCCACATCCGGTAATTGCAAGTCCAACCCGTTTCAAAATGATGCTCTCCTTCATGACGGGATAATCAACCCATAACACGCTGGCAAGTTTTAGCTTTCAGCGGCGATCGAGACGGTCTCAACAGGCGTGAGTGGGTGAGCGATGCTGAAGTTAGACTGAATCCGTTCCAGCACCTTATTTTCAACGGCTTCCTTGACCAGACGTATTCCGCAAAATACCGTCCCTGCTTTAGAACTGCCATGCCCAATCACACAAATTCCAGCGACGCCCAAGAGCAACCCGCCGCCATGCTCGGCATGATCAACGCGGTTTTTGATGCGCTTTAGGTTGTGCCGTAGAATGGTGCTGCCTAGCTTACCACGGTTGCCACGGGGTAATTCTTCCTTGAGGATTTGCAGTAGAATATCGCCCACGGCTTCGGCGAACTTCAGCAACACGTTCCCCACAAACCCGTCACACACCACCACATCAAACTGCCCTGACAGCACATCGCGGCCTTCGGCGTTGCCAATGAAGGGAATGTTTGGGTTATCCCGCAGCAGTTGATTGGCGGCGATCGTCACTTCGTTGCCCTTGGAATCTTCTTCGCCATTACTCAGCAGTCCCACTCGTGGCTTGGGGTTTCCGAGCACGTACTGCGCATAAATCGTGCCCATGATGGCAAACTGCTCTAGATATTTAGGCCGACAATCAACGTTTGCGCCTACGTCCAGCACGAGGACCATCTTCTCCGGGATCATGGTGGGAAACAATGCGCCGATCGCGGGTCGATCGATGCCCTTAAGCCGTCCTAGCCGCAACAGCGCCGCTGCCATAGCGGCCCCCGAGTGCCCTGCGGAGAAAACCCCGTCCGCTTCTCCATTTTTGACTAGGTTCATTGAGACATTGATCGAAGCATTGGGCTTACGACGCAGCGCCCGACCGGGTTCCTCACACATCTCAATGACGCCTTCCGCTGGCACAATGCGAGGTTTGCGACTAGTAGGATAGTTGAGCAAGCACGCTTCTAGCGCCTGTTCATCCCCCACAAGTAGGATATCAATATCCAATTCTTCCTGTGCTTTGATGGCCCCAGCGATAATTTCATCTGGAGCGTAGTCGCCACCCATCGCGTCTATTGCGATCCGTACCCGCGTTGATGCCATTGGTGCATGGGAATAAAAACCTACAGAATTTTACCAGATGAGGTTACTCACATGAGACGATCGCGCTGAGAATTTCCTATTGTGAGGTTCGCGAATCCTTCAGGACTATTCTTATGGAAGTTTTGGTGGAGGTGAGGGCGCGGGATGCTTGCCTTTACGAGATTTGGGGGAGGTCAAGCATCAATGGCTCCTTTTATGGCGGCGGTGACGATTTTTAACGATTATTTCTCGGCTCATTGCTAGTTTAGTGATGTCTCGCATATCTTCATAGGCTCTTCTAGAATATTCTTCTTCCCGATCGGAGTCATAGCGATCGGTGCGTGTCAGGTCAGGAAAGTCGTTGATAAGATTGCGAATGTTGACATCTTCATCGCTTTTGGTACAGTCTACGGTCATTTTCTTGCCTCGGCGTAGACGTTCCATGAGGGTTTTTAGATCGTAGGTTTTGCGATTTTCGGGGGGTTGGGTTTTGCATGTTTTGCAGTTGCAGGTGATCAGGTTGTCGGAATTGGCTATTCTGTATTTAAGATCCGTGTGAAAAATTCTGATAATCAGAAAGGGAAAAGTGGTAGTTATCGCTTGATGTATTATCTCAAGACTTCTTTCAATGTTTTGCTGTTAACAATTTACAGTGAATCAGATCAAGACGATGTTGCAGCGGAAGATTTGAGAATGGTTATGGAGGAATACGATCGATCGAATCCTCCATAAATCAACCGATCGCCCTCCAATCCAAAACCACCAATCCAAAATTGCTCCACTATCCAATCAACTTGTCATACTCTGCATGAGTTCCAATCCAAAACCAAGAGATGCCATCTTTAACTTCAACGCCCAACGAACGATGATCTAGCCCAGCTCTGACGGACCAATACTTTTTACCAATTTTCTTGAAGTGCAGGGACGGATGAGTAGGATGAGTTTTTAATAGCGCGTAACATTGGTCGGCGGTTTTTTGAACGGACTGGGGCAGTACCTCATAGCATTTCCAGAATTTCTTTGTGGTGTAATGCATTAGATTTCCCGGCATTCACCTGCTTCAAATTCAGCGATCGCTTCTGCGGTAAGGACATCTAATTTCCCATCATTGACATCTTGTTCGAGTTGTTGATCCCAATGTTGCTGATCTAGCTCTAATAACCATTCGCGAAGTCGCTGAAATTCTTGGGTGGGGAGAGTGAGAATGGCAGATTCAATTTGTTCTAGGGTTGACATGGTGGCTGTGACCTTGTGAACTGGATTTTTATTATAGTTGATCGCCTCTCCCTCCCAATCAATCGCCCCCAGAATTGGGGGTTGGGGGGCATTCTAACTTCTCAATTCTAACTTCTCAATTCTCTTCAAAACCTCCCCCACAATCAAAGCCGATCGACAATCCAAATCCAAACACACCTCATCCTCACTCCGTTCCCCCGCCAAAATCCGCCGAATCGCCGCCACCAGATCGCCCCAGCCGATCGCGCTACGGGATTGCAATCGCTCCTCTAACTGCGGTAACTGGCTAGAATCTTGAAGGGCAATCATGACACATTGAATGAAATCCTCCCATTTCTGCAACTCATACTGCGAACCCGCGAACGCAGCATAGGACTGGCGAGATTGGCGGAGGTAGTCCCGTGCGGTGGATCGATCGCCTTGTTTGATAGCAATCTCTGCAAGAGCATTGTAAATCAACCAAATCTGAGCAGCAGTAGGATCGATCGTCCTCTTCATCCCCAATGCCTCCTCCGCCAACTGCCGCGCCTCAGAAAGCCGATCGTCCCCTTGTGTTAGCAGAAAGTTAGCGAGGTTACTTAGCATTGCAGAAACACCGATCGCATTTCCCACTTTTCGATCGGCTTCGATCGCCTTTCGATAATACGCCTCCGCCTCCTGAAACTTTTCGGTGAATTGAAGGACGATCGCCAACTGATTCCAAGTCCCCGCCGCGCCTGCCAAGTCTCCCTGCTGCTCCCTAATCTCCGCCGACTTCCGGTATGCCTCCTGCGCCGCATCCCAAGCTTTCGCTTCCTCGTATGCCCTTCCCAATTGGTGCAAAAAGACCGCTTCAACCGCAGGCTCTCCCAGCCGCTGGAACTGGACGATCGCCGCCTGGTAGCGCTCCTGTGCCTCCGAGAGATTGCCTTCGCTGAGTGCAAGGGTTCCGAGATTTCCGTTGACGGAGGCTTGCTGTCGATCGTCCCCCAATTCCTGAGCGATCGCCAACGATGCATCATAGGCCGATCGCGCTGACCCATAGTCTCCCCTCTGCACCAGCACATCCCCCAAATCCGCCTGCACTGTTCCCATCTGCCGTTTCACACCATCCGATTGCTCTAGCTGCCCTAGCTCACCCAGTTCTTGCCGATGGAAGCCAGCCGCCCGATCGCTCTGCCCCGCACTTTCATAGCAGCGCCCGATTCTGCCCAAGGTCAGACACCGCTCATAGCTCACCGCCTCTCCCAGTTCCACCAGCATTTCCTCAAAGATATCCAATGCCGTCTGAAGCTGTCCCGCTGCCCACAGTTGTTCCCCCGTATTGCCACGCGACAGAAACCACGATCGAGATCCCACTGCCCCTGCGATCGCCTCTGCTCGATCAGTCAGTTGTTTTCGATCGCGATTCATCCCAAAGAACATCAGGAATAGATTCACGTTGTTTACAAACTCGATCGCGTTTTCATCTTCGGAATCGAGAGCCGATCGAACCGCAGCCATCAAGTTTGGCAATTCCCGTCGCGCAATATCACGGGTTTCGTGGGGATTTGGAGTATCTGAATTATACAAATACGTTGATAATACGTAATAGCGTTCCTGATGCTGTTGTTTCAGCGTACTCTGCTGCGATGGCTCTAGCGTTGACCAAAGTACGGGTGCCAGCGTTGGATGAAACCGTAAATACGGCACACCAATATTCTGCAACCTCTCCGCCGTCACCAGCCCCGCCGCCTCAAGCTGTCGCCGCAACGCCCCCCACTGCTCCGCCGTCAACTCCGTAATCGCCAACAAATTATTCTCCATCGCGCCACCCACAAACACCCCCAACCGCTTCACCCATTCCCGCTCCTCCATCCCCAACCGCTCCAGCGACAAATTCAGCGACGCGATCAAACACCGATCCTTCGACTGCCCCTCCGGCACCGCCGCCAACAACCGCTCCAACGCTTGCCCCACAGCAGCTACTCGCTGCACCTTCAACTGCTCCACCACCAACTTAATCGACAACGGATGAAACGCCACCTGTTCCAAAACCGACACCAAAGCCGATCGCTCTGGCATTGGCTGCACCGTTTCCCCCAGCATTGACGGCACCGCCCACAAAGCCTTACACAGATCGATCGCGTCATCCGGATAACCCACCGTCCCCAACCCCGTCAACATCAACTGCCGATGCACAGCAGAACCCCTCGTCTCATACCCCACCTGCCCCAATTCCCCCTGCCGCGTCGTAATCAAAACCCGACCCACCTGCGACCACCCGATCGCCACCTCCAACAACTCTCGCGCAGCCTCCTCCCCCACATCCTCCAAATTATCCAAAATCACCAACACCTCTTGATTCGCCGATCCACACAACGCCGATCGCACCGCCCCCGCATCAATCAAATTCAACGACAACTGCGCCGCGATCGTACTCACCGCCACCGCCACCGCATCCACCCCCTGAAACGCCGCATAATCCACAAAACACACCGCAGAGAACATCCCAGTCCGCCGCAACCACCGCCCCACCTCGATCGCCAGCGCCGTCTTTCCCTGCCCCCCAAACCCCGAAATCGTCACCCGCCGCGCCCCACCCACAAACGCCCGCTCAATCTCCCAAAGCTCCCGCCTCCGCCCAAAAAATCCCCCGATCGGCTCCCCAAAAACATTCTCCATTCCGGCATCCCCAGAATTGGGGGCTAGGGGGCTTCCGACATCCCCAGAATTGGGGAGTCTATTCAAGACCATCCCCCGATCGACCCCCGACTGATACAACGTCGGCACAAACCAATCCTGCAACATCAACTCAATCCGATCGCTCCCATTCCGCACCCGTTCCCCCCGCCCCGGATTCATCAACAACTGCCGCCGCGCATTATCCAGCGACTCCCCCACGCCCTTCCCCAGCACCAAATTCTGATAAAAACTCCCAAACAACCGCCTCGTCGTCGCCACCAACACCGAATAGCTCATCGCCACCACCGACGGCACCCCCGTCTGCGTCAAGCGCGCCGCCACAGATCCGGTCGCCTCCTCCCCCGCCACCATCGACGACTGACAAGCCGACAGCATCACCAACCCCAACCCCTGCTGATTCAACAACTCCCCCAACCGCTCCGCCGCCACCAAATCCTTCTTCCCATCCGCTTTCTCAAACAACAAAAAACCCGTCCCGTCGCCCGTCGCATCAAACGTCCCATGCCCATCAAAATGCAAAATATCTACAGCAGGCAAATCCTCATTCTCCAACCGCGCCTCTAACGCCTTCAACGTCCCCGGACGCAAAAACTCCACCTCAATCCGTCCCTTACCAAATTCCTCAACTGCCTCCAACACCGCCGCCCCATCCGCGCGTGGATCAATAAACCCCGCATCACTCGGACGACTCACCACCATCAACAACCGCAACGTCTCCTTCGGCATCACCTTCAGCGGCGATCGCCCACCCCGCATCCCCGCCAAATTCCGCCGAATCGAAATCCGTGGCTTCTCATTAAACACATACGCCCCACCCGGCACATGCAACAACTCCCAAGGCAACGCCAAAATCTCCGGCATTACCGCCTGCACCGTCAACACCCGCCCCGCATCCTTACAAGCCAAAAACTCCCGAAACAACCCGATCGTCCCACCATCCACATCCGCCCCAATCGATCGCCGATACAACTCCGTCCCCCACCGCTTCAGCCCCACCGCCACCCGCGCCGCCCGATCGTCATCGATCGTCGTCATATACTGCGCCGCATAGCTCTCCACATACCACCGCAACTCCTGCAACTCCTCATCCGTCAACGGCGACCGAAACCCGATCGTCCCCGAACTCTCCCCATCAAAACTCACCGTCAATTGATCCGCAGCCGAAAAATTCAGAATCAGTTCAGAAGCCATAATAAAACCGGGGGGAGTGACGTGATTCAAGTTCCTACATCACTATATTCCCTCAATCCGGAAAAACACTAATCAAACCTCTCCCAAACTCCAATCCCCCCAGAATTGTGGGTTAGGAGGCGGATCGCCCGAATCTCTCACCCCTCACCCGACTTCTCCCCGTACTCCTCACATATCGTCTTCACCCCCAAATGCAACATAATCACCGTCACCGCGATCGCCGCACTCGTCAACGGCTGTCCCGCCAACCCCATCGTCCCTATCACCCCACCTACAAAAGCGATCGTCTTCTCATTCTCCAAATCCGCATACTTCTTCCACTGCTCATACAGCACCCCACCCTCCTCACACAGATCCCGCCGCGACGCCCGCCCAAACTTCCGCAAAAAGCCCTCCGCCTCTTCCCCCGTCGCCACAGCGATCGCATCCTTCTGCACTGCCAACTGCGATCGCAACATCCGCAATTCACCGATCGCATCCTTCTCATCCGTGATCGGCATCCCGCGCGCCGCCATCAACTGCCGATCGACCTCCGCCGACATTTCCCGCACCTGTTCCGCACTAAACATCCCCAACCTCCCAAAGACTAAATCTGCCTAAAAATCTAAACGAAAGCCCACTCCCAAAAATAATGGGAATTGTCCTCAGAATCGAGGACTTGGGGCGGTTCGTCCGAGCCTAGACTACCAGATCAAACTCATTTGCAAAACAAATCCCGGCAACACCTCCTCACCGGAAATGGTTTCAGGCCGATCGCAAACTTCTACGGCTTTTCCGCTGCGAT
>ENA-OFCD01000201-OFCD01000201.1-metagenomes-genome-assembly--contig:-NODE-201-length-39794-cov-4.908654_pt1 | contig 39794 bp, 35 predicted proteins | sample MGYA00153392_OFCD01 | MGnify analysis MGYA00153392 | reverse complement strand
TGCGGGCGGCCAAACTTGATGGTGCCGGCCATGTGGTGAATGAGGAGCGCACCCTGAATGTCAAAATTCCCAAGGGCGTAAAGGCGGGTCAACATATCCGCCTAGCTGGGCAGGGCAGTGCAGGCTACGGCGGCGGTGCTGCGGGTGATTTATTTCTCGAAATGAATTTCACCGCCGATCACCGCTACCGCGTTGACGGTCGCGATGTAACGCAAATAGTGCCGATCACCCCTTGGGAAGCGATGCTCGGCGCGGCCATTGAGGTTGAAACCCCATCAGGTAATGTGCAGGTGAAGGTGCCACCGAATTCACAAACGAGTCGCAAGCTGCGCCTAAAAGGGCGCGGCATTCCAGGCGTTCCGCCGGGCGATTTGTACCTTGAGCTGACGGTCGTATTGCCATCGGCCGATACGGACAAATCACGCGAGCTGTATGCAGCTATGGCGCGTGAAATGGATTTCAATCCACGGCAAATACCGGGAACGCCAGCAGGCACGCCGTGAATATACCGCAAGAAGGAAATTTTAGATGACCTCATACAATATGATTTCGGGCGTACTCATTGATGATATTGCGCTCACCATTGACGAGCTTGCGCGCGCCTGCGCGGTCGAGCGCACCTGGATTCGTCAACATGTTGAGGATGGCTTTTTGCCCTGCACGGTGATGTTGCTGGTGGACGATGCCAATGATGAGCCACACTGGAAATTCGCCAGCCGCGAGTTGGTGCGCGCCCGAAAACTAATCGCATTCGAACGCGATTTCGACGCCAACCCCGAGCTCGCGGCACTGCTGGTTGATTTGCTGGAAGAGATTGCCGAGTTAAAACGACGGCTTTAATTTTCAGGCGCGATCCCAAATTGAGGGTGGAAACAAAGCCACAAACTTGGGCCCGGGCTGGTCCGAAACGCCAAAAAATAAAGCTGTTTCGTGGTTCCGGGAAAGATGGTTTGAAATTTTAGCGAAGGCGTATTTACTTCCCGGACGTATTTATGCAGTTTTGAAATTTGCGCTATTTTGAAGATGCATAAGCATTTTCTGCGGAGATGCCAGGCTGCGTAAGATGCACATCGCAGGCACGTTTCGCATCCAAGCGCTTATTCCCCCCAACCATTTTTTAATCTAGACCAAACATGCCCCCTATCATCCCGCGTGAACAGCACCGCACCCACAATATTGGTTGGCTTCGCGCGGCGGTATTGGGGGCTAACGATGGCATTCTCTCAACCGCTAGCTTGATCGTTGGAGTGGCTGCGGCGAATGCATCTCACCATGCGATATTGATCGCAGGCGTCGCGGGTCTGGTTGCGGGAGCGATGTCGATGGCTGCGGGTGAATATGTGTCTGTCAGCTCTCAGGCCGACACCGAGCGTGCCGATGTTGAACGCGAACGCCTTGAGCATTTGGCCAATCCTGACTTTGAGCTGGCTGAGCTGGCGAAAATTTATGTGGATCGCGGCCTTAATCCAGTCTTGGCAAAGCAGGTTGCTGAGGAACTCACCACCCACGGTGCGCTGGCCGCACATACGCGTGACGAGCTGGGCATTACGGCGGCACTAAGCGCACGACCTATTCAGGCAGCACTGGCATCAGCTGCTGCGTTTACGGTGGGTGCTGCGTTGCCGTTGGTGGCGGCTTTTGTCGTGCCTGCAAACAGTATTGGCAGCAACGTGGCGCAAATCGTCAGCGGTGTTTCACTGTTGTTTTTAGCGTTTCTCGGCGCACTGGCGGCTTATGCAGGCGGCGCAAAAATAAGCGTTGGCATATTGCGTGTTACGTTTTGGGGAGCGGCAGCCATGGCAATAACGGCTTTGGTGGGCAAGTTTTTTGGGACGATGACGCTATAGTAAAGCCGTACACTCAAACGCACCGTGCTATGGATTTTGACGCAACGCTCCGAGCTCGTTGTTCACCCAGTGAATTAAATCTGTGGCAGAGGTCGTGCCGGAAAGCCTGGCCAGCTCATGGTTCTGGTTAAACAAAATGAGCGTAGGAATACTGCGGATCGCGTAACGTGCACTGGCCTGTGGAGCGGCATCACTATCCACTTTTATAAATCGCACATCGGGTAATTGCAGTGCGGCCTTGGCAAATTGCGGTGCCATGGCCTTGCATGGCCCGCACCATGCCGCCCAAAAATCAACCAACACTGGCAGCTCTGTGTTGGTGAGATAGACCGGTAATGCGGTGTCCGCCAGCGGCATCGGTTCATCGAACATCAACGGCGTTTTGCAGCTCCCGCAAACCGGCGCATCGTGCAGCCGTTCTGACGGGATACGATTGGTCGCCAGGCAATTTGGGCAGGCTAAATACATCAACGTTCCTCTACATTCCAGTACATGGTGATTTCGCGCCGGGTTTTTTTGCTGATCAATATTTTTTGCGATTGGGTAATCTCCAATCCGGTTGCGCTCACGGTGTATCGGCCGACCGGTAAATCTACCAGCAGCCACGGCCCATCGGTGGTGCATTCAAACACGGTGGCACCGGCCTGGTCGGTAATTTTTACCACGGAGTCGCCCAGATATTTGCCCGATTTTGCGGCAACTTTTAATAGCAAGGAATAATTATTCCGTTGCGCCATCATCTCCTGTCGCTCATCGATGGTCACCCCGCCCGTGATGTAGGCAATGCCGCTGGCGGTTTGCGGGGTCAGCGCATGAACGCCCTGCGTGCTCAGCGTGCTGAACAAGACGACGGTTGTGAATGCCAGAGCCGCAATCGTGCGAGTCAAAACAGGTTTCATGCGCGTTCCTTTTGTGTTGGGTTGCAGATCATGGTGGTCAATCAGTAATTGATCATCATTGCCATACTAATTATTCGCGAATGCCCGCAACGCGTATTGCGTAATCGCAAACTTTCGTAGCGAGATTAGAGCGTGGCGAGATTGAACGACGATCAGAATGAAATCGTTAGCTAGAAATAAAATTCGCCATTCGGCGGGCATCTTCAGGAAAAAAAGCTCTAAGATGCCCGCCGATATTGGGCCTTGATTTTAAACTTTATGCATGACTAGCAAGGAGCCTAGCTGCCGGGTGCGCTGAATGAATAAACATTCATCACATACCAGTGCCTTAAAATACGCGGCTTTATTCGTGCGCTTGAGCGCAGTGAACGACAACCACGGGTGTCTTCGCTGTATGCAGTAGTTTCATCGTGGTTGAGCCCATGATGGCGCTGCGGATAACGCTGAGAACAGCGCCGACACCGTGGACGCCGACATATATAAAATCAGCGGCATTGCTCTCTGCAAAGTTATTGATCGCGTGAGCGGTTTCACCCAGTAGCTGTTGGCACTGGTATGGAATGCTCGATTTATCCAATAATATTTTGCTGTTGAGCATTGCTTGATCGGCGTCTTCCTTGATGATGCGATCAATGGTTGCGTTATCAACCACTACATGAGTGCCGTACAAATGCGGAATCGGTGCAGTGACATGTACCAGGTGAATCTCGACGGGTTCGACAAACAGTGGGCGGTGTTTAATCAGAGCGCGCGTCGCTGCCAATGATGGCTCGGAGCCATCTACAGCCAGAACGATTTTTATCATTTGCCCGAATCCTCATTGAGCTTGATGATGTGGCCCCAGGCGTGGCTTTATCATCGAAAAAAAATGGCGCGCATGATCAATGAGCTCGCCGGTTGTGATGCGATCAAGCGTCTTAACTTTGACGATGCATTTAGCTAAGGCGGGTTGGTGTTGTTCGGCGAATTTAAGAAATTCAGTTTTAGCGTCTGCCGGGCCAGTCAGTATGATTTCAGTGCTGTCACCGATGGCAGCCAGCACATCGCGAAAATAATCAGCGTGCGGTTTTATATTGCCGTCACCGACCGCGTCAGCCTTGTGATGCAGATGCTCTTTACCGTGGTGTGAAACGACAGATGTAATCGACTCGGTTTCGCGATCAAGATGGATCACATAAGCGCTGCGATGATCGAGCCAGATTAAGGCATGGTGGGACGACATATTTTTCTCCTGGAAATGTGCTGTATCGGTAAATTGAATAATTCAATGGTTATAAATCGAAATGGAAAATTAAAGGCTGGCATGCGGAATATTTTTTTCGCGCCGGGTTTGACAAGGCATGCAACATACTGACGTTGGGTTGACACTGAGGCGCTTGAAACCGATGTGGCGTGCACAGTCCTCGCACACACCATATTTGCCCAAGGTGATTGCCGTCAGACCGGCCTCAACCAAACCCAACTGAGTGCTGGCGCGTGTCATTGTGGAGATACGCGCATCATTCAACACATTAACTACGGCATCATCATCCGTAGTCTCGCTGTATTGGATCACTTCGGTTGCGTTGCTGAGTTCGCGATTCGCTACATTACGCTTGACGAATTCCTCATGCATCGCATCGCGAATACGGGTTTGCTCTTTATCCAGTTGTCGCTTAAGGCCCACGATTTCAGTGTGTGTAAGGCCATTCATCGCTTTCATATGGGCACCCCGGCGGCTTTCATGACTGGGGTTTCATGAATAGGCGCTCATGAATTGACCAGAATGGGGATGGCCAATGATGACCAGATAGAGTTATTGCGTTTGAACGCACGAGGCAAAACCTGCTGTTGGACATTTTCGATATGGCGAGTAGCGCATAGCGGAGCGGGAATCTGAATTTTTTTCAGGGTTCGCAACAGTTCAATATTGAGCAATGATACGGCGCGCTGATTGATCGTGATGAGCCGAGCATCCTGCAGTGCCGACAGTGAACGGCTTACTGTTTCAAGCGTGAGACCAAGATAGCTGCCCATTTCCTGACGAGTCATGTGCAGATTGAAATGGGTGCCTGAATAGCCCATGACCTGAAATCGCTCAGATAAAAAAATCAGAAATCTTGCTACCCGTGCTTCAGCGCCGAGCATGCCCAATAGTGCAACAATCGCATGCTCGCGCACCAGCTCGCGTCCAATGGCGCCATAAAACCAGCTTTGCATCAGCGCATATTTACGGCCTAAATCAACCAGATCACTGAATGGCACGACCACCAGCTCGCATTCCGTCAGCGCCACCATGTGCGAGGCATAACATTTGGCATGCATGCCATCAATGCCCAGTACATCACCCTTGAGCGGGAACCCCAAAATTTGCTCATGTCCGCTTTCGTCGAGCAGCAGCGCTTTAAGACAGCCTGACTTGACGATATACACTGATTCAAATTTATCGCCGCTACTGAATATCCATTGTCCCGCCTTGATGCGTTTATGCTGAAACTGGATGTCTGCAGCTTTGTCGATTTCAGGCAAATCAAGCAACTCACAAAGCTCTGATAGCGAGCTCCATCCACGGTCATGTGCCGACTGCCCGATAACCGCAATGGCACTAGCTTCTTCTCGCCTACATGACGTCATGAGGTGCAGCGATGGCGAGGGTGATGATAGCGGAAGCGGCAATTTAAACGGGAGCGCAGCCATGATCGAGCTTTCTTTAGGGTTTGACAGCAGATTCTAAAAAACATCCTGGCTACTAATATCCCAACGCCACTTTCACTTATTTTAGCAGCGCGGCTTGCGCCGATTACTGCGTGAAAAGAACCTCCACACGGCGGTTTAGCTGTCGTCCAGCGGCGGTGCTATTGCTCGCAACCGGCTGCTCTTCGCCATGTGCTTTCATACTGAGGCGCTCTGCTGGCACTCCAAGATTAACCAAAGCACTCATGACGGCGCTGGCGCGTCGCTCGGAAAGAGCATAGTTCGCATCAGCTCCGCCGACGCTGTCGGTATAGCCTTCAATCAGCGCTTTGCGTTGGGGGTTATCTCTGAACACATTGGCTATCTTGACCATGCTGTTGTTGCCGTCGGCCAACAAACGCGCTTGACCGCTATCGAACAATACATCGCCCAATGTAACCACCATGCCGCGATCAGTCTTCTTGGCGTTGAGATCTTTGAGTTGCATTTCAAGATCATTAACGCGTGCGTTACTGCGATCAACAATCGCTTGTTCGCGCATGGCGGCGGTGGCGGCTGCGGCATTGGCGGCCGCACCGGCATTAGCCAGTTCAGCATCTTTGATTGCGTTGGTTTGTTGCGATGCCGCCAGTTGTTGCTGTGCAACTTCCGCTTCGCGAGTGCGAGAGGCCAGACGCATACGATCCCGCTCGGCCGCCGCACCTTCCACTGCGGTTTGTGCGGCCTTGCTTGAGGCGGTTTCCTGCGCAATGGTGACGCGCTGACCGGTCATGTAAGCCAGATGATCAACACTGGCTACGGTGCCACCATCCGCCAAAGCTTTGTCGGCCATGCGCAGCGATTCAGCGGCGCGTTTTAATTCTTCGGGTGCCAGCGTGGCGACCTGCGCATCGTTTTGTGCGGCGTTATACCGGCTGCGGGCCTGATCCAGCGCGCTATTGCGGTCAGGCGTAGAGCTGCATGCAGCCAGCGTGGCCAAAGTGGCCAAAGTGGTGAGGGTGACAAGATGTGAAACGAGACTGCTGATTCGGGTATGCATAGTGGCTCCTGATCCAGTTGCGGGATGAGTGAATGAATTGAAATAAGGGGGAGGAATTAACGTGTGATTTTGCGATCAATTTCTTCACGCAATACTCGCGCCGCATCCTGTGATTCCTGGGCGGCCTTGCGAGCGCGTACCGATTGGGCGTGAAGTTCAGCAACCTGTGCATCAACCTCGGCCTGCTCGGCGAGTTGTTTGGCCCGGTCATAATCTTTACTAATCACCGCTTGACGCGCGCTGGCTAGCTTGGCCGTAGCGATTTGTAGTTCAACGGCTGCGTTTTCACTGGTGCTGCTGGTGCTGGCGCGCTGGATGGCCGCCTCAGCCACCGCCATTTGCTCGACCGGCACCGGCGCGGTGGCACAGCCGCTAACAAATAGGGCCATGGCAAAAGCGGTAACCAGCGCCGCAGAATATGATGCAGGCGGTATTGGGAAAGAGTGAGTCAAATGTAGCTTATTCATGTGGGTTCCTTGAAATAGATATTCACTGGCTAATGGTTGACCTGTTTGAAGGCACGGGCGCAAACTTACCTACCAGACCAAAATTCAACGCGGAATGACTTAATGTATCAATTTAAATGCGCAAAACAAGTTTGAATAAAGGGAAACGTACCGTCTGTCTGTTAGCGCACATTGATCCGCACCCGTAGCAAACATAAAAAGGCCCTCTTTTTAAAAAGGGCCGTTGGGTGTTGAACCGGAAAAGGCGCGGGTCCGAAAATTACAGCCGCAAGTCTTTTGAATACGGTTTGGTGCCGTAGTAGGTATGGACTTCATTAGCCCAAGTTTGGTCTGCCATATTGGGCCATTTATCTTTATCAAATCCAGGCGCATGTTCGAGCCGCTCTTTTTCTACATTCAGCACGAAGCATTTGTTCTGGGTATCAAGGGTCAGGGCGCTCCACGGCACCGCAAAAAGCTTTTCCCCCATTTTAAGAAAGCCGCCGAAAGACAGCACCACATAGTCAATTCTGCCGGTGCGCATATCCAGCATAATTTCCTTGATGTCGCCGAGCTCTTCAGCTTTATGGTTATAGACATCGTTGCCCAAGAGGGTGTTGGCCCCCATTATTTCGGGGCCAGGGCCATGCTTGGTATCACCATTTGAGCTGATGCCATTGCCGTTACCGTTGCCATTTGCCTGGCCATTTATATTTCCTTTATACATGCCATAGGTATCGCGATCTTCATAGTTCATAGTCATATCCTGTCAATTAATTTTGAAATTGAAAATTGAGTAACGCTCGATATCGGGTGCTGGATTTCGGCGGATATCCTGCGTACTTAATAAAGAATAGGCGGATGACCAAAGGCGGTCTGTATGGCAACGCACATAAAAATAAGCTATGCCACCGGTTCACCAGTGCGGTCATCTACATAGGCTTGCCAATGCTGCAACGCTTGCGTCGCAGCTAGTTCAGCAGTTTTTTTAGTCGCTTCCGGCCAATCTGCTTTAGTGGCAAACGCAGAGAGTGTGTCAATCGAGTCAGACCCAAAGCGCGACGCGCCTCGCAGATGCGCCCAGGCTGTTACCTGTGCCATGGTTTGAATTACCTCACTCAAGCTGCGGCGCTTGCCCCTCAACGCCTGCAAATCGATCCGATCAGCAGTAGGTTGTAATTCCTTCACCACATAGGCGCGCTTGCCCGCACCGACCGCGTTGAGCAACGCAGGCGGAATAGCCTGAGTCATGTACTGTATAACCGCCATCCGCTCGGCTTCACTTCGCCAGGCGGGCTGCGAGATAAGCGTCTTATGGGCTGCGTTAGTGCTTGATGTTGAAGCCAATGCGGCGGCCAATGTTGAAGGCACGGCGATCTTGATGTCCATCAGGTAACGACCATCCGCGCTGCCATCGCCGTTCACCAGCATCACATAGCGTTCAAGGCCGAGACTGCCGTTGCCCGCGATTCGACGCGCGATATCGATAGGTTCAAAGTGCGAAGGTACGGGCTGGGTACTGGCGTAGGCCGAGATAATTGACTTCGCTCGTGTGCGATCCGCATCTGATGCTTTGAAGGTGTGGATGCCATCAATGGTTAATATAGTTTTGCCATTTTTTTGCATCGTGCGACGCGTGATGAGATCGCAACGGTGATGGTTTTTTACGCTTTGCAACAGGGTTTTGACGGGGCCGATTGCCGTAGCGCGCTCGACCCAGCGAGGTTTGGCCGACAGCAGGGTGGCTGCATACGTATCGACAAACCCGGACATCAGTTTGAGCGCTTGTTTGCGGCTGATACCGAGTTCTTTTGAGGCGACCAGAATGCTGGCCAAGAACCGTACCAGCTCAAATGTCAGCGGTGCTAAACAGGCTTCATCGAAATCATTAAGATCGAAATAAACCAGCCGGTTATCACCCTTGTAGCTGCCAAAGTTTTCCAGGTGAAGATCACCACAGGCAAACACCTTGGGTACCTGCAGTAACGCAGGCGGCATAGACAGGGTTGCATAAAATAATGCCGCTGTACCTCTAAAAAATGTAAAGGGATTACGACGCATTGCCTGAAGCTTGAGCCGCAGACGTTCCGGGTCACGACCTGTGTTGTAGTCTAGAATTGCTTTGGTGGTGGTCTGCATAAAGGGTTTTATTTAAATATTAAATATTTTATCGGGGTGCTAGATCGGAGTACAAGTTCAATTTCGCATCAATTTAATCTAGGGAGCAAATTTGGAAACCAGCGTAAATGCATCGTCAAGCATCTCCGTCATTATGACGCCCATCATGGCGCAGTCAGTCATTAATCTGGTTCTGGCATTATTGCTGGGCCTAGCGATTGGCCTTGAACGTCAACTGCGCAAGCACCCGGCGGGATTACATACCAATGCGTTGGTGTGCATGGGTTCAGCTGCTTATGTATTGGTGGGATTGCTGGTTACTCAGAACGTCGATCCGACGCGCATTGCCGGCCAGGTCGTCACCGGTGTTGGTTTTATGTGTGCTGGCGTTATCTGGCACGAGGGCATAACGGTGCGTGGATTAAATACAGCGGCTACCGTATGGTGTACTGCGGCAGTGGGGATTCTGGCCGGGCTCAATTTTCCGTTCATGGCCATCATTGCCGCGATAATCGTATTGGGCGCGAATATTTTGCTGCACTGGATAGAACATCGATATTTTGAGTGAGCAGTATGCTCACGCTTTCTCGGGCTCGATTGCGGTATTGGCTTCATCTGCAGCAAGGTGCTGGTGTCGCGGCGTATCTGATAGCAGCCGATCAAACTCCCGCTTGACCACACCGTAACACTCGCATGCGGCACTCTCAAGACCGGACCGGTTCAAAACCTGGATGCGGCCACGGCTATAGCTGATGAGTCCGGCGCGTTGCAAATGTCCAGCGGCTTCTGTAACGCCTTCGCGGCGCACACCCAGCATATTTGCAATCAGCTCTTGGGTCATGACCAGTGTGTATGAAGGCAGGCGATCCAAGCTTAACAAGAGCCAGCGGCATAATTGTTGTTCAACCGAATGATGACGATTACATACTGCGGTTTGCGTCATTTGCGTTATCAGCGCTTGGGTGTAACGCAGCAACAGATGGAGCATGGGCCCGGCACGGTTGAATTCATCTTTTAGAAGTTGCGCTTTCAGCCGATAGCCGTAGCCCGCACTTTGCACAACTGCACGGTTGGGTGTGGTCTCGCCACCCATAAATAATGAAATGCCGAGGATGCCTTCATTGCCTACCACCGCAATTTCGGCTGATGCACCGTTCTCCAATACATACAACAACGAGATGATTGCCGTAGTAGGGAAATAAACATGGCTCAAACGGCCGCCCGGCTCATAAAGCGCTTTGCCCAAGGGCATTGGCACCAGTTCTAGATGGGGTAGTAAGCGCTCGAATTCCGCCCTAGGTAACGCAGCGAGAAGGTGATTTTGCAGCGGATTATGAGGCGTCGGCATGGATAATTATGTTTGGCTATTTTTAATAAATAAAAGGCGGCCTGATCAGACCGCCTTTTTGGTTGTGTTGCATAGTTTTGGTTAAATGACCTTAATTGAATAACATCATGGCCACGCTATTGCCGAGGCTCGCCATATTGATTAACCGCGATCGTCGCACCAGGAGGTGAACTCATTTGCAGCCGGTGTTCTACTCCCCGATAATCATAGGTGACATCCCAGTAAGCTGGCGCGCCGCTGGCCGCGGTTTCACAGCGCTGAACATCGCGGTCGTAGGTTTGGTTGCTGCTGCGCCCTACATTAGCCCCAATCGCACCACCGCCGAGAGCGCCCACGACTGTGGCCGCATCTTTACCGCGACCGCCGCCGACTTGGTGACCCAGAACCCCGCCGAGAATGCCGCCCAAAATAGCGCCGCCCACATTGGCGCTACCACGGCTGGGCTCGTTTACCTGCTGACGTTCCACCCAACAGCGTTTGTTTTCAGCCCCCATCACCGCACGTACTGAGGTGACATTAGCCTCAAATGTGCTTTCATTTGGACGCCGCCGATATTCATAGGCGGGGCTGCTGAGAGCGGCAGAAGGCTCGTTATCGTAGCGCTTGATGTTATCGGCTGGGCGCACCGACGAGATGCGATCTTTCATGCCCATGCCGCTTAATGAATCATAACTGCCGGTGCGCAATAAAACGCAACGGCCTGCAAAGTTGGCGTCCTCACATGCTTCCCAGCGGCCGTTGTCAACAATGACAGATGCGGCGCGATCATTGAAACCATAGCGCTGAAAATTGCTCACTTCTGTATCCGCTGTAAATACGCGTCCACGGAATCCTTCATGTTCATAGAAGGTAATTTGCGCGCCTGCCTGAGTGCATATTGCGAGAGTCACTGCTGCCAATGCTGATTTTAGTTGCAGGTTCATTGATGCCTCCGGTGTTAAATGATTATTCTTTTAACTAGTCCATATAAAAAATCTACCAGCAGAAATTTTCTTGGATGCCACGCTTACGATCAACTTTTCGATGTGGCCAGTCTGTACGATCCCACACATAGCCATCAGAAAAAATAGCATCTTTGTACGGTGTCGTACATACGTGAAGGTTTTAATTGCGCAACATGGGTTTCTTTTCTCTGGTCATGCTTGATGAGGACATCTATTGCACTTAGCCAATCAGCCCTTGGCCACTGAACTGTACGTACTAAAAGGAGTAATTCGTTGAACGAACCACTTAAAATTCTGGGTATTCCAGGCAGTCTGCGCAGTGCTTCCTATAATCGCGCTGCGCTGTTCGCAGCTCAAAGCCTGCTACCCGAAGGCGTGAGTCTGGAAATTATAAGTCTCGAGGGGTTGCCTTTGTTTAACGAAGATCGTGAGGCCGAACCTTTGCCAGCGGTTACTGCGTTTAAAAATAAAATTCGCGGCGCTGATGCAATTTTGTTTTCCACTCCGGAATATAACTATTCGGTTCCCGGTGTCTTAAAGAATGCCATCGACTGCGCATCAAGGCCCTATGGTGATAGCGCGTGGGCTGGCAAGCCGGTCGCCATAATGGGCGCTTCAATTAGCGCATTCGGCACGGCGCGAGCGCAATATCATCTTAGGCAAATGTTTGTTTATTTGAATATGTTTCCGGTTAACCAACCAGAAGTCATGATCGGTCATGCCGATGACGCGTTTGACGGTGAGGGAAGACTGATCGATGGAACCAGTGAAAAACTCATCCGTCAATTATTGGAAAATCTTGCTCAATGGACCAAACAGCTAAAAAAATAAGTTCAACTATTCGTTTTTAATTTAGCTCCTCCAATTATTTTTAACTGCTCATTAACCGGACAAGATCATGAACAAATCAGATGTCAGCAAAAAACAGAATCTGTTGCAAAAACGCAAAGCCCCGTTGGCTACGCCCACAGACCTCAAAGCGGCGGCGACCAAAGATATTGCCGGTGCCATGAATGCGATTTTGGCGGATGTATTTGCGCTCTACCTGAAGACCAAAAATTTTCACTGGCATATGAGTGGTCCGCATTTTCGCGATTATCACCTGATGCTTGATGAACAGGCGGATCAGCTTTTTGCAATGACAGATCCCATTGCTGAGCGTATTCGTAAGGTAGGTGGATCCACACTCAGGTCGATCGGTCATATCGCACGTACCCAACGCGTGCTCGACAATGATGCAGAGTATGTGGAGCCCTCAGATATGCTTGCCGAGCTGCGCGATGATAACAAAACACTCGCCGCACGTTTGCGTGAAGCGCACGATGTGTGTGATGAGCACCGCGACATCGCCACAGCCAGTCTGACAGAGGTATGGATCGATGAAACCGAACGCCGCACCTGGTTTCTGTTTGAATCGACCCGCAGCGCAGACACCACCGGACACTGATCAGCTCGTGCATCTGATGCTCATGTTGGAGGCGGCGAATGCGCTGAAAGGTTGGGCATCCGTGCAGGCGTGAAACGACGAAGATGTTCGAATTTTATGGGCTGGGTGACTTCTCAGTCCGGAAATTTGCGTCGTAATAAAAATTTACGATTATCTTCCCCGGAGAAACCCAGTTTCATCAGGAGCATGTCTGACGCTCAAGTTGCGGTGGTGACTTAGCAACACACTCACGGCCGGGAAGAGCGTTAAACGCTGAAAAAACACTGTTTCGCCATTGGGGAAAAGTTGTATCCGTTGAACTGTGCGTTAGCGTACAGACCGGAAATGTTGATGGCCTTATTTTGAGAACGTACCAACTAAGTGAACAATCTTTGCTGGCATTTGTCAGCGTGAAAAAATAACAATCATCAAAGGAGTATTTCATGAGTGTCGGCACCATTATTTTAATCGTTCTTGTTTTAGTGTTGATTGGCGCGTTTCCGTCATGGCCTCACAGCCGTAGCTGGGGCTATGCGCCTAGTGGAGTGGTGGGTCTACTGGTTGTTGTGCTGCTGATCATGCTGGTCACTGGACGACTCTAGCGCCTAGAATAATATGGATCTGTCAGGGTTTGCAGTGTTGGCGTAGCATCAGCTTCGCAAACTCTGGCAGCTTTATAACCGGCGAAGTTAAAACAAAAACAAAAACAAAAACAAAAACAAAAACAAAAGTTGAACTATCATTTTTGCGCAGTTTGTATTCTAATTTCAACCGCATGTTCCCGATGGTCATCGACCAGCGTAATAATTGCAACACTTTGCGCTATGCCATCCACGCTAATATTGATGTCTTTGTCAGTGCCGCTTAGTTGCAGCACTTTAATCACATAAAGCGTTTCGCGATAACGGTAACGCAAAGTGAATCCTTGCCAGTCCGACGGCAGACATGGTGCTAGCCACAATTTATCAGCTTCGATGCGCAAGCCCAATAGCGACTCAAGAATCAATCGGTACATCCAGCCTGCCGATCCTGTGTACCAGGTCCATCCACCACGACCAACATGTGGCGAAACGGCATATACGTCAGCAGCCACTACATAGGGTTCCACTTTATAGGTGGCAATAGTGTCGGGAGATTTTCCATGGTTAACAGGATTAATCATATTAAATATTTCCCACGCCCTCGGCTTATCATCCATCGCAGCAAATGCCATCGCGGCCCAGATGGCTGCATGCGTATATTGGCCGCCATTTTCTCTGACACCCGGTACGTAGCCCTTGATGTAGCCCGGATTCATGGGGGACTTATCAAACGGGGGATCGAGCAACTGAACCAGCGCATGATCACGCTTCACCAGGCGCTTATCCATGGCATTCATGGCCGTTTGCGCACGTGCGGTTTCACCGGCCCCGGATAGCACCGCCCAGCTTTGCGAAATGGAATCGATCTGACACTCCAAATTGAGCGCCGATCCTAACGGAGAGCCATCATCAAAATAGGCACGGCGATACCATTCCCCATCCCAGCCGTGTTGCTCAAGATTGCGACGCAGTTGTACCGCTTCTGCTTCGCAACGATCGGCGAACACCGCGTCGCCGTGCAGGAGCGCAAGTGCCTTGAAGCGAATAAGTGTGTCGTACAAAAAGAATCCCAGCCATACGCTTTCGCCTTTGCCTTGCATGCCAACTAAATTCATGCCGTCATTCCAGTCGCCTGAACCCATCAGCGGTAAACCATGCTCGCCAAAATGGAGGCCCCGAAGAATTGCCTGAACGCAATGCTGATAAAGCGTGGCTCTAGTCTCGGAGCGGGTGGGCAGATCGTAGTAGGAATCATCTTCGGGATTGACCGGTCGGCCATCGATGAAATTAATGGATTCATTCAGCACCAACGTGTCACCCGTACTCAGGACATAACGACAGGTCGCTTGCGGCAACCATAAAAAATCATCTGAACAATGGGTGCGGACGCCACGGCCCATTGGGGGATGCCACCAGTGCTGAACATCGCCTTCCGGAAATTGACGCGTGGCGCAGCGCAGTAAATGATCACGCAACAGACGCGAGTCGGCATGCACCAGCGCCATAGTGTCCTGCAATTGGTCGCGAAAACCGAAGGCCCCGCCGGATTGGTAATAACCACTTCGCGCCCACACACGACAGGCGAGAGTCTGATAAAGCAGCCAGCCATTGGCGAGCAGATTGAGCGACGAGTCCGGAGTTTCAACCTGTACCGTACCCAGTGTGTCGGCCCAGTATTGATGAACTGTGTCGAGCGATTTTCGCACCGCTTCTGGACCGCGCAGGCGCTGTATGATCTCACTTGAATCGTCAATACCGCGTCGACCGGCCGCGCCAAGCCGGAAGATAATCTGGCGCTCCTCACTATCAGCCAATTCCACCATCACCTGAATGGCTCCACAGGGATCCATCCCCGCGCCAACCTTGTTGGAAAGTTTTGCGCGATTCATCGCGGCGGGGTTGCCGAGCGTGCCATTGCGACCAAGGAATTCCTCACGGTCACCGCTGACGGTGACATTGGCAGTATTGGTGGTATCGTCGACATCAAAGAAAACCACCCGGTCAGCGAATTCCATACTGTAAGGATTGCGTGCGCACAGTGCGCCGCTGGCCGCATCAATTTCAGTCACGATATGCATGGCAGATTTTGCTCGAAGATCACCGAGCACCCATTCAACATAACCTGTGGCTGAAAGGCGCCGTGACCGCCCTGACTGATTGCGGATTTTTAGCACAGAGAATTTGACCGCCGCTTCCGTGTCGACAAAGATCGTGAGTTCAGTATGAATACCCTCTTCATCATGCTCGAATACGCCATAGCCAAAACCATGTCGGGTGAGGTAGGGCGTGCTGCCGGGGCAGGGCAGTGATGTAGGCGAGTAGAAATAGCCGCTGTCTTCATCGCGAATATAAATTGCTTCGCCGCTTGAATCGGTAACGGGATCATCGCCCCACGGTGTGAAGCGGAACTCGTGAGCATTTTCGCTCCAGGTATAAGCTGCACCACTTTCTGAAATCACGGTTCCAAATTGGGCATTGGCGATGACATTCACCCACGGTGCTGGCGTCGATTGTCCTGTTGCGCTGGTGATAACGTATTCGCGCCCATCCGGTGAGAAGCCACCAAGACCATTGAAAAACAGTAAATTACGCGATGATGCCCATCCGTCGGAAACTGCCTCGGTGCGGCCTCTTTGGGCGGATGCCGAACGGCCGGGAACCATGCGCAGAAGCGGCGCTTCACGTTTGTCCTTATTGTTCTTGGTCTCTTTTGCGCTGCGACGGCTGATCTGCTCATTGAGTGTTCCTCGGCTGTCGCTGATGATGACGCGTGCAACGGTTTGAAAAAGAATTCGATCCTCGCTCGAAATCTGTTCGGCAGCCCGTACAAAAATTCCGCCCGGTCGATCTGTCTGGTTGGCTTCCATGCCCGCCGTAATCAATCCCATAATCTGTTCCTGCAGCAACTGACGATAACCTGCATGATCTTCATTCCAGATCACCAAATCAACCGCCAGACCTTTTAGACGCCAGTACGCATGCGCTTGTACCAATTGACGTACCAGCTCAATATTGGCGAGGTCACTGATTTGCAACAGCACGATCGGTAAATCACCCGAGATTGCATAGCCCCACAACGCTGATTGGCCGCGCCGATTACGTGCCAGAACGTTTGGCTCTGCGCGCATCAAAGGATTGGCATAAATGACCGAGCTCGCCAGACGGCTATAAATTTGCGCATCGGATTCAGTCGCATTGATTTGGCGCAGATTAACCCAGCTATGCGTCCAGGCCAGATCGAACACCCGGTCGGCGAGATTCCGATCACGGTATTTGCCGATAAGATTCAATACCGCGTCGCGGGTTTCACCAATGCCCGAAACCATGTCTATGGTGACAGTTTGATCGGCATCAAGGGTAATGCGATAGCGGATCGCAACGATTGGATCAAGTACTGATCCCTGACTGCCCGACAGAAGGCCGCTGTTGTTGCCACCGCTGTTATCCTCATCACCGGCAGCCATCATGGCTTCAGGCGAATCGATGCTGCGGGTGCGGCCAATAAAACGCATGCGATCTGTTTCATACGAAACAGCTACAACCGATGCGCCATGTACCGCCATCAAATGAAACATCCAAGGCACCTGCTCACCAACGGCACGTGGTCGCCGAGTGCAGATGATGGCTTGCCGGTCAGCAATGATTTCGGTCTGTACAAATAAATTGCTGAAGGCCGGATGCAATGCATCGGCGGCAGGTGAGGCCAGCACCACCTCGGCATAGCTCGTTATTTCAATGACGCGGCGCGTGCGTGAGCGGTTGGTAATGCGGGTGCGGCGCAGTTCGATATCATCTTCCGGCGACACGACAATTTCGGTATGAGTTTCATAATCATGATCGCGGCGGCGAAACTCTGCACGACCTTCAGAAAAAATAGCTTCATAGTGATCGGCGCGTTTGAGCGTCGGCTGATGCGCGACAGACCAGAATTCGCTGGTCGCAATATCGCGTATGAAGCAGAATGCGCCCCAATTATCGCGAGTGGTATCTTCGCGCCAGCGGGTGACGGCAAAATCTTTCCAGCGGCTGTAGCCACCGCCCGCGTGGGTCACCATCACATGGTATCGACCATTCGACAGCAGCTGTACTTCGGGCATCGAGGTGGCAGGGTTACGCAGCACGCGCATCGGAATTTCCGGCCCGATTGAGGCGGTACGAATTTCAGCAAATTCAGCGGCTTGGTAATGGGGCGCGGTAGCGTTGGGTATGCGCTCCTGCAGCAGCAGCATGGTTGCCTGAAATTGTGGGTCGGCTTCAAACCGCTTTTGCATCGGTCGATCGAGCAGCAGATAAGCCAGCGAAAGCAGGCTCATGCCTTGGTGGTGGGCCATGTAGGATCGAATCACCGCGCTTGATTGTCCGCGCGGCAGTCGCGACGTCGTAAAGTCGACTGCTTCATACATGCCATATTTGCCCTGCAGCCCAGCAGCGGTGAGGCGCTGCAGGTTCTGACATGCGGCCTCAGGCATGACCATTAGCGCCAATGCGGAAGCATAAGGTGCGATCACCAAGTCTTCAGCTAGTCCTCGTTTAAGCCCCAGCCCAGGCACACCGAATGCACGGTACTGATAATTGAGTGCGGCGTCTACAGTGTTGTAGCCTGATTCCGAAATGCCCCACGGCACATCGCGCTGATTACCATACGCTATCTGCCGTTTAACTACGGCGTAGTAGGTCTGATCAAGTAACGTGTTTGCGTAGGTCGGCATCACCAGTAGCGGCATCAAGTACTCAAACATTGAGCCGCTCCATGAAAGCAGAATGGCATCGCCACCTGCAACCGTTAGTACGCGGCCCAACGCGAACCAACTCTCTTGGGCTATTTTTCCCTGCGCAATCGCGACAAAACTGGCTAACCGCGCTTCGGAAGCCAGGAGATCGTAATGCCCCGTGTCAAGGCGATGCTGCTCGACGTTATAGCCTACCGTGATGAGATGCCGGACAGGATCATACAGAAAATCATAATCGACTTCGGCAAGTTTGCCCGCCTGTTGAGCGAGGCTTTCAAGGATTTCGATGCGCTCGGCGGCCGCACGGCTGGCTTGCATGATGAGTGGCCGCAGCTCGGCAAGCCGCGCCTGATCTGCCGCCGTCGTCAGACTATTTAATGCAGGATCAAATTGAGACGATAGGGTTTCATGCAGCCTAGATAGCTCGCGCAGCGTGGGAATAGTGTGAATCGCATTAAAGCCAGGCAGATCCATAAACAGGGATGAGTTGCTGTTGCTGCTGATGGTGTTGTTGATGGTGCTGCCGGTAGTTGAGGCAGCCGACAGCCTGACCCAGGGTGCCAACAAGGTTAATTCATCCATCGCGTCCTGACATTGCATGACCAGCGCATCGGTCCAATCGCCTAATTCGGTATCGGATGCAGTGGTGTCCAGTTCGTTTTTTAACAGCTTTGCTGCATCGCATAGTTGCCCAAGCCACAGTTGAGCAGCGGCTAAAGTGGCGGGTTTGGCATCGCATGCGGATTCGATATCGCGGCGTAGCCGAGTGATATGTTCGCTAAGTTGATGGGGCGACATTGACCGGCTGGTTGATAACGTCGCGGTCGCGGCAGTCGCCATGCTCTCGGCTGCATCCAGAAGATTGCCCATGGCATCGCAGAGCCCCTCAAAAACTCGCGGGCCGATAATTTCCTGATCCGCGATAGCGAGAAGTCCTGGTCTCAACGTCAATAAATGTCCTGACAGGTTGCCACTGTCTACCGAAGAAACATAGTGCGGTGATAAAGGTTGTAAAGACAGCGTGTCATACCAGTTATAAAAATGACCTTGATATCGTGCCATGCTTTGCATGGTCTGAAGCGCATTGCCGGTACGCTGCACCAGCTTGCCGACAGAAATGTAGCCGAAGTCATATGCCGATAAATTGGCCAGCAGCGCCAGCCCCATATTGGTTGGAGAAGTTCGATGTGCCAGCGCCGCAACAGGATGTTCCTGATAATTGTCTGGTGGAAGCCAATGATCTTCAGCGGTTATAAATTTTTCAAAAAAGCGCCAGGTCTTGCGTGCCAGTTTTTGCAGAAAAATAATTTGCTCGGGACCTAGTTTGACAGGCGCTACAATCAGCGGGCGGCTGATCCACCAGGTAATGGTGGGCGCAGCAAACCAGAGCGCCAGTATGGGTGCGGCAACTAAAAACGCGACAGGGCGCATGGCCAATAGGTAAATGCCGACGGACGCAGCCATAACCGGTGCAATCCACATCGCTCGCCATGAGCTCGCCAGTTCAGCCGTGCCTGTCTTCATCGCAGCATGATGACTGGCAGCGTGCTTGCCATTTGTCTTGCTGCCTGATTTAAGTGTCGACTCATGTTCGCTCGACGGATTCCATTCGAGTAACCGATTCCTGGTAAACAGCATCCGCGCCGAGGTGCGAAAAATAGCATCAAGGGTAAACATAGCTTCATAGGGCAGGCAGGCCAGCGTAAGTGCAACTTGCATGAACTGGCGTGCTGACGAGTGCAATACGCTGGATAAATGCTGGCTGACCAGCACATCTTTTGGTTTGTTCAATAGTTCGAGACAAGAGCCGAATACGACAGGCAAAAGCATGATACCGATGACCGACAACGTCCAATAGAGCATCGACGGCACGACCACCCAGCCCAATATAAACAGCGTCGCCAATGCGGCAGGTACGAGGCTGCGTCGCAGGTTATCGAATATTTTCCATTGCGATAGTTTCGACAGCGGATTATTGAAACGCTTTTTTTGCGGGCCCGGCACGCGCAGCAGCAGCCATGCTGCTATCTGCCAATCGCCGCGTATCCAGCGATGGCGACGGCTGACATCTGCGCTATATCGCGATGGATATTCTTCATACAATTGCACATCGCTCAAAAGTCCAGCGCGTGCATAGCAACCTTCCAGCAGATCGTGGCTCAGTATCCGGTTTTCAGGGAAGCGGTTGTTTAGGGAGCGCTCAAACGCCTCGACATCGTAAATGCCTTTGCCAATAAAAGAGCCTTCTTGAAATACATCCTGATACACATCTGATACGGTGCGGGTGTAGGGGTCAATGCCGGACTCGTTGCCGCACAGTTGCGCATAGCGCGAGCGGTTGGTGCTGGGAAGGCTTACGGCCATTAGCGGCTGCAAAATTCCATAACCATCGATCACACGTTGGCTGGCTTCATCATAAAGGGCATGGTTCAGGGGGTGCGCCATGGTGCCCGCAAATGCTCTTGCTGAATCGCGCGGTAAAAGGGTGTCGGTGTCGAGCGTGATGACATATTTCACTTCACGCAAGATCGTGGTCTCACCAACAATAAGTGAAAACGGCTCTTTCGAACCGAAGCGTATTAAGCCATTCAGATCGCCCAGCTTTCCGCGCTTTCGCTCATATCCCATCCAGATGCGCTCTTCAGCGTTCCAGCGACGTGACCGATGAAACAGAAAAAATGCATCGTGGCTGTCACCAGGATCACCAACGTCAGGCGTTGTCTTTTTTTCATGCCCATATTTCAGGTTCAATGCTTCGATGCGCTGTCGGGCAAGCGCCAGTAACGGCGCATCCTCCACGAGGCTCTCTTCATGAGCATCGCGAAAATCGGTGAGTAAGCCAAAATGCAGGTTCGCTTCCCGGTTAGCCAGAAAGCGGATCTCCAGCGCTTCGGCAAGCGTTTCCACACTTTGCAGACTGGTGAGCATCGTCGGCACCACGACTAAGGTGCGTGATTGCGGCGGTATACCTAAAGAAAAATCCATTCGTGGCAATGGATGCGGCATCACTAGCAAGGTTGCTAACCAGTTGGTAATGGCCAAGGCTAGCTGGCTTGCGCCCAGTAGTGCCGCCACGCCGATCAGTACGGACATCCAGACCGGCTGCAGGTCAATAGTGGCCAACGCCATGAGGCAGCACGTAAAAAGGGTAGTCAATATTGCAACAGCCCCTAGATATAGTAGCAACGGGAAGCGGGCGCCTAGGCGATCAAATCTGCGCAACGCCTCACCAGCGGAAAAATTGACCTCTGCCGCTTGTTCGAGCTGCGGTAGTCCTTTACCAATCAGATAAAAGCCGACATGCGCCGCCCTCCCATCCTGGGTCGCCAGTGAATTTTTGCTGTCCGGGTTACCGGATAACTTGCCATGATGCGCAAGCTGAATGGCTTTACGCGCTATATCCGTTTCAGACAGACGGCTATGCTTGGCGATGTTCTCGATAACATGCCGATAATGATCGCGGGTTGCAAAATCCATCCTGCCATAGATACCATCAGGATCTTCGCGCAGTTTTAGCTCGACCGCGCTCATCGTCTCGACAAACTCACGCCAATCCATTGCGCTCAGAAAACGCAAACTGCCGATGCTGTTGCTAATCGAAACCTGATTTGCCGCAAGGCTCTGCGTTTCCGATTGCACCAGTTGTTCTATGGTTAATCCTGTTTCAGAAAGGCGCTGCTCGATCCACGTCAACGGCAACGCCAAGGCAGAGTTGTGGCCCTGTAATCGCCTTGCCAGTTCTGCGACAAACGAGTTCACCATCGGCGGATTAGACCGGGCCATATCTGCAATGACGAGGATAAGACTTTTTGGGTCTTCTTCTGATGTACGGATCATTTCATCCGCCCATGTATCGGCCTCATTGCGGTCGAGCATGCCCGCTGCTACTCGCGCGCTGACACGCCGCAGATTTTCAATCAGCGCCAAACGCAGCATGATCGGAATCGCCCATAGCTCGCCGAGCTTGAGGTCTGCGCCTTTCTGGTATGCCGCAATAAAGCGATTGAGAATTTCCGGATCTACCCGTCCGTCGCCGTGGGCAATGGCCTCAAGCGCGATATCGTAAACCCGCGGAAGTCCTGTCGAAGGGCCGCTTTCCAACACCGGCAATTCCTGGCTATAAGCTTTTGGAAAATGTCGTCTGGCAATGCGAATCTGCTCCTCAATCAGATAAAAGTTATCGAGCAACCATTCGCCTGCAGGGGTGATTCGGCGTCCTTCTTTTACGGCGCTGGTGAGAAGGCCGCACGCCCATACCAGAACACCATAATTTTCAACCAGACGCGCGAGCAGCTGATCCGGGCTGCGCCCGAGCGCAATCTTGTGCGAGTCAGCGAGAATTCTTCCATGCCGCTCCATTTGATCTGCGCTAAACAATTCTGCGCGCAATGGCGCTTCAGCAGAATCGAATGGGCAACTTGGCTCGTCGCGATGCAGCTGTGATGACCACTGCCGCATGCGCCGACTTAGATTCTCAAGATTTGCGCGTAACGCTTTGGTATCCCATTTCAATTTCAAGGTGTCCTTATAAAATACAAATTTTTTAATTTCCGCCATTGCGCTAGCGTTTGCATACATGCCTGCGGGTCTACCGCTCGTTGAGATTCTGTTTGAAATTGGCTAATACATTCGGTATGAGATTAGCTTAAAAGCGCTTCAGCATATGTGCGAGAGCGTACAGGATATTTTTTGAAAACAAGCCGAATTCTTATGGTTAAGAGTTTAGTGCACGCAGCGGCGAGATAGCTTACGTATATACACTGCGCGCAAATTTTTTTGTTATGTGCGACACCGAACAGAGCTTTAGCGCTGGAACTGGCACAGTAATGCGAGAAAATATTGAGCAGTAGCCAATTCGGCCTGCCTATTTTGCCTATTTCAGGGAGCGTAACCATGCTTTACACCATTGCTGTAATACTTTTGATTTTGTGGCTTCTAGGTCTCGTGACCTCCTACACCTTGGGTGGATTTATCCACATTTTGCTGGTGGTGGCAATTGTGGTTATCTTGTTACGCGTCATCAGCGGCCGCAAACCGTTGTGAATGCAGTGCATCAGAGATGCTCGGATCATGTAATTCCCTTCCCAAGGGCCCGCTAGGTCTTGGCGTGCATCAGCGTACACAGTCCGTCATTCTATAGATGCAGGGTAAAGGGTGATTCCGGTTTAAACGCGAGTTAGGTGTAATTAAAGCGTTATTTTCTGCAAATGCATATTTGCGACTTATTTCCGTATTTTTGATTAATTTTCTAGGGTATTTATGAACAATTTGAACAAGATCGTAATTGCAGTGGCCTTGGCTTCTGGCGTTACCGCCACCGCCGTCCATGCGCAAACGACGCTTTACAATCCTTCTTGGTACATCGCGCCAAGTATTAACGTCCTTGACCCAGACAAGCGGTTTGGTGTCGACAAGAGTGCTGTGGGCGGTGGCTTGCGTTTTGGCAAACCCATTTCCGAATCGTGGGATCTGCAAATGGGTGGCACGTACGCTAAGACAGATAATAATAATGCAACCTATCGGCAGGCAACGTTGGGCGTAGATGCGCTTTATATGTTTTCACGCAAATCCTTTCGGCCGTTTTTGTTGGCTGGTACCGGCTACGAACGTGACCGTGCGACAACTCAGCTTCTAGGCACACGAACCCGTACATCGCCCTATCTCACCGCAGGTGCCGGATTTCAAGCCGCACTCGGCGATCAGTGGTCCATGCAGGCCGATTATCGCCGCGTATTTGGTTATTTGAGCGGGTTTAATTTTGGTTTTGATCGCGCTAAAACTAACTATGTGACAGTCGGGCTAATTTACGCTTTTGATAAGCCGTCGGCGCCCATTATTCGTACCGCGCAGACACCTGAGCCAGTTCGAGAAGTTGCACCGCCGCCAGCGCCTATGCCTACACCTGCGCCAACGCCTCCACCGCCCATACGGACGGAACGCACTACGGTTTCCGCCACTGAGCTGTTTACATTCGATAGCGCAAAATTACGGTTGCCGCAACCCAAGCTGGATGAAGTTATAAGCGTGCTGAACACCAATACAAACGTTAATAACGTGACGATTACGGGCTATACCGACCGTCTCGGCTCGGATAAATATAACCAAAAATTATCAGAGCGTCGTGCGGTTTCAGTAAAAAACTATATGATTAGCAAGGGCATTGATGCAAGTCGTCTCAAGGCCGAAGGACGGGGCGAAGCAAGCCCGATTGTCACCTGTACAGAGAAAAACCGTGTGGCATTGATTAAATGCTTGGAACCCAACCGCCGCGTGGAAATCGAGCAAATCACGATTGAGCGTAGGGTACAATAAATTTTTGTGAATTGTGCGTGCTCATGCAAGTAGCAGAGATAATCATGATTTCAGTTTTAAACCATTGGGTGCATGGTTGGTAGCAGGCTCGTTGTAGCCCGGTGATAGCAAAAAAGGGCGCATTCATTGCGCCCTTTTTGTTTTTTTTCTTTGTTGTTAAACGGAAGCGCGGCAATTTAATCGTATGCGTGTGATGTGCCATGCGGTAAGGATATTCTCATATAGATTCGCTTCCGGTTGCGAGCCATTTCGACGACAGGCTTTAATGTTTATCGGGTTGGAGGGTGGTCTTTGCCCAAGCAAGTCTATGGCGCTATAATTGTGCGTTGTTCTCAGTGCTTCTTTTGGCCAACAGAGCTTTGGAGTTAAAAATACGTGAGACACGCATATCGTTCCCGGCGATTACTTCATTGGTTTGAGGGCTGATTCAAACTTTTGTTTGCGCGCTTTTGTTTTATTTAAAATCTTAAAAAACACCACTACTATGCTTGAATCTATTCGTACAGCCGCGCAATCGTGGCTCGCCAAAGTTATCCTCGCCGTTATTACGATTCCCTTTGCGTTATGGGGTGTTGAATCTTATGTGCGTTCAGCGCCGGGACAGGATTCGGTCGCGACTGTGGGGGATGAAAAAATTTCTTCTGTTGAATTCAATAATGCAGTGCGCAACCAGCTTGATCAATTCCGTTCGCAGTTCGGCAAAGACATCGATGCATCAATTATGGATAATCCCGAGATGCGCAAGTCGGTACTCAATCAGCTAATTGATCAGCGTCTGCTACTTAAGGCGGTGAAATCAAGCAACCTCACCGTTAGCGACCAATCGTTGCGCGAATGGATCAGTAATGAACCCACCTTTCAGGACAATGGCGTGTTTTCGCCTGTGCGTTATGAAAGTATGTTGCAAGGCCGCGGATCGAGTGCAAAATCGTTTGAAGCTTTGTTACGCAGCGATCTCGCCCGCCAACAATTTGTGGAAAGCGTTGCCCTGACGGGAATCACTGCCAGTGCCAGCGTGCAACAATATTTCCTTGCCGTGGACCAGTCCCGAGAGGTCGCGATTGTCAATATTTCGCCCGAGCCGTTTCAGGCTAAAGTAAAAATCACCAGTGAGCAGGCCAAAGCTTATTACGACAGCAAGCCGCTCGAATTTACGATCCCTGAACAAGTTCGCGCGGAGTATGTTGAGTTTTCAATCGATACCCTGGCGCCCACGATTCAAGTGCCTGTGGAAGACATCAAAAAAGCATACGAAGCCAATAGCACGCGTTACATTCAAAAAGAAGAACGCAAAGCCAGCCATATTCTGATTTCAATCGCAAAAGATGCGAAAGATGCTGATAAAGCGGCGGCCAAAGCGAAGGCGGACGCGTTGTTTGCACAAGTTACCAAATCACCGAAGGATTTCGCAGAGCTGGCCAAGAAAAATTCGCAAGATCCGGGTTCAGCATTGAACGGCGGCGATCTTGGATTTTTTGGCAAAGGGATGATGGTAAAACCGTTTGATGACGCTGCCTTTGCGGCCCAAAAAGATGAAATTATCGGCCCGGTACTGTCTGATTTTGGTTACCACATTATTCGAGTGACCGAGGTTCGTCCAGAAAAGTCAAAATCACTGGCAGAGGTAACGCCGGAGATTGAGGGCGAGCTGAAAAAACAAATGGCGCAGAAAAAATTTGCGGAACTGGCGGAGAAATTCACTAACGCGGCTTACGAGCAATCGACCACGTTAAAAGCCGCTTCAGAGATAGTCGGCATGCCGGTAAAACAATCGGCGTGGATTAGCAAGGGCATGGGCTCGGCACCGCCGTTTACGAATCCGAAATTAATGACGGCACTATTCAGCGATGCCGTGATTAAAGACAAGCGAAATACCGAGGCGGTTGAATTGGCACCGAATTCGCTCATCGTTGCACGCGCGCTTGAGACCAAGCCTTCTGCATTGCGGCCATTGGCTGAGGTTGAGGCAGGCATTATTGCCCGACTATCGCGCGAAGAAGCACTCAAACTTGTCAAGGCGGACGGCGAGGCGAAATTGGCGGGTTTGAAAGCGGGCAAAGCGGAAGTTACCTTCCCGGCGGCGCTGGCGATTAATCGCACCAATCCGGGCGGCCTGGCCCCAAATATTGTTGAAGCCGCGATGAAAGCAGGCACCAAAACCTTGCCAGCGTTTGTGGGTGTTGATAACGCGAATGGCGGTTACACGCTGATCCAGATTTCCAAAGTGATCGAACCGGTGCTTACCGATGACACCAAGCTCAAAGCCGCCAAGGCGCGCGTAGAGCAAGCCATGACACAGCAGAAATTGCAAGCAACCGTGGCCGCTCTGCGCGCGACGTCTGATGTGTCGATTGCAAAAAATGCGCTGGACAAGAAAGTGGATCAATAATTATCGATGTCTTTTTGTGAATTTCGCGCACTAAGTTGTTACCAGAAAATTATTGTTAATTTGAAACCCTAGTATTGGGGCGGTTCTTGAAGAAGTTTTGCTCAAAAAACCCCGTCCTTGCTAGGGTTCTAGTTTTTTGTGTTCGTGAACTTAGAACACACTGCAGTTGGAGTTTTGATACCCGTTGATACCGCAATGTAAGAATGTTCGATATTTATCAAGGTGAGTCGTGACGAGATAAGTCCGCCAGCAGTGCTAAACTTTATCCTCGATGGCATAACTGTATGGATTAAAAACGGCTAATGGCTACAGACTATATTCTTGAAGCGCGTGAGCTCACCAAGCAATTTCGCGGCTTCACCGCTGTGGACAAAGTAAGCATTAACGTCCGGCGTGGCAGCATCCATGCTTTGATCGGCCCCAACGGGGCGGGTAAGACCACGTTTTTTAATTTGCTGACGAAATTCCTGCCGCCGACCTCTGGCAGCATTGTTTATAACGGCCACGACATAACTCGGGAAAGACCCGCGCAAACTGCGCGTAGGGGGGTCATACGCTCATTCCAGATTTCAGCCGTGTTTCCACATCTCACCGTAATGGAAAATGTGCGAGTCGCGCTACAGCGAAAGCTCGGCACTAGCTTTCATTTCTGGAAATCCGACCGTACGTTAAATTATCTCAACGAGCGCGCCATGGAGCTGCTGGCGGAAGTTGACCTTGAAGGCTTTGCGGATATTGAGACCGTTGAGCTGCCGTATGGACGCAAGCGCGCGCTGGAAATCGCCACCACCCTGGCTGTGGACCCTGAATTGATGTTGCTCGATGAGCCCACCCAAGGCATGGGCCATGAAGATGTGGGCCGCGTCGTTGAGCTGATTCGCAAGGTAGCAAAAAATCGGACGGTGTTGATGGTTGAGCACAATATGAGTGTGATTTCGAATCTGTCAGATCAAATTACGGTGCTCGCGCGGGGCACCGTGCTAGCCGAGGGGCCTTACGAAGAGGTGTCAAAAAATCCACTGGTACTCGAAGCCTATGTGGGTAGCACTGAAGCCCAGGCCGCATGAACGCAAGCGCCGCGCCCGAAACAAACGCGCAAGCAGCTACTGCACTGCAAGTGGCGGATCTGCATGCCTATTATGGCGAGTCGCATATTCTGCATGGGGTATCGTTTGAGGTTAAACGCGGTGAACTTATAACGCTGCTCGGCCGCAACGGTGCTGGCCGCACGACCACACTGAAAGCGATCCTCGGCTTGACCGGCAAACGTACCGGTTCAATTAAAATCAACAACGCCGAAGCGATAGGGCTGGCACCGCACAAAATTGCGCGTCTTGGTATTGGTTATTGCCCCGAAGAGCGCGGTATTTTTTCGAGCTTGAGCTGCGAAGAAAATTTATTGCTGCTGCCGATTGTGGGCAAAAATGGAATGAGCGTTGATGAACTTTATACGATGTTTCCAAACCTGAAAGAGCGTCGATCAAGTCAGGGAACAAGGCTGTCTGGCGGCGAACAGCAGATGCTCGCTATGGCCCGAATTTTAAGAACCGGCGCCGATATCCTGCTGTTGGATGAAATCACTGAAGGTCTTGCCCCGGTGATTGTGCAAACTCTTGGACGCGTCATTCGTGCATTGAAAGCGAAGGGTTTTACGATCATCATGGTCGAGCAAAATTTCCGCTTTGCGGCACCCTTGGCGGATAGACATTATGTGATGGAACATGGCAAAGTTGCGGCGGTTGTCGAAAAACATGAACTCGCGGCCAAAACAGAAATGCTTCATGAGTTTTTAGGCGTTTAAGGGTGTAAGCGGATGTAGGCATCCGAGTTTCTATGCAGGGAAATACGGTTTTAATTTTGATTTGAGTCACAAACTTATAACGAGGAGTAATCATAATGAAACGTAAACTTTTGGCCGGTCTAATCGCGGCAACGCTATCCTGCGGCGCAGGGGTCGCTTTCGGTCAAGCCGCAGCCGCAGGTAAGGCATCCGATGATGTGGTAAAAATTGGCGTGTTGACTGACATGTCGGGTGTGTATGCAGATTACGGCGGACAGGGTGCCGTGACCGCGGCAAAAATGGCCATCGAGGATTTCGGCGGCAAGATGTTTGGCAAGAATATTGAGCTTGTCAGCGCAGATCATCAAAACAAGGCAGACATTGCCAAGAACGTTACCCAGCAATGGTTTGACCGCGATAAGGTTGATGCCACATTCGAGAATCTGAATTCGGCGGTCGCGCTTGCGGTCGAAGGTTTGGGTAAAGAAAAAAATAAAATCACCGTGATAACGGGTGCGGCATCATCGCGCATTACCAACGAAGATTGCTCACCTAATACTGCGGTGCATTATTTGATGGACACCATTGCGCTCGGCAATGTGGTTGGCAAAGCGATTGTGAAGGATGGTGGCGATAGCTGGTTCTTTTTGACCGCTGATTATGCGTTTGGTCATTCCTTGGAAAAAGATACTGGCGAGGTCGTGAAAGCGGCGGGCGGCAAAGTGTTAGGTGCGGTGCGCCATCCGCTTTCTACCAGTGACTTCTCGTCTTTCCTGTTGCAGGCGCAGGCCTCAAAAGCTAAAATCGTCGGCTTGGCCAATGCCGGTCTCGATACCGTCAACAGTATCAAGGCAGCGTCCGAATTTGGTTTAACAAAAAATCAAAATCTGGCGGCATTGTTGATGCTTATTACCGACGTGCATTCGGTAGGCTTAAATACCGCGCAAGGCCTGTACCTGACCGAGGGCTGGTACTGGGACTTAAACCCAGAAACACGCGCTTGGGCAAAGCGTTATGAGGAGCGGATGAAGAAAAAACCGAACTCCAATCACGCCGCTGTTTATTCTTCCGTTATGCATTATTTGAACGCGGTTAAAGCAGCGGGCACTGATGACACGGCGGCGGTTATGAAGAAAATGAAAGAAATGCCGGTCAACGATATGTTTGCCAAAGGTGGCAAGATTCGCGAAGATGGCCGTATGGTGCATGATATGTATCTATTCCAAGTCAAAAAGCCAGCAGAATCCAAAGCGCCTTGGGATTACTACACGCTCAAGGGCACCGTAAAGGGCGATGATGCGTTCCAGTCGTTGGCGCTTTCTCGTTGTCCTGCGCTGAAAAAGTAGGGCGGTCATAAAATGATGCTGTCAATCTGAGGCGCGCTTGTCGAAGAGTCTGTTTTTTGCCATGCCGTATAAAAGCAGATTCTTCATTGCGTTCAGAATGACAATGTTGGTTGAATGGCAAAGGTTGCTGCCGAATCAACGCACATAGAAATCGCATAACTTGATACGATAAGCGCACAAATTCAATGACAGAAATTTTCGGGGTCCCGACCCAGGCGCTTTGGGGGCAGCTCATGATTGGCCTGGTGAACGGCTCGTTTTATGCAATGCTGTCGCTGGGGCTTGCGGTGATATTCGGTATGCTAAACGTCGTGAATTTCGCCCACGGTGCGTTTTACATGATGGGCGCATTTTTTTCGTGGATGCTGCTGAATTTTCTGGGTATTGGCTATTGGTGGTCGCTGCTGCTGGCACCGATTGGCGTGGCGCTGGTGGGCATCGTCATTGAAAAGACCATGCTGCGCTGGCTTTATCAGTTGGATCATCTTTACGGCTTGCTGCTGACCTTCGGCATCGCGCTCATTATTGAAGGTATTTTCCGCGATCAATATGGCGTCTCCGGTCAGCCGTATGACTTGCCCGAAATTTTCAAGGGTGCATTCGATCTGGGTTTCATGATGCTGCCCAAATATCGCGCCTGGGTGATCGTGGCATGCCTGGCAATATGTTTTGTGACCTGGTTCGTGATTGAGAGAACCCGCCTCGGGTCTTATTTGCGTGCGGGCACTGAAAATCCAAAATTGGTTCAGGCGTTCGGTATAAATGTGCCGTTAATGGTGACGCTGACGTACGCATTCGGCGTCGGCCTCGCGGGGCTTGCAGGGGTGCTTGCCGCGCCTGTATATCAGGTCAATCCGCTGATGGGCTCAAACATCGTGATTGTGGTGTTCGCGGTGGTCGTCATTGGCGGCATGGGTTCCATTTTAGGGGCGATTCTGACCGGAATTGCGCTCGGGCTGATCGAAGGGTTGACCAAGGTTTTTTATCCTGAGGCCTCGGCCACCGTGGTGTTCATCATCATGGCCATCGTGTTATTGATCCGTCCTGCGGGCTTGTTTGGACGCGAAAAATAATGTTCAAATCAAGCAAAATTCTTTACATCGTGTTGCTATTGAGTGCACTGGTTGCGCCGTTCATTGCCTATCCGATTTTTCTGATGAAAGTGTTGAGCTTTGCCCTGTTTGCTTGCGCGTTTAATTTATTGATTGGCTTCACCGGTTTGCTCTCTTTCGGGCACGCCATGTTTTTTGGTGGCGCAGCTTATCTATGTGCATATGCCGCCAAAGCGTGGGGCCTTACGCCCGAGCTGGCAGTTTTATTTGGCACCGTGGGGGCGGCAATCCTGGGCTATTTTGTGGGCTGGCTGGCGGTGCGACGTCAGGGAATTTATTTTGCGATGGTGTCGTTAGCATTGTCGCAAATGGTCTACTTCATCTGTGTGCAAGCCCCGTTTACCGGCGCAGAGGACGGCCTGCAAAATGTGCCGCGTGGCAAGCTGTTTGGGTTATTTAGTCTGGCGGACGACACCACCATGTATTACTTCGTGCTTGCGGTTTTCATCTTTGGGTTTTGGCTGATTTATCGCACCATACATTCACCGTTCGGTCAGGTACTCAAATCGATTCGTGAAAATGAGGCGCGAGCGTTGTCGCTTGGCTACGATGTTGATAAATATAAACTTGTGGCTTTCGTCATTTCGGCAGGACTTGCAGGAATGGCTGGTGCGTTGAAATCGCTCTCTTTGGGACTCGCGACGTTAACCGACGTCACCTGGCAAATGTCCGGAGAGGTTGTGCTAATGACCTTGTTGGGCGGGATGGGGACAATCCTTGGCCCAGTGGTCGGTGCCGCCAGTATTATTGCGATGCAGAACTATCTCGCGAGCTTTGGCTCTTGGGTAACCATCATCATGGGCATTATCTTTGTCGTGTGCGTATTGGTTTTCAGGCGTGGCATTGTGGGCGAGATTGCCCATCGCCTCAAAAAGTAACCAAGTCAGCTGCGTGTATTGGTTTGTAATGGCGTGTAATCGTCTGTCTAGGTCTGGTTCAGCCCACCCGCACGAGTTGCACTATCACGCGATACTTCCTTGTCGACCCCTGCCGAAGTTCGCTGGACCACAAAACCATAGAATGTTTCGCAAGTAGTCACCTTCACTAAATTGTGGCTCGCGGCAGGATTAATAAGATTAAATTCAACCAGTTTCAAATCGACTTGTCTCGTCTATAATCATCAATTCAAACGCTCGTTTTAATTTGTACGCAGATTCCTTTTTTGGCCCATTCAAAGCTAACACCTTGCGTACTTTTAGCACCAACCTATCGTTAAACCAGTCTGCAAAAGCGTCTGCCAAGATTCTCCATAATAAGGTTTGCATCCCATGAAAATTCTTGTTCCGGTAAAGCGTGTTATCGATTACAACGTCAAAGTTCGCGTCAAAGCAGATCAATCCGGCGTTGAAACCGCCAACGTCAAAATGTCCATGAACCCCTTCGACGAAATCGCGATTGAAGAGGCGGTGAAGCTCAAAGAAGCGGGCGTGGCGACAGAAATCATCGCGGTTTCGATTGGTGTAACGCAATGTCAAGAAACTCTGCGGACTGCGCTCGCAATGGGTGCAGATCGCGCGATTTTAATTGAGACAGCCGCCGAGATTCAGCCGCTGGCGGTGGCTAAATTACTTAAATCTATAGTAGACAAAGAAGCGCCGCAGCTTGTCATTTTGGGCAAGCAAGCGATTGATGACGACTCAAACCAGACCGGGCAAATGTTGGCAGCGCTGCTCAACTGGCCGCAAGCGACTTTTGCGTCGAAAGTCACGATCGCCAATGGAGAAGCGGAAGTGATGCGCGAGATTGATGGGGGTATGGAAACCGTTGCCATTAAATTGCCTGCAATTATCACCACCGATTTGCGTCTGAATACTCCACGTTATGCGACTCTACCGAACATCATGAAAGCCAAGAAAAAGCAGATGGACATCATCACCCCCGAAGCTTTGGGCGTTGATGTCACGCCGCGCCTCAAGACGCTGAAAGTGGTTGAGCCTGCCAAGCGTAAAAGTGGCGTGATGGTCGCAGATATAGCAGCGTTAATTGACAAACTTAAAAACGAAGCGAAAGTGATTTGATTTTGCGTGCAGGTTTAAATGCGGCGAAATCAAATCTTCTTGGCGTCCCGCGGGACTTCCGTTGGTCGAAACCGGGATCCTCAGTGACTCAAAGGAAATTCTAATCATGGCAACGCTTGTAATTGCAGAACACGACAACGCAGCACTAAGGCCCGGCGTAACCAACGCTATCGCCGCCGCACATCAAATTGGTGGCGACATTCATGTGCTGGTGGCCGGCAGCGGCTGTGCAGGTGCTGCCGCGGCTGCCGCTGCAATATCCGGCGTGACGAAAGTTCTGGTGGTGGATTCACCCAGTTATGCCAATACTGTCGCAGAAAATTTAGCGCCGCTGATTGTCAACCTCGCCCCAGCCTATTCGCATGTGCTGGCCAGTGCGAACGCATATGGCAAAAACGTATTGCCACGCGTTGCTGCGCTGTTGGACGTCATGCAAATTTCAGACATCGTGGCCGTTGAATCGCCTGACACGTTTGTGCGCCCGATCTACGCCGGAAATGCATTTGCGACCGTGCAATCCAGCGACAAAATTAAGATCATTACGGTGCGTTCAACCGGCTTTGACGCGGCGCCTGATAGTGGCACGGGCGGACCTGCCGCCATCGAAAACATTAATGCGGGTGCTGACGCTGGCAATTCACGCGTGGTGAAACAAGAGCTTACCAAGTCGGATCGTCCTGAGTTAGCGGCGGCAAAGCGCATTGTTTCAGGCGGACGTGGCATGGGCGATGGCGACAAATATCGCGCCGTATTGGAGCCGCTGGCAGACAAACTCGGTGCCGCACTCGGTGCCTCAAGAGCCGCCGTGGACGCGGGGTTTGTGCCGAATGACTATCAGGTCGGCCAGACCGGAAAAATTGTTGCGCCAGAGCTGTATATTGCCATCGGTATCTCCGGTGCAATTCAGCATTTGGCGGGCATGAAAGAAAGCAAAGTGATTGTCGCGATTAATAAAGACCCGGAAGCACCGATTTTTCAGGTCGCGGATTACGGATTGGTCGGCGATCTTTTCACGTTGGTTCCCGAATTAACTGCTGCGCTATAAAAAGCCATGCTCATTCCAAGCCCAGCTTCTCGATGGAGACTCCCTTGCGGGGGATTGGGCGAGGAATCTGTATTTAAAAAACGTAACCCGAAATCACCGAAACCCTGTCAGGAAACCCCATGAGCGAATACGTTGCCCCCCTAAAAGACATTACTTTTTTATTGAAACACGTCGTCGGCATTGAGCAAATCGGCAGACTGCCTGGCTGCGAAGAGGTAACTGAGGATTTGGTCAGCGCGATCATGGAGGAGGCGGGCAAACTCGCTACCAATGTGCTGTCGCCAATCAATCGTTCTGGCGATAAAGAAGGTGCCAAATGGAACGACGGCGTGGTGACGACACCCGCAGGGTTCAAGGATGCGTACTGGCAATATGCGGAAGGTGGCTGGAGTGCTTTGTCTGGCCCGGTAGAATTCGGTGGCCAGGGTTTACCGCACAGTGTGGGCATTCCTGTCAGTGAGGTGATTGGCAGCGCGAATATGGCGTTCAAACTATGCCCGTTGCTGACAAACGGTGCGGTTGATGCGCTGATGGAACACGCCTCGCAAGAAATCAAAGAAAAATTTCTGCCGAAAATGGTCGCAGGCGTTTGGTCTGGCACCATGAATCTTACCGAGCCGCAGGCCGGTTCTGATCTCGCGCTGGTGCGCAGCAAAGCTGTCCCGCAAGCCGATGGCACCTATAAAATTTCCGGCCAGAAAATTTTTATCACTTTTGGCGAGCACGATTACACTGAAAATATTATTCACCTGGTGCTGGCCCGCATCGAAGGCGCGCCCGAAGGCGTGAAAGGTATTTCGCTATTTGTGGTGCCAAAAAACATGGTGAATGCGGATGGCTCGGTTGGTGCACGCAACGACGTGAAATGCGTTTCGATTGAACACAAGCTCGGCATCCATGCGAGCCCGACTTGTGTAATGGTTTACGGCGACGCAGGCGGCGCGACCGGTTATGTGGTGGGCGAGCCCAATCGTGGCCTTGAGTATATGTTTGTGATGATGAATGCAGCGCGTTTGGGTGTTGGCCTCGAAGGCGTTTCGATCGCCGAGCGCGCCTATCAGCATGCCCTGGTGTGGGCGCGTGAACGCGTACAGGGCCGTCCAAGCACCCCGGTGCCTGCGTCGTTTGGCGAGCGACCAAAATCCGTACCGATCATTTTTCACCCTGATGTGAAACGCATGCTGCTCACGATGCGCGCCTATGCGGAAGCTTGTCGCGCGTTAATTTACTGGACGGCAAGCTGCCTCGACATCGCCGAGCGCTCGACCAACGAAACCGAAAAACATATGCACCAATCGCTGGTCGATTTGATGATTCCAATTGTGAAAGGTTGGACCACCGAAGTCGGCATTGATGTTGCGTCACTCGGCGTACAAATTCACGGCGGTATGGGCTATGTGGAAGATACCGGGGCGGCTCAGTATTACCGCGATGCCCGAATCTCCACAATTTACGAAGGCACCACTGGTATTCAGGCCAATGATTTAGCGGGTCGCAAAGTAGGCCGCGAAGGAGGTGCAACCGCGTTCGCATTCATCAAAGAAATGGAAAAATTAGTGCCGATGCTGGAAGCCGCGAACGACGTTAACCTCAAAGCGTTCAGTAAACAATTCTCCAATGGTCTAAAAGAATTCAAGCGCGCCACCGAATGGATCGCACTTACGTTTCCCACCAATCAGGGTGCGGTGAATGCGGGCTCAGTTCATTATTTGAAACTTGCGGGCACCGTCAGCGGGGGATGGATGATGGGGCGTGCTGCGTTGATTGCCGCAAAGCAGTTGGCGGCAGGCGAGGGTGATGCTGATTTCTTGAAAGCCAAGATCATTACGACGCGCTTTTATGGGGACCACATCATTACACTGAGCAGCGGTTTTGCGGATGCGATTGTGACGGGGGCGGATAGCGTGTTGCAGATGGAAGAGGCGTATTTTTAAGTCGTGTTGCCCTATAGTCTCGCCGAATATCCAATTGAGTAGGTTGTTTCAAGGGCTTCTAGGCGCTCCGCTAATCAATACAAAAATCGGAAAATGAACCGCCTCGGGCTTGACGGAGGCTCCTGAACTTGAGTAGATGGAGTCTTTATGAAGAAGAGCATGAGACACTCATTAGAAGTTAAAGAACGTACGGCACGGATGTATACGGAGCATCGCTCGGAACACTTTCCGGACTGGGCGCCGCAACCCCCCATTTCAAGCTAAATCGGCTGCGCCACGCAAACGCTGTTGGACTGGGTGAAACAACGCCAGCGTGATACCGGTAAACGCCAAGGCCCCACCGGTGCCGAGCCAGAGCGTGTTAGAGCGCTCGAACGTGAGAACCGCGAGCAGCGTCGCGCCAACGAAATACTTTTTCATCGATGTCTTCTCGCGCGCCATCGTGCGCTGGCGCGTGAATTTCGAGCATGACCACCGATTTTGTACTCGATGCGCTCGAACAGGCGCTCTGCGCGCGGCATCCAGAGGACGCCCCATCGTTAATCCAACACCGCGACCGAGGATCGCAATACGTCTCGATTTGATACAACGAGCGACTGAAAGAGGCTGGCGTTAAGCCTTCAACGGGACTACCGGCGACTCGTATGAGCACGTAGCCTGGCCTCGGGCCACAATGCACTTGCCGAGACCATCAACGGGCGCTACAAGGCTGAGGTGATTCATCGCAACACATCATGGAAAACCAAAGAAGCCATCGAAATCGCCACGCTCACTTGGGTCGCGTGGTTTAACCATCATCGCTTGCTCGAACCCATAGGCCACATCCCGCCCGCTGAATTTGAGGCAAACTACTACCAACAGCTAAACCACAGCGTTGTACAAACCGAGTCAGCTTGACTCAAATGATTCACCCTCCGTCAAACTCGGGGTGCTTCAGGGCTCAACGTAAAGGTTATAGAATCGAGCAGCGTGCTATTCTAAAAACGACTCGGATCATCGCATGAGCATTGACCGTGAAAATCAAAACGAAATACTAACGAGGTGCAACAATGTCAGAAGAATTCGAAGTACGTGGTGCACATGAAGATCGCCTAGACGAGGCGGCCGAACGCGAACCAAGCGGGATGGCAGGGCAGTTGGCAGTGATGACGGCACTCCTTGCCACAATAGGCGCGATTTTTTCTTACATGGCTGGCGCTACGCAAGCCGATGCGGGGCTCTTCAAAAATGACGCCGCGATCAGGAAAACTGCCGCTTATAACCAATGGAGCTTTTACCAAGCCAAGAGCGGCAAGCAAAATCTAAGCGTACTCGGCGCGCGGCTGTCGGGTGATACCAACAAAGCGCTCTTCGAAAGTGAAGCGAAACGTTACGAAATGGAAAAAGGCGAAATCAAGCTCGAGGCCGAAAAGCTTGACAAGGAGTCATCCGAGTTTGATGAAAAGAGTGAACTTAAAATGCATCAGCACCATCGATGGGCCCAAGCCACAACCGCGTTGCAGATTGCGATTGCGATGGCCGCCATCGCACTCCTCACCAGACGGCGCTGGTTGGAGAAGGCCGTTTTCGGTATGAGCGGTGTCGGGATAGTAGTAGGCTTGCTTGCTTATTTACATATATGATTTACTTGGGCTTGCGTCGTGCCGCCAGCATCGCTATTGGCCCACAATCATTACCCAATCCCTACAGCTTGTGTTGAGCCGACGCTGTGTTGCTGGGCTAGGGCACTGTCATACCCAAAACTCTGTTGTCTGAGACGATTTCTTAGGTTTCGATATTTCAGAATCGAATCGAGCAGCGTAAACCGCGAGAACGGTCTACTACTAATCCTGTAATTCTTTCTTTGAGTCCTTAACGGAAAGCTTAAAGGGTCAGCCGTAATGTTTTAACAAGACGTTATAGTGCGAGGTTAGCTGTGTGCGAACTCAAATCCGTCCACTAGCCATCATCAAATCTATTTCTTGTGAGGTACTGAATGCGACTTCACAACTTGTGCGCTATCGGCGTCCTTCTTTGCCTTTTGCGCGTCAGCAACTAGTTTGGCTTTTTGTTTGGCCGCTGCGCCATCGACCTTATTTTTTTTACGTGCTTCCTGCTTGGCTGCTTTGTCTGCGGCGCGTTCCCCCATAAAAGATTTTTTGGCATCGATATTTTTCTTAATTTCGGCCCGCCGCACGTCGCGCCGCTCGGCGATGCTCTGTTGCACGGTATCGTGTTTGCCATCCAGCAGCCGCTCGTTTCGCGTTGCTCTAAAAAATTCTGGCACATCGCTCAAGATGCGCGGTGCGGTTTTGCCGCCGTGCGCAACAAAGCCTGCTTGATTGGGCGAGACTTCGGCACGGCCTTGCGACGTGGTGATAACGCTCCCACCCGCGTTCACTTTGTCGTATGTGCCCGGCTCACCTTCGGTTGATCCAGCTGGGATGACGAGCGGTTCATGATCGGTGCCGCGTATGCCAATTGTGGCACTGGGTGTGCGGACGGTATATTTGCGTTGGTTAAACTTTCCGATCCAGCCGGTGATGGAACGAAAACTGCCTTGCAGCAATCCAAAAACTCCAGTATCAGAATCGTTACCTTTGGCTTGATATTTCACGATTCGCATCTGTGTGTTCGGGCGAATGGCCATGTAGCCGCCATCTTCCATATCCAAATGCAGCTCGCCATCGCGGCCGGTAACAATCGATTCACCTTCGACCAGCATATCGCCCACTTTTACGTTTCGGCGCTGCGCAGTTGTATTTGCCGCTGCTGGCGCGATCACAACTACATTGCCTTCAACCAGTGCCACCTTTGCTGCATTATTGACTTCCAATGTCTTGGTTTCGGAAGCGGGATTGTCGGCGGGAGCGGACGCAGTGGTAGGCGGAGTCGCAATATTGCGGTTGGGGGCTGCGGTAGGTGCGGTCATTGGAGCACCACTATTAGCCGTTATGGGTGGCGTCTGCGCCCATATCAGGCGTATCGGCAACACCGCCGTGCCAGTGAGCATGACTGCAACGCCTATGCCCCGATACAACCATAAGTTTAAACACGTTTTTTGCAATAAATTTTGAGTTGTGGTTGTCATTCTTATTCTCGCCCTGGTGAGCCACTGTTGTGGATATGCTGAGATTCGTATGATTTCATCATGTTAAATAACGCCAACAGAGCCAGTTGGCATACATGGTGTGAATAGCGGTGTAAAAATGTAACACTGAAGTACGCTGAATTCTGCGGAAATCGCGGAGGGTGTAAAGAATTTTGCATAGATTGATTTTTTGCTAGGCTCCACGTAATTCAAGGAGCTTATATGAAACGTAGCAAAGCCTTAAACACCAACATTGCCGCAAATCTCCCGGCGGAGACCGCAGGGCGCCCCGCCTTCCCCCAAGCGCTGCTCGATCACGTCATGGCCCACTACAAGCAGCCGAGTGACCTGATTGGCGCGAACGACATGCTGAAGCAGCTCACCAAAGCCATCTTCGAAGCCGCCCTCAATGCCGAGATGAACCCGCATCTTGGGCACAGCCGCCACGGCAGCATTGGCAACGAAACAGGCAACGTCCGCAACGGACACTAGTGGCAGCATTTGGTTTTATGCCATTCCGCCAAGACCATCAGTGGCGCCGATGCGCGTTTGACCTGGGCTACCGATTTTGACTGACCCACCGCAAAATGGGCGAAACTCCTGAATAGGCAACGATTCGCGAGGGCTTCTGCTGGGTCAATAGAATGTCGGCAAGTGGGTCAATTTGGTTTCGGCGGCAACACACTGGTGAGCGCAGCGCAACTGAACGTGGTGGAATTTCACACCTGGAACGCAAC